>Ga0070741_10010030_pt1 | contig 18077 bp, 17 predicted proteins | sample Coa_R1_4_FD_66440 | JGI IMG/M metagenome (GOLD analysis project Ga0070741, IMG submission 66440) | Surface soil microbial communities from Centralia Pennsylvania, which are recovering from an underground coalmine fire - Coalmine... | ecosystem: Environmental > Terrestrial > Soil > Unclassified ...
CTCCTCGGCGACTTCGAGCGCCTTGATCGACACCGAGACCTTGCGGCTCTTGCGGTCGTACTGGGTGACGCGCGCATCGACCTTCTGTCCGACCTGGAAACGGTCGGCGCGCTGGTCGTTGCGGTCGCGGGCGAGATCGGCGCGGCGGATGAACGCCTCGAGCTCGTGGCCAACGAGCTTCACGTCGATACCGTTCTCCTTCACGGCGGTAACCTCACAGGTGACGACATCGCCCTTCTTCAGGTCGGCACCGCCCTCCGCTCCGGCAGCCGCGGCGCCCTCGCCGCCCTCCTGGAGCTGCTTGATGCCGAGCGAGATACGCTCCTTCTCGACATCCACGTCGAGAACGGTCGCCTTGACCTTGTCACCCTTCTTGTACTCCTCGATGACCTGCTCGCCCGGGCGCTTCCAGTCGAGGTCGGAGAGGTGGACCATGCCGTCGACGTCCCCGTCGAGGCCGAGGAACAGGCCAAACTCGGTCTTGTTCTTGACTTCGCCTTCGACGATCGAGCCCGGAGGATACTTCTCGACGAAGACCTCCCACGGATTGCGCATGGTCTGCTTGAGACCGAGCGAGATGCGGCGCTTGACCGGATCGACTTCGAGGATCTGCACTTCGACTTCCTGCGACGTCGAGACGATCTTGCCCGGATGCACGTTCTTCTTGGTCCACGACATTTCCGAAACGTGGATCAGGCCTTCGATGCCCGGCTCAAGTTCGACGAAAGCGCCGTAATCGGTGATGTTGGTCACACGGCCCTTGAACTTGGCATTGATCGGATATTTCGCGTCGATGCCCTGCCAGGGATCGTCGAGCAACTGCTTCATGCCGAGCGAGATGCGGTGCGTCTCGTGGTTGATCTTGATGATCTTGACCTTCACCTGCTGGCCGATATTGAGCACCTCGGTCGGGTGATTGACGCGGCGCCACGCAATGTCGGTGACGTGCAGAAGGCCGTCGATGCCGCCGAGATCGACGAACGCACCGTAATCGGTGATGTTCTTGACCACGCCGTCGATGACCTGACCTTCTTCCAGATTCTGGACGAGCTCTTGACGCTGCTCGGCGCGGGTTTCTTCCAGCACCGTGCGGCGCGACACGACGATGTTGCCGCGGCGGCGATCCATTTTCAGGATCTGGAATTGCTGCGGGTTGTTCATCAGCGGCGTCACGTCGCGGATCGGACGAATATCGACCTGCGAGCGCGGCAGGAAGGCCACGGCGCCGTCGAGATCGACAGTGAAGCCGCCCTTGACCTGATTGAAGATCGTGCCGGTGACTTTCTCGTTGCTCTTGAAGGCGCCTTCGAGCTTGCCCCAGCTTTCCTCGCGGCGCGCCTTGTCGCGCGACAGGACCGCTTCGCCGAGCGCGTTCTCGACGCGCTCCAGGTAAACCTCGACCTCGTCGCCGACCTTGATCTCGGTGCCGCGGCCGGGCCCGGTGAATTCGCGGATCGCCACGCGGCCTTCCGTCTTCAGGCCGACATCGATGATCGCGACATCCTTCTCGATGCCGACGACGGTCCCCTTGATGACGGACCCTTCTTGCATGTTGCCCGAGGTGAAAGAGTCCTCGAGCATCGCGGCAAAATCTTCACGCGTGGGCGCAGCAGCTGTGGCCATAAATTCTCCTGAAAGCGGACGCCGGCAGTTCGAGTTAAGGGACGCTCCGAACGCACGGGCCGAAAGCCCCGCGGGCTTTCGGCAACTGCCCATTTGAGCAGGCCGGCGCGAATGCCGTTCGATCGGAACGATGGTTTTGCCCGGATTGCCTCAAGCGAAGCGGCGGAGCGGGCTTTCCTCCAATGACGAAGGACGGCTTAACCGGTCCTTCGGCCCGCTCGGACGGCCTCGACGATGTCGATGGCGGCCCGGACCGCGGCGTCTATATCCAAATGCGTCGTATCCAGCAAGTGCGCGTCCGGGGCCTGTTTTAAGGGGGCCACGGACCGGTTCGTGTCGCGCTCGTCGCGATGGATAATGTCGGCAAGGATCGCCTTTTCGTCCACGTGGGTACCCCGGCCCCGCAATTCAACCGCGCGGCGGCGTGCGCGCTCCTGCGGGCTCGCAGTGATGAAGATCTTAACTTCGGCCTCCGGCGCGATCACGGTCCCGATGTCGCGGCCATCGAGGACCGCCCCCGGCGGAGACTTCGCGAAATCGCGCTGGAACGCGAGCAGAGCGGCCCGCACCTCCGGAATGGCCGAAATGACCGAGGCGGCCTTGCCGATATCGTCGGCCTTGAGCGCGTCCTCGGCGAAGCGGAACGGATCGAGGCCCTGCGCCGCCTTGATCGCATCGGCCGGCCTGTCGAGCGACCCCCCGTCCTCCATCACGGCCTTGGCGACGGCGCGATAGAGCAGGCCGGTGTCGAGGTGCCGGAACCCGTAATGCGCGGCAAGTTTCTTGCCGAGCGTGCCCTTGCCCGATGCCGCCGGTCCGTCGATCGCGATGATCATGAATAATCCGCGCCAAGGCTTTTCATCATCGGGACGAAATCCGGGAAACTCGTCGCGATGAAGCTCATGTCGTCGACCGCGACCGGCTTTTCGCTCGCGAGCCCCATCACCAGCGCCGACATCGCGAGACGATGGTCCATGTGCGTCGCGACCGTGCCGCCGCCCGGCGCGCGACCGCGGCCGCGCACAATCAGGTCATCACCCGAAATTTCGGTTTCGACGCCGTTGACGCGGAGCATGTCGGCGGTGGCGGCAAGACGATCGGATTCCTTCACGCGCAATTCGTGCAGCCCGCGCATTCGCGTCTCGCCTTCGGCAAAAGAAGCGGCAACCGCAAGCACCGGATATTCGTCGATCATGGTCGGCGCACGCGCGGCGGGCACGTCGACGCCCTTCAGCGACGACGCGCGGACACGAAGATCGGCGACCTCCTCGCCGCCCTCGTCGCGCGTCGCAAGCGTTTCGATCGAAGCACCCATCTCACAAAGCGTCGTGAACAGGCCGGTGCGCAGGATGTTCGTCATCACGCCATCGAGGATGACTTCCGATGTTCCAGCGATCAACGCAGCGACCAGCGGAAACGCAGCCGATGACGGGTCGGCCGGCACGCGCACAGCGGCGGGCGAAAGCTCCGGCTGGCCTTTGAGCGTGATGTGCCGCCCGTGCTCGCCATGCGGCCTGACGGCGACGTCGGCGCCGAAGTGACGCAGCATCCGTTCGGTATGATCGCGGGTCGCTTCCTTTTCGATCACGACGGTCTCTCCCGGCGCACCGAGACCGGCAAGCAGCACGGCCGATTTCAGCTGCGCGGATGCAGCAGGCGGCTCATACACGATCGGCAATGGATCGCGCGCGCCTTGCATGGTCAAGGGCAGGCGGTCACCCTCGCCGACTTCTGTCGCCTTGGCACCCATGCGCTCCAGCGGGTCGAGCACGCGCCGCATCGGGCGTTTACGCAGCGAGCCGTCGCCGTCGAATGTCGCCGTGATCGGACAGGGTGCGACCGCTCCCATCACGAGGCGGCAGCCGGTGCCGGAATTGCCGAAATCGAGCGTGCCGGCAGGCTGTGCAAAGCCGCCGACCCCGACTCCTTTGACGCTCCATTGGCCTTCACCTTCGCGGGTAACGGTTGCGCCGAGCGCACGCATGACCCTGGCAGTGTTGAGCACGTCCTCGCCCTCGAGCAGCCCGGCGATCTTCGTCTCGCCAACCGCGAGCGCCCCGAAAATCAGCCCGCGGTGCGACATGGACTTGTCGCCAGGGACGCGAACGCGGCCGCGCAGTTCCTGAACGCGACGGGCAATGAGCGGCGAGACGGTCAAACCATGGGTCACGGCGAGGTCCGGGTGCGCGAGGGTGCCCTCACCTAGCGCATGGGGCCGCGAAGGGGAACGCCTGGGGGCCGAGCGGCCGAAATCGGGGTATTTCCATGCGACGACGCTATTGACAGCCGCTTTCCCAAGAGCCAAGTCAGGCGCCAATTTCCAGACCCCTTTCAAGGATATCCCGTGGCTAAACCAGAGCTCGGCACCAAACGAATTTGCGGCTCCTGCGGCGCAAAGTTCTACGATCTCAGCAAGGACCCGATCGTCTGCCCGAAATGCGGCACGGTGTTCGAAGTGGTCGTTCCGGTCGCGCGCGCACGGCCCGATGCCCGCGCCGCTGTACCCGTGGCCGCGGCGGCTGTTGCAGCGGCCACGATCGCGCCTGCGCACGTGCAGGAGCAGGAAATCGAGACGACGGAGACCGAGGGCGCCGAATTCGTATCGCTCGAGGACGCCGATGCCGAGGCACAGGGCAAGAAGCCAGCGGCGGCCGACGCCGAAGGCGAGTCGGAGGAGGATATCGAGGTCGCCGACGACGAGACGATGGATGACGATGCCTTCATCGAGGAAACGGAAGAAGGCGACGCGGACGTGACCGACATCATCGGCGACGCCGGCGAAAAAGAAGAAGAGAGCTGATTTAACTTTTGGTGTAGTAAGACACCCGGACGTTCGGGGCCATAGCTCAGCTGGGAGAGCGCTTGCATGGCATGCAAGAGGTCGGCGGTTCGATCCCGCCTGGCTCCACCAGCCTTCGCTGCTTCGCAGCTTCGGCTGGCAAGCCGAAGCATGAAGCGGCAGAGGGCTGGTGTCCGCCGAAGCTTTAGCGAAGGCGGACTGGATCGGCTAAGCTCGATCCTGTGAAATACGTTTATCTCCTGCAAAGTGTGGACTATCCGGACGAGAATTACGTCGGCCTAGCTAACGACCTTCGCCGAAGACTTGCGGAACACAACACTGGTCGCGCACGACACACCGCCAAATTCAAGCCGTGGCGGCTCGTTTCCTATTTGGCGTTCTCCGACCCACAGAAAGCTGTTGCCTTCGAGCGATATCTTAAAACGGGATCAGGCCGCGCCTTCGCAAGGAAGCGATTAAGGTAATGCCCATGCGCGCCGTCATCATCCACGCCCCGCGCGACCTGCGCGTCGAACCGTTCTCGATTTCCGACCCCGGCCCCGGACAGGTGAGAGTGCGCGTCGGCGCGGGCGGCATTTGCGGCTCGGACCTGCATTATTACCAGCATGGCGGCTTCGGCACGGTCCGCATCAAGGAGCCGATGGTGCTCGGCCATGAAGTCGCGGGGACTGTCGTCGCGGCCGGCGCGGATGTGACAAAGGTACGCGCCGGAGACCGCATCGCGATCAATCCGAGCAACCCCTGCTTCCACTGCAGGTTCTGCCGCGAAGGCGCGCATCATCATTGCCTCGATATGCGCTTCTACGGCAGTGCGATGCGCTTCCCGCACGTTCAGGGCGCGTTCCGCGACGAGATCGTGATCGAAGAGCATCAGGCCTTCCCGGTCGGCAAGGACATCCCGCTGGGCGAGGCCGCCTTTGCCGAGCCGCTCTCGGTCTGCCTGCATGCCGTGAGCCGCGCGGGCTCGCTGCACGGCAAACGCGTTCTGGTGACCGGATGCGGGCCGATCGGCTGCCTGACCATCATCGCCGCGCGTCATGCCGGTGCGGCCGAAATCGTCGCAACCGACGTGACCGCAGCGGCGCTTGCGATGGCGCTCCGGGTCGGCGCGGACCGCGCTATCGATGTCGGTACCAACGCGCAGGCGATGACGCCATTCGCCGCCGACAAGGGCTATTTCGATGTTGCGCTCGAATGTTCGGGCAACGTGCAGGCGCTGACCGCGGCACTCCATGCCGTGCGCGCCGGAGGCACAATCGTGCAAGTCGGCCTCGCGGGCGGAGAAATCCCGCTCCCGGTCAACACGGTCGTGGCAAAGGAAATCTCGCTGAAAGGCACATTCCGCTTCGATGCCGAGTTCGGCTTCGCCGTGGACCTGATTTCACGCCGCGCGATCGATGTTTCCCCGCTCCTCACCGAGACGCTGCCGCTCGACCGGGCGGTCGAGGCCTTCGAACTGGCGGGCGACCGCTCGCGCGCGATGAAGGTGCAACTGAGCTTTGCCCAATAGCCGCGCGGCGGAAGACGAGGCTCGATCAGGCGTCTCGCTATCCGCCTGAAAATAAACGGGTCTATCTGTCACAATCCCCCTTCCGCCCGGAGCGGATCGCACCCTACAATTCTCCCAACGGTCACGGACACGTCACTGCCGGGTGGTAGCGCCACCAGCGATGTCCGGACAACGCAGGGAGGTATGCATGTCGACTCGTCAATTCGCCATGGGAGCGGCGCTGGCCGCCTTTATCGGCGCTGCCACGCCCGCTCACGCGGCCATCGAAATCCAGTGGTGGCACGCGATGACCGGCGCCAACAACGACGTCATCGTCAAGCTCGCGAACGAATTCAACGCTGCGCAGAGCGATTACAAGGTCATCCCGACCTATAAGGGAAGCTATCCCGATACGATGAATGCCGGAATCGCCGCGTTTCGAGCCGGCAACGCGCCGCACATCATGCAGGTGTTCGAGGTCGGCACCGCCACGATGATGGCGGCGACCGGCGCGGTGAAGCCGGTGCATGTCCTGATGAAGGAAGCCGGCGAGAAGTTCGATCCGAATGCGTATCTGCCGGCGATTACCGGCTACTATTCCACGCAGAAGGGCGAGATGCTGTCCTTCCCCTTCAACTCATCGTCGATGGTGATGTGGATCAACAAGGACGCGCTTGAGAAGGCCAGCGTCAGCATCCCGAAAACCTGGCCGGAGGTTTTCGAGGCCGCAAAGAAAATGAAAGCGGCGGGCTACAACAATTGCGGCTTTTCAACCGCGTGGGTGACCTGGGCCCTGATCGAACAATTCTCGGCCTGGCATAATGTGCCGATCGGCACGCAGGCGAACGGCCTCGGTGGCTTCAACACCGAGTTGAAGTTCAATTCGCCGTTGCATGTGAAGCTTCTTCAGACGCTCGTCGATCTGCAAAAGGACAAGACCTTCGACTATTCCGGCCGCACCAATACCGGCGAAGGCCGCTTCACCTCGGGCGAATGCCCGATCTTCCTCACCTCGTCCGCCTTCTACGGCAACGTGAAGGCGAACGCGAAATTCAAGTTCACCAACGCGCGGATGCCCTATTACCCGGACGTGAAGGGCGCTCCGCAGAACTCGATCATCGGCGGCGCCTCGCTTTGGGTGATGGGGGGCAAGAAGCCCGAGGAATACAAGGGCGTCGCAAAGTTCTTTTCCTTCCTCTCCGACACCGACCGCCAGGTCGCGATCCACAAGGCATCGGGTTACTTGCCGATCACCAAGGCGGCTTACGCCAAGACGAAAGAGTCCGGCTACTACAAGGAAACGCCGGAGCTCGAAACGCCGCTGCTCGAGCTGACCAACAAGGAGCCGACGGAAAACTCCCGCGGGCTTCGCTTCGGCAACATGGTGCAATTGCGCGACGTGTGGGCCGAGGAAATCGAAGCGGCCCTGGCCGGCAAGAAATCGGCCAAGGACGCGCTCGACTCCGCAGTATCGCGCGGCAATGCGATGCTGCGCCAGTTCGAACGCACGGCGAAGCAGTGATTAGAACGGGGCGAGGCTCAAGCCTCGCCCCGCTTTTCCGACGTGACCCTCAACGCCCTAATCCCGATGTTGAGCGTGTCCGATCTCAAACGGACCATGAGCTTCTATTGCGACCGGCTCGGTTTCAATGTGGTCAACACCTTCGCCGATCGCTGGTGCATGCTTTCGCGCGACAACGTCAAGCTGATGTTCAATCAGCCGCCCGCGCAAGAGATGGCCGACGCCACGCGGCGCGCCAAGGATTTCCAGATCTATTATTTCTATCCGAAGGATGTCGTCGCGCTGCACGACGTCTGGAAAAAATCCGGCCTTGCCGTTTCCGATCTTCGCGTCACAATTTATGGCATGAAGGAGTTTGAGTTGCGCGATCCCGATGGCTACTGGCTTTGGTTCGGTGAAAGCACGACCGAGCCGCCGACACCGGAACATTAGGCCGTCGCATGGAAAAGCGCGCCGTCTTCAATAATCGCCTTCTGCCTTTTGCGCTGATCGCGCCGCAGATCGTGGTCACGATCGTTTTCTTTTATTGGCCCGCCAGTCAGGCGGTATGGCAATCTTTCCTGCTGCAGGACGCGTTCGGGCTTTCGACGAGTTTCATCTGGCTCGAGAATTACATCGAGCTGTTCAGACAGCCGGATTATTACAATACTATCGCCAACACGGTGCTGTTCTCCGCCGCGGTCAGCCTGATTTCGCTCTCGACGGCGCTTCTTCTCGCGGTCATGGCCGACAAGCCCCTGCGCGCGGCGGGCGTCTATCGCACGCTTCTGATCTGGCCCTATGCGGTCGCGCCCGCGGTGGCCGGCGTGCTCTGGGTATTCATGCTGCACCCCTCGCTCGGCATCATCGCGCGCTGGATGCGCGCGGCCGGCATCGAGTGGAATCCTCTGCTTAACGGAAACGACGCGATGATCATGGTCGTGCTGGCCGCGGCGTGGAAGCAGATCTCCTACAACTTTTTGTTCTTCCTCGCGGGTCTTCAGGCCATCCCGAAAAGCATCATCGAGGCGGCGGCCATCGACGGTGCGCGCGCGGTCAGGCGGTTCTGGACCATCGTCTTCCCGCTCCTGTCCCCGACGACGTTTTTTCTGCTTGTCGTCAATATCGTCTACGCCTTCTTCGACACTTTCGGCATCATCGATGCGATGACCGGGGGCGGGCCGGCCAAGGCGACCGAGACGCTGGTATTCAAGGTTTACGCCGATGGGCGTCTCGGCGGCGACCTCGGCGGCTCGGCCGCGCAATCGGTGATCCTGATGGTCATCGTGATCGGGCTGACGGCGATCCAGTTCCGCTATGTCGAGCGCAAGGTGAATTACTGATGGTCGAGCGCAAGAGCATCGGAAACGTCATTCCGCACCTGATCCTGTGGATCGGGATCGCGATCGTGGCGTTTCCGGTCTATCTCGCCTTTGTCGGCTCGACCCATGAGCCGAGCGTGATCTCGAACGGACAGATGCCGATCACGCCCGGGCCGTACATGCTGGAGAATTATTACCGGACCGTCTTTGTCGGCACGAGCTCGACAACGCGCGAGCCGGTCGGCACGATGATCGTCAATTCGTTCGTCATGGCGATGGTGATCGCCTGCGGCAAGATTTTCATCTCGATCCTGTCCGCCTACGCGATCGTCTATTTCCGCTTCCCGCTGCGCATGACAGCGTTCTGGGTGATCTTCATCACGCTGATGCTGCCGGTCGAGGTGCGCATCTATCCGACCTACAAGGTCGCGGCGGACCTAAGCCTGCTCGATACCTATGCGGGGCTGACCATCCCGCTGATCGCGTCCGCGACGGCCACGCTTCTGTTTCGCCAGTTTTTCATGACCGTGCCGGACGAATTGATCGAGGCGTCGCGTATCGATGGCGCGGGCCCCTACCGCTTCTTCAAGGATACGCTGCTGCCGCTGTCACGCACGAACATGGCGGCTTTGTTCGTGATCCTCTTCATCTATGGCTGGAACCAGTATCTCTGGCCGCTTCTGATTACGACCCGCGACGACATGCAGACGATCGTGATCGGCATCCGCAAGATGATCGTGACGTCGGACGCACTGACCGAATGGCAGCTTGTGATGTGCACGGTCATGCTCGCCATGCTGCCGCCGGTCGCGGTCGTCATCACCATGCAGAAACTGTTCGTGCGCGGCCTCGTCGAGACGGAGAAATAGCATGGCTGGGGTCACGCTGACCGACGTTCGCAAGGTCTATGCCGGCGGCTTCGAGGCGGTGAAGGGCGTGAACGTCACGATCCCAGACGGCCATTTCTGCGTGCTGGTCGGGCCGTCGGGGTGCGGGAAGTCGACGCTCCTTCGCATGATCGCGGGGCTGGAAACGATCACGTCGGGCAACGTGCGGATCGGCGGCGATGTCGTCAATGAGATCGAGCCATCCGAGCGCGATATCGCGATGGTATTCCAGAATTACGCGCTCTATCCGCACATGAATGTCTACGACAATCTCGCCTACGGTCTGCGCAACCGCGGTACGCCCAAACCGGAGATCGAGACGCGCGTACGCGAGGCCGCACGCATTCTTGAGATCGATGCGCTTCTGGCGCGCAAGCCGCGGCAGCTCTCCGGCGGCCAGCGCCAGCGTGTTGCGATGGGCCGCGCCATCGTGCGCAAGCCGAAGGCCTTCCTGTTCGACGAGCCGCTCTCAAACCTCGACGCGAAGCTGCGCGTCTCGATGCGTGTCGAGATCCGTAAATTGCAGCGTGCGCTCGCGACCACCTCGATCTACGTCACCCACGACCAGCTCGAGGCGATGACACTTGCTGACATGCTGGTGGTGATGAACGCGGGCCAGGTCGAGCAGATCGGCCCGCCGCTTGCCGTCTACGAAAAGCCCGCGACCACTTTCGTCGCGGCCTTCATCGGCGCACCGCCGATGAACCTCCTGAAGATGACGGCAAGCGAGGCATCCGCCGCGATCAAGGGCAACGGAATCGGCGTGCCGGCAGACGGCGGCATCGTCGGCGTGCGGCCTGAGGATTTGTCGCTGTCGAAGGACGGCTCGCGGCCCGAAGGGGGCATCGCCTTCAGTCTGACGGTCAACGCCGTCGAGCGCGTCGGGCCGGAGACATTCGTTTATGCCGCTCCGCCGACCGGTGGAGACATGATCGTGCGGGTGCCCGGCCAGACCGCGCCCGCTTCGGGGGAGAAAGTCACGGCGGTTGCGCCGCGCGAGAAGCTCCATGTCTTCTCGGCCGACGGGCGCAAGCGCCTGTCGGCCTGACAACGGTCAAACCCGATAGCGCTCGACCGCCTTCGCATTCCAGGTGACACCGCTGCCCGGCCGCTCCGGCACGAGCGCCATGCCGTTCGCGATTTCGATCGGCGTTTCCAGAATCTTTTCGGCCCAATCGACATACTCGAGGAAATGACAGGTCGGGGTAGCGGCCAGGAGATGCGCGCTCACCTCGGGATAGAGGTGAGACGACATTTCGATTCGATGCCCCGCGGCAAGACCCGCCGCGCGCAGCCATCCAGTGACACCGCCGATCCGCTCCAGATCGGGCATCACATAATCCGCAGCTTTTGCCGTGAGCGCCTGCGCCATCTCGCGCGGCCCGGAGAAATTCTCGCCGATCTGGATCGGGATCGCGAGCGCGTCGGCAAGCACCGCCGCCCCTTCAAAATCGTCGTGGCGGATCGGCTCTTCCAGCCAGTAAAGACCTTCCTGGTCGAGCGCCCGACCGCGCTCCATCGCTTCGGCGCGCGTGAGCGCCTGGTTGTAATCGACCATCAATGCAACGTCGCCGCCGATGCGCTTGCGCACTGCGTGAACCGCGGCCAAGTCCTCGCGTAGCGTCGCGTAGCCAAGCCGAAGTTTCACGGCCGAGAAGCCGCGTGCCAGCAACGCTTCGGCCTCATCGGTCAGGGCTGTGAGCGTGTGCTGGCTGCCAAGGCCGCAGGAATTGTAAGCACGGATCGGCCGCGGCTTGCTGCCGACATAGCTTGCGAGCGGCAAGCCCGCCGCGACCGACAGCGCATCCCATGCGGCCATGTCGAAGCCGGCCATCGCCATCCGCACGATGCCTTGCACGCCGATCAGGGCGAAGCGTTTGGACAATTTTTCCCACAGATCGGCCGGAGCGAGGCGCTCGCCTCTCGTCGTATCCGCGACGACCCTCATGATGCTCGCGACTGCTGGCATTGCCTCGCGCAGGTAGCACCAGAGATAAGCGCGCCCCGTGATCCCCTCCTCGGTTTCGAGGTCGATCAGCAGAAGCGGCGCGGCGCGGACCACGCTGCGGCTCGTGCCCAGCGGGTAGGTCATCGGGATTTCGACGCCGACCGTGCGGATGTCGCGGACGGTCAGACGCGGCGTCTGGGCAGGCACGGCCATGAAGAACTCGTTACGTGGAAAGAACCCGAGGCGAGTGTCGCATTCTTGAACGCTTAACCGCCAGCGCCCATATTAGGGCGGTCGGCCGGCAGGTCTGCCTGCCGATGGGGCGCCTCGAAAAGGGCCCCGTCAAAGTCGCTTCCGAAAGGGCTTTGAGATGTCCCGCGTACCATCGTTGTCCAGCCCGTTCCTCCTTGGCTTCGACGAGATCGAGCGTGCGCTCGACCGTGTGAGCAAGGCCGCCGACGGCTACCCGCCCTACAACATCGAGCGCTTGGCGCGCGATGAGCGGAGTCCGGAGCGCCTGCGCATCACCCTCGCCGTCGCAGGCTTCACTTTCGATCAACTCGAAGTGACCGTCGAGGAGAACCAGCTGGTCATTCGTGGGCGCCAGAACGACGACAAGACCCGCCACTATCTGCATCGCGGCATCGCCGCCCGCCAATTCCAGCGCACCTTCGTGTTGGCCGACGGGATGGAAGTGCTCGGTGCGGACCTGAAACATGGGCTTCTGTCGATCGATCTGGTCCGTCCAGAATCAGAACGTGTCGTCCGCACGATCTCGATCACCCCCCACGAATAGCGATGGAACACAAGTGCCCACAAGGGACTTGGAAGGAAAGGAGCCGGTTATGACCAATGATCCGGTGCGTCACGAAGTGCCACACATGTCCGACGAAGCATTCGCCGTGTTCGGCGGAGGCAAGATCGCTTACGTGAAGCCGATCCGTTCGGAGGACGTCCACGATCTTTACCCGCAGGCGCCCGAGATGCAGCCCGGCCTCGAGTTGTTCGCGCTGCATGCCGCCGACGGCACGCCGATCCTGGTTACGGATTCGCGCGAAGCTGCGATCGCGAACGCCTGGAGCCAGGAGCTCGAGACCGTGAGCGTGCACTGAAGTCCGCATCGCCCGCATCCCTGCGGGCGATGTGCGTTTGGGACTGCTCTTCCCCGGAAAATCCGAAACGGAAAGCGCGGCGGCTCAGGCCGCTGCCGAGGATTGCGTCGTAATCACGGCGTAGAGCGCCTCAGCGTCGCGCGATTCGCGGAGCTTGCGCGCCACGTCCGGATCGCGCAGCACGCGCGCCACGCGCGCGAGCGCCTTCAGATGGTCGGCCCCGGCCCCTTCCGGCGCGAGCAACATGAAGATCAGGTCTACCGGTTCGCCGTCGAGCGCTTCGAAATCGATCGGGCGATCGAGCCGCGCAAACAGTCCGAACAGCTTGTCGAGTTTCGGCAGCTTCCCATGCGGGATCGCAACGCCATTTCCGACGCCGGTCGAGCCGAGCTTTTCCCGCTGCACCAGAATGTCGAGGACGGTTCGCTCGTTTTGGCCCGACAGAGCCGCCGCACGCGCCGCGATTTCCGCCAGCGCCTGTTTCTTCGAGTTGACCTTCAGCGCGGGCATGACTGCCTGCGGCGCGATGATGTCGGATAGCGGCATGTAAACGGGTCCAAAGTCCGTGGCAGGTCGCTGGCGGGGTTGGAAGGGGGCGGACCATAGGGACCGCGCTTAGGGCCGTCAATGGCTGTTTGGCGCCGGTGGCATTCAAAATAATTTCCGGCAAATTGACTCAGGAAAATCACCTCACGATGACGCCCCTTAAGGAAAAACCGTACTAGCGCGCCGCGCTTTTCTCGCGGCGGCGCTGCACGGAGGACGAGATCCGCATCGCCTCGCGATATTTCGCCACCGTCCGGCGCGCAATATCGATGCCTGCGGCACGAAGCCGCTCGACGATCGTGTCGTCGGAGAGAATCGCGTCGGCCGATTCGGCGTCGATCATCTGGCGGATGCGGTGGCGAACCGCTTCGGCGGAATGCGCCTCGCCGCCGTCCGCGGACGCGATGGCGGAGGTGAAGAAATACTTCAATTCGAAGATGCCGCGATTGGTGGCCATGTATTTGTTGGCGGTCACGCGCGACACGGTGGATTCGTGCATCGAGATCGCGTCCGCAATCGTTTTCAGATTGAGCGGGCGCAGGTGCTGCACGCCGTGGACGAAGAAGGCGTCCTGCTGGCGAACGATCTCGCTGGCAACCTTCAGAATGGTGCGGGCACGCTGATCGAGCGCGCGGATAAGCCACGTCGCCGATTGCAGGCGCTCGGCAAGATAGGATTTCTCCGCAGCTGTCGCCGCCGTCTTCGACACCTTGGAATGGTAGCTCTGGTTAAGCAGGACTTTCGGCAGCGTGTCCGAATTCAGTTCGACAGCAAAAGTCCCGTCCGGGACCTGCCGCACGAACACGTCCGGCACAATCGGCTGGACCACCGCCGACCCGAAGGCAAGGCCGGGCTTCGGATTGAGCCGTTTGATCTCCGCGATCATGTCGACGAGATCCTCGTCGCCGACGCCGCAGATCTTGCGAAGCCCTGCGAGATCGCGCTTGGCGAGAAGATCGAGATGCCCGACCAGCGCGGCCATCGCTGGGTCGAAGCGGTCGCGTTCTTTCAGCTGGATCGTCAGGCATTCGGTCAGGTTGCGTGCACAGACGCCCGCCGGATCGAACTGCTGCAAGATCTTCAAGACCCCTTCGACTTCGGCCGCCGGAGCGCCGAGCTTTTCCCCGACCGCGGCGAGATCGACGCTGATATATCCCGCCTCGTCCACGAGATCGATCAGATGCTGGCCGATCATGCGGCGCGCCGGATCCGTGATGGCGAGCGCCAGCTGTTCGGCGAGGTGTTCGGCAAGAGTCCGCTCCGCCGAGACGAAGGCTTCGAGGTTGTAGTCTCCGTCCTCGCCGCGGCCGCCGCCGACGCTTGCCCATTCCGAATAGGCCGCGACCGCATCGTCCGATCGAGCGCTGGCGGCGGGGCCCGATTCTTCCGGAAATACGTTATCGAGCCGCGTTCCGAGATTGTCCTCGATCGCGCCCCGGCTCGTTTCGAGATCGGCGCCGATCCATTCGCCGTTTTCGCCCTCGGAGGCGCCTTCCGCGCCCGGTGCGCCGGTATCGAAATCGCCCGCCTGTGCTTCCGGCTCGGGCGCGCCTTCGCTGCCCCGTTCGAGCAGGGGGTTCTTTTCGAGCTCGTCCTCGACATAAGCCGCAAGATCGATACTGGAGAGCTGCAGCAGCTTGATGGCTTGCATCAGCTGCGGCGTCATCACCAGCGCCTGGCTCTGGCGGAATTCGAGTCGTTGAGACAGCGCCATGTGCCGGTTCTAACCGCTCGGCACGATTTGTGCATGTGAAAAATAGTAGGGACCCGCCTGGGCGGCGGGCCCTGATGTCATTAAGGAAAATGGGCTAGAGGCGGAATTCCTCGCCCAGATACAGGCGCCGGACATCCGGATTGTTGACGATTTCGTCGGCCCGGCCCTCCATCAGGACCTCCCCGGAATAGAAAATATAGGCCCGGTCGGTCAGGCCCAACGTCTCACGGACGTTGTGGTCGGTGATCAGAACCCCGATCCCGCGATAGGTGAGATGGCGTACCAGCGCCTGGATGTCCCCGACCGCGATCGGGTCGATGCCGGCGAAAGGCTCGTCGAGCAGCATGTAGTTCGGCCGCGTCGCCAGGGCGCGCGCGATCTCGACGCGCCGGCGCTCGCCGCCGGACAGGGCGATCGACGGACTCTTGCGCAGCCGCGAGATGCCGAACTCTTCCATCAACGCGTCGAGTTCATACTCGCGCCGCTTGCGGTCGGGTTCCACGACCTCCAGCACCGAGCGGATGTTGTCCTCGACATTGAGGCCGCGGAAGATCGAGGCTTCCTGCGGCAGGTAGCCGATGCCAAGCCGCGCGCGTTGATACATCGGCAATCGCGTGACGTCGTGCCCGTCGAGCTCGATGCGGCCGGAATCCGCCTTGATCAGGCCGGTGATCATGTAAAAAACCGTTGTCTTCCCGGCACCGTTCGGCCCGAGCAGCCCGACTGCCTCTCCGCGGCGGACGTAAAGGCTCGTGCCGCGCACCACCATGCGGTTGCCGAAGCTTTTGCGGACGTTGTGCGCGGCGAGATAGCCGTCCCGCGGATCGGCTTGTTGCGGCCGCGGCGGCGATGGGCGCCGGGCCGGTGCGCGGCTCTCTCTTTGCGGGGCGCGACGCGCTTCGCCGAAAACCCTTTGCCGCAGCGATTGAGGCGCCCGATCGACCACATCGAGTTCGACCCGCCACGCCTGCGGCGAACGCCGTGGCCGGCGTTTGCCGAACGTGCGCAAGCTGAACATCGCGATCAGGGATTTGATGTCGAGCAAGCCGAGCTTTCCGGGTGCTTCGCGATCCCAAAAACGGAGCGCGCGTTCAAGGTTCTACGCATATGGCACTGCGAATGGCGGGCAGTCTTGCGAATAAGCCCCCTGTCGATGACCGGCGTGATAGTCGCTCGGGGAACTGCTTTCAACCGCCGCATCCCGCCTCAGTAAATGCCCTGCGGAGAGGCCGGTTTGGGCTTTGGCGGGTTGTTCCCGCCGGGCCCGATGGACGGTTTGCTTTCGCCCGAACCGCCGGGAAGAAACAGCCCCTGCACCCGTCCGCCCTGCCCCGGCTTTCCGGACTCGACGCGCGACACACCGCTGGTGAGATCGACCACGAGCCGCTCGCCCCGCAGTACGTTCTGGCCCTGCGTCACAAGAACATTGCCGGCGAGCGTCACCGTGTTGGTGCGCATCTCGAAAGTCGCGATCTCGCCAGTCGCAGTCTGATCCTTCTGCGTGACCACGACGCCGCCCTTCGCCTCGAGCTTGCGGATTTGTTGCTGGCCGCCCGGACCCGGCTGGGCGGTTTTCATATTGTTGGGATTGTTGCTCTGATCGTAGAAAACCTGCAGCGACTTGCAGCGCAGCGTCACGTCGCCCTGCACCACCTTCACATCGCCGGAGAAGGTCGCAACCTTGTCCTTGTCGCGCACTTCCAGCGTCGCGGCGTCGATCTGAACCGGCTTGTCGCGATTTTGCGAGAAGCCCTGCAAGGCATTCGGGACGCCGGTCGCGCCTTGCGCGAAAGCGGGAACCGGCCCCGCCGCAAGCGCGAATGCGGCCGCGATCGCGCTTATGATCGCTCTCGGCGCCATTATTTGTCAGCTCCGGGCGACGCCTGCGGATAGTCGCCCGGCTCGAGCGTCACGATCATCGAGACGCCGCCGCCAAAGCGAATGAGATCGCCCGCTTCGAGCACTTCGAAACCATTCGCGTTCAGATTGCCTTTCAGCATCTTCACTTCGACCGGCCGCGTGGAAACGATCGTTCCCTTGCGGATGTCGACTTGCGCGTCCTGCATTTTTCCTTCGTAGCCGGCGGACGACGAAAGAAGAATGTCGGGACCGAGATTGAGCATCTCGGTCTTGGCGTTATAGAGACCGCCGGCAGCCGACATCTGCATCGTGCTCTTGTCCTGCATCCCGAGCTTCGCCCGGATTTCCTTCAGTTCGATCAGATCCGGCTTGGAAATGTCCTGCGCGGCAGCTTTTGCCGTGAGTTCATAGGCGCGCGAGTCGCGCGTGACGCCGGCAAGCCGCGGCGCTTCCATCGTGATCTTCGTGCCGGATACGACGAGCGTGCCGAGATCGTTCGGCAGCTTGTAGAGAATGTTCAGCGGGTTGAAGAACGTCGCGACCAGGATCACGACAAAGCAAATGACGACGCCGATCGGAATGGCGATGCGCAGAAAGCGGACATGCCGGCTGTGACGCTGCGCGAACTTGAATGCGCGCGCGCTGTCGCGCCCGGCGCTCATGAAGTCGTGGGCCTGATAACCCATTTCCGTTCGATCGTTCCGCGATAGGCTCATCGGCGTCGTTCAACCACGCTGCTTCAGCAGAATCGGTGCCCAGACACCGATTTTACGGGCGCCGCGGGGCAAAATCCCCTGCGAATATGGCCCCCGCGCGGCGGATGGCCAGTCAGGAATGCGAAAAGATGTCCTCGGCCGCCCAACCGGCCAGATCAAGCCTTGCCCGGTGCGGCAAAAAGGCGAAACAGGCCTGCGCCAGCTCCGTTCGGCCTTCGCGCGCCAACAGGGTTTCGAGCTTGTCCCTTAGCGCATGCAGGTGAAGGACGTCGGACGCGGCATAGGCCAATTGCGGCTCGGTCAGGATTTCCGCGCCCCAGTCGGACAATTGCTGCTGCTTGGAGAGGTCGATCCCAAGGAGATCGCGCGTCACGTCCTTCAGGCCGTGCTTGTCGGTGTAGGTCCGCGACAGTCGCGACGCGATCTTGGTGCAGAAGAGCGGCGACGCCATTACCCCGAAGGCATGATAGAGGACGGCGATATCGAACCGCGCGAAGTGGAAAATCTTCAGAATCGACGGATCGGCGAGAAGCCGCTTCAGGTTCGGCGCGTTCGTCGC
>Ga0070741_10010031_pt1 | contig 18075 bp, 16 predicted proteins | sample Coa_R1_4_FD_66440 | JGI IMG/M metagenome (GOLD analysis project Ga0070741, IMG submission 66440) | Surface soil microbial communities from Centralia Pennsylvania, which are recovering from an underground coalmine fire - Coalmine... | ecosystem: Environmental > Terrestrial > Soil > Unclassified ...
ATCGTGCCGATCATCGCGGCGCTGTCGCGCCAGGTCATCGAGGACGCATGGCGCGAATACCAGGAGCAGCTCAATTCGCTCGGCGCGGGCCGGCTGAGCGCGGCGCTGACGCTGCTCTGGGACACGCGCTTCTCGCTGCTCACGACGGTGCTCGCCGGATTCGGGCGCGCGGCCGCGGAGGTCGGCGCGGTCATCATCGTCGGCGGCAACATCGACGGCGTCACGCGGGTGATGACGACGACGATCGCGCTCGAAACCAGCAAGGGCGACCTGCCGCTCGCGCTCGGACTGGGCGCGATCCTGATCGCGATCGTGATCGTCATCAACGCCGCCGCCTACGCGACCAAGGAAATCGCGCAGCGGCGCTACGGGTGAGCATGCGCGCGCCTTCCTCGCTGCTGCCGCTGCGCATCGACGAGGTCTCGTTCGTCGCGGGGGGGCGCGTGATTCTCGATCGGGTCTCGGCCACCATCGACGCGGGTCCGCGCTCGGTGATCCTGGGCGCGAACGGCGCGGGGAAGAGCGTGCTGATGCGGATCTGCCACGGGCTGCTCGCGCCGACCTCGGGCAGCGCGCGCTGGACCGGCGCGGAGCTTCCCGGATCGCCGCGGCGCCAAGCGATGGTGTTCCAGCGGCCGGTCATGCTGCGCCGGTCCGCCATCGACAACGTCATCTACGCGCTCAACGTCGCCGGCGTGCCGGCCGACGAGCGGCATCGCCGGGCCTGGTCGGCGCTGGAACGGGTGGGCCTGGCCGCGCTTGCCGCGCGCCCGGCCAGGGTGCTCTCGGGCGGCGAGCAGCAGCGGCTCGCGCTCGCGCGCGCCTGGGCGCTCGTGCCCGAGGTGCTCTTCCTCGACGAGCCGACGGCGAGCCTCGATCCCACCGCGGCGCGCGAGGTCGAGAGCATCATCGCGGCGATCCACGCGGCGGGCACGAAGATCATCATGACCACGCACAACCTCGGCCAGGCCCGGCGCCTCGGCGACGAGATCCTGTTCCTCGACCGCGGCCGCCTGCTCGAGCGCGCGCCGGTCGAGCGTTTTTTTTCGCAGCCGCAAACGGCGCAAGCCGACGCTTTCATCAAAGGAGAACTGCCTTGGACCTGATCCGCCGCATCCTCGTCGTCATTCTGCTCGCCGCCTCCGTCCCGGCGCTCGCGCAGCAGAAATTCATCACCGTGGCGTCGACGACGTCGACCGAGCAGTCGGGGCTGTTCAAGTACCTGCTGCCGATCTTCGAGAAAAAGACCGGCATCCAGGTGCACGTGGTCGCGGTGGGCACCGGGCAGGCGCTCGACATCGGCCGCCGCGGCGACGCCGACGTCGTGTTCGTGCACGCGCGCTCGGCGGAGGAGAAGTTTCTCTCCGAGGGCCAGGGGGTGAAGCGGTTCCCCGTCATGTACAACGATTTCGTGCTGATCGGCCCGAAGTCGGATCCCGCCAAAGTCGCCGGCGGCCGGGACATCGTCGAGGCGCTGCGGAAGATCAAGGCGGCGCAGGCGCCGTTCGTGTCGCGCGGCGACCGCAGCGGCACGCACATCGCCGAGCTCGCGCTGTGGAAGGACGCGGACATCGACATCGCCAGGGACAAGGGCCCCTGGTACAAGGACACGGGGCAGGGCATGGGCCCGGCGCTCAACACCGCGGCGTCGCTCGGGGCCTACATCCTGTCGGATCGCGGCACGTGGATCTCGTTCAAGAACCGCGGCGATCTCGAGATCGTCGTGCAGGGCGACAAGCGCCTGTTCAACCAGTACGGCGTGATGCTGGTGAACCCGCAGAAGCACCCGAACGTGAAGAAGGACCTCGGCCAGGAGTTCATCGACTGGCTGATCTCGCCCGAGGGCCAGAAGATCATCGCGGGATACAAGATCGGCGGGCAGCAGCTGTTCTTCCCCAACGCGAACCAGCCGGGGGCGTGAGGCCGGGCACGCGCGCGCCTTCTCCGGCGCTATATCTGCCCGGGAACGACGCCCCTGATAAAATGGGGCGATGAAGATCTTCGGCATCACCGGCTGGTCGGGCAGCGGCAAGACCACCCTCATCGAGCAGATCGTGCCGCGCCTCGTGAGGAAGGGCCTGGTGGTCTCGCTGATCAAGCACGCGCACCACAGCTTCGACGTGGACCATCCGGGCAAGGACTCGTACCGCCATAGGCACGCCGGCTGCACCGAGGTCCTGGTCAGCTCGCAGAACCGCTGGGTGATCATGCACGAGCTGCGCGGCGCCCCGGAGCCGACGCTCGACGAGCAGCTCGGGCGCGTCTCGCCGTGCGACCTGCTGCTCATCGAGGGATACAAGCGCTACCCGATGCCCAAGCTCGAGGTGTGGCGCAGCGAAAACGCCAAGCCGTTCCTGCACCCCGACGACGACAACATCGTCGCCCTCGCGACCGACGTGCCGCAGAAATCGGGCCCGACGCGGCGCTTCGACCTGAACGATCACGACGGCATCGCCGACTTCGTGCTCGAGTTCAACGGGCTGAAATGAACAAGGGCCTGCTCAGCGTCGACGACGCGCTCGAGCGCCTGCTCTCGGGCGCGAGGCCCGTCGCCGAGCGCGAAACGGTGGCCACGCTCGAGGCCGCGGGCCGCGTGCTCGCCGAGGCGCAGCGGTCGGCGATGAACGTGCCGCCCATGGACAACAGCGCCATGGACGGGTATGCCGTGCGCCGCGCCGACGTGCGCGCGCCGGGCGCGCGCCTGCAGGTCTCGCAGCGCATCGCGGCGGGCAGCGTCGGCCGGCCGCTCGCGCCGGGCACCGCGGCGCGCATCTTCACCGGCGCGCCCGTGCCCGAGGGGGCGGACGCGATCGTCATCCAGGAGGACACGTCCGCCGAAGGCGACGCGGTGATCGTGAACAAGGTGCCCGGGCCGGGCGAATGGATCCGCCGCGTCGCGAGCGACATCGCCGCCGGCGACGTGATCCTCGCCCCGGGGATCCGGCTGCGGCCGCAGGACGTCGGGCTCGCCGCGTCGGTCGGCATCGCGCGCCTGCCGGTGGCGAGGCGCGTGCGCCTCGGGCTGTTCTTCACCGGCGACGAGCTGGTCATGCCGGGCGATCCGCTCCCGCCGGGACGCATCTACAACTCGAACCGCTTCACGCTGAACGGCCTCGCGCGCGCCTTCGACTGCGAGGTTCGCGACTACGGCATCGTCCCGGACGACCTCGGCTCCACGCGCGACGTGCTCAGGCGCGCGGCGTCGGAATGCGACGTCATCGTGACGAGCGGCGGCGTGTCGGTCGGCGAAGCCGATTTCGTCAAGCCCGCGGTCGAGGCCGAAGGCGAGCTGCTCATGTGGCGTATCGCGATGAAGCCGGGCCGCCCCCTCGCGTTCGGGCGCGTTGCGAAGGCGGCGTTCATCGGCCTGCCCGGGAACCCGGTGTCGAGCTTCGTCACGTTCCTGCTCTTCGTGCGGCCGTTCCTGCTGAAGACGCAGGGCATCGCGCAAGTCGCGCCGCACGCGATCGAGGCGCGCGCGGATTTCGATTGGCCGCGGCCCGATCCCCGGCGCGAGTTCCTGCGCGTAAAATGGAACGCGCGCGGCGGCCTCGATCTGTACCCGACGCAGGATTCCGCCGTGCTGACCTCGACCGCGTGGGCCGACGGCCTGGTCGACAACCCGGCGGGGCGGGCGATCCGCGCGGGAGACGGCGTGCGTTTCCTGGCGTACTCGGAGCTGTATCGGTGAAGATCAAGGTGCTCTATTTCGCGGGCCTGCGCGAGCAGGTGGGAAGCCGGGGCGAGGACCTCGAAGTCCCGCCGGACGTCACGACGGTCGCCGGCGTCCGCGCGCTGCTGCAGTCGCGCGGCGGCGCGTGGCAGAGCGCGCTCGCGCAAGGCAAGGCCGTGCGCATCGCGGTGAACCAGGAGATGGCGGCGGGAACGACGCCGGTGCGGCCGGGCGACGAGCTCGCGTTCTTCCCGCCCGTGACCGGGGGCTAGCGATGACCGTGCGCGTCCAGGCCGGGGACTTCGACGCGGGCGCCGAGATCGCGGCCGTGCGGCGCGGCAATCCGAAGATCGGCGCGGTGGCGAGCTTCGTCGGCGTCGCGCGCGACGTGAACGACGGCGACAGCGTGTCGACCCTCACGCTCGAGCACTACCCGGGGATGACGGAGAAGGCGCTCGAGGGCATCGTCGCCGAGGCGCGCGCCCGCTGGGACGTGATCGACATCCTGGTCGTGCACCGCGTCGGCGAAATCAAGCCGACCGAGCAGATCGTGCTGGTGGTCGTCGCCGGGGCGCACCGGGGCGAGGCGTTCGCGGCGTGCGAGTTCGTCATGGATTACCTGAAGACGCGCGCACCGTTCTGGAAGAAGGAAGAGACTCCGAAAGGCACGCGCTGGGTCGAGGCGCGCGACTCGGACGACGAGGCGGCGCAGCGCTGGAAGAAGAAGGACGCCGACGTGGCGTAGGGCGCGGGCTGGCGCGCCGCGCGAGAGCGCGAAAACCGTGAGAGGTGACCGTGTCCTGGGCCGGATTCGTGGCGGTAGGGGGAGGCGCTGCAGCGGGCGCATGGCTGCGTTGGTGGCTCGGGATCCTTCTTAATCCCGTTTTCCCTACGCTGCCCCTCGGTACGCTCGCCGCGAACCTGCTCGGTGGGCTGCTCATGGGAGTGGCAATGGGCGTGATGTCGCACTTCGAAGCGCTCCCGGCGGAGATGCGCCTGCTCGTGACGACGGGATTCCTCGGCGGGCTCACGACCTTCTCGACGTTTTCCGCCGAGACGGTGACGCTGCTCATGACGCGCCAGCAGTACGGCTGGACGATGGCGCTCGTCGGCGCGCACGTCATCGGATCGGTGCTCATGACGCTGGCCGGGATCGGCGCGGTCCGTCTCGCTCTGGAGGCCCTGCGATGAAAGGCACCTTCCTGCGCTTCTACGTGCACGAGAACCGCAAGCACGGCGGCGTGCTGCTCTACGAGTGGCTGCTCGAGCGCGCCAAGAGGATCGGGATCCGGGGCGGCTCGGCGTTCCGCGCGGTCGCCGGATTCGGCCGGCACGGCGTCATCCACGAGCAGCATTTTTTCGAGCTCGCCGGCGACCTGACGATCGAAGTGGAGTTCATCGTCACGGACGAGGAGGCCCGCGGGATGCTCGAGGTCGTCCGGGCGGAGGAGATCGACGTCTTCTACGCGGTCATTCCCGCGGAATTCGGCTCCATTGCGGCGGGCAGCTAGCGCCCGCCGAGAAAAGTCCGATCCCGCGCCGGGCCTCACGCCGGGCAGCAGAGGAGGAGGAGGAAGCCACCAGGCGCTGTGCGCCCGGCGCGGTCGGAACTCGGTGGCTCAGCAGTAGCCGAGCTGGTTCTTGCGCTCGACGTCCCGCAGGCGGCGCTCGAGGTCGGCGTGGTCGGTCGACTGCGCGAGGTACGCTTCGACGTCGCGCCGAGGGCCCGGCCGGAGGCTCGTTTCGAGCCACTGTCCGAACCGGGTCAGGAGCGCCTTGAGCGTTTCGCCGCGCAGGGCGCGGGCGCGCGTTTCGACGGCGCGGCTGTCAACGCCCAAAGATTGGCGGGCGGGATGGAGGTACCCGTCTCCTTCGTAAAGCGGATAGTAGGTTCTCATGATGCTTCGTCCTTTCTGCGATTGTTGCATCGCACACAAGTCAATATAGGAAGCTTCACCATTGTTTTCAAATCGTAAATTCAGATCGTCCGCATCGGGTTTGGTGATGTGGGCTAAGTCCTTGTTGCATAGCAGCAACCACCTTAAAATGCACTGATGGAGCTATACCAACTGCGAACATTCGCCGCCGTCGCGGACACCGGTCATATCACCCGGGCCGCGGAGAAGCTGCACGTGAGCCAGCCCGCGGTGAGCGCGCATATCAAGGGACTCGAGGAAGACCTCCGGGTGCGCCTGTTCGATCGCACGCCGACCGGGATGCAGCTCACGCGCGCGGGACGGCAGCTGCGCGAGCAGGCCGAGAAGGTCCTCGCCGAGGTCGAGCGCCTGCGTCAGCTCGCGGCGACCCTGAAGGGCGATATCGTGGGACGGTTGCGCGTCGGCACGGCGAGCGACCCCGAGTTCGTGCGCGTGGGGGAGTTCCTGCACCGCACCGTCGAGCGCTATCCGCTGCTCGAGATCGAGCTGCACCAGGAAGTGTCCGGGGCGGCGCTCGAGCGGGTGCGCACCGGCGATCTCGACGCGAGCTTCTATTTCGGCGACATCACGTCGCCCGACGTGGCCGGGCTGCGCCTGCACGACATGGCCTACTGCGTCGTCGCGCCCGCCGCCTGGGGCGAGCGCGTGCGCAACGCCGACTGGAGCGAGATCGCGCGCCTGCCGTGGATCGTCACGCCCTCGATCAGCACGCACAACCGGCTCGTGCGCGCGCTGTTCAGCAAGCACGGCGTCGAGCCGGCGAGGGTGGTCGAGGCCGATCAGGAGCCCGTGATCGCGAGCCTGGTCGTCTCCGGCGTGGGCGTCTCGCTGATGCGCGAGCCGCTCGCGCTGCAGAAGCAGCGCGCGGGCGAGATCTGCATCTGGGACAAGGCGCGGCTGCAGACCGCGCTCTGGTTCATCTACCAGGCCGACCGGCGCCACGATCCGCTGGTCGAGGCGCTGCTCGGCATCCTCGGCGAGATCTGGCAGATCGCGCCGGCACCCAGTCTCTAGCGCGACGGCTCTAGCGCGAAGGGGCCTCGGTGCGGCCCGCGAGGCGCAGGTTCGCCTGCGTCAGGCGGTCGATCAGCACGCGCATGAACGCCTTGTTGAAGCCGACCTGGCAGGCGTCCGAGGCGGCCTTCAGCGCATCGGCCTTGATCTCGATCGCCGTGACCGCGGTCGTCGCGGTGATGCTGGTCGAGCGGCGGCCGGTCTGGTCGCTGAAATAGAGGATCTCGCCGAAGCACCCGCCGCGCTTGATCGTGTTGAGCGGCTTGCCGAGGAGCGTGACGGCCACCTCGCCCTCGATCAGCAGGTAGAAGCTGTCGCCCTGGTCGGCCTCGCGGATGATCACGGTGCCGGCGTCGAACGATTTCCAGCTTCCGATCCGCACCACCTCCCAGAGCTCGACGTCGTCGAAGTCCTGGAAGAACGGCAAGCCGCGCAGCTCGTTGTACTTCTCCGAATCGGACACCGATTCGCCGGCCAGGCGCAGGCTCGTGAAGGCCTTGGATAGGGCCTTGCCGAACTCGATCCAGCTCGAATAGCGCGCGCTGCGGTCCTTGGCGATGGCGCGGTTGACGATGCCGTCGAGCAGCGGCGGCAGGTCGGGGCGCAGCGTGAGCACGGGCACGGCCGGCGTGTTGAGGATGGCGTAGGTCAGGCCCGCCGTCGTCGTCGCGCCCTCGTAGGGGAGCCGACCGGTGAGGAGCCGGTACATGACGACGCCGAGCGAGTAGATGTCGGTCTGGTGATTCACGTCCTCCATGCGGATCTGCTCGGGGGACATGTAGGCGGGCGAGCCGATGCCCGTGATCTGCGTCGTCTCCTGGCCGAGGCGCTGCTGGAACGACGCGCCGAAGTCGCTGACTTTTGCGTCGCCCGAGTCGGAGAGCAGGATGTTCCCGGGCTTGATGTCGCGGTGGATGACGCCGTGCTGGAACGCGTAGTCCAGCGCGCGGATGCACTTGAAGATGATCTCGACGACCTTGCCGAGCGGCAGCAGGCTGGCGACGTCGGCGTGCGCCTCGAGGGTCTCGCCCTTGACGTACTCCATGACGAGGTAGCTGTACTCGGGCTCACTCGCCGCGTCCAGGATCTCGACGATGTGCGGATGGACGAGCTTGCCCGCGAGCGCGGCTTCGGCGAGGAAGGCCTTGCGCATCATGCGCGCGGTCTGCTCGTTGATGTTCTCGTCGAACTGGAACACCTTGACCGCGACGTCGCGGTTCGCGAACGGGTCGCGCGCGAGGTAGACGCGGCTGGTCGCCCCGCTGCCGATCTGGCGCGTGATCGGGTACTTCCCGATGTGCTCTTCGAGCTGGAACTTGATCGCCAAGCGGCCCCTCCCAGGGCTTAGATTCAGTTTGCGCCGCAGTGTACAAGCACGAAGCGGGCCTTGTCGCGGGATTCGTTCCGGAAAACCAATCCGTTCAAACGTCGGCCGCTTGCAGACCTCCGGGACTCCGGCGGGGCTCCCGGCTTGAAATACGATGATCCCGCCCCATTTCCCCTACAGCTCATCCGGATATCCCTATGCGATTCGACAAGCTGACGACGAAATTCCAGCAGGCCATCGCCGACGCCCAGAGCGTCGCCGTCGGCCAGGACAACCCGTTCATCGAGCCCGTCCACTTGCTGCAGGCCCTTTTGCAACAGGAGGACGGCACCACCGCGTCGCTGCTCTCCCGAGCCGGGGTCAACGTCGCCCGCCTGCGCGAGTCGGTGAAGCAGGCGCTCGCGCGCCTGCCCAAGGTCGAAGGCCAGGGCGGCGAAGCGCCGATCTCGCGCGAGCTCAACAACCTGCTGAACCTCGCCGACCGCGAGGCGCAGAAGCGCAAGGACCAGTTCATCGCCTCCGAGATGTTCCTGGTCGCGCTCGCCGACGACAAGGGCGAGGCCGGGCGCCTGCTGAAGGAGTACGGCGGCAACCGGAAAGCGATCGAGCAGGCGATCGAGGCGGTGCGCGGCGGCGAGGCGGTCGGCAGCCAGGAAGCCGAGGGCCAGCGCGAGGCGCTGAAGAAGTACACGCTCGACCTCACCGAGCGGGCGCGCTCGGGCAAGCTCGATCCCGTCATCGGCCGCGACGACGAGATCCGGCGCGTGATCCAGATCCTGCAGCGGCGCACGAAGAACAACCCGGTGCTGATCGGCGAGCCGGGCGTCGGCAAGACCGCGATCGTCGAGGGCCTCGCGCAGCGCATCGTCAACGGCGAGGTGCCCGAGACGCTGAAGAACAAGCGCGTGCTCTCGCTCGACATGGCGGCGCTGCTCGCCGGGGCCAAGTACCGCGGCGAGTTCGAGGAGCGCCTGAAGTCGGTGCTGAAGGAGCTCGCCCAGGACGAGGGCCAGACCATCGTCTTCATCGACGAGCTGCACACCATGGTCGGCGCCGGCAAGGCCGAGGGCGCGATCGACGCGGGCAACATGCTCAAGCCCGCGCTCGCGCGGGGCGAGCTGCACTGCGTCGGCGCGACCACGCTCGACGAGTACCGCAAGTACATCGAGAAGGACGCGGCGCTCGAGCGCAGGTTCCAGAAAGTCCTGGTGGAGGAGCCGTCCGTCGAAGCGACGATCGCGATCCTCCGGGGACTGCAGGAGAAGTACGAGGTCCACCACGGGGTCGACATCACGGACCCGGCGATCGTCGCCGCGGCCGAGCTCTCGCACCGGTACATCACCGACCGCTTCCTCCCCGACAAGGCGATCGACCTGATCGACGAGGCGGCCGCGCGCATCAAGATGGAGATCGACTCCAAGCCCGAGGCGATGGACCGGCTCGACCGGCGCCTGATCCAGCTCAAGATCGAGCGCGAGGCGGTGAGGAAGGAAAAGGACGAAGCGTCCCAGCGCCGGCTGTCGGCGCTGGAGCAGGAGATCGAGCGCCTGGAGCGCGAGTACGCCGATCTCGAAGAGGTATGGAAGGCCGAGAAGGCGCAGGTCCAGGGCTCCCAGCACGTGAAGGAGGAGCTCGAAAAGGCGAAGCTCGAGATGGAGGCCGCGCGCCGCAAAGGCGACTGGAACAGGATGTCGGAGCTTCAGTACGGCAGGATCCCGCAGCTCGAGGCGCAGCTGAGAAAGGCGGAGAAGCCCGCCGGCGGCGGCAAGCCCAGGCTCGTGCGCACCCAGGTCGGCGCGGAGGAGATCGCCGAGGTGGTCTCGCGCGCGACCGGCATCCCGGTGTCGAAGATGATGCAGGGCGAGCGCGACAAGCTGCTGAAGATGGAAGACAGGCTGCACGAGCGCGTCGTCGGCCAGGACGAGGCCGTGCGCGTCGTCGCCGACGCGATCCGGCGCTCGCGCGCGGGGCTCTCGGATCCGAACAAGCCCTACGGCTCGTTCCTTTTCCTCGGGCCGACGGGCGTGGGCAAGACCGAGCTGTGCAAGGCCCTCGCCGGCTTTCTTTTCGACTCCGAGGACCACCTCATCCGCATCGACATGTCCGAGTTCATGGAGAAGCACTCGGTCGCGCGGCTGATCGGCGCGCCGCCCGGGTACGTCGGCTACGAGGAGGGCGGCTATCTCACCGAGGCCGTGCGCCGCAAGCCCTACAGCGTGATCCTGCTCGACGAGATCGAGAAGGCGCACCCCGACGTGTTCAACGTGCTGCTGCAGGTGCTCGACGACGGCCGCATGACCGACGGCCAGGGCCGCACCGTGGACTTCAAGAACACGGTGCTCGTGATGACCTCGAACCTCGGCTCGCAGATGATCCAGCAGATGGCGGGCGACGACTACGGTGTGATCAAGCTCGCCGTGATGGCCGAGGTGAAGACGCAGTTCCGTCCCGAGTTCGTGAACCGCATCGACGAGATCGTCGTGTTCCACGCGCTCGACGAGAAGCACATCCAGGACATCGCGAGGATCCAGCTGCGCTACCTCGAGCAGCGCCTGGCGAAGCTCGAGATCCGGCTCGAGATTTCGGACCCGGCGCTCGCCGAGCTCGCGAAGACGGGCTTCGACCCGGTCTACGGCGCGCGGCCGCTCAAGCGCGCGATCCAGCAGGAGATCGAGAACCCGCTCGCGAGGCAGATCCTCGAGGGCAAGTTCGGTCCGAAGGACACGGTGCGCGTCGAATACCGCGGCGGTCGGATGCAGTTCGAGAAGGCCGGCGCCAAGGCCGCGGAGAAGGCCCCGGCGCACCACTGAGCGCCCGGCCGCGGCGTCACTCGACCTTGATGCCGATGTCCTTCACGAGCTTGCCGTACTTCTCGTAATCGCGCCGGATCATCTGCGCGAACTGGTCCGGCGTGAGCGGGTTCGCCTGCATGCCGCCCGCCTTCGCGAGGCGGCCGTCGACGTCGCGGTCGGCGAGCGCCTTGTTGACCTCGTCGTGCAGCTTCGCGATGACCGGCTTCGGCGTCCCCGCAGCCGTGAACAAGCCCAGCCAGATCACCACCTCGTAGCCCGGGTAAAACTCGCCGATGGTCGGCAGCTCGGGGAAGAGGCTCGAGCGCTTAGGGCCCGTCACCGCGAGCGCGCGCAGCTTGCCGGCGCGGATCTGGCCCGCGCTCGATGTCCCGGAGAACATCGCGGCGGTCTCGCCCGCGACCGTCGCCGTCGTGGCGGGCGAGCCGCCCTTGAACGGGACGTGCACGAGGTTGATGCCGGCGCGCTGCTTCAGCATCTCCATCGCCAGCTCGTGCTGGCTGCCGTTGCCCCCGGAGGCGTACAGCAACGGAGGATTCGCCTTCTTCGCGTACTCGATGAACTCCTGGAAATTCTTCACCGGGAGCGACGGATTCACCGAGAGAACCCACTGGTTCAGCACGACCGACGCGACCGGCGCGAGGTCCTTCATCGTGTCGAGCGGCATGGCCTTGTAGATGTGCGGATTGACGGTCACGTTGCTGTCGGCGAAGAGCCCGAGCGTATAGCCGTCGGGCTCGGCCTTCGCCACCTGGTCCATCGCCACGTTGCCGTTCGCGGCCGGACGGTTCTCGACGATGACCGGCTGCTTCAGCTGCTCGGAGAGCTTCTGGCCGACGACGCGCGCCGAGATGTCGGGCGCGCCGCCGGGCGGGATCGGGACGATGATCTTGATCGGGCGCGAGGGGTACGTCTGCGCCGACGCGTCGGTTGCGGCGCAAAAGATCGCGGCGACCAGCGCCAGGACGGAGATGATCGATTTCATGACGCGCCTCAGCCGAGCGCGGGCGCGGCGCGCAGCGAAGCGGTAACCGCGCGCGCCCGGCGCAGCAGCTCCTCCCACATCGAATCGCCGGAATCCTTGCGGAACACCATGTCCTCGTCGGCGTCGAGCACGTGCCACAGACCGCGGTCCACCTCCGAGCGCAGCTCGCCGGGCCGCCATGCGACGTAGCCGACGAAGTAGCGGGCGTCGTTCGGCGTCTTCTCGATGATCTCGTCGACCACCGTTCCCTGGGTCGCGAGGTACAGGTGCTTCATGACCTGGATCGAGCCGCTGCCGGGGTTGTGATCGGTGCGCACCATCGCGAAGATCGCGCGGCGCAGCATCGGTCCGCCGAGATAGACCGGGTCGTGCACCTGCTTCGAAGGCTCGTGCTCGGGAAACAGGCTCGCGAGCGAGCGCTCGGTCGGCCGATTGATGATGATGCCCACGTGGCGGTTGCCTTCGACCGGCACCGCGATCAGCACCGTGTGGCGGTAGTCGGGATCGCTGAGCGCGGGCGAAGCGACGAGGATGACGGCCCCGGTATCGTCGGTCTTCTGGGCCGCTCCCGGGGCGGCCATCCCCATGACGAGGAGCAGGGCAAAGGCGGCGGCGATCCAGCGCATCGGTTCCTCCGGCATTACTTTGCCCGAAGTGTAGCGGAAGAACCGCGTCTCCGGGACCCGGGCGCCCGAGGCGCGCGCCAGCAATCGCGCAGATGATCGTTCACCATGCCGACCGCCTGCATGAACGCATAGCAGATCGTCGAGCCGACGAAGGTGAAGCCGCGCCGGCGCAGATCGGCGCTCAGTGCGTCGGATTCCCGCGTGCGCGCCGGGACGTCCGCCATCCGCCGCGGCCGGCGCTGCAGCGGCCGGCCGCCGACGAAGCGCCAGACATAGGCGTCGAAGGAGCCGAACTCCTTCTGCACCTCGAGGAAGGCGCGGGCGTTGCGCACCGCGCCCGCGACCTTCAGGCGGTTGCGCACGATCCCCGGATCGGCGAGCAGCGCGCGGATCCTGCGCGCGTCGAAGGCGGCGACCCGGCGCGGATCGAAGCCCGCGAACGCGCGCCGGTAGCTCGGCCGCTTCGCGAGGATGGTCGACCACGACAAGCCGGCCTGGGCGCCCTCGAGGATCAGGAGCTCGAACAGCGTGCGCTCGTCGTGCACCGGCACGCCCCATTCCCGGTCGTGGTACTCGATGTAAGCCTCGCTGCCGAGGCACCAGGGGCAGCGGCGGCGTTCGGAGCGGGAGGCCATCGGCCGATGCTAGCGCATCGGCCGCGGCGTTTCAGCGGACGCCGAGCGACGTGTGGTTGCCGGCCTGGGGACGGACGAAGGCGGGCGCGCGCCGGCGTGAGGCGCTCGACGCGATGAGCACCTCGTTCAGCTTGTCGAAGTCGAGGGGCTTCACCAGGTGGTGATCGAAGCCCGCGGCCCGCGACTGCTCGCGATCGACCTGGCGGCCGTAGCCGGTCATGGCGATCAGCACGACCTCGCGCATCGCCGGGGTCTCGCGCAGCTTCTGCGCCACCTCGTGCCCGCTCATGCCGGGCATGCCGATGTCCATGAGAACGACGTCGGGCCGGTACTCGGACGCGGCGCGCAGGGCGTCCGGCCCGTTGTGCGCCTTGCGCACGCTGTGTCCCGACATCTCGAGGATGATCGCCATGCTCTCGGCCGAATCGACGCTGTCGTCGACCACCAGCACCTTCAGCTGGCGATCTTCGCGCTGCTCGCACGGCAGGGGCGCCTGCCTGGGCTGCGCCTCGGGCGTCTCGATGGCGCCGTTCGCGCGCGGCAGGCGAATGACGAATTCGCTGCCCTTGCCGGGCCCGTCGCTGAACGCCTCGATGCGGCCGCCGTGCATCTCGATCAGGCCGCGCGCGAGCGCGAGCCCGATCCCGAGGCCGCCTTCGCTGCGCGCGAGCGAATCGTCGGCGCGGCGGAACAGCTGGAACAGGTTCGGCAGCATCTCGGCGGCGATGCCGACGCCGGTATCGCGCACCCGGATGAGCGCCTCTCCCGGCGTGCCCGCGGCGATCTCGAGCGCCACGGTGATCCTGCCGCCTTCCTGCGTGTACTTCGCGGCGTTCGTGAGCACGTTGTCGACGACTTGCGTCAGGCGGACGCGGTCGCCGAGCACGGGGATCGCCTCCTCGGGCACGTCGACCTGGAGCGCGTGTCCGCGCTGGGTGATCAGCGTGCGAGTCGTCTCGACCGCCGCGGCGACGACGGACTTGAGCTCGAGCGGCTCGCGCCGCAGCGTGACCTTGCCGCGCGTGATGCGCGAGACGTCGAGCAGATCGTCGATCAGCCGGGTGAGGTGGCCGGTCTGGCGCCCGAGCACGTCGCGCGCCCAGCGCAGCTGCGGGTCGATCGCCGGGCTCGCCTTCATGACATGGGCGACGTTGCTGATCGCGGCGAGCGGATTGCGCAGCTCGTGCGAGAGCATGGCGAGGAACTCGTCCTTGCGCCGGTCGGCTTCCTGCAGCTCCTGCTCGAAGCGCTTGCGCTCGGTGATCTCGCGCTCGAGCACGTCGTTGGTCTTGGCGAGCTCGGCGTTGGCCTCCTCCAGCTCGCGCGTCTTCTCGGCCTGCAGGGTGGTGTTCGCGAGCGCGAGCGCCTCGTTGGCGCGCTCGAGCTCGCGGCGCTTGCGGTAGAGCTCGACCAGCACCTGCACTTTGCCGCGCAGCACCTCGGGGACGATGGGCACGTAGCAGTAATCGACCGCGCCCAGCTCGTAGCCCTTGAGCTGGTCGAGATTGGTCACGTGCACCGCGGTCACGAAGATGATCGGCGTCTTCTCGAAGCGCGGGTGCTGGTGGATCAGCGCAGCCGTGTCGAAGCCGTTCATCGTCGGCATGTTGACGTCGAGGAGGATGGCGGCGAAGTCGGCCTCCATCAGCCTCTGCAACGCCTCGGTCCCGGAGCGGGCCTTGACCAGGTTCTCGCCCAGGGTGCCGAGGATGGCCTCGTACGACAGCAGCCGCTGCGGCTGGTCGTCGACGAGGAGAATGTTGACCTTGTCGTCGTTGTCGTTCATTGCGCTCCCATTGCCTTGTTCCATTGCCCGCGCGGTCACGGGTGCAGCCACATGCGCAGCATCGAGAGGAGCTCGCCGCTGTTGACCGGCTTCGCGATGTAATCCGACGCGCCGGCCTGCAGGCATTTCTCACGGTCGCCCTTCATGGCCTTGGCGGTGAGGGCGATGATCGGCAACCGTCTGAACTGCGGCACGTCGCGGATGCGCCGTATCGTCTCGTAGCCGTCCATCTCCGGCATCATGATGTCCATCAGCACGAGCGAGAGATCCGGCGTGGTATCCATGAGCTGGATCGCCTCGTGGCCGTTGGTCGCGATCGTGGCCTGCATGCCGTGCCGCTCGAGCAGGCTGGACAGGGCGAAGATGTTGCGCACGTCGTCGTCGACGACCAGCGCTTTCTTGCCGCTCAGGGCGTCGTCGGTCTCGTGCAGCGTCTCGAGCATCTTGCGCTTGCCCTCGGGCAGGTCGGCCACTACGCGGTGCAGGAACAGCGCCGTCTCGTCGAGCAGGCGCTCGGGCGAGCGCACGTCCTTGAGCACGATGCTCTTGGCCATCTTGCGCAGGCGCGCCTCGTCCTCCGCGGTCAGCTCGCGGCCCGTGAAGACCACGATCGGGACGTCGCGCAGGCGCTCCTCGCGCTGGATCTGGTCGAGCAGGTCGAAGCCCGAAATGTCGGGCAGCCGCAGGTCGAGCACGACGCAGTCGAACGGCTTGCTGCGCAGCGCCTCGAGCGCGTCCTTGCCGGTGCCGACGCACGTGATGTCGACGTCGTCGTGCGCGATCAGCTCGGCCACGCTCTTCTGCTCGGCCGGGTTGTCCTCGATCACGAGCAGCCGCCGTACACGCTCGGAAGCGAACGCCTTGATGCGGTCGAACGCCGTCTCGAGGTTGTCGGACGTGAGCGGCTTGTTGAGATAGGCGAACGCGCCGCGCTCGAGGCCGTGCTGGCGCTCCTCCTCGACGGTGATCACCTGCACCGGGATGTGGCGCGTCGCGTGGTCGTGCTTGAGCTGCGACAGCAGCGTCCAGCCCAGCATGTCGGGAAGGAAGATGTCGAGCGTGATCGCCGTCGGCCGGTACTTGCGCGCGAGCGACAGCGCTTCGCTGCCGCGCATCGCGACCAGCCCCTTGAAGCCGCGGCCGCGGGCAAGGTCGAGGAGCACGCGCGCGTAGTGGGGGTCGTCCTCGACGATGAGGATCGAGGGATCGCCCTCCTGCAGATTGTCGCGGTCGTCGGGGACGGTCTCGGTGCGCGGGGCGGGCAGCACGATGGGCTGGAACGCCAACGGCGCTTCCGCGATGCGCTGCGCCGCGGGCTGCGGCGACGACGCGCCCTGATACTGCAGCGGCAGGTAGAGCATGAAGGTGCTTCCCGCGCCCGGGATGGAGTGCAGCCTGATTTCGCCGCCGAGCAGGTGCGCGAGCTCGCGCGAGATCGCGAGGCCGAGGCCGGTGCCGCCGTATTTTCTCGCCGTTCCGGCGTCGGCCTGCTGGAACGCCTCGAAGATGATCTTCTGCTTCTCCGGCGGGATGCCGATGCCGGTGTCGCTCACCGAGAAGCGCACCACCTTGTCGGCGTGGCTGAGCACCGGGTGCTCGGGGCTCCAGCCGCTCTCGACGATCGACACGTCGATGCGCACGCCGCCCTGCTCGGTGAACTTGAACGCGTTCGAGAGCAGGTTCTTCAGCACCTGCAGCAGGCGCTTCGGGTCGGTCGAGATGGTCTTGCCCAGGTCGGAGTCGAAGTTCGCCGAGAACGCGAGCTTGCGGGACTCGGCGATGTGGCGGAAGTTGCGCTCGACCGTGTCGCGCAGCGTCGCGAACGGCAGCTCCTCGCTCTCCACCGTGACCGTGCCCGACTCGATCTTCGAGAGGTCGAGGATGTCGCTGATCAGGTTCAGCAGGTCGGTGCCCGCGCCGTGGATCGTCTTCGCGAACTCGATCTGCTTGGCCGACAGGTTGCCCTCGACGTTCTCGGCGAGCTGCTGGCCCAGGATCAGGATCGAGTTGAGCGGCGTGCGCAGCTCGTGCGACATGTTCGCCAGGAACTCGGACTTGTAGCGCGAGGTGAGCGCGAGCTCGGCGGCCTTCTCCTCGACCGCGCGGCGCGCCTGGTCGATCTCGCGGTTCTTGCGCTCGACCTCCTCGTACTGCGCGGCCAGCTCGCGCGCCTTCTTCGCGAGCTCGTCGTTGGTCTGCTGCAGCTCCTTCTGCTGCGCCTGCAGCTCGGCGGCGAGCTGCTGCGACTGCTGCAGCAGGCCTTCCGTGCGCATCGTCGCCTCGATCGTGTTCAGCACGATGCCGATCGAGCCGGTCAGCTGCTCGAGGAACGCGAGGTGCGACGGCGTGAAGTGGGTGAGCGAGGCGAGCTCGATCACCGCCTTCACCTGGCCCTCGAACAGCACCGGCAGCACGATCACGTTCGCGGGCCTCGCGGTCACGAGCCCCGCGTGCACGAGGATCGACTCGGGCGCGATGTCCGAGAGCAGGATGCGCTGGCGCTCGCGCGCGCACTGGCCGACCAGGCCGTCGCCGATACGGTAGCGGCGCGGCGTGCCGGGATCGTTGTGGTCGGCGTAGCCGGCGAGCTGCTTGAGCACCGGCGGGAACTCGCTGTCGTCCATCACGTACATGACGCCCTGCTGGGCGTTCACGAGCGGGGCGAGCTCCGAGAGCAGCATCTGCGCCACCGTCAGCAGGTCGCGCTGCCCCTGCATCATGGAGCCGAAGCGCGCGAGGTTGGTCTTCAGCCAGTCCTGCTCGGTGTTGCGCTCGGTGGTCTCGCGCAGGTTGCCGATCATGGCGTTGATGTAGTTCTTGAGCTCGGCCACCTCGCCCTCGGCCTCGACCTGGATCGAGCGCGTCAGGTCGCCCTTGGTCACGGCGGTCGCGACCTCCGCGATCGCGCGCACCTGGGTGGTGAGGTTGGCCGCGAGCAGGTTCACGTTCGCGGTCAGGTCCTTCCACGTGCCCGCCGCGCCCGGGACGTTCGCCTGGCCGCCGAGGCGGCCTTCCACGCCGACCTCGCGCGCGACCGTCGTCACCTGGTCGGCGAAGGTCGCGAGCGTGCCGGTCATCGAGTTGATGGTGTCGGCGAGCGCCGCCACCTCGCCCTTCGACTCGACGGTCAGCTTCTGCGCGAGGTCGCCGTTCGCGACCGCGGTCACGACCTTGACGATGCCGCGCACCTGGTTCGTGAGGTTCGCGGCCATGACGTTCACGTTGTCGGTCAGGTCCTTCCACGTGCCGGCCACGCCCTTCACCTGCGCCTGGCCGCCGAGC
>Ga0070741_10010032_pt1 | contig 18070 bp, 18 predicted proteins | sample Coa_R1_4_FD_66440 | JGI IMG/M metagenome (GOLD analysis project Ga0070741, IMG submission 66440) | Surface soil microbial communities from Centralia Pennsylvania, which are recovering from an underground coalmine fire - Coalmine... | ecosystem: Environmental > Terrestrial > Soil > Unclassified ...
TGGCGCCGATCACGTGGTCAATATCCGCAAGACACCCGATGTGGTGGCCGAAGTGAAAAAGCTCAACGGCGGCAAGGGTGTGGACTATGTCGTCGAATGCTCGGCAGCGACCAGTGCCGTCAACGATGCCGTCCGTATGGTCAACCGCGGCGGCCGCGTCTGCCTTGCGGCCTTCGCGCACGAAGAAGTGCCGGTCGATGTCGCGCATATCGTGCGCAACAACATCTACGTTTACGGCATCCGCGGCGAAGGCAAGAGCGCGACGCATCGCGCCGAGGCCTATATGCGACAGAAGCGCTTCGACGCGACCAAGATCCACACGCACACGTTTCCGCTCGAAGAGCTTCCGACCGCGATCCGCTATGCCAAGGACCGGGTCGAGGATGCGATCAAAGTCGTCGTGAAAGCCAGAATGGGCGCGGCCCAGAAGGAAGCCGCCGAGTGACGCTTCAACCCTTCCGCGAACGGAGGGGACTGCGAGGGGCGCGATGCTGACCTGCGACGAATATCTGAGCCCGGCCTCGCTGGCCGAGGCGTTCGCCGCGATGGAAGCCAATCCAGGCCGCTATCGCGTCGTCGCGGGCGCGACCGACACCTTGCCATGGGCACGCGAGGGCAGGGCCGGCGACGTACATGTTTCCGTGCTGATCGACGTCGCGAAAATCCCGGAGCTCTGCGAGGTATCGATCGGGGAGCGGCGTGTCAGGCTGGGCGCCGCGACGCCGATCCAGCGCTTTCTTGATGATCCGGCGCTGGCGCGCGCGCTGCCGGCCATGCCGCGATGTGCCGTCTGGTTTGCCGACGACCAGATCCGCGCGCAGGCGACTGTCGGCGGCAATGTCGTGAATGCGTCTCCGGCCGCCGACGCAACGCCTTGTTTGATGGCGCACGATGCTGTGGTCGAGCTCGTCTCGGCGCGCGGCCGGCGCACCATGCCGCTCAAAGACTTTGTCACCGGACCGAACAGGACCGCTCTTGACGAAGGCGAGCTGCTGGTGGCCATCGAATGCGATGCGCTGCCCGGCCACGGGGGCAGCTTCGAGAAAGTCGGCCATCGACGATCGCTGGTCATTTCGCTGGTGTGCCTCGCGTCCCTGATCAGGCTTGACGCCCAGGGACGGAAAATCGAGGACGTCCGTCTGGCAATTGCCGGCATCGGTCCGAGGCCCCTGCGGCTCGACGGAATCGAGCGCTACCTGCGCGGTCCGCTGAGCGCGGAGCGCCTCGCGGCGGCCGCGGAAATGCCTGTTTCTCTTGTGGCCTCGCGCACACGACAGGAATACCGGCGCGAGGTCGTGCGTGGCTTCATGCTGCGCGGCCTGGTCAACGCGGCGAAACGCGCTGGCGCGCATCCCGATGCTGTCACACCTGATCTGGAGGCCGCCTATGCCTGACCTCCATTTCACGGCAACGATCAACGGCCGGAAAATTTCGCGCAACGCCAGGCCGCATCAACGGCTGCTCGACTTCATCCGCGACGACCTCAATCTCACCGGTAACAAGGAAGGCTGTGGTGCCGGCGAATGCGGCACCTGCTCGGTATTCGTGAACGGCGTGCTGATGAAATCGTGCCTGATGCCGCTGGCCAAGGCGCAGGGTGCGACCATCGAAACCGTGGAATCGCTGGCCGGGACCGGTGAGTTGAGCGTGCTGCAAAAGGCCTTTCATAAGTCTGGCGCGAGCCAGTGTGGCTATTGCATTCCCGGCATGGTGATGGCGGCAACCGCCGCACTGCGCGCCAATCCTTTCGCGGACCGCGAGGAGATCAAGGAACGCCTTGGCGGCAACATCTGCCGCTGCACGGGCTACCAGAAGATATTCGACGCTGTGGAGCTGGCGCGCGACGTGCAGAATGGCCGATTGCCCGCGAGCGTCCTGCTCGAAGACGAGGCGGAGGACGGCGAGTTCATCGGCAGGACCGTCCGCCGCATCGACACGCCGAGCAAGGTGTCCGGGCGGCTCAAATATGCCGCCGATATGACCATGCCGGGAATGCTGCATGCCCAGGTGCTGCGGTCGCCGCACGCGCACGCACGCATTGTTTCCATCGATACGTCTGCGGCAGAAGCCATGGACGGTGTGGAAGGCGTCATTACCTGCGCTGACGTGCCGGGCGAGGACGGCTTTGGCGTGTTCGTCAACGATCAGCCGATCATGGCGCGCGCCAAGGTGCGCTATGTCGGTGAGGCGGTCGCGGCGGTCGCCGCCGAGGATCCGCTTCTCGCCAGGCGTGCGCTTGCCGCCATCAAGGTGCAGTATCAGCCTTTGCCGGCGGTTTTCGACCCGGAAGAGGCCATGCGGCCGGGCGCGCCGGTGCTGCACGACTACGCGCCGGACAACCTCACCAAGCACATTCCGATCCGCGTCGGCGACGTCGAAAAGGGCTTTGCCGAGAGCGATCTGGTGGTCGAGGAAACCTACACGACGCAGCCGATCGAGCACGCCTATCTCGAGCCCGAGGCAGGACTCGCCTACGTCGATCACGACGGCGTCGTGACGATCGTATCGCCCGACCAGAACGTCACGCATCACCGTCACATGCTGGCGCGGATCATCGCAAAGCCGATCTCCAAGGTGCGTTTCATCATGAGCCCGGTCGGCGGCGGCTTCGGCGGCAAGGAAGACATGATCTACCAGGGTATGCTGGCACTGTTGGCGATGAAAACGCGGCGTCCGGTGCGGCTGGTGTTCACGCGCGAGGAGTCGATCATTTCCACGGCGAAGCGGCATCCGTCGCGCACGGCGCTGCGCATGGGGCTGATGGCCAACGGCCGTATCCGCGCGCTGGCAATGAAGATGATCTGCGACGGCGGTGCCTACGGCCTTTCGACCGAAGGCGTCATGCGCAAGGCTGCAATTCTCGCCGCCGGCCCCTATGCGATTGCGAATGTGAGGGTCGACACCTACGGAATCTATACGAACAACACGCCGTCCGGCGCCTTCCGCTCCTTCGGTGCATTACAGACTGCATTTGCCACCGAATCCCATCTCGATATTTGCGCCGAGCGGCTGGGACTCGATCCCTTCGAGATCCGCCGCATCAACGCGATGCGCGACGGTGCGCTCACGCATACGAAGGCAAAGCTCGGCTCGGTCAGTCTCACCCGTGCACTTGACGCGCTCGAGAAGGCGTCCGGCTGGGAGGCCGGTGCGCCGACCGCGCGCGGCGCCACGCGAGGCGATCTTGGGCGCGACGACATTCGCCCGCCTTGCGCGCTTGGCGCGCGCTTTGAGGCGGCGGCGAAACAGGAAGCGGCGGAGTAGGCGCATGGCGCGCAAGCGCGGACGAGGAATGGCGGCATGCTGGTACGGGATTGCCCGTACCGCCGTCATCGATCGCGCGGCTGCGTGGGCCGAGATCGACGACGGCGGCAGCGCCAAGATCGTCACCGGCGTCACCGAGATCGGCGAGGGCATCCTCACGGTACTGGCGCAGATCGCCGCGCACGAAATGGGGGTGAAGCCCGAGCACGTGGTGATCGGCGATAATGACACGGCACGGGCGCCGGAAGCCTCGCATGCCGGCGCAAGCCGCCAGACCTACATGATCGGCAATGCCGTCGCGCTGGCCTCGCGCGAGGCGCGTAAGCGACTCGTCGAGGTCATGGCGGAGATATGGGACGTCGACGCCGAAACGATCCGCACCGGCAACGGCGAGGTCTGGGCGGAGAACACCAACCACCGCATCAGCATGGGAGAAGCCGTGAGCGCGGCGAAGAACCGCGGCGTGGTTCCGGTCGGCTCAGCCACGTTCGGCACCGACACGACCGGCCTCGATCCGGTCGACGGCTCGGGCCGGCCCTGGCAGGCTTACGTCTTCGGCGCGCAGGTCGCCGAGGTCGAGGTGGATACCGTGACCGGCGAAGTCCAGGTGCTTGGCATCTGGGCCGCGCACGACGTCGGCCGCGCCGTGAACCCGCAGGGGGTGGAAGGCCAGATCGAGGGCGGCATCGTTCAGGCTCTGGGTCAGGCACTGATGGAGGACTACAAGCTCGACGGCGGACGTACGAGCACGTCAGGATTTGCCAAATACATATTGCCGACCGCGCTCGACGTTCCCCGGATCAATTCGATCATCATCGAGGATCCCGATCCGATCGGGCCGCTCGGGGTCAAAGGTGTCGGAGAACCGGCCATGGTGCCGACCATTCCGGCGATCATGAACGCAATTTATGATGCGGTCGGCGTGCGCATCACTTCGCTGCCGGCGACCCCCGAAAAAGTGCTGACGGCCATCCGCGAGAAGGAGCGGCGCGATGTCATGCAGGCCGCGGAATGATAAGGTTTGGTGTCATCTAAAAGAGTGGGAAGCTGACGTTCTGTGTGCTCAACGCGAAAAGCAATAAGGGAGGATACGATGAGGTACTGGGCGAAGCTGGCGGGCGCCGTTTTTGCGGTTGCCTTCGCCGGCGCTGCGCATGCGCAGAACTATCCAACGCGCGAAATCAAGGTGATCGTGCCGTTTCCGGCCGGCGGTCCGAGCGACATCGTGGCACGCATTGCCGCGGACGGCATGAGCAAGCATCTGGGCCATACGCTTGTGATCGAAAACGTCGGCGGTGCAGGCGGTACTGTCGGCGCCACACGCGCCTCGGAAGCTGCGCCGGACGGCTATACGCTCTTTGCCGCCAGCATGGGCACCATCATTGCGGCGCCGACCTTCTATCCCAACCTGAAATACGATTCGACGAGGGACTTCGAGCCGATCGGAATGTCGGCGAATGCGCCGGCCGCGGTCTCCATCAAGAACGATATTCCGGTGAAGGACCTCAAGGAGTTCATTGCCTTTGCGAAGCAGAAGGGTCCCGAGCTGAAGCAGGCTTTCGGCGGCGTCGGCGGCACATCGCACATGGCCTGCCTGCTGTTCAACCAGACTGCCGGCATCAAGCCAACGATGGTTGCCTATCGCGGCATGGGTCCCGGCATGAATGACCTGATGGGCGGACACATCGACATCGCGTGCGAGCAGGCTGTCGTCATGGCGGCTGCGATCCAGGGGAACAAGGTCAAGGGCCTGGTGGTTGCCGGCCCGCAACGTCTTGCGGCCATTCCGAACGTCCCGACAGCGAAGGAAGCGGGCCTGCCGAGTTTCCAGCTCAACATCTGGAGCGGAATCTACGCGCCGAAGGGCACGCCGAAGGAGATCATCGCCAAGCTCGCGGATGCGCTGGACAAGACATTGGACGATCCGGCGACGGCAGAAAAGCTCGGCAAGCTCGGCGGTACGGTCCCGCCGAAGTCGGAACGCGGGCCCGAGTACCTGCGCAAGACGGTGGCATCGGATATTCCGCGCTGGGCGCCCCTCCTGAAAGCGGCGGCAGAAGCCAACAAGCAGAACTGACGCCTGTCTCCAATAGTGCCGCCGCGATGGTTGCATCGCGGCGGTGCTGTTTGACGGACAAGAGAATCATCCGGTGGGTCGGCAAGACCGGGAAAATCGAAGGACAGGAACGTTTCGTGCCCCGCATCGATGTTGGCCATATCACCTTGAACTACGAGGAGCGCGGCGAGGGCGAGCCAATCCTGTTCATCCCTGGCTTGGTCGGCCTGCTCAATGCCTGGGAATTCCAGGTCGCCGAATTTTCCAAACGCTATCGCTGCATCTCTTTCGATCACCGCGGCGCCGGTGACAGCGACAAGCCGGAAGATTCCTATTCGACTTCGACGATTGCGCGCGACGCCATCGCATTGCTCGACAGGCTCGACATCGACAAGGCGCACGTTGCGGGCACATCGACCGGTGGCTGCGTGCTGCAGAACCTTGCCATCGACTATCCCGATCGGCTCGGCTGCTGCGTATTTTCAAATACCTGGGTCAAGGCCGACGAATACATCACCCGCGTGCAGACTGTGCGCAAACTCATCGCGCTTTCCTGCGGGCCGGAGGAATACGTCAAGGTTTCGTCGCTCTTCACGAACGGCGCCATGCAATTTCGCTACAACCTCGACAAGGTCATGGAGCTGGAACGGCGGGCGCTGAAAACGGTTGCGCCGGTAGAGGTCCTTGCCGGAAGGCTGGATATGACGATCGCGCACGATCGCAGCGCCGATTTACATCGGATCCGCGCGCCTTCGCTCGTCATCGGGACACGCGACGATGCCACCGTGCCGGTCTACCAGTCGGAAGACCTGCACAAGGCCATCGCCGGCTCGAAGTTCGTTGTCGTAGAGGAAGGCGGTCACTATTCCTATCGCCGCCACTGGCAGGAGTGGAATAAGATCGTGGAAGCTTTCCTGCGGGAGCACGAGGGAAAAGCGTGATGCTTGATCCCAAGACGACCGATCCGCTGGCGGGCATGCGGGCGCGGGCCCGCGCTGTCCGTGAAGCCGGAGGCGTGGAACAGGCCCTGGACAGGGGACTGCAAAAGCTGGTGGACATCAGCTTGTCCGAAGGGCTCGTGCTCGGCCTGCTGAAGCAGGGCGTACGCAAATATTTTGCGATATTCGGCCACGGTTCGACCGACCTCGGCAATGTGCTGCGCGTCTACGAGGAAGAAGGCGTCACGCGTACGATCAACTGCCGCAACGAAGTCGAAATGGCGCACGCCGCGACGGCGCTGCGGTGGCAATACGGCGAGCTTTCGGCGGTCGTGACCTCGATCGGTCCCGGCGCCATGCAGGCATTCGCAGGGTCGCTCGCTGCTGCGTCGAACGGCGTCGGCGTTTATCACATCTACGGCGATGAAACGACCTTCGGCGAAGGCTACAACATGCAGCAGGTGCCGAAGGAGGAGCAGGGCCTGTTCGGCCGAATGACGGCCATTATGGGCCAGTCCTACGTGCTTCACACGCCGGAAGCGCTGCGCGACGCCCTGCGTCGCGGCAGCCTGTGCGTCAATCACCCCTATCGCGCAGGACCCTTCTATCTTCTCCTGCCGCTCAATACCCAACCTGCATTGCTCAGCATCAATCTTGCCGCGCTTCCGACGCGTCCGCAGTTGCCGCCGCTTGCACCCGCGGACGACATGGCGATCGATCAGGCGGCCGGCATGATCGCCAAGGCGACAAAAGTCGCGATCAAGGCCGGCGGCGGCACGCGTGGTCACGATGCCGCGGTGCGGCGCCTGGCGGAGGCAGCCGGCGCGGCGGTCATCCTGTCGCCCGGCTCGACCGGCGTAATACCGGACGCGCATGCGCAGAACATGCACGTGGGCGGTTCCAAGGGTTCGATCAGCGGCAACTTTGCGATGGCCGAGGCCGAATTGCTGATCGTCATCGGCTCGCGCGCAGTCTGCCAGGCCGACTGCTCGGGGATCGGCTACAAACGCGCGCAGGCGGTGATCAATATCAATGGCGATCTGGCTGATGCGCTGCACTACAACAGGACGGTCGCCCTGGTCGGCGACATCGGTGCGGTCGCGGGCCGTCTTGCTGCAAAGCTTGAAGCGATGCGCGCCGGCGGCAACAAGGGGCCGTGGCTCAAGGCCTGTGCTGCCAAGAAGGCCGAATGGTCGGCCTACAAGCAGAAGCGCTACGCGTGCGGGCCGCTGCGGGACGAAGCGTGGCAGAAGCCGGTGCTGACGCAGCCTGCCGCCATCAAGATCGTCGCCGATTTTGCCAGGGAAATCGGCGCCGCGAAATTCTTCGATGCGGGCGACGTGCAGGCGAACGGCTTCCAGATCGTCGAGGACGACCGCACCGGCGACACGTTCACCGAGGCCGGCGCCTCGTACATGGGGTTCGCCGCCAGCGCGTTGCTTGGCGGGGCATTGGCCGACAATCCGCGCTACGGAATCGCCTTCTGCGGCGACGGCTCGTTCATGATGAACCCGCAGATCCTCATCGATGCGGTCGAGCATCGCGTGCGCGGCATGATCGTGATCTTTGATAACCGGCGGATGGCGGCGATCACAGGGCTGCAGCTGGCGCAGTATCGGGCCGAGTTCCGCACCAACGATCATGTCGCGGTCGATTACAAAGCAATTGCCGCGTCGGTGGCCGGCGTCCTTGCCGTTTCCGGCGGTGACAGCCCCGAATCGCTTCGCAACGCGCTGCGCACGGCGCACAAGCACGACGGGCTTTCGGTCGTCCACGTTCCGGTGTACTGCGGGCCCGATGAGCTGGGCGGCCTCGGCGCGTGGGGCGAGTGGAACGTCGGCAACTGGTGCGAAGACGTGCAGAGCGCCTGGAAGAAGCAGGATCTCTAGCCGAACCACGTCCGCGCTCGGTGGAGTGCGGTGCGCGTGAGGGCCGGCCACGCGATCTAATGTCTGAAATGATGCGGAAAACCGCTGTTTATGAGCAGGGGGAACTTCCTGCCATGCCCGCGGTTATTTTTGCGAAGAAATTTGGAGTTTCCCATGACGGAAAAGCCGAAAAAGCACGCGGAGGAAGAGCGCGAGCGGATCGAGCGCACGGAAGACGAGGTTGTCATCGAATCCGATGAAAGTTTTCCGGCGAGCGATCCGCCAAGCTGGACGTCTGTCAGCGGCGTCGGCTCCGGCAAGGACCGCAAGAAGAGAAATCCCGGCTATTGAAATTTCATGTTGAGCAGTTTCTCGGCGTTGCCGGAGAAGATTTTGCGGCGGTCCGCGTCTGAAAGCCCCAGCGCGTCGATGGTCTTGATGGTCGGCGCGATGGGGCCGAGCGGCGTGTCTGTCGCATATACCACCTGATCCGCGCCGAAAAACTCCAGGCCGCACCGCGTCGCGTGCGGTCCGCCGCCGAACATCGCGGTGTCGGCGTAAAATCCGTGCAGGTAGTCCATGTGCGGCCGCTTCAGTGACGGCAGAATCTTCGAGTAATCCTCGTCCGACGTGCGCTGCCCGAGAACCTTCAGGCCGGCGCCGACGCGGCCGTCGTAATAGGGAATCATGCCGCCGAGGTGGTGCGTGATGATCTTCAGCTTCGGATAGCGGTCGAACAGGCCCCAGAACACCAGGCGCACCATCGCCACCGACGTCTCGTAGGGCCAATGGAAGCACCACCACATCTCGAACCGTGACTTTTTCTCCGCCGGGTAGTCCGGCATCGCCGCCGTGCCGACAGGATGCAGCCAGATCGGCAGGTCGAGCTCGGCCATCGCCGCGAAAATCGGCTCGAACTTCGGCTGGTCGAGGGGCTCGCCGGCGATGTTTGTGTAGATCAGCACGCCGCGCGCGCCGAGATCCTTGATCGCGCGGCGGGCCTCGGCGACCGAACCCTCGACATCGGTCAGGCACAACGCGGCCGCGAACGCAGGAAAGCGATCCGGGTGCTTGCGGCAAAGCTCGGCCATCGAGTCATTCGCTATGCGTGCGAGATTGAGGCCGACGTCGGGCGGCGCGATATCCTCGATTGCCGGATTCGGCAAGGAGATGATCTCGCGATAATCGCCGAACTCGTCCATCTCCTTGAAGCGCGCATCAAGATCGAACAACTTGGTCACGCCGCGCAAGCGTTTCCCGATGTTTTCGAGCTTTGGTGCGACCTGCGTCATCTCACGGAAAAATCGGTCCGGATAGATGTGGCAATAGATGTCGACAATGGTCATGACTTTCCTCTCGTGTCTTTTCCCAGCACCAAATGCCGCTGCAGCGGCAGAACCTGCCAGCCGAGCCGCTCGACGATCAGTCCCCACAGCCCTTTAGGCGCCCATAACATCGCGATGATGGCGACCGCACCCATCATGAGCAAATAGAAGCTGCCGAGGCCGGCGAAGGTCTGCCGGAGCGCAAAAAAGATGATCGTGCCGATGATCGGCCCCTCGATCCTGCCGATGCCGCCGATGACGGTGATGAAGATGACGAACGCCGTCCAGTCGTTCACGCTGAAGGCGGTATCAGGCGAAATGCGCAGCTTCTGCAGGAAGATGAAGGCTCCGACCATCGATGTTCCGAAGGCCGTCAGAACGTAAACGGCGAACTTGATGTTCCAGACGCCGATCCCGTTGCTCTGTGCGGCCAGCTCATTGTCGCGGATGGCCGTGAGCGCGAGGCCGTGGCGCGAGCGTAACAGCGCAAAAATCGCGGCCAGGATAGCGACCGTCAGCAGCAGGGCAAGCCAGTACATTTCGAATTCACGCATCTGCCTGCTGGGCGCCATCGTGAGGACGACGGACGCCGGAAGGCTGATGCCGGATCCGCCCCCGAGCACGGAGATCTGCGATGCCAGCAGCCGGAACACTTCGGCCACGACCCATGTTCCGATCGCGAAATAGGCGCCGCGCAGGCGAAAAATCAGAATGGCCACCGGGACTGCAATCAACGCGCCGATCGGGCCCGCAATCAAAATCGCCAGGATGGGATTCACGTCGAAGAGGATCGCAAGCGCAAACAGGACGTAGCCGCCGAGACCGACGAAAGCCTGCTGGCCGACTGACACAAGTCCGGCATACCCCGCGAGCAGGTTCCACAGGCTTGCCAGCGCGACAAACGTGAACATTTCCGCAAGCAGCCGCAGCGTCTGCCGGTCGCCCCAATAGGGCGCCAAGGTCAGGATGACGGCCGCAATGGCGATGATTGCGATGCCAACGCGGCTTGAACGTGTCGCGTGTTCGACGGTCATCCCGACACCTTCGGAAAAAGGCCCTGCGGCCGGACGGCGAGGATGGCAAGAAACACAATGTGGCCTGCAAGCAGCTGCCAACCGGGATCGATCTGTGCGCCGATGGCCTGCGAGACGCCGAGAATGATGCCGCCGGCCAGCGTTCCCCACATGCTGCCAAGTCCGCCGATGATCACCGCTTCGAACGCAAAGATCAGGCGCGCGGGCCCGATCGCCGGATCGAAATTGGCGCGCACGGCGAGAAATACGCCGGCGACGGCGATCACCGCCAGAGACAGCGCCATCGCCACCGCGAAGACGTGACGCGTGTCGAGTCCCATCAACTGCGCCACGGCCTGATCGTCGGATGTCGCGCGGAGCGCTCGGCCAAGGGCCGTGCGGTAGAACAGAAGCTGCAGCGCGGCGATCACAGCCACGGCGACGATGAATTGAATCAGCGGCAGGGCGCCGATCCAGAGATTCTGCGCCAGCTGGAAGGTCTGCACTTCGATGGCTCCTGCCTGCAGCTTGCGGCTGTCCGCGGTGAATGCCTCAAGAAGGCCGTTCTGGATGATGATGGAAAGCCCGAACGTCACCAGCAGCGGCGGCAGCAGATCGTCGCCCAGCGTGTAGTTGAGCAAGCCGCGCTGGAGCGCGTAGCCGATCAGCGCCATGACCGGCACGACGAGCAGCAAGGAAGTGAGGGGGTCCACGCCGAAGGCCTGCGTGGCCATAAGCGAGACATAGGCGGCAAGCACGATAAGATCGCCGTGCGCGATATTGACGAGCCGCATCACGCCGAAGATGAGCGAGAGACCTGCCGCAAACATTGCGTACAAGCCGCCGATCAGCACGCCCTGCAGGATCACATTGAGCCATTGCATGCGGTCAAACCCCGAAATAGGCGGCTGAGATTTTCTCGCGGGTCAGATCCCGAGTCGGGCCCTGCAGTGCGACACGGCCCTCCTGCAGACAATAGACATGGCTTGCGGCACGCAATGCCTGGACGATGTCCTGCTCGACAATGATGAGGGACAATCCCTCCGCGGTGACCTGCGGCAGACGCGCGTAGATATCGCGCACGACGATCGGCGCGAGACCCAGGCTAATTTCGTCGCACAGAAGCAGCCGCGGATTGCCCATCAATGCGCGTCCGATCGCGGCCATTTGCTGCTGTCCGCCCGAGAGCGCCGGTGCCGGAAGATTCCGCCGTTCGGCGAGAACCGGAAACAGCTCGTACACGCGCGCCAGGGTCCATGGTCCCGGTCGACGTGACTGGCCGCCGATCAGCAGGTTTTCCTCGACCGTCAGTGACGGAAAAAGCCTGCGCCCTTCGGGCACCAGCGCGATTCCGCGCTTAAGTATTTCAAATGCGGGAATATGTGTAACGGCGGTGTTTTCGAAGACAATCTCGCCGCGTGCCGGATGCATCAGGCCGGCGATGCATCTGAGCAGGGTGCTCTTGCCGGCGCCGTTGGCGCCGATGACCGCGATCACCTGGCCCGCCTCGACGCCGAGCGAAACGTCGAAAAGCGCCTGAAAGTCGCCGTAGAAAGCGTCCACTGCGCGAATCTGCAGGAGCGGCTCAGGCATCGGCGGCGATACCCATGTAGATCTCCGCAACCTGCGGGCTGCGGATGACGCTGTGAGGTTCTCCTTCGGCGATGAATTTTCCACCGTGCAGGACGACGAGCCGGTCCACAACGGCCAGCAGCGCATGCACGACATGCTCGATCCAGACGATCGAGACTCCGCTTGCGCGTACGTCCCTGATCAAGGCGACGAGGGTCGCGCATTCATGCTCCGTGAGGCCGCCGGCAACTTCGTCGAGGAGCAGCACGCGCGGGTTCGTTGCCAGCGCGCGTGCCAGCTCGAGACGCTTGCGGTCGAGCAAGGTCAGTCCGCCGGCATGCCTGTTCGCCTTTTCGATCAGGCCGCAACGCTCGAGCAGCCCTGCGCACCGATCATAGACGGCGCCTTCGCGTTCTCCGGCGCCGAACGCCGCGGCAACGACGACGTTCTCGAACACGCTCATTCCCGAGAAAGGCTGCGGAATCTGGAAAGAGCGTGCCAGGCCCATCCGGCAGCGGCGTTCCGCCGGCAATACGGTTACGTCACTGCCGGAAAATAGGACGCGGCCGGAATCCGGATTGAGGGTGCCGGCCGCGATTCCAAACAGCGTCGTCTTGCCGGCGCCGTTGGGTCCGATGATGCCCAGCGCTTCGCCGTCCTTGAGTGCAAGGTCGATCTCGTCGGCCACGACAATGGCGCCGAATCGTTTCGAGATCTTCTCGAGCGCAAGGATCGGAGCCATTGTGGCCCGCGCTGTCAGGAGATCGGCTGCAGTTTGCCTCCGACCGGGATATTCGGCGCAGTCTTGTTCTCGGCAATCACCAGGTCGAACTTGCCGTTCTTGCGTTGCCACTGACCCGCGACCAACGGCGTTTTCGTCACGTTCTTGACCGGCGCGCCGGTCCACCGGATCGGCCCAACGATCGACTGGTAGTTGGTGGCGACGATCGCTTCGAGAATGGACTTGGGATCGCTCGGATTCTTTGCGCGCTTGAGCACGTCGATGGCGACTTCAAACAACGCATGCTGGAAGCCGATCGGCTGGGTCCACGGGCGGTTCGATGCCCTTGTATAGGCGTCGGTGAGCTGCTGGCAGCTCTGTCCGGTCAGTCCCGACTTGAAGGGATGATGCGGAGTCCACCAGATTTCGCTGCTGAGGCCGTTGCCACGTTCGCCCAGCGACTCGATCACCGACGGGAACAGCAGTGCCTTGCCGATGGTGACGATCTTCGGCTTGAAGCCCTGCTGCGCCGCTTGCGACCAGAATGTCGCGAAGTCCGGCGGAATCATGTTGCCGGTAACGATGTCCGCGCCGACGGCCTTGAACGCCGAGATCTGCGAGGTGAAATCGCTGTTCATGAGCTGGTAGCGGCCGGGATCGTGCAGCTTGTAGCCGGCCTTCGCCAGCGCGGGCGGCAGCCCGAGTTTCGGGTCGCCCCATGCATTGCCGTCGGCATCGTTGGGGAAGAGGCCGCCGACCACCTTGTTGGTCGGGAGCTCGTCCCACAATGCAAGGAACGAGGCGATGACATCCTCAAGTCCCCAGAAGAAGTGATAAGTCCAGGTGAAGCCCTTCTTCGGATCGCCCTTACGGCCGAAAAAATACGGCTGCCACGGGCAGTTCGTGGTGATGCACGGCACCTCGTTGACCTCGGCCTGGTCGGAGACCGGGTTGGTTGTGTCCGGCGTGGCCGAGGCAACTATGAGATTGACCTTGTCGCCGAGAATCAGTTCGGACGCGACTTCCGCCGCGCGGTTGCCGCTCGACTGGCTGTCCTTGGAGATAATCTCGACCTTGTAGGTCTTGCCGTCGTTTTGCAGGCCTTTGGAGAGGATGCCCCGCACCTGTTCGAGAATGAAACCGTCGGCTTCTCCGAAGCCGGCGAGCGGGCCGGTCTTGGGACTGACGTGGCCGATTTTGATGACCTGCGACTGCGCATCCGCCGGAAGCACGCGCAGAACGGCCGGAGCGGCAATGGCGCCGAGGCCGGACTTGACCAGCGTGCGGCGTGAAATCGTACGACGGTCACTCATTGTCACCTCCCTGTGTTCATTGCGCGCTCTTGACGTCTTCGGCGCGCGCACGTTTGAGATGCTGCAGTACCTGTGATCGCAAGGCGGCTTGCTGTTCCGGGCTCCATTTGCGGAAGCCCTCGCCGGACTTGAAGCCAAGCCTGCCCTCCCGGACCAGTTTTTCGAGATAGGGCGAAGGGGACGGACGGCTGTCGATATCCGGCAGCACGGTCTTGTGGATCGCGAGCGTCAGGTCGGTGCCGACCATGTCGGCATTTTCAAGCGGCCCAAGCACGGCCAATCGGCGACCAAACGCGGATTTGATGACGCTGTCGACTGTCTCTGCGTCGCAGATTCCCTGTTCGACCAGCGCTATGGCCTCCCGCCACAGGGCATGTTGCAGGCGGTTGCCGATAAACCCCGGCACGTCCCTTTTGACGTGGGCGGGTTTTTTGCCCGCTGCCGCGTGCAGCGACATCGTAAAGCTCACCGTCTGCGGCGACGTCCATTGCGTTTCGATAACTTCGACCAGCGGGACAAGATATGGCGGATTCCACCAATGGGTACCGAGCGCGCGTCCGCGATGTGCAAGCCCCTCCATGATCTTCGTGATCGGGATCACCGAGGTGTTGCTGGAGAGGATCGTGTCCGGCCGCACATGCTTTTCGATTTCGACGAACAGTTTCTGCTTGAGCGGCAGATCTTCGAGCACCGCTTCGACGACATAGTCGGCGTTGTGCACGGCCTGGGAAAGCTCGGGCACAGGCGTCACGCGCTCGACCGCCTTCTGGTCGTCGCCGAGATCCTTCAGGTTGGCGAGAATGCGCGCCTTGGCGGTGTCGAGATTCGCCCTGGCACTGTCGGTGATCGACACCTCATGACCGGCCAGTGCAAACACCTGGGCGATGCCGTGGCCCATGAGACCGGCTCCGACAACCGCAATGCGCGCCTTTGCCATCGCTATCCTGCCGTATAGCCGCCGTCGGCATAAAGAATGTGACCGGTGTAGAAATCGGATGCCTTGGAGGCGAGGAACAGGAGCGGCCCGGCAAGATCTTCCGGCTCGCCAAGCCGCCCCTTCGGCACACGGCCAAGGAAGGCCGCGCGCGTGGTCTTTCCGCGCTCGTCGTCGGCGAACATCCAGGCCGTGAGCGGGGAGCGGAATACGGTAGGTCCGATCGCATTCACCGTAATGCCGGTCGGACCCCATTCGCAGCCGAGCGCCCGCGTGATGCCTTCGACTGCCGACTTGGAGGCGCAATAGGCGGTGTAGCCGGCCGGGTGGCCGAGCTTGCCGCGCGCCGACGACATCAGGATCACCTTGCCGCCCCCGCCCTGCTTGAGCATGTGCTTGCCGGCCGCGCGCGCCATCAGCCAGGACTGCGTGACATTGACGTCCATGACCTCCAGGAAGTCTTCCGGCTTCTGCTCGACGATCTTCTGCACCTTGTTGATGCCGGAGGCGAGCACCAGGATGTCGATGCGCCTGAATGCATCGACCGCAGCCTGCGCGATCTTGTCACAGGCGCTTTCGGAGTTGGGGCGCATGGCAACGGTTGCCACCTTTGCGCCCAGCTTTTCGCATTCCGCGGCGACTTTTTTCAGTTCGTCGGCACGGCCGGCCGCCAGCACGACGTTGGCACCTGCGCCGGCAAGGGTCTTGGCCGCGAGCGCGCCGAAGGCGCCGGTCGCGCCGGTGATCAGGGCCGTCTTTCCCCTGATGTCGAACAGCGACAGCGGATTCTTCAGGAAATCTTCGGCCATGACGAACCTCGCTATTTCGACGGTGCCGCGACCGCGACCAAAATGGTGCAGACGTCCTTGCCGCGATTGATGATCTCGCGGGTTTCGTTCGGAGCGATGAAAACGGTGTCACCTGCCTTTGCCACCTGCTCCTTGCCGCCCGCGATGACGGTCAGTTCGCCCTTGAGCACGTGGTAGAGCTTTTCCGGCGGCGAGGCGTCGGGTCCGGCGCCGCCGCCAGGCTGGAAATGGGAAATCCCGAAGACCAGCGCCTGCGATCCGCCCGTTTCCGCGCCGAAAATGCGCAGGGATTCATAGTTGCGATGGTTGGGGACTTCGTAACGTTTTGCCTCGGAGAGTTTGCGGATAATCATCAGAATTTCCTCCCGCGCTCGATGCGATATTTTCCCGTCGGGTCGACGATCGCGACCAGCCGCACGATGCAACCGTCGCCGCGATCCCAGTTCCACGGGAAATAGGCGAAGGTGCAGCGCTTTCCGGTGACCTTGTCGATATCGCCGCCCACGTTCTCGATGCCGAGAATGCCGTTCTTGAACAGGATGCGGTGCACCGGCTCCCATTCGGGAAAGTCATCCTTCCAGTCGCGTCCGCCCGACCACTCGCGATATTCCTCGGCAAGATGGGGATGCAGTGGACCGTTGCGTTGCGGGCCAATCGCGGTTGCCAGCGGATGATCGTTTGCCTGCGTGTCGTGGCCGACGACCTTGACTTTTTTCTTCACGAACCACTCGCCGGCCGAGGGCACGAAGCCCGGCGCGCGGCAGAAATAGTCCTCGCTGTCCTCGTAGAACTTATGCCAGCCGGTGTTGACGATCACCACGTCGCGCGGCCGGACGATCTTGCCGCAGGCCTTCTCCAGGTCGTCGCCGGTGATCGGCTCCCACTTGTTCTTCGGGATCGACACGACGATGCCCGAGCCGAAGAAATGCGGCAGCGGGACCTCGTCGATGAACGGCGTACCCTGGACGACATGAGCCGGAGCGTCGATATGCGTCGTGTTGTGCATCGAGGTCGTGATACGCTGCGACAGCACGCCCGATTTCGCCATATAGTGGATGCGCTCGATCTTGACATCCTCGAAGTACGGCCAGTTCGGGGACTGGTAGCCGAAGCGGTGGGACAGGTTATAGAACTCCAGCCCCATGCTGTTTTTGAGGTTTTCTTCGAACATCACGCCGCGAATTTTTTTTGCCACGGCATTCCTCCCTTTGCGATGTACCCGTTTTCTGATTTCGGCAGCCTCGATCAGCCGGCCGAAGAATTCATGTGACCCTCCAGGGCTTTTTTGGTGGCGAGCAGTCGCTCGGCGACTCGCGCCTGGCAGGTTTCGAAACGCTGGCTCGGCACCGGGACCGAGATGGCGACCGCATTGCCGAGCGGATCGTGCATTGCGGCGCCGACTGCGCAGATACCCAACGTATGTTCCTCGCGGTCATATGCGACGCCGCTGTGCCGCGCCGCCTTGAGGTCGGCAAGCAGGGCATCGAGACGCGTGAGCGTTTTCGGCGTCCGTGCTTCGTAGCTGCGCCCGATGAGTGTCTCGATAGCCTTGTCGGTGAGTTGGGCGAGGTATGCTTTGCCGTTGGCCGTGCAGTAAAGCGGAAACGTATCGCCGACGGCCGACACCGCGCGCAATCTCTGCGATCCGATCACCTGATCGATGAAGATGAGATGATCCTTCTTCACTGTCGACAGGTCGACCGTCTCGTGCAGTTCTTCCGACAGCCGCTCAAGAAACGGTCGCGCCATGGCGACAAAGTCGCTGCGCACGGAGGCGGCGAGACGCAGAATCGTCGGCCCGAGCCGCACGCGCCCGTTGGGTGTTGCGGCGATGACCAGTTTCTCGGTCTCAAGCGCGGCAACGATCCGTTGAACGGTTGAGCGCGCAAGGTTCACGCGCTGCGCAATCTGACCGAGGCTTAAACCGGCATTTTCCTCTTCGAGCGCCCGCAGGATTGTCGCGGCACGCGCGATCACCTGCACCTGGCTTTTGTCATTGGTTACGAGACGATTCATGACGCCAACACCACCAAACCCATCGCCTTGCATCGTGGGACACGATAGCCCAAAATACGGTACAGACAACCGAAAAAAGCGGCGCATTTCGCCGCCCAGCCCGGGGAGACGCCATGGTCAAAAAGATCGCCCTCGAAGAGCATTTTCTCGATCCCGCGACCGAGCCTTATTGGCGGCCGACCATGGTCGATGTTGCGCCGGCCAAGACGGCCCAGCTTTACGCCGCGCTCACCGACTTCGG
>Ga0070741_10010034_pt1 | contig 18068 bp, 16 predicted proteins | sample Coa_R1_4_FD_66440 | JGI IMG/M metagenome (GOLD analysis project Ga0070741, IMG submission 66440) | Surface soil microbial communities from Centralia Pennsylvania, which are recovering from an underground coalmine fire - Coalmine... | ecosystem: Environmental > Terrestrial > Soil > Unclassified ...
GGCGTCGGCGCCGAAATCGCCGCGCGCATCGTGGAGCACGCCTTCGATTATCTCGATGCGCCGGTGCTGCGCGTCTCGCAGAAAGACGTGCCGATGCCTTATGCCGCCAATCTGGAAAAACTGGCGCTGCCGTCGGTTGCCGAAGTGATCGAGGCGGCGAAAGCGGTCTGCTACCGCTGATCTTCGTTACGAACCGACGAGCGCTTTATGCCCACGAACATCCTCATGCCGGCGCTATCGCCCACTATGGAGAAGGGCAATCTCGCCAAATGGCTGAAGAAGGAAGGCGATAAAGTCGCCGCTGGCGACATACTCGCCGAGATCGAGACCGACAAGGCGACGATGGAAGTCGAGGCCGTGGACGAGGGCACGCTCGCCAAGATCGTCGTCCCCGAGGGCACGCAGGACGTCGCGGTGAATGCTGTCATCGCCGTGCTCGCCGGCGAGGGAGAAGATGTAAAGGCGGCGGCGGCAGGTGCGAAGCCTGCGCCGGAGAAAAAAGCCGCGGCCGTATCCCCCTCATCCCAACCCTCTTCCCCAAGGGGAGAGGGAGCAGGAAAGAGCGCGCCGCCGCGCCAAATTTCACCTCTCCCCAGTGGGGAGAGGTCGCCGCCGAAGGCGGCGGGTGAGGGGGTGCCACTCCCGCACGGGAACCGTATTTTCTCCTCACCGCTCGCGCGCCGGCTTGCCAAGGAAGCGAATATCGATATCGGCCGCGTGCAGGGCTCGGGCCCCCATGGCCGCATCATCGCGCGCGACGTTGAGACGGCGAAAAGCGGCGGCGCCTCGCGTGCACCCGCGGCGGCGCCTGGTGCCGCACCCATGGTGCAGCCGCCCTCCGATGACAAGATCCGCGCGCTGTTCGAACCCGGCAGCTACGAGATCGTCCCGCACGACAATGTGCGCAAGATCATCGCCCGCCGCCTGGTCGAGGCCAAGCAGACGATCCCGCATTTCTATCTGACGGTCGATTGCCTGATCGACAATCTCCTGGCGGCGCGCGAAGAGATCAACGCCTCGGCACCCAAGGACAAGGACGGCAAACCGGCCTACAAAATGTCGATCAACGACTTCGTGATCAAGGCGCTGGCGCTCGCTTTGCAGCGGGTGCCGGACGCCAACGTCACCTGGACCGAAGGCGGCATGCTCAAACACAAGCATTCCGATGTCGGCGTCGCCGTCTCCGTTCCCGGCGGGCTGATCACGCCGATCGTGCGCCATGCCGAGATGAAATCGCTGGCGGTGATCTCCAGCGAGATGAAGGATTTCGCGGCGCGCGCGCGCGGCCGCAAGCTCAAGCCGGAGGAATATCAGGGTGGCACCACGGCGGTGTCGAACCTCGGCATGTACGGCGTGCGCGAGTTCGCTGCCGTGATCAACCCGCCGCACGCCACGATTCTCGCCGTTGGCGCCGGGGAGCAACGTCCCATCGTGCGCGACGGCAAGATCGTCGCCGCCCATGTGATGACGGCGACGCTCTCGACCGATCACCGTGCGGTCGACGGCGTGCTCGGCGCGCAGCTTCTCGGCGCGTTCAAGACGCTGATCGAGAATCCGGTGATGATGGTGGTTTAGGCCGCCTTACCGGCACGTTTGCCATTCTGATGCCGCTCTTCACCGCCGTTCGGCGGTAACGCAATTCTCCCTCTGTGTCCGTTGCGCGGCTTCGCCATCAGGTAAGCCGCCTGGGCAAATGTCTCGGTAACGTGTGGCGCACTCATAATCAGATGCCCGGCACTGTCGATCTTCGCGGTGATCGTCCGGGCATCCCGTGCCAGTTTGAGGAAAGCCCTAAGTGCATCCTTCACGCTTTCATTGAGCGCTACGAAGGTGCGGACCACATCGAGTACTCCCGTTTCGCGGCTCCAGAAATGGAGCTCGATCATTTGCGCTGGCGCGTCAGATTTCATGATCAATTGGGCAAGTGTCCGCCGAAGCTCGTCTTTCTTGGAGCGAACGGGCGCTGTCTTTGACGGCTTTGAGTGCCTAGTCATGGGTGAAGTTCTCCGCAAGAATTCCCACGCGGGCCGTACTCCGCAGACACGACGGGAACCTTTTCCAGCCGCGCCGCTCACCGCTACTCGCCAAAACGATTCGCTACGCTGCGCTCTTTCGCAACTGGCATTTATCTCGTTACACGAACTCTGCGTTGACAAAAATCAAATGCGGATCGGGCCCTCAAGCGGAGCGATGGCCACGGCTTGGGTCTTATTGACAGCTTGCAATTTGTGAAATGCCGTCCGGATATCCTCGTCGACCGCAGGATGAAAGGCGTAGAACGCCACCTAATGGATCGCAGGCTCGATCCGATTCGCGATGCAGAGTCTCAGCCCGCTTATAGAAACAACAAAGCGGTACGCCCGCGTGGTGCGTGGATGCGTATGACTAAGCCGTCCGCAAAACCAAAATCGCCGCGCAATGCCGCGAGAGCGTGGACGCGTGATTCGCGCTCTCGGTCAGAGGCTACATCGCGCCAGCGAAACGGCCGGCTTGTTCGCCCCAGTCTGCGCGCAAACGGGGCGACGTCGACGTATCGTTCCTGGCAGTAGATTTTCAGCAACTCGTCCGGCCAGCGGCGGGCCAGCAGCCACTTTCCAGCGGCTGAGCAAGTCGGGGCAAAAAGCTGAGACAAAGCCCGCTCATCCCCGGCGGGGCCAGATATGGAAATTGCGCGCCCGCGACCTCGTCGGGACTTGGCAACCTGTCCAGTCTTCGGCGAGGGCGAAAGCGTCTCGACTGTAGTCGAAGGCTTCGCTAGACATCGCTGACCCCTGCGCGTATTCGCCAAAAGGTTGCGCGGCACGTTGCTTCTTGATTAACCCATAGTCGAAATTCGTGCATTAGCACTTTGTTCTATCCGAGGTCGGCAATGCAAAAAGCAAAGCGAAGCCGCGTTGTCTCAAAGCCGCGCTGACTTCTTCTCCGGACCTTGTCCGAAAGTTATCCCCAACGGAATGCTACAACGCCACATGCCCGACACTTCCTTCGACATCCTCATCATCGGCAGCGGTCCTGGCGGCTATGTCACCGCCATCCGCGCGGCGCAGCTCGGTTTCAAGACCGCCATCGTCGAGCGCGATCACCTCGGCGGCATCTGTTTGAACTGGGGCTGTATCCCGACCAAAGCGCTGCTGCGCTCGGCGGAAATCTTCCACTACATGCAGCATGCGAAGGACTACGGCTTGTCGGCGGAAAAAGTCGGCTATGACACCAAAGCCGTGGTGCAGCGCTCACGGGGGGTGGCGAAGCGTCTCAATGACGGCGTCGGCTTTCTGATGAAGAAGAATAAGGTTTCCGTCATCTGGGGCGAGGCGGCGATCGACGCGCCTGGCAAGGTCACGGTGAAGGCCTCCAAGACGGAAGCGCCGAAAGGCGCGCTCGGTCCCGGCTCCTATCAGGCCAAACACATCATCGTCGCCACCGGCGCGCGGCCGCGTGTCCTGCCCGGGCTCGAGCCGGATAAGAAACTGGTCTGGACCTATTTCGAGGCCATGGTGCCGGAGCAATTGCCGAAGTCGCTGCTCGTCGTCGGCTCCGGTGCCATCGGCGTCGAATTCGCCAGCTTCTACCGCACGCTCGGCGCCGAAGTGACGATCGTCGAAGTGCTGCCGCAAATCCTGCCGGTCGAAGACGCCGAAATCGCCGCCTTCGCCCGCAAGGCTTTCGAAAAGCAGGGCATCAAGATTTTGACCGGCGCCAAGGTGACCAAGCTCGACAAGAAGGCGGATTCGGTCACCGCCACCATCGACGACGGCAAGGGCGCCACACAGACCATCACCGTGGAGCGCGTCATTTCCGCGGTCGGCGTCGTCGGCAATATCGAAAATCTCGGCTTGGAAAAGCTAGGCGTGAAGACCGACCGCGGCATCATCGCGGTCGATCAATTCAACCGCACCAATGTGCCCGGCATCTACGCCATCGGCGACGTCTCCGGCCCGCCGATGCTCGCGCACAAGGCCGAGCATGAAGGCGTCGTCTGCGTCGAGGCCATCAAGGGGTTGAAGCCGCATCCGATGAACAAGCTGATGATCCCCGGTTGCACCTATTGCTCGCCGCAGATCGCCTCTGTCGGCCTCACGGAAGCTGCCGCGAAAGAAAAGAAGCTCGATGTCCGCGTGGGCCGCTTTCCCTTCGCCGGCAACGGCAAGGCCATCGCGCTCGGCGAAGACCAGGGCTTCGTCAAGGTCATCTTCGACAAGAAGACCGGACAGTTACGCGGCGCTCATATGGTGGGCGCGGAAGTCACCGAGCTGATCCAGGGCTACGTGGTGGCAATGAATTTGGAGACCACCGAGGAGGAGCTGATGCACACCGTCTTCCCGCACCCGACTCTGTCGGAGATGATGAAGGAGGCGGTGCTCGACGCCTATGGACGGGTGCTGAATATCTAAGGTCATTCCGGAGCGCGAGCGCGGCGAGCGAACCCGGAATCCAGAAGCTGGTACTGATTATGCCTCTGGACTCCGGGTCCGGCCCCGGCCGTCCCGGAATGACTCGTTTCAATTCTCAAATCATCTCCAGCGGCACCGGCCTTCTCGGCGGCGGAAAGGCGCGGTCGAGATCGGTCAAATCTTGCTTGCTCAATTGCAGATCGAGAGCGCCGCGATTTTCCTTCGTATGCTTCGGATTGCCGGTGCGCGGAATGGCGCAAATATCGGGATGCCGCAGGATCCAGGCGAGGGCGATCTGCGCGGGGGTCGCGTGATGGCGTTCCGCGATCCGGCGCAAAGTCGCATCGCGCAACAGCCGCCCTTGCTCGATCGGCGAATAGGCCATGAGCGGCAGGTGGAGTTCTCTCGCCTGCGGCAGCAAATCCCGCTCGATGCCACGCCGGGTGAGATTGTAAAGAACCTGATTGGTCGTCACCTCCTTGCCGCCGGCCAGCTCCAGCAACTCCTCCATATCTTCCACGTCGAAATTGCTGACGCCCCAGTGGCGGATGCTGCCGGCGGCCTTCAGCGCCTCAAAGCCCTCCAGCGTTTCCGACAGAGGCACGTCCTCGCGCCAATGCAGGAGGTAGAGATCGAGATAATCGGTGTGCAGGCGCTTCAGGCTTCCTTCGCAAGCTTTAACCGTGTCGCGCTTGCGCGCATGCTGGGGCAGCACCTTGCTCACCAGGAAGACTTCGTCGCGGCGCCCGGCAATCGCTTCGGCGACAAGCTCTTCGGAAGCGCCGTCGCCATACATTTCCGCCGTATCCAGCAAAGTCATGCCGAGGTCGAGGCCGGTGCGTAGCGCCCTGATTTCCTCGGCGCGCCGGCGGCGATCGTTGCCGAGTTCCCAAGTGCCTTGGCCCAGGGCGGGCATGAGGTCGCCGGAGGGCAGCGGAATTGAACGTGCGGAATGGTGGGTCGGCATGATGGCCTATCCTGCCTGGCATCCAAGCTTCAGCGCCAAACTGCTATAGTGCAAAACACTTCCACTTGAGGGGAAAAACATGGGCATTCTCATCTGGATCGTTATTGGACTGATCGCCGGCTGGCTGGCCAACCAGATCCTGGGCGGCCGCGAGGGCGGGCTCCTCTATAACCTGGCGGTCGGATTGGTCGGGGCTGTGGTCGGCGGCCTCATTTTCAACAGCCTCAACATCTTTCCGGCAGGATTCATCGGCGCGCTGGTTAGCGCCACCATTGGCGCCATCGTCTTCCTCCTGATCTGGCGGGCGATCCGGCGTGCGTGACCCCTGGCTTGTCGGGTCGCCCACACCTACTTAAAAGGGCTCCGGCTGGAGAATCCATGACCGTCGTTCTCGACCTGACACAGCAGCGCGCCCGCCCGCGGCATCCGGAGAAGGCTCATCGGCCCGATACGGCAACGCTGAAGAAGCCGGACTGGATCCGCGTCAAGGCGCCGGTCTCGCGCGGCTATGAGGATACGCGCCGCATCGTGCACGAGAACGGGCTGCACACGGTCTGCGAGGAAGCAGGCTGCCCCAATATCGGCGAATGCTGGGAGAAGAAGCACGCGACCTTCATGATTATGGGCGACACCTGCACGCGCGCCTGCGCGTTCTGCAACGTGAAGACGGGGCTGCCCGGCGCGCTCGATCCGCATGAGCCAGAGTATGTGGCGGAAGCGACCGCCAAGCTCGGGCTCGCTCATATCGTCGTCACCTCCGTCGACCGCGACGACCTCGACGACGGCGGGGCGGCGCATTTCGCGGAAACGATCCGCGCCATTCGCGCCCGCTGCCCGCAAACGACGATTGAGGTTTTGACGCCGGATTTCCTGCGCAAGGAGGGGGCGGTGGAGAAGGTGGTCGAAGCGCGGCCAGACGTCTTCAACCACAATCTGGAAACCGTGCCCTCGCTCTATCTCACCGTGCGCCCCGGCGCGCGCTATTTCGCTTCGCTACGCCTGTTGCAGCGGGTGAAGGAGATCGATCCGCAAATGTTCACCAAGTCCGGGATCATGGTCGGACTCGGCGAGGAACGAAATGAAGTCCTGCAAGTGATGGATGATCTGCGTTCGGCCGGCGTGGACTTCCTGACCATCGGCCAATACCTGCAACCGACGCGCAAGCATCACGAAGTGAAGCGCTTCGTGCCGCCGGACGAGTTCGCGGCCCTCAAGAGCGTCGCCTTGGCCAAGGGTTTTCTCATGGTATCCGCGTCGCCGCTGACGCGCTCCTCGCATCATGCCGGGGAGGATTTTGTGCAGCTAAGAGCCGCGCGCGCCGCCGCGCAGCGTTAGCCCGCATGCCGCAATTTTCCACGAGGCGCCGGGTGCGGCATGCCGCATCCGACATGTTCGATCTCGTCGCCGATATCGAGCGATATCCGGAATTCGTGCCGCTATGCCGCGCACTGCGGATTAGAAGCCGCACCGATCAAGAGGAGGGCGTGCGGATCATCGTCGCCGACATGACCGTCGCCTATAAACTCATCAGCGAGACTTTCAGCAGCCGCGTCACGCTCGACGGGCCGCATTTACAAATCCTGGTCGAGTATCTCAGCGGGCCCTTCAGCCACATGCGTAACCGCTGGAATTTTCGCCCGGTCGCGGCAGACGAATGCGAAGTGGAGTTTTTCATCGACTATGAATTCCGCAGCCGCGTGCTCGCGGCGCTGATGGGCGCCATGTTCGATACCGCGTTTCGCCGCTTTGCCACAGCTTTCGAGCAGCGCGCCGACCAGGTTTATGGGCGCAAGCGCCCCTAGCTTTCGCCTTCGGCGGGCGGGTGCGGCTCTTCTTTTTCCGCAAGCTCCTGCAGCATCGCCAAAGCCTGAAGGACCGATTGACGCCGCACTTGGGCGCGGCCGACGTCGCCGTATTTGCGGTCGTGGGTGATCGTTCGCCCGCTGCGGGAGGCGGCGCTGAAAAACACGAGCCCGATCGGCTTCCCCGGCACCGCGCCGGTGGGTCCGGCGATACCGGTGATGGATACGGCGAGACTGACCTGCGCATGCGCCAGTGCGCCCTTCGCCATTTCTTCGGCGCATTCGCGGCTCACCGCACCATAGGTTTCAATGGTCATCGGCGTCACCCCAAGCATCTGCTCCTTAGCCTCGTTGCTGTAGGTGACAAAGCCGCGGTCGAAGACGATCGAAGATCCCGCGATCTCCGTGAGTGCCGCGGCGAGCAGGCCGCCGGTGCAGGATTCCGCGGTCGCGATGGTGAGCTTTTTCCTGGTGCAAAGGTCCACGAGCTTCTGTGCGGCTTCGTGAACGGCCTTGTCCGACATTCACGGCCTCCACGGCAGCCGGATCGTCGCCGTCGCCAACGCGGCGATGCCCTCGCTACGGCCGACAAAGCCGAGCTTCTCATTGGTGGTCGCCTTGACTGCCACACGATCCATGGCGATGCCGGCAATCGCGGCGATGCGCTCGCGGATAAGATCGCGATAAGGAGCAATGCGCGGCGTTTCGCAGATAATCGTCAGATCCACATGCGCGAGCAAACCACCGCGGGCCCGCACCCGTTCCACGGCGAATTGCAGGAATTTTTCGGAAGCCGCGCCACGCCAGCGCGGGTCGCTCGGCGGAAAATGCGCGCCGATATCGCCCTCCGCCAAAGCGCCGAGAATGGCGTCGACCAGGGCATGCAGCGCCACATCGGCGTCGGAATGGCCAACCAGGCCCCTGTCAGAGGCGATCCTTACGCCGCCGAGCATCAGGTGATCGCCGGCGCCGAATGCGTGGACGTCGTAGCCGGATCCCGTGCGGATGTCGGCCAGGGCGGCGACGCGCAGCGCTTCCGCGCGGGTGAAATCGTCGGCGGTGGTGAGTTTCACGTTTGTCGTTTCTCCTTCGAAGACGCCAACGCGGTGGCCGGCCCATTCCATCAACGCTGCGTCGTCGGTGAAATCGTCGCGTCCGGCGGCCGCGGCGCGGACATGCGCCTCGAGCAGGGCGGCATAGCGAAATCCCTGCGGCGTCTGGATCGCGCGCAGCCGCGCACGATCCAGCGTCTGCGCCACCCGTCCTTGCTCATCCAGCATTTTCACCGTGTCCGGCAAAACGATGCCTGGCGCGGCGGCGCCTTCGCGGGCCGCCAACTCGATCGCCCGCTCGATAAGCGCATGGGAGGCGAAGGGCCGCGCCGCGTCATGGACGAGAACGATTTCCGGCCGGCGCGGCTCCAACGCCAACAGGCCGGCGCGCACGGAGGCCTGACGGGTTGCGCCGCCGGTTACGGCAGGCAGGGCGGTTAAGCCTTCGGCCGCTTTGCGGTAATGGGTTTGGTCGGCGGAATGAATGACAGGTTGAACCAGTCCGACTGCGGGGCATGCGCAGAACAAATTAAGGCTGTGGCGCAGCAAGGGCTCGCCGCCAACCAGTTGATAAGCTTTAGGAATAGGACCACCGGCACGTTGTCCGCGCCCGGCCGCAACGATCACAGCGGCGACGCCCACAGCCATCGCTTTCGACCTCGAATTTCTCGGCGGTTTTCACCTTAGGAAAATTCCCCGTCAGCCGCCGCTACTAAATTTGTTGCGTTGCAATACTTGCACGAGGAGACGGATTTTGGCTAATATCTATGCAGCCATCGTAAGCGCCTAATTAATGAGCACGAGTGATGAATTTTTGGGCGGCCCCGTTTCCAGATCCCGGCTTGACGATCGGGAACTTGTCGCTGGCGAACCGCGCCGTGCTGGCGCCCATGTCAGGCGTGACGGACGCGCCTTTCCGCCGTCTGGTCGAGCGCCTGGGCGCAGGACTGGTCGTTTCAGAAATGACCGCTTGCGAGGATCTCATCGCCGGCCACCGTAATGCGGTTCTCCGCAGCGAAGGCGAGGGTGTCGCCATCCACGCGGTGCAGCTCGCTGGTTGCGAGACCCGCTGGATGGCGGAAGGCGCTCGCATCGCCGAGGCCTCGGGCGCCGCCATCATCGATATCAACATGGGATGCCCGGCCAAGCACGTCACCAACGGGCAGTCGGGTTCGGCGCTGATGCGCGATCTCGATCATGCCTTGCAACTGATCGACGCCACCGTCGGCGCGGTGCAGACGCCGGTGACGCTCAAGATGCGGCTCGGCTGGGATCATCAATCCATCAACGCTCCCGAACTAGCGCGACGCGCCGAGCAGGCCGGCATTCGGCTGATCACCGTGCACGGGCGCACGCGCTGCCAGTTCTACAAAGGCGATGCCGACTGGACCGCGGTGCGCGCGGTGAAGGAAGCCGTATCGATTCCGGTGGTCGTCAATGGCGACATTGGCGGCTTCGACGAAGCCGACGCCGCTTTGCGCGCTTCGGGCGCGGATGCTGTGATGGTGGGCCGTGCGGCGCAGGGGCGGCCGTGGCTGCCGGGACAAATCGCGCGTTATCTGCAAACCGGCAAGCGCGAGCCGCCGCCACCGCTGGCGGTGCAGCTCTCGCTGATCATCGCGCTTTACAAGGAAATGCTGGCCCATCACGGCTTGCGCATCGGGCTTCGGCATGCGCGCAAGCATCTTGGCTGGGCATTGGACAGCGCCGCAGCCACCGCCGGCGCTCCCGCCGCGCTGCTGAAGAAGTGGCGCAACGACGTGCTGACAATCGATGAACCAAGGGAGGCGGTGCGGCGGCTCGCCGACGCCTATGACGCTTTCGGCTGGAGCGCGGCGGCATGAGCGTCACCGAGCCCGTTGTGTTCCCCTCCGTCACCGCCGATGCGGTGCTCAATGCGTTACCACATCCCGTCATCATGATATCGGACGACGGCCGGATCGCCGATGCCAACGCCGCTGCGGAATCGTTTTTCGAATCCTCGGTGGGGCATCTGCGCCGCCATTTCCTGCGCGATCTCGTGCCGTTCGGAAGCCCCTTGCTGACGCTGGTGGACCAGGTGCGCGTCCGCGGCGCCGCGGTGAACGAATATCGGGTCGACCTGAGCACGCCGCGCAATCCGGGCGACCGCGTCGTCGATCTGCACGTCGCGCCGATGCCCGAGCGGCCGAGCTATATCGTCGTCATGCTGCAAGAGCGCAGCATCGCCGATAAGATGGATCGGCAGTTGACGCATCGCGGCGCCGCCCGATCAGTCAGCGCCCTGGCCGCCATGCTTGCCCACGAAATCAAGAATCCGCTCTCCGGCATCCGCGGCGCGGCACAGCTTTTGGAGCAGTCGGCAGCCGATGACGACCGCGCGCTCACGCGCTTGATCTGCGACGAGGCCGACCGCATCGTGAAACTCGTAGGGCGGCTCGAAGTCTTCACCGACGAGCGCCCGATCGAGCGCGAGCCGGTGAACATCCACGTGGTGCTCGATCATGTGAAGCGGCTCGCGCAGTCGGGCTTTGCCCGCAAGATCAAATTCGTCGAGGAATATGACCCCTCATTGCCATTGGTTCTCGCCAACCGCGATCAGCTAGTGCAGGTCGTGCTCAATCTCGTGAAGAATGCGGCGGAAGCTCTTACGGAAACAGAGAATGCGGAGATTCAGCTCACCACCGCCTTCCGGCCTGGCGTCCGTCTGACGTTGCCGGGCAGCAAAGACCGCGTGGCGCTGCCGCTCGAATTCGCCGTCAAGGACAACGGGCCCGGCGTTTCCGAGGAATTGCTGCCGCATCTGTTCGACCCCTTCGTCACCACCAAGCCGAGCGGTTCCGGGCTGGGCTTGGCCTTGGTCGCGAAAATCGTCGGCGACCACGGCGGCATCGTCGAATGCGATTCACAGCCGCGCCGCACCACATTCCGCGTGCTGCTGCCGATCTATGCCGGTCCGGAGTCCGAGGCCGCCGACACAATGGCACAACCTTTGCACTCCGAAGACCCGAGGGAAATGACATGAATACGGCAAGCATCCTGGTTGCCGATGACGACGCCGCGATACGCACGGTGCTCAATCAGGCACTGTCGCGCGCCGGCTACGAAGTACGCACCACCGGCAACGCCGCCACGCTATGGCGCTGGGTGAGCCAGGGCGAGGGCGACCTGATCATTACCGACGTGGTGATGCCCGACGAAAATGCTTTCGACCTGCTCCCGCGGATCAAGAAGGCCCGGCCGGATCTGCCGATCATCGTCATGAGCGCGCAGAATACCTTCATGACCGCGATCCGCGCCTCGGAACGCGGCGCTTACGAATATCTGCCGAAGCCCTTCGATCTCAAGGAACTGATCGGCATTGTCGGCCGGGCGCTTTCGGAGCCCAAGGGCAGGCCGCAGGAAGCGAACAAGGCCGAGGAGATCGAAGCGATCCCCCTGATCGGCCGATCGCCGGCCATGCAGGAAATCTACCGGCTATTGGCGCGGCTGATGCAGACCGATCTCACCGTGATGATCAGCGGCGAATCCGGCACCGGCAAGGAGCTGGTCGCCCGGGCGCTGCACGATTACGGCAAGCGCCGCACCGGACCTTTCGTCGCCATCAACATGGCGGCGATCCCGCGCGAACTCATCGAGTCCGAATTATTCGGTCACGAGAAGGGAGCCTTTACCGGCGCCAATAACCGCAGTTCCGGCCGCTTCGAACAGGCGGAGGGTGGCACGCTGTTCCTGGATGAAATCGGCGACATGCCGATGGAGGCGCAGACGCGGTTGCTGCGCGTTTTGCAGCAGGGTGAATACACGACCGTCGGCGGCCGTACGCCGATCAAGACCGACGTGCGCATCATCGCCGCGACCAACAAGGACTTGCGTCTGCTCATTCAACAAGGGCTGTTCCGCGAGGACCTTTTCTTCCGGCTCAATGTTGTGCCGTTGCGTCTGCCGCCACTGCGGGAGCGCATCGAAGATGTGCCCGACCTGATCCGGCATTTCTTCGCTTTGGCCGAACGGGAAGGACTGCCGGCAAAGCAGCTCGATCAGGAAGCGCTCGAGCGCCTGAAACGCTATCGCTGGCCGGGCAACGTCCGTGAATTGGAAAATCTGGCGCGCCGGCTGGCGGCGCTTTATCCGCAGGAAATCATTTCCGCTGCGGTTATCGATGCCGAACTCTCGCAGCCGGCGATGCCGACGGGCCAAAGCAGTGTTGCGACCGAAGACGAGGCGCTTTCGGCCGCCGTGGAGCGGCATCTAGGCAGGTATTTTGCCGGCTTCAGCAACGGGCTGCCGCCGCCGGGCCTCTATCACCGGATCCTCAGGGAGATCGAATATCCGTTGCTTTCCGCCGCCCTGGCCGCCACCCGCGGCAACCAGATCCGCGCCGCCGACCTGCTCGGCCTCAACCGCAATACGCTGCGGAAGAAGATCCGCGACCTCGATATGCAGGTTTACCGTAGCGGCAGTTAGTAGCGGGCCGACCGCCGCGGAAATGTCGCAATCCAGCAACATTGTTGTATAAAAGCATCACTGCTTTGGGGGGTGTCCCTGGCCATCGGGGCAGCCGCACCGGCGACAATTACAAGGCGTGCTCATGTCCAGCGCGGACCAAGCCATGACTGCGGAAGCGGCCATGGCAGGCATTTCAGCCGCCAGAGTCGAGAACCGCATTCTCGGGCGGATCGCGGTCATCATCGCGCTGCTTTCCGCTTTCGCCACCTTTGTCGTCCTATCCGACCTGACGCCAATCGAGCCGACCCATTCTGTCGTCGTCACGCTGTTGCTGGTCAACGCCGCCACGGTATTGCTCCTGGTCGGCATCATTGCCCGCGAAGTCTGGCTGATCATGCAGGCGCGCCGGCGTGGCCGTGCCGCTGCCCGCCTGCATGTTCGCATCATCGCCTTGTTCTCTTTGATCGCGGCGGCGCCCGCCATTCTGGTCGCCATCGTGGCGAGCGTCACCCTCGATCGTGGTCTTGACAGCCTCATCAATAGCCGCACGCGTGCGATCCTCGCCAACGCGCTCGCGGTCTCCGATGTCTATCTGCGCGAACAGGCGCAGATCATGCGCCAGGCAGGGATTTCCTTTGCCGCGGAAGTGAACCACGCCAGACCGATGTTCGATCAGGATCGCGCCCGCTTCCGTAAATTCCTCACCGAGCGTTCGAAAGATGCTGGACTTGCCGCGGTGCAGATCATCGATGGCAAGCGCAACGTTGTCGAGCGCGAGGAGGGCAAAACCGCGCCCGCTGTGACTTTGCCGTCGACGGAGACTCTGGAGAGCCTGAAAGACAATGAGCCTCAGGTCGGGCTCTTTCTCGAATCCGGCTACGTCGCCGCCATCGTGAAACTGGAAAAGTACGACAATCTATTTCTGTTTTTCACCCATCCGCTCGATCCCGGCGTGGTCGCGCGGTTGAGGCAAACCGAGGCCAATATCGCCGATTTCAACACTCTCCAGGAGCGCCGCTTCGGCGTGCAGATTGCCTTTGCGCTGGTTTACACGGTAATCGCGCTGATCGTCCTGCTGTCGGCGGTATGGATCGGGCTTAACTTCGCCAATTATCTCGTTGCTCCAATCCGCCGTCTCATCGGCGCCGCCAACCTGGTCTCCACCGGCAATCTCTTCGTGCAGGTCCCGATTCGGCGTTCGGAAGGCGACCTCGCCAATCTCGGCGAGACCTTCAACAAAATGACTCAGGAACTTCGCACCCAGCGCGATGACATCGTCCGCGCCCGCGATTTGATCGATAGCCGCCGTCGGTTCACCGAGGCGGTGCTCGCCGGCGCCAGCGCCGGCGTCATCGGCGTCGACGCCGAAGGACGCGTGAGCATTCTCAATCGCTCCGCCGAACGTTTGATCGGCAATAGCCAGGCGGAGACGCTGGGCAAGCTCGTGACCGAGGTCGCCCCGGAACTTGGCGAGATTCTGAACGCGGCGCGCTTGGGCGCCCAGCGACTGGTGCAGGGACAGGTGACGATCAACCGCAACGGCAGAGAGCGGAATTTGTCGGTGCGCGTCACCAGCGAGCAGGAGACCGATGCCGATCACGGGTATGTCATCACGCTCGACGACATCACCGATCTCGTGTCGGCGCAGCGGACATCGGCCTGGGCCGACGTCGCCCGCCGCATCGCCCATGAGATCAAGAACCCGCTCACGCCGATCCAGCTTTCAGCCGAGCGCCTGCGCCGCAAATACGGCAAGGCCATAGCCGACGACCGCGAGATTTTCGATCAGTGCGTCGACACCATCGTGCGGCAGGTGGAGGACATCAAGCGCATGGTGGACGAATTCTCGCACTTTGCCCGCATGCCGAAGCCGGTCATGGCGATGGACGACGTCGCCGATACCGTTCGGCAAGCCGTGTTTCTTATGCGCGTCGGGCATTCGGACATCGACATCGACGTCGAGATCGCAGAGGCCAGCATGCCGGCGCGGTTCGACCGCCGCCTCATTTCGCAGGCCGTTACCAACATCATCAAGAATGCCGCCGAAGCGATTTCGGCCGTTCCCGCGGCGCAGCGCGGCCGCGGGCGCATTCGCGTTTCAGCGGCGCGGGAAGGGGACAACATCGTCATCGACGTCATCGACAACGGCATCGGCCTGCCGAAGGAGCATCGCAACCGGCTGCTCGAACCCTACGTGACGACGCGCGAGAAAGGCACCGGACTCGGTCTCGCGATCGTCGGAAAGATTCTCGAGGATCACGGAGGCGGTATCGAGCTCAAGGATGCCTCGGACAAGTTTCCCGGACAGCGCGGCGCTTGGATGCATCTGTATTTCGCGGCTTCGGAAGTGGACGCGGGCGGCAACGAGGAAGCGGCGATGGCAAAGGCCGCGGGTGGAAAATAGGTCATGGCAGCAGCGGATATTCTTGTCGTCGACGATGAAGCGGACATCCGCGAACTGGTAGCCGGCATCCTCCAGGATGAGGGCTACAACACCCGCACCGCGTCGGACAGCGACCAGGCGCTAGGCGCCATCGTCGCCCGGCGGCCCAATCTCGTCTTTCTCGACATCTGGCTTCAAGGCAGCCGGCTCGACGGCCTGCAATTGCTCGACGCCATCAAGCAGGAGCATGCCGAAGTCCCCGTGGTGATGATCTCGGGCCACGGCAACATCGAAACCGCCGTGTCCGCCATCAAGCGCGGCGCTTACGATTTCATCGAGAAGCCGTTCAAGGCGGACCGCCTCGTGCTTGTCGCCGACCGCGCGCTGGAAACCTCGCGCTTGCGGCGGGAGGTCAAGGCGCTCAAACAGTTGGCGCCGCTGGCCCCGGCCTTGGTCGGGCATTCGTCGGCGATCAATCAACTGCGCCAGACCGTGGAAAAAGTCGCGCCCACCAACAGCCGCGTCCTGATCATCGGGCCGTCCGGCAGCGGCAAGGAGCTCGCCGCGCGAATGATCCACAATCTTTCCAACCGCGCCGAAGCGCCTTTCGTCGCGATCAATGCGGCGGCCATGGCGCCGGACCGCATGGAGCCCGAGCTGTTTGGGGTTGAAGGCGCCAATGGCTTGCAGCAGCGCAAGATCGGCGCGCTTGAGGAAGCCAATGGCGGCACCGTTTTCATTGACGAGATCGCCGATATGCCGCGGGAAACGCAAAACAAGATCCTGCGCGTGCTGGTGGAGCAGACGTTCCAGCGCGTCGGCGGTAGCGCGAAGATTTCGGTCGATGTGCGGATCATCTCCTCGACCGCGCGTAACATCGAAAAGGAGGTCGCGGCGGGTAAATTCCGCGAGGACCTTTATCACCGGCTGTCGGTCGTGCCGATCCGGGTGCCGTCGCTGTCGGAACGGCGCGAGGATATTCCCGAGCTCGTCGACTATTTCATGGAGCAGATTTCGCAATCGACCGGTCTGCCCAAGCGGCGGATCGGCGCCGACGCCATGGCCGTGCTGCAACTCCATAATTGGCCGGGCAACGTGCGCCAATTGCGCAACAACGTGGAGCGGCTGATGATACTCGCCGGCGGCGATCTCGACGCCGTAGTCACCGCCAACATGCTGCCGCAGGACGTCGGCTCGATGGTGCCGGCCATGCCGAACGGCAACGGCGGCGAGCACATCATGGGCCTGCCGTTGCGCGAGGCGCGCGAAGTCTTCGAACGCGAATATCTGGTGGCGCAGATCAACCGCTTCAGCGGCAATATCTCGCGCACCTCCGAATTCGTCGGCATGGAGCGCTCGGCGCTGCACCGCAAGCTCAAGGCGCTGGGAATCGGCTAACCATGTCCCGCGTCGCCTACGTGAACGGCCGCTACCTGCCTTTTGCGCAGGCCATGGTCCATGTCGAGGACCGCGGCTATCAATTCTCCGACGGCGTCTACGAAGTCTGCGAGGTGAGGGGAGGCCGCCTCGCCGACGAGCGCCGGCATCTGGAGCGCCTGCGACGCTCGCTTCGCGAGCTTCGTATCGCCATGCCGATGCCGCTCGCCGCCTTGGAGGTGGTGCTGCGGGAAACGGTGCGGCGCAACCGGGTGCGCGATGGGCTGGTCTATATCCAGGTGAATCGCGGCGTGGCGCGGCGCGACCACGCCTTCCCGCCGCCGGATACGCCGCCCAGTATCGTCGTCACCGCGCGCAGCCTGAACACGGCAGCGGCGGAGAAGACCGCGGCCGAAGGGATTGCCGTGGTAACGGTTCCGGAAAATCGCTGGGATCGCGTCGACATCAAATCCATCGCGCTATTGCCCAACGTGCTGGCGAAACAGGCCGCCCGCGAACAAGGCGCCAAGGAAGCCTGGTTCGTCGACAAAGACGGCTACGTCACCGAAGGCTCTTCCAGCAACGCCTGGATCGTGAACCGCAACGGCAAGGTTGTAACCCGCCCGGCCGAGCACGGCATCTTGCGCGGGATCACCCGGACCGTATTGCTCGATGTCCTCAAGGAGCAGGGCCTAGACCTCGACGAACGGCCGTTCACGGTGGAGGAGGCCCAGGCGGCGCGGGAGGCCTTTGTTACATCGGCCAGCCAGACCGTGATGCCGGTGGTCCGCTTGGATGGCCGCCCCATCGGCAACGGCGCGCCGGGGCTCCTGGCCAGCGCATTGCGCCGGGAATTTCGCCGTCATAGCGAGCTAACTTGAGCCAGCAGGGGGCCTTTTGACCGGTTTCGATCAAAGTTAGGCTTGCACGGATTCGCGGCCTACAATCTAATACCACCTCCAGGCCCCCGCGGGCAGAAATCGGGAGCGGAGGCCGAGGAAAAAACAGCTCGCGGTGCAGACGAGCATAATAACGGAACACGGCAATGGCCGCCGAACGCGCTCAAAATCTCCAAGACACGTTCCTGAATCATGTCCGCAAGGGCAAGACGCCTTTGACCATCTTCCTGGTCAACGGCGTCAAGTTGCAGGGCGTGGTGACCTGGTTCGATAATTTTTGCGTGCTGCTGCGGCGCGACGGGCATTCGCAGCTCGTCTACAAGCATGCGATCTCGACAATCATGCCGGGACATCCGATCCAGTTGTTTGAAGGCGCCGAGGAGGCGCCGATCGGGGAAAAAGACTAGTTGGAGCCGCGCCGGCGTAGCACGCGTGCGAACCGTCTGAGTCCGGCCGCTCCGGGCTCGCAGACCGGCCGCGCCATTGTCATCGAGCCGTTCCTGCGCCGCGCCCCGGCCAAAATGCGCGGCGAACACCCGGCGGAACCGCGTTCGCCGGAGACGCGCCTGGAAGAGGCGGTGGGACTTGCCCGCGCCATCGACCTCGAAGTGGTCGATTCCGGCACCGTGCCGCTGAGCGCGGTTACACCGGCGACCTACATCGGCAAGGGCAAGGTCGAGGAAATCGCGGGACTCGTGAAAAGCGAGCAAGCCGGCCTCGTGGTCATGGACTGTCCGGTCTCTCCGGTTCAGCAGCGCAATCTGGAAAG
>Ga0070741_10010035_pt1 | contig 18067 bp, 15 predicted proteins | sample Coa_R1_4_FD_66440 | JGI IMG/M metagenome (GOLD analysis project Ga0070741, IMG submission 66440) | Surface soil microbial communities from Centralia Pennsylvania, which are recovering from an underground coalmine fire - Coalmine... | ecosystem: Environmental > Terrestrial > Soil > Unclassified ...
AGCGGGCCTGACTTGATGCGCACCTTGTCGCCTTTGCATAGATAATAAGGGAACGGTTGCACTCGCCTGTGCTGCATGGATCTCTTGAGGCTCTCGATTTCCGCTTCAGGCAAAGGCACCGGGTGTCCGTTAAAGCTCAGGATCCGAACCACGCTGGCGACACTCAACACCTTCTTACGCTCACTCACAGGTATGTGCACAAAAACATAACCAGGGAATAGCGGCATTTGTATTTTCACGTTCCGGTCTGTCCAGCGGTGGACCTCTTCGTACAACGGCAAATAGCATTCCATCGCTTTCTGGGTGAGTTGTTCGAACACGCTCTTCTCATGACGAGGATAGGTATAGGCAGCATACCAAAGCGGTTCCGTGTGAGATTGCTGTGATTGAAATTGCGGGCCAGAAAGTGTAGTTGTCGTTGCCATGAAGGTCATGAGTCGTGTTGGACCTTTCCCTGCCTTTCTCTGAGAGCGAGCAAATTCCAGGCTTCGCCCCTCTGAGTCACAGGGCGTGTCTCAGTACATTTGGCTTGCCATTAATTGACTCCCCCATAAATCTCAACTTGCGTGCCCGGAGAGTTGATTCAGCAGAATAGATTGGCTGACAATAGCGGGGGTTGCCTATTGCACAAATGGTTAATAAAAGCGTGGTTAATCAGTGTTTTCCAACTGAGGACTAGTGCATTTTCAGAGAACAGCGCCAGGACAAATCTGGGAGAGATGTGCCCTAAGAACTATGGGACAAGAAACGATGGTGGCTGGTCTGCGACAATCTACTTGGGCCTTACAACGGTTGCAGGCGCAGAAGCATCGGGGCGATCTGGAACTGAAGTGCGTGGTAAGGGCGTTCTCACTTCACCGCTGCCTTTGCATCTTTTGCAGCTTCTGCCCTTCGTTGATGTGCCGAGTCCGTGGCAGATCGGGCATTTTTTCAGTTTTTCAATAGACACAACTTCGGAAACCCCTTATGGGAGTCGGCCAGAATCCGATTGGCGTACGCTCCAAGTTAGCATAATCGCATGATCTAACCAAGATGTGCGTCAAGAAACGACAACCGAACGGGTTTTGCTAGTTCCATTCTGGGCCTTTCCCAGTTTGAAAAATAATTCACCGAACCCGCTTTCTGCCGCGGCATGTTTACGCCGTTTTGCGTGTAACTCATTGAATCAATGGACTGAATGGCGGCACTCGAAGAAGACAGGGAAACATAAAAAAATCTGTTTCTTACAGAAACATTTTAATGAATATCAGATTTTTCCGATCCCTAAACATGCACGTTGAAAAAATTATTGCATGGAAAAAGTCAGGTGCTAGGCTAAGTACAAGATTTGAGCACATAAATAGCTGGACACATTAATTCTCCCTCCGCAGGAGATGAAATGGCAATTGCAAATCCCGGGCTTCGCCCTGCTCTCTCTTTAAAGATCAAATCTGCGCGCCTGCAGAATGCTGCGCTTGCAACATTTACCGCCATCGCAGGGCAAAAGCTTTCAAAAAATGACTTGGGAGTTTTGGCTCGGGAAACGCGCGCGTTGCTTCAAAGACAATACTGCTGGAAAGACGATCTGCTGCGGCAGTTGCAGCATACCGTTCAACCTGAGCAAGAAATAGAGTGATATGTGCACAATCCTGCTTGTCGAAGATAATCTGCTGATTCGTGAATTGGTGCGCGAAATACTGGCAATTGCGCGCTACGAGGTGGTCGAGGCCTGCGACGGCAACGAGGCTCTCCGGAAGGTCGCTGAAATCGAGCCCCAACTGGTATTGCTCGATATTCAATTGCCCGGGCTCGATGGTTATTCGGTTTTGCGGCGCCTGCGCAGCGACCCCCGATTCAACAAGATTCCCGTGATCGCCCTGACCGCATATGCCATGCAAAGCGACCGGCAAAGAATTTTCGAGGCCGGTTTCGATTGTTATATGACCAAGCCAATTGACCGCGCTTCGCTGCTCGAAAATATTCACAGTCTGCTGGTAAGCATACGCCTTGCCGATGCAAAAAGAGCCACCGACCCGCTCTCCACCACCGGGCCATCTTCGACAACCAACCACGCTTCATGACGCCGGGAGCCCTTCGTTAAATACGTTCGCTGCAAATCTATTAAAATAACCTGCGAGATCATCATCTGCTTTGAGGTTATGAAGTTTGCCGGAAGATTTGTGCCCATCATGCGGGAACCCGCTCTCTTCGGAGGCATGTCCACAATGCGCCGAACGACAGGTATTCAAAGTTATTCGCCGCGATATTTCTCTGCTTGCATTGCTCACCGGCGTGGCAATTCTAACCTTCCTGGGAACACGGCAATTGGCTGCCGTGAACCGCAATTTCAATCAGAGAATGGCAGCCGATGAATACCGAAAAGGCGAACAGAAACTGCAGGCAGGCAACATCCATGCAGCCGTCGATTCTTTTCGCAGCGCCGCCGTGCGCGACCAGCAGCGGCCGGAGTACCTGCTGGCGCTGGCCGGTGCATTGACGCTGGATAGCCGCAACGCGGAAGCGATTCAAGTGCTGCAAACCCTTCGCGACTCCAATCCACAAGATGCCAGGGTAAATCTCGTCCTGGCGAGAGCGACGGCCGGAACCGGCAACGTGACCGACGCCATCAAGTATTACCAGAACGCGCTCTATGGCGATTGGCCCGAAGGCGAGAGCTTGCAACAGAGAATTCCGGTTCGGCTGGAATTCATCCACTATCTGATGGATCATGCCCGCCAGGAATTGGCAATCTCCGAACTGGTCGCTCTGGTTTACAACCTGCCGGGCAGAGATCCCACCCACCTGGATGCGGGATCGCTCTTTTTGAAGTTGAATGACCCCTCCCGCGCGCTGGAACAGTTCAAGCAGGCGCTTCGGAACCAGCCAGGCGATCCCGATGCTCTTGCCGGCGCCGGGAGGGCGGCATTCATGCTGGGGGATTACGAAAACGCGAAAATCTATTTGCAGGCAGCCGGTAGCACCTCGGCACAACAGAGCGATGTTGCTTCGCTCCTGAAAAGAACGGACATGATCCTGGAAAACGACCCTATGGCTGCTCATCTTAGCTCAAGTGAGCGCGAAACCAGGCTTCGTCAGAACCTCGACTATGCCACGGCGCAGCTTCGCATTTGCGGCAATGTAAACCATGAGAACGTTGCCAACCTGCTGCAGGAAGGTGAGGCGATTAAAACACAATCGCAGAAAGCCCATACTCGTAGCGATATTGACATGTTGCGAAACGGCATCGAACTCACCTATGAGATGGAGCAGGTCACCCGCAGCGCATGCCGGTTGACGGACGACCTTGGAGACGCATTGATTCGGATTGGACTACGGCATCGGGCGGCGGCACGATGAACCGGATCGGGATATTCCTGACGCAACGGCTGCCTTATCGTGAAAATCAGGTTTTCCTCACATTGACCGTGTTGATTGGCGTGCTCGCCGGATTGTCCGCCGTGCTTTTTACCTTGTGCATCCAGTTGGTGCAGCGTTTTCTATTTGGCGCCGCGCCTGCTCATCTTCGCCTCTTTCTCGTTCCTCCATTGGTAAGCCTGCTCACTGGATATTTGCTGGCGAAGTTCTTCCCTGAAGTCCGTGGCAGCGGCGTGCCGCAAACCGAGACTGCCTACCATCTGCATCAGGGCAATATTCCGGCGCGGGTTCCCCTGGGAAAATTTCTGACCGGCGTGCTCTGCGTCGGCTCCGGCCACTCCATGGGACGGGAGGGCCCCTCGGTGCAGATCGGCGCCGGCATTGCCTCCCTCATCGGCAAGTGGTTCAGGCTGTCGCCGTCACGAGTGCAAAACCTGGTCCCGATTGGCGCGGCGGCGGCGCTCTCCGCGGCATTTAATACGCCGGTATCCGCGGTTTTATTTGCCTTGGAAGAAATCATCGGCGATATGAATGCCGCGCTGCTGGGTTCCACGGTGCTAGCCTCCGTTTCTGCCGTGATCATCGAACGCTCAATCCTGGGCAACGATGCCCTCTTCCGCGTTCCCGCATACCACCTCGCAGACCCCGCTGAGCTTGCCGGGTATGCCATCCTCGGAATTCTCGGCGGCATTGTTTCCGTTATCTTTTGCAAGGCCCTGCTGGGCTTGCGGCTCTTCTTCTTGCGCTTGCCGAAAAAGACAGAAATCTTCCAGCCCGCGATGGGCGGCGTTCTGATCGGCATTATTTTGATTTTTGTGCCCCAGGTCATGGGAGTGGGATATGAGTACGTTGGCCAGGCCCTGAGCGGATCGTTGGCGCTGGGCGCTCTGATCGTGCTTTGCCTGGTGAAACTGGTAGCAACCGTTGTCTCCTACTCCTCAGGAAATGCTGGAGGTATTTTTGCACCCAGCCTGTTTCTCGGCGCCATGGCGGGTGGAGCGGTCGGAACATTGATGCACCGCTTTGCTCCATTCCCAACTGGAGATTCCGGGGCCTACGCCCTGGTGGGCATGGGAGTCTTATTCGCTGGCATTATCCGCGCGCCCATGACTTCGGTTTTCATGATCTTCGAGCTCACGCAGGACTATCAGATCCTTGTGCCTCTCATGGTCGCCAATCTTCTCAGCTTCCTCATCTCCAAACATTTTCAGCCCAAGCCGATTTACCACGCATTGCTTGAACAAAACCATATTTACCTGCCCGGTCCGGAGAGCCGGCTGCCGGCCAGCGCATGGCGGGCCAGAGACCTGATGTTGTGCGACGTGGACTTTATTCCTCCCACCAATACAGCAGAGCAAACCTGGAGCTTCGCCAGGAATAGCGCTCAGCCCGGTTTTCTGGTGGGAAGCAAAGAGCTGTTGCATGGCGTGGTAACTCATGACCAAATCGAGAAGGCAATCGCAAGCGGAAAAGGAGAAACCGCAATCCTCTCGCTCATGACCGCCGAGGGCTGGCCGCATGTGCATCCCGACCATCCTTTGGACGTGGTATTGGAGCGCCTCGGTCAAAGCGCGGGAATCTTGCCTGTCCTAAGCCGCCACGGCTTCCACAAGGTAGAAGGCGTCATCACGCGTGAGAGCGTTCTACAGGTCTTCGATCAGAGCGGAAGCGATTCCAAAATGCGCGCAGCAAATAACCTGCCTTAGCTCCGAAACGAAATCGTAAAAAAGCTCCATGCGGTTTTAACAGGTAAACCGCATAGCGACATTCCACACGGTTGAGAATATAACTGTTCGTATTAACACGGAGAACCTGAATGCTGCGAAAACTCGCAACGGCTTTTCTTATCTGCACCACTCTATCTTTTTCTGCAGCACCCAAAGACAACAACACAACGGAAATCAAGCCTTCTTCCCCTTCCATGGTTTTCTGGTATCGGCAGCCCGCGAGCAAATGGATAGAAGCCAACCCTATCGGCAACGGCCGGCTGGGCGGCATGGTCTTCGGCAAGGTTGATACCGAGCATATCCAGCTTAATGAAGATACGGTTTGGGCGGGGGAGAAGCGCGATCGCAACAATCCCGAGGCGCTGAAGAATTTGCCCGAGGTGCGGCGCTTGCTCTTTGCCGGCAAGCCTCTGGAGGCACAGGCGCTGGCCGAAAATACCATGATGGGGATTCCCAAGCGGCTGCCGCCCTACCAGCCTTTAGGCGATCTCTGGATCAAGTTTCCCAGCACGGCCTCAGACATCAGCGACTACCGGCGCGAGCTTGATATGGATAGCGGTATCGCCCGCATTAGCTACAGCATTGGAGGCGCTCACTGCGTTCGCGAGGTCTTTTCTTCCGCTGTTGACCAGGTGCTGGTAGTCCACCAGAGTTGCGACAAGCCGGGCATGGTTTCGTTTTCCGCGACATTGAACCGCGAGCAGGACAGCAAGACTGAAACCGCCGCTCCTGACCGCGTGATCATGTCAGGCGAAGCCATCGCGCGCGATACCGAACGACACGCCCAGGAAAGAAAAGTTGGCGCAAAGTTCTACACCGTGCTGCGCGCTATCCCGCAAGGCGGCAAAGTAAAGACCGAGGGCGACCAAGTGCAAGTAGACGGAGCCGACAGCGCAACGCTTCTGCTGGTTGCGGCCACCAACCTGCGCGGCAAAGATCCTAAGGAAGCCTGCGAGCAATATCTGAAAGCTGCCGACAAGCCTTTTGATCGGCTCCGCTCTGCGCATGTGGCCGATCATCAGAAATTTTTCCGGCGGGTTGAGCTGGTGCTGCATGATCCCGGCAGTGAGAAAGACAAAAGTGACCTGCCCACAGATGAGCGGCTCAAGCGCGTGCAGAACGGCGAGACCGATGTTCAACTCGAAGAGCAGTACTTTCAGTTTGGCCGCTATCTGCTGATGGCCAGCAGCCGTCCGGGAAGCATGGCGGCCAATCTGCAGGGAATCTGGAATGACAGCATGACCCCGCCGTGGGACAGCAAGTACACCATCAACATCAACATTGAGATGAATTACTGGCCGGCGGAAACCGGCAACCTCGCTGAAATGCACGAGCCCCTGTTCGATCTCATCGAGAACATGCAACCCATGGGACGCCAGACTGCAAAAGAAATGTATGGCGCGCGCGGCTTCGTGGCCCACCACAACACCGACGCCTGGGGACACACCGCGCCGGTCGACAGCGTTGGTCCGGGAATGTGGCCCATGGGCGCCGCCTGGCTCAGCCTGCATCTGTGGGAGCACTATGATTTTGGCCGCGACCGCGAGTTCCTGGCGCATAGGGCTTATCCCACCATGAAAGAGGCGGCGGAATTTTTGCTCGACTATCTAGTAGATGACGGCAAGGGCCACCTGGTCACCGGGCCATCCACCTCTCCGGAAAATACCTACATCACCAGCGATGGACAACACGCCCGCATGTGCATGGGGCCGACCATGGATATGGAAATCACCTACGCCCTCTTCAGCCGCGTGATTGAAGCCAGTGAACTGCTGGGCGTAGATGCGGATTTTCGCCAGAAACTGACAGCCGCCCGCGCGCATTTGTTGCCGCTGAAGATCGGCAAGTACGGCCAGTTGCAGGAGTGGGCCGAGGATTACGACGAAGCCGAACCCGGCCATCGCCACATCTCGCATTTGTTCGCGTTGTATCCGGGAAACGAGATTACGCTGCGTGGAACTCCCGAGCTGGCGAAGGCGGTGCGGATTTCGCTCGACCGCCGATTGAAAGATGGCGGCGGCCAGACCGGCTGGAGCCGCTCCTGGGTGCTGAACTGCTGGGCCCGCTTCGAAGAAGCTGAACTAGCGCACGATAGTCTGCTGGTTCTATTGCGTCACTCCACGCTGCCCAACATGTTCGACAATCATCCGCCATTTCAGATCGACGGCAACTTCGGCGGCCCCGCCGGCATGATGGAAATGCTGCTGCAAAGCCACACCGGCGAAATCAGCCTGCTGCCCGCCCTTCCCCATGAGTGGGCCAATGGACACTTCATCGGCTTGCGCGCCAGAGGCGGCTTAACGGTAGATGTTGCGTGGCAGAAAGGAAAGGCAACCACTGCCGTGTTGCATGCGATGGTGGATGGCCAGCACAGGCTGCGGGCTCCGCGTGGGCAGAAAATTGTTGCCATTAGCAGCCAAGGCAAGCCGGCGCATTATGTAACCGCAGAAGATGGCCGTGTGGTGCTCGATGTTCAGGCAGGGCGCGATTATGTGATCGAGTTTGGAAGTTGATAAGAATACCGCTGGCTGCGGCGTTCGACGTAATGAAGTGTAGAGACGTAGCTTACCACGTCTCTTTGATTGCATCACGATTCCTGCTGCCGGGTGGCCCACCCTTTCGCGCTTTTTGCGAAGGGTGGGTATCTCAAAGTGCCTATTCACCTCTAAAGTGGTATCAAATCGTTGACTCCTCGGCAACTGTAAGCCACTATTCTCCCAAAGGTGTGTCTCAAAAAGAGGCCATCCATAAAGTCCTGTCAAACGCATTCAAGAATGCGGGGCACTGACCTTCAGGTCTTTGAAAATTCGCAAAAGCAGTATCCAGTCGTCAGTGCTCAGAAACGGCCCGCCGGATTGATAATGTTATCGATACAGTAAACACCGCAGACTATACGGGCCTTGCCAGTAAGTTTCTACCACAACGGCGGTTTTCGCCAATAAATACGCGGAGAGCGTGCTGCTTTCAAGAAACTCTGGACCCTTGCTGAGCAAGGGGGGTGGGGGCAGCCGTTTTTGCTCCAGGCGTGCGGAAGCCGAAGATGCTGAAGATTACTAAAAGGGATGATTATATACTTGACAAAAGTAACCCTTTGCCTTAAGCTTCTTAGTCATGGAAGCTATTTACCTCTTTTCTTCAATCCAGACGCGGCTGCGGTCGCTCTCAGGCTTCGGCGGATGTCCTTCTTTATTGAGGCCAAAAGCTTCCTTGTCGGTACTTTCTTCAGTTGCTCCCGTTTCTCTTTCTCATTCATGTGAGGTTTCCTTATGACGCTGCTTGAAGTTACAGCGATGTTTTCTACCGATGATAAATGCCGCGAAATGCTTAAGCGGTTGCGTTGGCCTGATGCGGTTGAATGTCCGCGCTGCAAGATGCCAGCGGTTGACTTGGCGACAGCTAAAGAATTGTTCTACTGCGGGGAGTGTGATTACCAGTTCTCCGTTACCGCTGGCACGATCTTTAATGACTCCCACCTTCCGCTTGCGAAATGGTTTACTGCTACTTATTTGATGTGCGAATCCCGCAAGGGAATGAGCGCCAATCAGGTTAAGAGGATGCTGGGAGTCAGTTATAAGACGGCATGGTATCTCTGCCATCGCATTCGTGCAGCCATGAATCAAGCAGAAAGGCCGATGCTTGACGGTAAGGTCGAAATGGACGAAACCTATGTCGGCGGTAGACAGCGCGGTCAAAACTGGCGAAGAACAATGAAGCATAAAGAAGTTGTAATCGGTATCCGCCAGCGCGGAGGTGACGTTCGTTTCTTTCATGCCGAAGATGCCAAAACGGGAACGCTGGCGAAGTACATCAAGGACAATATTTCTACCGATGTTGACGTAATTATTACCGACGATCTTCCGGCTTACCAAAAAGCTGTGGGAGACCATAAACACGAAACCGTCAATCACTCTGCAAAAGAGTATGTCCGCTTCGGAACTGACATTCACACCAATACGGTTGAGTCGGCATTCTCTCTCTTGAAGCGCGGCATCATTGGAAGCTGGCACAAGATCAGCGCAAAGCATCTCGCCGCGTATCTCGCGGAGATGGAGTTTCGTTTCAATCGCCGGAAACGTTCCGACTTGTTCATTGATACTTTGCGCCATATGGTTACTGCCCAGACTTTGACTTTTCAGAAGTTGACGGCGTAGGGAAGCGCACGGTAAAAAATTCTTTTTCTATAGACTTCATTATTACTGCTTCAGCGTTACGCGGTATTTTTGGGCGACCGCTTTTGTTCCATAAGCCTTTAATCCCATCAATGTCTAGACTTCCTTGGTTAGTTCCGTCATTGCGCTGTATCATCACTAGTGTCTCTTCCCCAACCTCTCCGCCTTCTGCCATAAACTTCGCTTCCGCGATGAGATAAACGGCTTTCCATTCTGGGAGCGCCTGTCGAAAGTCATGAAAAAACAAACTGCTCAAAGCTCTATTACTGCCACTACCGATAGACCAAAATCCATAAAGGTCGTGATTACAAGCAATGCCAGGGTCTTCAACAGTGAAGATATGCTCAGTATTGTTATCGTCTAGACCGTATACGAGAAACGCGCACTCAAGATTAATTTGATCTAGTTGATACTTGATTGCCGTAAATTGGGTTTCGCCAAAGCGCCTAAGTCCCGTATCTAAGAATTCCTTCATTGTTAGGCCATAACGAGAAAGAACTAAATCCGTTTGTTTTTGGATTAGCTCCTCATGGAAAGACGCCCGCATTGCATCTTCCACTTCCGCCAAGGAACCCTTGGCTCCTGTCAGTCTTTTTTTGGCTTTATCAATGAGCGGTTTTATTCGACTGACATCATTCCCAGCAAACATTGCGTGCCACTCACGATGAATATCTCTAAACTTTAACGCCATATCATCGGCTGAGTAGTGCCCTGTTGAAATCATCCTATCGCACATAGCGATAATCCCGGTTTGACACTTACCCGCGATACATACAGTCATAGGCTTTATCCAATCTGCCGGGCGCGGATGTATGGCAAAAAAACGCTGACGGCTCGGCTTGAGGGTCAAGATGCACCCCCAAGACTACTTTTGTCAAGTACATAATCCTGCTAAAAGGTAAATGGAGGCTTGCGAGGTTGCGAAAAAAACTCCACTTCTTGTCATTCCGACACGAAGTGGAGGAATCCCTATTGTGTCGAGGATTTATGGTGTATCACCAAATAGTCTCTTTAAGCTCATAGGGATCCCTCGTCGCGTTGCTCCTCGGAATGACAATGCGAGTTAGCAACAACCTGAACGAAAAACCTGCATTTCTATCCCACCGTCACAAACGTCGTCGATATGCCCTTGGACGAAACGCTCACTACCGACTTCCCGCCGTTTCGCAACAGGCTGATCACGGCTCGGCCGTTGTACAGCTCAACCGCGCGCGAGCCGGTGGAGGTTCCCAGGTTATCGAGCAACGCGCCGTCCCCGTCGAGGCCGAAGCGCACCGGGCTGCGGCTGTCGAGGCACTGCACGCCTTTGGCATCGCGCAGAGTCGCTTGAAGCGTTACCGTGTCGTCCTGGCGCGCGATTTCTTTCAGCTCGAGCTGGGCGGGCGCTTCCCATTTTTCTGTCTGGTATTGAAAGCTGATTTCATCGCTGGCTGTGGTTCCGCTTTTATGCGCCACGACTCGCAGACGGTTTTCGCCGGGCTGAAATTTCGCATGCCAGCGCAGACCGGCGGCGGGAAAATCCTGGCTGTTGCGCTTCTTTACCCCGCACGAGACGCCGTTGAGAAATAATTCCGCGGTGTCGCAGTTGGAATAGACTTTCACCATCTTCTGCTCATCGGCCTCGCCCCAGCGGATGGGCCATGAATGCCCGTAAATATGCGCCATGGGCTTTTCGCTCCAGTAGGACTGGAAGACGTAGTAGCTCTCTTTGGGGGTAAGGTCGCGCTCGACCATCCCTTTTTGGTTCACGCGTGGCACCGGGTTCTCAGGCCGCTCCGGCGTGGAAAAATCTTTGAAGATCCACTGTGCCGCGCCGGTGAGCCAGGGCATGGTCTCCTGCTCTTTGAGATGCCAGTCGAATAAATTGCAGATGTAGCTCTCGGACCAGTCGCCGTTCTTCGATCCGGTATCGACCTCGCCGCTCAGTAGGGTGTTGAGCTGGGCTGGGTCTGTGGGCAGGGGCGCAGTATCAATCTTCGAGAGCACGCGGTCAGGATCTTCGGAGTGGCGGCGGGCCTGGCTGTCGCCTCCCCATTCCATGTGCAGGAAGTGGCTGACCTGCTTCATCTCGGTTTCTGAAACATTCTTGTAATCGGTGTAGCGGCCGCGATACCAGCCCGCCCAAATCGAAGGCGAGTAAACGTCGGGGATGTCTTTGGCAAAGGCGCAGCGCCGGATTCCCGTCTTGCGCGAAGGGTCGAGGCTGTGGGCAAGGTCGCGCAGTCCGGTCATGAAGCTGCGGATTTTTTCCTGGTCCAGCTCCGGATATTCGGTCGGCCAGTCGTCCTCGTTGCCCAGCCCCCAGATAATCACCGCCGGATGGTTATAGTGCTGGTCAATCATGTTGCGCAGCATGGCGTGCGCCTGCTGCTGGAAGGCTTCGCCGCCGATTCCGCTGCGGCACCAGGGCAGCTCTTCCCAAACCATGATGCCCAGCTCGTCGCACAGGTTGAGCACGATGCGCGACTGCTGATAGTGGCCCAGACGGATAAAATTTGCGCCCATATCTTTGATCATCCGTATTTCTTTGCCGATGAGTTCCTCGGGCATGGCCGAACCCAGGCCGGCATGATCTTCGTGGCGCGTGGTGCCGCGCAGCAGCACGCGTTCTCCGTTCAGCTTGAACGGGCCGTGGTCAACAAATTCATAAGAGCTGAGCCCAAAGCGCTCGCTGACGCTCATCTCGCCATGCGGGCCGCTCAGCGTGATTTCACAACTGTACAAAGCGGGATTTTTAGGGGACCAAAGCTCCGGCGTCTTCACGTCGAATGCCGCCAGTTCCCGTTCGTCATTCCAGGGAGCGAGGGTTTGAGTATCTGTATGGATGGCCTTGCCCTTGGGATCGAGAACGCGAACGGAAATCTTCACTTCTTCGGAGCGCGCCGCCGGATTGTAGAGCCGGGCATTGATAGAAACCTTTGCCGGTCCTTGTGATTGGACTGCAGGGCTGATGTGGGCCCGTTCGAGCGAAACCGCCGGCACGTACACCAGGTTCACATAACGATAGAGGCCCCCGTAAAGATTGAAATCGCTGAGCGGAGAAGGGATCATCTCCAGGTCGCGCGAGTTATCGCAGCGGATGGCAAGAGGGATTTCATTGCCGCCTTTGTTATTAGGCGAGTTAAGAATTTTGGCCGCAGCTTCGGTAATATCCAGCACGAATTCATCGTAACCGCCCACGTGCCGGCCAACGCTGTCGAGGTCAATAAAGACTTCGGTCTTCTGCCCGGCGCCTTCAAAGTGCAGCAGCATGCGTCCGTCAGGAAAGGGAGTGGAAGGCAGCTTCAGCTTGGTGCGATACCAGCCGGGGCCTTGATAATAAGGCTCATCGGGATCAACCGCATCGCGCGCATTGAAGCAGTGCGGCATGGCGACCCCCTGCCATTCGGTTTTTTCCATGGCCCTGCCTCCGCGCCATACCTCCCAGATGCCGCCCAGGCTGCCGCGGTAGTGCTCCCAGCCGGTCAACAAACGTTGTGAAACCGCGCCAGTGGCCGTCTGGGCGAAAGAAATGTCCGTTGTAGCCGCAGCGACTGTGGCCAGTGCAGTGGTTTTTATGAATTCCCGGCGGCTGATGCGGGCGATTGAGTCATCAAGTGATTGAGTCATTGTGCCGATTGTTAACTGGATAAATTGAGCAGTCGGGTAATTGTATAACCTGCGCCCAGAGTCGCGATGGTTTTGCCGCATCTTTTGGAAATTAAAACGGCGTTTTTCATCGATTTTTCAGAAGGCACAGCCGGGGACGACTGTGCCACACAGGATTGGACACTAACTTTTTTGTTTACCAAATCCCGTCCCGGTCCGTTGTATAGGTAATAAGCGAAGTGGATTGTTGAAATGCAAAATACGTTGCAGATTAAGGATACGAAGATGAAAAAAAATCGGTGGCTTATTTCTGGAATCATCCAGTTGACGGCGCTCTTGATAGTACTGTTGTATACAAGTTCGATGACAGCCCAGCCGGTGACGTCTCACATGACGGACAATGGGTTTGTGGCCAGCGCGTCCCCAAATGATGAACAATTGGCGGCGATCAGAGAAAATTTGTTCAATCTTTTACAGATGAGCCCCAAACTCACCGGCGCCGTGGCCAATGATCCATCGCTGCTCGGCGACCAGGAATACATTAACCGCAGCAACCCTGAGTTGGCCAAGTTTCTCCAGAACCACCCGGAGGTGGCGCGCAATCCGGAGTTTTATTTATTTGGCAATTTCGGAGGAATGGGAAAATCAAGCAAGCGGCTGCGTCTTGATCGCGGGGTTGTGTCATTCGATATGAACGGTCCTGGGCGGGACTATTTCAATCGCATGATGGACATGCTGGTGCCCTTTCTGGTTTTTGTTTGCGTCCTCGGCGCGCTGCTGTGGCTGCTTCGCGTGCTGCTGGAAAACCGGCGCTGGTCGCGGCTGTTTAAAGCTCAGACCGATATTTACAACAAGTTGCTCGACCGGTTCAGCAATAACGACGAATTGCTGGCCTACGTGCGCGACGATGCCGGAAAACGTTTTCTGGAGTCGCTCTCGCTTCCGTCAAGCCTGTGGTCCTTCAGCCGCAGTCCCATAACGCGGGTGCTGGCGCCACTCCAGCTTGGCGTTGTGCTGACGATGGCAGGCGTAGGCATGATCTGGGTTCGCGGCAGTGTCCCCGATGCTACCAGCGCGTTAACCGGTGCGCTGTTGATCTTCGGGGTCTTATCGCTCACGCTGGGGATTGGATTTATCATCTCGGCAGGTCTTTCATTGCTACTGGCGCGGCATCTGGGCTTGATCTCTCCGCCTGCGGCCGGACCATTGCAAGGCAACGCCGGCTCGGACGCACGAGAGCGGCTGTAACAGCGCCTCGTTCTTTTTACGTCATACAGAGTGAATACCACCAGTGACCTGGGACGACATCATTTCGCAAGCCAAGACCGGCGACATGGCAGAAACGGATACGCTGCTCATGGATGAGGAGATATTCGCAGCTTTCTATCATCGAACCTCGCGGGCGGTATGGGCGTACCTGGCGCGCGTCTCGGGAAATGCGGCCCTGGCGGATGATTTGCTTCAGGAAAGCTATTTGCGATTTTTGTGCGCGCGCCGATTGAAAGACGATGAGAATACATGCCGCAGCTACCTGTTTCGGATTGCAACCAACTTGCTGCGCGACCACTGGCGGCGTCCTCAGACCGCGACGCTCGACGAGATTCCGGAAACCGCGCTCATCGCCGCCGACAGCCGCCACTCCGAGCGCATGGATTCGCAGGCGCTGCTGGGCCCGGCCTTTGCGCGGCTGGGGCCGAGGGAGCGCCAACTGCTCTGGCTGGCTTACGCGGAAGGCTGCACGCATCGTGAGATTTCGCAGATCACGGGATTGGGGGCGGCCAGCATTCGCATTTTGTTATTCCGGGCGAGAAGAAAAATGGCCCGCTTGCTTCGCCAGCAAATGCTGAAGCCGGAGAGGAAATCATGAACTTACTTTTCTGCAGCAGACAGAAAGAAGTTAGAGAGGCACTGCACCGAGGACAATGGCCCGAAGGATGCGATCGGAGGCTGCATGCCCATGTTGCGGTCTGCCAGGAGTGTAAAGATCTCGTGCTGGTCGCCCAAACCTTGCAGCAAGACAGGCGTGAGATTATGCAAGAGCCGAACTTTGGACCGAGTTCCACTACAGCGGCTATGCTTTGGTGGCGGTCAGAATTGCGGCTGCGCAGGGGAGCGGTCGAGCGCATGACGAGGCCCATCGCCATCACGGAACGATTTGCGCTCGTTGGCATGGTGATTGCCGTTGTGGGCCTGGCAGCGTGGCAATGGAAGCAGATCGGCGATTGGCTGTTTTCGCTCATCGACACCACAAGCGCCAATACACTTTATACGAATGATCCCGGGGCTTTCGCGTTCGGCACAGCGGGCTGGTTCCCGGTCTTGCTCATGGCGGGCCTGGGAACTTTTGTTGTGATTTGGGGAGTAGCTGTGTTCCTGCTGGCGGAAAAGGACTGATTTGGGACAGGCCAATTTGGAACAACAGGCCAACGACCATTGTGCTCACATTATTTTTATTCTTTTAACCAAAACGAACGGCCGTGCGATGTATAAAAATAAGGACGCTCAACAAAAGCTGAATGTTAAAAAATGGTTAAGTATATCCCAAAATTTAACTGATTGCTGACATTTAGTTTTTCTTTTGGACAAAATAAGCGACCCTGAGCGTTAATAGAACATCAGGTGGAGATTAAATTTGATGGAAAATTTTATGAGCAAGAAGAAAGAAACTCCGCCGCGCATGAAGGTTGTGCCGGTTGATCCCCCGTTTGATTCCGAAGATGAAGCCAGCGAGCTTCATCCGGCATGGCAGGCCTTGATCCGATACTGCCGCGATTTAGGGCATGGGCAGATCGAGCACATCAATATTCAGGATGGCCTGCCGGTTTCCGCAGAGGTCATTAAAAAGAAAATTCGCTGGTGTTGAACCGATTCTGAAAATCTGGCTCACCGTCGCCACCGGAGGCCGTAGAGGTGTTTTTAAAAACCAGATCGCTGGTGTTGAAGATGTGAAAATCGGCTGACCGCAACCCTCGGAGGCCGTCGTACGCTGCGCTCGCTCGCAGCACCGGCGGCCATTACTTTTTGGAGGTGAAAATGCGGTACCAAATCATAGTTCAAGCTATTTTGAGAATCCTGCCGCGAAATATTGCGGCAGCTATCATGGTTGCAGTTGCAGCCTTTGCGCCGATCGTAGCCGCAGCGCAAGACGCTGTCCTTACGGCCGATCTTCACGTCGACCATATATTCAGCCGCGCCCAGGCTGGTTATGTCCAGGACCAGATCAAGCTGGCCCGCGCCTACGAGTTGGGCCAGGGAGTGGGGCGCGATTCAGTTGCGGCAGCGCAGTGGTTCCTCAAGGCGGCCAATTTCGGAAGCCCCATGGCGCAAACCCAGATGGGCTATCTATATATCACCGGCGACGGGGTCCCCCGAGATGAGCAGCAGGCATTCAAGTGGTTCCAGCGCGCGGCGGCGGAAGATTACGCGCCTGCACAGTTCGATCTTGCGTATCTGTTGCTGAACGGAGTCGGGGTCCACCAGGATGTTCAGGCCGGCGCTACCTGGATTACGCAAGCCGCCCGGCGCGGCTTTGCTCCAGCGCAGGTGGACCTTGCAATCCTGTATGCCCGAGGCGTTGGTCTGCCCAGTAATGATGCCGAAGCAATGCACTGGTGCCAGGAGGCAGTCAAGCAACATTTTGCGCCGGGAGAGTTTCTGCTCGGCCTGATGCACGAAACCGGAACGGGCGCCGCGAAGGACATGGCTGAAGCCGCCAAGTGGTACCGGAAGGCGGCCGAACAGGGGGATTCGCGCGCACAGAATAATCTGGGTGGATTATACGAGGATGGCGCAGGAGTTCCGCACGACACGCAGGAAGCAATCAAATGGTACAGGCTGGCGGCGCAACAGGGAAACGGAAACAGCTACATGAACCTTGCGCATTTGTATTCAGGCGCGCACGGCGTCGACCCCGATTACACCATGGCTTATTTCTGGGCGCTGCTGGCCCAGAGCAGCCCGTGGCCGATGTCAACTCGTCCATCGCAAGAGGTGCTCGATCGATTGCGCGCTCATCTCTCGACGCAGCAGGCTGCGAGCGTGGACACGCAGGCAAAATATTGGATGAACCAGCATCCGACCGATGCTTTTCCGAGCGGCTCCACGGGAACCTGGAGTCTGTTCGTTATCCCAATGCCGCCTAATTCGGGCGAGGAGCAGGCGAAGCAACAGTAAATTCCATAAGCATGGGACGCATCGCGGGATGCGTCCCATGCATCTTTCACGGCTATCGTTGCTCGCATTGAACAAACTTCCGCGTCCTGCTTCGAAGTGTGTTATACAGAACAATTCGATCTAAGCGGGAGTCCCACACTTGCAGGTGAACATAAGGTCTTGTCTTCACATCGCGGCGGCGGTGTCTGTACTGGTGGTGGGCTTGCTCTCCAGCAAACAGATGCTGCGACTCGCGCGCCAACCTTATGCGGTGGATGGGGATAATCTCTACCTCATCCGCTTTGAAGGCGTAAAGAGCGCGCTGCCGCAGCGCGGTGTGATCTGTTACGCGCCGAACCCTGACGGCGGCTTCGAAGCCAAAAAACATTATTTCCTGGCGCAGTATGCTCTGGCGCCGCTCGTGCTCCGAACCGCCACGGACTGCGATACCTTGCTAGCGGACTTCCCCGCCGGCTCAGCCCCTGATTCCGTTCTCAGCCGGCAATTCGTTGTGCTGAAGGACTTCGGAAATGGCGTGCTGCTGTTAAGGAGAAATACCGGTCAGTGATCAGGATCGTTACGCCGCTCCTGATCGCTCTGGGTTTCGGTCTTGTTTCCGTCTGCATGTTGTGGCCGCGTCGGCGGCGCTTACTGCGAGACTTGCCGTTAATAATCTTCCTTTCCGTGGGACCGGGGTTGGGAATCTCATCGCTGCTCTTCTTCCTATGGTTACTCGCATTTGGCCATGCGGGCAGCGCCTTTGCCGGTTTTGAAGTCTCACTGCTGCTCATGTTGCTGGTCTTTGCCCTCCTGGCCAGGCGGCGTAGATCGCAAACTACACCTCTGGTAACCGGAATCGTTCGTACTGGCCATGTTGGATCAAAGCTCAAGTGGATCGTGGCAATAATTTTCTTTGTGGCCCTGTTCGCCTCCACTCGGGGATTCCTGTGGTTCGTGCACGGCGATCTCAACGGCGGGTGGGACGCCTGGGGCATCTGGAACCTGCGGGCAAAGTTCCTGTTCCTGGGGGGCTCGCACTGGAGCGACGCATTTTCCGCGGAGGGATCGCTGTCACAC
>Ga0070741_10010036_pt1 | contig 18066 bp, 14 predicted proteins | sample Coa_R1_4_FD_66440 | JGI IMG/M metagenome (GOLD analysis project Ga0070741, IMG submission 66440) | Surface soil microbial communities from Centralia Pennsylvania, which are recovering from an underground coalmine fire - Coalmine... | ecosystem: Environmental > Terrestrial > Soil > Unclassified ...
CGCACAATTCGCGATCCTGCCGCCGCAGAACGCCACCGGCAACTTCGTCAAGGTGGTGCAGCGCATTCCGGTGCGGATCTATTTCGATCAGAACGATCCGTTCGTGAAGAAGCTGAAGGCGGGCATGAGCGCCTATGCGACGATCGACACCGGCCACAAGCGCACGCTTGCCGGGCTATTAGGCCTCCACGCGGCGGCAAAGCAAGACGATAACTGAGACAACCGATGAGCACTGTTCCGGGCCTGCGGCGGAACATGGTGACGATCTGCGCCATGACCGCCACCATCATGCAGGCGCTCGACACCACGATTGCCAACGTCGCGCTGCCCTACATGCAGGGGACGCTGTCGGCGTCGCAGGACCAGATCAACTGGGTGCTGACCTCCTACATCGTTGCGGCGGCGATCATGACAGCGCCGGTGGGATGGATCGCCAACCGCTTCGGGCGCAAGCGTACCTTCATCATATGCTCGGCGGGCTTCACCTTTGCGTCGGTGCTGTGCGGGCTGGCGCAGGACATCAACCAGATGGTGCTTTTTCGCCTGTTGCAAGGCGTATTCGGCGCGGCGCTGGTGCCGCTGTCGCAAGCGGTCATGCTCGACATGTACACGCTTCAGGAACGCGCGAAAGCGATGTCGATCTGGGGCATGGGCGTGATGATGGGTCCGATCATGGGCCCCTCGCTCGGGGCCTGGTTGACCGAGACCTATTCCTGGCACTGGGTGTTTTTCGTCAACCTGCCGTTCGGCTTCATCACCGTGCTCGGTTTGATGGTGTTCATGGACGAGACCAGGCAAGACCGCAATCTGCGCTTCGACTGGTTCGGCTTCGCGGCGCTTGCCGTCGGCATCGGCGCTTTGCAGGTCGCGCTCGACCGCGGCGAGCAGCTCGGCTGGCTGGAATCCAACGAGATCATCGCCGAGTTCATCGTCGCGATCGCCGGCTTCTATTACTTCTTCGCGCACTCCTTCACGACCGATCGTCCCTTCATCCAGTTCGCGCTGTTTAAAGATCGCAACTTCCTCACCGGCTGCATCTTCATGACGGTGATGGGCCTCGTGCTGTACTCGACCATGGCGCTGGCCTCGCCTTACCTGCAAAACGTCATCGGCTATCCCATCATCACCGCGGGCGTGCTGCTCGCAAGCCGCGGCTGCGGCACCTTCGTCGCCATGATGATGGTCGGCCGGCTGATGCGCTATATCGAGGCGCGCACCCTGATCGTCACGGGCCTTACCATCACCGCAGCCTCGCTCTACAACATGACCGGCTGGACCGACCAGACCGGCGCGACGGAGATCGTCGTCATCAGCATCATCCAGGGTTTCGGCTTCGGGCTCGTCTTCGTGCCGCTCTCGACGGTGGCGTTCATGACGCTGCCCAATCATCTGCGCACCGACGGCACCTCGATGCTCACCTTGATGCGCAATGTCGCGAGTTCAATCGGCATCTCGATCGTGATCGCGCAACTGACCGAGGGCGGGCGGCGGATTTACGCGATCCTGTCCGAGCACATCAATCCGTTCAATCAGGCGCTACAGATGCCCGACGTGCACAGCTTGATCAATCTTTCCACCGACAAGGGCCGCGCCATGGCGGACGTAATGGTTGCGCTGCAGGCGCAGATCATCGCGTTCTCGCAGGACTACCAGCTCGTGATGATCTTCATCCTGTGCTCGATCCCGCTCGCGATCATGATCGGCTCGACCAAGACGGCACTTCGCAAGCAGGCCGCACCCGATCATGCCGTGATGGAATAAGCAAAATCGTCGAATCTCAAAGCAAAAGGGGCGCTGCATGCAGCGCCCCTTCGTCTATTGGTCTGACGCTTCTGGCGATCAGAAGTGATAGTTGATGCCGACCTGGCCGCTGTTGATGTTGAGCGTTCCGGTCGAGATGCCGCCCGGGACCGTCGACGCAAAGAAGGTCTGGCTGCCGAAGCTGCGATAGAGGTATTCGCCCTTCACCGACCAGTGCGGCAGGAACATCCACTCGATGCCCGCGCCCGCGGTCCAGCCGGTCAGGGTCTGGCTGTCGCTGACGGTAAGGCCAAGGGCGGACGCGCTGAGCTTGGTGTCGGCCAGCGCGAGACCCGCGGTGCCATAGAGCAGGACCTGGTCGAACGCGACGCCGAAGCGGCCGCGAATGGTCGCCAGCGCATCGACCTTCGCCGACGCGGTCACCGCGCCCACGACCGGGAAAACCTGCGTCACGCTGTTGTTGATGTCGGCAAACGCGCCGTCGCCTTCCAGGCCGACGACGAACTGGCCGAACTGCCAGTTGTAACCGACCGTACCGCCGCCGAAGCCGCCCTTGATCGCGAACTGGTCGCCGCTGTTCTCGCTGCCGTAGCCGCCCATCGCACCGATATAGAACCCGCTCCAGTTCGTGGCGGGGCTGACGATCGCGGGCGCCTTCGTGTAAGGCACGGCCGGCGGTGCAGGCAGATCGGCGGCATAAGCAGAGCCGGCGACCGAAGCCAGCAGAAGTCCCAAAGCAACTCTTTTCATGATGTCCTCAGCGGTACGGGAATGAGCCCGCTCGAGGCGTAATGGATGTTTCCAACCGTTACAATCAGGTTGCAGAGCGTAACCAAGCAAAACCGCTGAGTGTGGCCATCGGACCACAGTTTTTTGTCGTTTGCAGGATAAAAAGCGTAACCGAATCAACTGTCTGATCACAAACTGGTGATCACTCCATGCGGCGAATGTTCGCCCGTAACACAAAGAGATGCGTAGCTGCCGTCACACATCGAAAAACACCGTCTCTTTGTCGCCCTGAAGGTGAATGTCGAAGCGAAAGGCGGCGCTACCGCCGGGCATGCGTTTCGCAATCAGCGTGTCGCAGCGATTCGCGGGCACCAGCGCCATCACCGGATCGGCGGCGTTGGCCGCTTCGCCCTCGAGATAGATGCGCGTGTAGGTTTGCAGCAGCATGCCGCGCGCAAAAACCGCGACCAGGATATGCGGCGCCTGCGGTTTGCCGTCGGGATCGGGCACCGTGCCCGGCTTGATGGTGTCGAAGGCGTATTCGCCGTTCGCGCCGGTGCCGCAGCGGCCAAAACCGCGGAACTTCGAATTCGGCAGCGCGCGCTTGTCCTGCGGATCGGCGAAGCGGCCCTGCGCGTCGGCCTGCCAGATCTCCAGCATGCAATCGTTGACCGGCTTGCCGTCGCCGTCGAACACCTGTCCCTCGATGCGGATACGCTCGCCGGTGACGTCGGCGGTGAGGAGATTGTTGGTGAACGCGTCATTCCACTCGTAGCGGCCGGCCGGCGTCAGCCCGTAAGCGAAATAGGGACCCACGGTTTGCGAGGGCGTGATCCCCTGTGGCTTCGTCTCACTCACTATTTGGTTTCCATCGGCGTGGCGTTCTTGCCGCGCAGGACAATGTTGAAGCGATAACACAGCGCCCATTCGGGCTTGGTATTCTCGAGATCGAAGGCGGAAATCATCCGCGCGCGCGCGCGTGCATCGGTGACCGAGTTGAAGATCGGATCGAATTCAAACAGCGGATCCCCCGGAAAATACATCTGCGTCACGAGGCGCGACACGAAGGCGTGGCCGAACATCGAGAAATGGATGTGCGCCGGACGCCATGCATTATGGTGATTGCCCCAAGGATAGGCGCCGGGTTTGACGGTCGTGAACCTGTAATAGCCTTCGCTGTCCGTTTGCGTGCGGCCTGCGCCGGTGAAATTCGGGTCGAGCGGCGCCGGATGCTGATCGACCACGTGGATGTACCGTCCGCACGCATTGGCCTGCCAGATTTCGACCAACGCGTTAGGGACGCCGCGACCGTCTTCGTCAAGCACATGGCCATGCACGATGATGCGCTCGCCGAGCGGCTCGCCCTTGTGCTGGGTGGTGAGGTCGGCGTCTCCGGGGCGCACGGTCTCGTGGCCATAGACGGGCCCGGTCAATTCCGTCAGCGTGTGGCGCATGACGATCAGCGGCTTCGACGGCGAGCGCTTGATCGTGCTCTTGTAGTCCGGCGACAGCCGCGCCGGGTGGGCGGCGTTGCTGGCAATGGGATAGGCGAGGGTCATGAGGATCTCCGCTGGTCGTCCTCATGGTGGGGAGGCGCTTGCGCCGTCTCGAACCATGAGGCCCTCATCCTTCGAGACGCGCTTCGCGCTCCTCAGGATGAGGAAAACGTCAGTTCAACTTCTCGATCGCCATGGCGACGCCCTGGCCGACGCCGACGCACATGGTGGCGAGCGCGCGTTTGCCTCCGCGCTTCTCCATGCCATGCACGGCTGTGACGACAAGCCGCGCGCCGCTCATGCCGAGCGGATGGCCGAGCGCAATCGCGCCGCCATGCGGATTGACGAAGTCGGCATCCTCCGCAACGCCGAGCTGGCGCAGACAGGCAATACCCTGGCTGGCGAAAGCTTCATTGAGCTCGATCAAATCGAAATCGCCGATCTTCAATCCGAGCCGTTCCATCAGCTTCTTCGTCGCCGGCACCGGACCAATGCCCATGATGCGCGGCGGCACGCCGGCGGAGGCAAGGCCAAGAATGCGCGCACGTGGCGTCAGGCCGTGCTTCTTCACAGCCGCTTCCGACGCAAGGATCATGGCGGCGGCGCCGTCATTGACGCCCGACGCGTTGCCGGCGGTCACGGTGCCCGGATTGCGCACGATCGGTTTCAGCTTGGCGAGACCCTCGAGCGTCGTCTCGGGCCGCGGATGCTCGTCCTTGTCGATCGTGATCGGGCCGGCCTTGCCGCCGGGCGCGGTGACGGGCGTGATTTCCTCGGCGAAGTAACCGGCCGCGATCGCCTTGCCCGCGCGCTGCTGCGAGCGGATCGCGAACGCGTCCTGGTCGGCGCGTGACACCTGAAACTCCTCGGCGACGTTTTCGCCGGTCTCCGGCATCGCATCGACGCCGTATTGCGCCTTCATCAAGGGATTGATGAAACGCCAGCCGATGGTGGTGTCGAAAATCTCCGCCGAGCGCGAAAACGCCTCCGCCGCCTTGCCCATCACGAACGGCGCCCGCGTCATCGATTCGACGCCGCCGGCAATCGCAAGATCGATCTCGCCGGCGCGGATCGCGCGGGCGCCGGCGCCGACAGCGTCGAGCCCCGAGGCGCACAGGCGATTGAGGGTCTGGCCCGGGATCGATTCCGGCAGGCCTGCGAGCAGGAGCGCCATGCGCGCCACGTTGCGGTTATCTTCGCCGGCCTGGTTGGCGCAGCCGAAATAGACCTCGTCCACGGCCGACCAGTCGAGGTTTGGATGTTTCGCCATCAAGGCCTTGATCGGCGTCGCCGCGAGATCGTCGGCGCGAACTTTGGCGAGCGAGCCGCCGAAGCGGCCGATCGGTGTCCGGACCGCGTCACATACAAATACCTCACCCATCGGTCCCTCCTTACGCCGTGACAATTCTGATGAAATCGAGTTGTAGGAGCGGGGATGGAACAGGTCAATTGATCGCCGATAGCTTTTGGCGGGAGGGCGGCCATGCTGGAATTGGGATGACCGCGCCATGCGCCGTGGATAAGACGCATAGACCCACCATAGCCATAGGACCGCAGAGCGAAATTCGATAGTTTGCGCCGCCCATGACCGTCCAGCCGACATTTCCTCAATCCGACGCCCAGCCTGCCGCCGAGGCGCCTCCGCGCGTCACGCCGATGATGGAACAGTACCTGGAAATCAAGGCGGCCAATCCGGACATGTTGTTGTTCTACCGGATGGGCGATTTCTACGAGTTGTTCTTCGAGGATGCCGAGATTGCTTCCCGCGCGCTCGGCATCATGCTGACCAAGCGCGGCAAGCATCAGGGCGCGGACATTCCGATGTGCGGCGTTCCGGTGGAACGCTCTGACGATTACCTGCACCGTCTGATCGCACAGGGTTTCCGGGTCGCGGTCTGCGAGCAGATGGAAGATCCGGCCGCGGCGCGCGCCCGCGGCGCCAAGAGCGTGGTGCGCCGCGACGTCGTGCGGCTGGTGACGCCGGGCACGCTGACCGAAGACACGCTGCTCGACGCGCGGGCCAATAATTATCTGCTCGCGATTGCACGCATGCGCGGCTCATCCGGCGCCGATCGTCTGGGCCTCGCCTGGATCGACATTTCCACCTCCGAATTCATCGTCACGGAATGTTCGATAAGCGAACTCGCCGCGACCTTGTCGCGCATCAACCCAAACGAGATCATCGTTACCGACGCGCTCTATGGCGACACCGACATCGGATCGACATTACGCGAATGGCCGGCCGTGACGCCGCTCACGCGCGACGTCTTCGACAGTTCCACGGCCGAGCGGCGGCTGTGCGACTATTTTGCGGTCGCGACCATGGACGGTCTCTCCGCGATGTCGCGGCTGGAGGCCACAGCCGCGGCCGCCGCTGTCACCTATATCGACCGCACGCAGGTCGGAAAGCGTCCGCCGCTGTCGCCGCCGTCACGGGAAGCCAGTGGCACCACCATGGCGATCGATCCGGCAACCCGCGCCAACCTCGAACTGACGCGCACGCTCGGCGGCGAACGCCGCGGCTCGCTGCTCGATGCCATCGATTGCACGGTGACCTCGGCAGGCTCGCGGGTTCTGGCGCAACGGCTGGCCGCACCGCTGACCGAAGCGAGCGCGATTGCGCGGCGGCTTGATGCCATCGCCGCCTTTGTCGCTGACAGCGGCCTGCGCGACGATCTCCGCACGACGCTTCATGCAGCGCCGGACTTGTCGCGGGCCTTAGCGCGGCTGTCGCTCGGACGCGGTGGCCCGCGTGACCTTGCGGGACTGCGTGATGCCATCCTCGCCGCGGATCAGGCGCTGGCGCAACTCGCGCGCATGCAGGAGCCGCCGCAGGACGTCGTTGCAATCATGGCGGCGTTGCGCCGTCCGTCGCGCGAACTCGCGCGTGAATTTGCGCGTGCATTGGCCGAGCAACTGCCGCTGCTCAAGCGGGACGGTGGCTTCGTGCGCGAAGGTTATGAGGCAGCGCTTGATGAATCGCGCATCCTGCGTGACGCATCGCGGCTGGTCGTCGCTTCCATGCAGGCGCGCTACGCCGATGACACAGGCGTCAAGGGCTTGAAAATCCGGCACAACAATGTCCTCGGCTATTTCGTCGAGGTGACGGCGCAGCATGGCGACAAGCTGATGTCGCCGCCGCTCAACGCAAACTTCATCCATCGCCAGACGCTCGCAGGGCAGGTGCGTTTCACCACGTCAGAGCTTGGCGAGATCGAGGCCAAGATTGCCAATGCCGGCGACCGCGCGCTCGGACTGGAACTGGAGATTTTCGAAAAACTCTGCGCGTTGGCCGTCGCCGCGAGCGAAGACCTGCGCGCCGCGGCCTATGCGTTCGCTAGCCTCGACGTCGCAACCGCCTTGGCGAAGCGCGCGGTCGACGACAATTATGTGCGGCCGGACGTCGATGGCTCGCTGTCCTTTGCGATCGAAGGCGGCCGACATCCGGTGGTCGAACAGGCTTTGAAACGCGACGGTCAGCCGTTCATCGCCAATGCCTGCGATCTTTCGCCCGCGCCGCAACAACAATCAGGCCAGATCTGGTTGCTCACCGGTCCCAACATGGCCGGCAAATCGACGTTTCTTCGCCAGAACGCGCTGATCGCGCTCTTGGCACAGTCAGGCTCCTACGTGCCGGCGTCGCGGGCGAGGGTTGGCATCGTCGATCGGCTGTTCTCACGCGTCGGCGCGGCCGATGATCTGGCACGCGGGCGCTCCACGTTCATGGTCGAGATGGTGGAGACCGCCGTTATCCTCAATCAGGCCAGCGAGCGTTCGCTTGTCATCCTTGATGAAATTGGCCGCGGCACGGCGACCTTCGACGGGTTGTCGATCGCCTGGGCCGCGATCGAACATCTGCATGAGGCCAACCGCTGCCGCGCGCTGTTCGCGACGCATTATCACGAGCTCACCGCGCTCTCTGCAAAACTGCCGCGGCTCTTCAACGCCACCGTCCGCGTCAAGGAGTGGCAGGGCAACGTCGTGTTCCTGCATGAGGTGCTGCCGGGCTCGGCGGATCGCTCTTACGGCATCCAGGTCGCGAAACTTGCGGGTCTGCCGCCGTCGGTGATCGCGCGGGCGAAATCGGTGCTCGCGAAACTCGAGGCGCAGGACCGCGGGCAGACGGCGCGAGCGCTCGCCGACGATCTGCCGTTGTTTGCGGTGCCCTCGCGCGCCGCAGCCGAGCCCGCAGCTCCGAGCGAAGGCGAGAAACTGATCGAGGCGGTGAAGGCGCTGCATCCCGACGAGATGTCGCCGCGCGAGGCGCTGGAAGCGCTTTATGCGCTGAAGGCGAAATTGCCGAACGGATAGCTGTCATCGCGAGCCAGCAGGTTACGCGAAGCTGCAAAAAAAGTATCGGTTGCCCATTTTCAGGATACGCAAAGCAAGAACGAGAATCCCGGGACGATGCTGGCAGCGCGTCAGCGTCAGCGCGAGCAGCATCCGCTGCGATGCCGCGACGACGTTCGCGATTGGCTAAGGCAGGCAAGGCCTGGTGGAGATCGAGGTCTTGGAAAAGCCCGAAGTTGTCAACGAAGATGCCGCAAATGATGAAAGGTTGACCGTCATTTGTAATGATGGAACCGCTGAGACCGGCCACACGTCGGCCATGATCTTTTTCTTCATCGGCTTGTGAGCATCACGACCGTCGTCGCGCTCGCCGCTGCGATAGCGCAGTGGACGAAAACGCGGTGCGCGCCAGCGCACCGTTGAAACCAATCAAAAGAAGTCAATCAATCAGTCGAGGAGTTCTGATGGTGTTTCGCTTGAGCACCGCAATTTGCGGCGCGCTAATGACATTTGCCTTTTCATCAGTCGCCATGGCCCGCAGTGAAATCGATACAGTTCGTTCAGATGCCGTCGTTGTCGCCGCTGCTCGGACCGCGATCGTCGGCGCAGCATCCATGTACAATCCGTTCCGGTCCGGATATCGCGAAGGCGGCGTGAAGACAGCTTCAGGGGAGCGCTATGATTCGAGCGCGTGGGCGGCTGCCATCAAAACCAATTTGCGGATGGAATTTGGCGGCGTCCGGTATGGCGCGAGGCCGAAATATGCCCTCGTTGAGGGTGCAGGCAAGAAGGCCATCGTCAAGATAAATGATGTGGGGCCTTTGACGCCGGGCCGCATCATTGATTTCAATGAGCGCACGATGCGCTATTTCGATCCAAGCCTGCAACGCGGGGTCATTGCTGGCGTAAAGGTTACGCCGCTTGCCGGAAACGATTGGATCCCCGGACCAGTTGCATAGAGGCGGTCGCAGGCGCGAGCGGTCCTGTAGCACAGACGGCTTTCAGGTCCATCTCTGCGGGAAGATCTCCATCGGGAAGTGGCGGAATGGCGTGGACTAACGCGCGATCGCCGCCCTTCTCCGCCCCAGGCGCCACAGCACAAGGTTCCAGCCGATGCACGTGGCTAAAGCGAGGCTGAGCGCGATGGCTGAACCGAAGCGCAGCGCGGCGAAGTGAAGAACGACGAAGGACAATGAAAATCCCATCATGCCCCAGCCGCCATTGGCGATGACGGCGGCCGTGGCCGGGCCGCCGATGCGCGGATGCAGGATCATGGTCACGCTGGTCAGCACGACCGGAAACAGCGCGATGGTGCCGCTGACGAACGGTCCGACCCAGCGCGACAAAGAGACGACGAGCGCGACCAGAGTCGCAACCATCGTCGCGCGCAAGGGGATGTCGTACCAGCGCCGCGTGATCAGCGGCATCTTCTTGACGTGCTGAAAGCGCCTGAAGGCCGGAATACAGATGCCGAACGCGATCGCGTTCGCGATGAAGCCGTCGAGAAGCGTCCACGACACCAGCCGCTCAAGCGCCGCGAGCAGAAACCAAACGGCAAGCGCGCCGCCGACGCTGATCACAGCATTCTGGCGCTGGGCCAGAAATACATAGACCAGGCAGAAGAACATGGTGGCGGCGTTGATCGGAAAACTCGCCAGCGCGCCTTCGGCGATGAAGGCCGCATCGTGATCGAGCGCGAGAAAGACGTAAGAGGGGCCGGCCGAAATCGGCAATGTCGCGATCAGCGCGCCCATCACCGGGCCTGATCGCTCGGTGATGATGGAGGCCGTCACCACGAAAGCGGCGGCAACCGCCATGCGGAGCGCGAGCAGCAGGATGAAGTGAAGATCGGGGGACATTTCGTCTGTCGTCCCGGGCAAGCGAAGCGCGACTTGGGACCCATAACCACAGACCGTTTTTGGTCGAAAGGTCTGGCCTGCGTCGTGCGAAACGACCGCGCCCTGGGGTTATGGGTCCCCGCCTTCGCGGGGACGACACCTTTTGCTTGGTTAAATCCGCTGCATCGTCACCGAAACCTTCGGTCCGTTCTTGATGGTCTGATAGACCACGCAATAGCGCTCGGTGAGTTTCAAGAGCAGATCGAGCTTGTCCTGCGGCGCGTCGGTCGCAACGTCGAAGCGCAGGCGGATTTCGGCAAAGCCCACCGGCGCTTCCTTGTCGACGCCGAGCGTGCCGCGGAAGTCGAGATCGCCTTCGGCGCTGACGTTGCCGGTCTTGAGCGGGATTTCAATGGCGGTCGCGACCGACTTCAACGTGACGCCGGCGCAGGCGACCAGCGCTTCGAGCAGCATGTCGCCGGAACAGAGCTCCAGTCCCGTGCCGCCGCTTCCCGGATGCAGGCCCGCAACGGCGAGCGCACGGCCGGTCTCGACCTTGCAGGCGATGCCTTCGTTGTCGATCGACCCCTTCGCTTTCAGGGTAATCAACGCGGATTTCGGATCGGATTTGTATTTTTCCTTGAACGGGGCCTGGGTGGCGCGAAGCTCTGCGGCGTCCATTTTCTTCTCCCGGTTATTTGTTTGCTTGGGATGTAGCCGGTTGGGGCGACGATGTCACCACATCCCGAGTTGAAGGGAAACCCTTTTTCTTTCAGTGTCTTATATGACCGGTCGACGGCAAAAGAAAATCTGCGGCGACGCGTGCAGGAAACCGGAAAGACGTTATGTAATGGGAACGCCGGATGATTTGGCCGTCGTCGCGCAATCTTCCGTGACAGCCGCAGCCGCGTCGATTATCGGAATAGGAAATGGATAGCGTCGTCAAAGAGGCCCGGCGTGAAGCCGACGAGCGTTTCGACACCGCGCGGATCACGGCCGCGGTCGACGCGCTGGCGGCGGAGCACCAAGGGCGCGAGGATGTCTTTCGCGCAAGCGTCGCAAAGCTCCTGAAGGCCGAGATGCTCGCGGCGCGCGCTACCGCGCAAGCCGTGCTGCTGAAGGACCGGCACGGGCGGCGTTGCGCGGAGCGGCTCTGCTTCGTCCAGGACGAGATCATCCGCATCCTGTTCGATGCCGCAACGCGCCATCTCTATTATTCGCCGATTCCCTCGGGCGCCGAGCGCATGGCGGTGGTCGCAACCGGCGGCTATGGCCGGGGCCTGATGGCACCGGAATCCGACATCGATCTGCTCTTCATCCTGCCCTACAAGCAGACCGCCTGGGGCGAACAGGTCGCCGAAGCCGTGCTCTATTGTCTGTGGGACATGGGGCTGAAGGTCGGGCACGCGACGCGGTCGGTCGATGAATCGATCCGCCAGGCGCGCGGCGACATGACGATCCGCACCGCAATTCTCGAGACGCGCTTCCTTGCCGGCGACCAGCCGCTCTATGACGAACTGGTCACGCGCTTCGACAAGGAGGTGGTGCAGGGCAACGCCAGCGAATTCGTGACCGCAAAACTTGCCGAGCGCGAGGAGCGGCATCGCCGCGCCGGCCAGTCGCGCTATCTGGTCGAGCCCAACGTCAAGGACGGCAAGGGCGGCCTGCGCGACCTGCACACGCTGTTCTGGATCGCCAAATACGTCTACCGCGTCCGCGACACCGATGAACTGCTTGCCCGCGGCGTGTTCGACGCGCAGGAGTATCGCACCTTCCGCCGCTGCGCCGATTTCCTGTGGTCGGTCCGCTGCAACCTGCATTTCTTCGCCGGCCGCGCCGAAGAGCGGCTGTCATTCGACATGCAGCGCGAGATTGCGGTTCGGCTCGGCTATACCTCGCATCCCGGCATGCAGGACGTCGAACGCTTCATGAAGCACTACTTCCTGATTGCCAAGGAAGTCGGCGACCTCACCGCGATCCTGTGCGCGAAACTTGAAAACGAACAGGCCAAGCCGGTGCCGGTGTTGAGTCGCATGATGGCGCGATTCCGGCCGAGCACGGTGCGGCGACGCGTCCCCGACAGCGACGATTTCATCGTCGACCACAACCGCATCAATCTCGCGGCGCCCGACGTCTTCAAGCACGATCCGGTCAACCTGATCCGGATCTTCCGCCTCGCGCAGAAGAACAACCTCGCCTTCCATCCGGACGCGATGCGGACGGTGACGCGCTCGCTGAAGCTGATCAACACCGAGCTGCGCGCCGATCCCGAAGCCAACCTGCTGTTCATGGAGATCCTGACCTCGAACGACGCCGAAATCGTGCTGCGGCGGATGAACGAAACCGGCGTGCTCGGTCAATTCATCCGCGCCTTCGGCAAGATCGTCTCGATGATGCAGTTCAACATGTACCACCACTATACGGTGGACGAGCATCTGATCCGCTGCATCGGTTTCCTGCAGGAGATCGAGCGCGGCGGCAGCGACGAGTTCATCGTCGCCAGCGATTTGATGCGCAAGATCAGGCCTGAACACCGCGCCGTGCTCTATGTCGCGACGCTGTTGCATGATATCGCCAAAGGCCGCCCCGAGGATCACTCGATTGCGGGTGCGAAGGTCGCCCGTCGCCTGTGTCCGCGGCTCGGCTTTTCCGCGGCCGATACCGAGCTCGTGGCATGGCTGATCGAGGAGCACCTGACGATGTCGACGGTTGCGCAATCGCGCGACCTGACCGACCGCAAGACCATCGAGAATTTTGCCGCTGTGGTGCAATCGGTCGAGCAGATGAAGCTCCTGACCATTCTCACCACCGCCGATATCCGCGGCGTCGGTCCGGGCGTGTGGAACGGCTGGAAGGCGCAGCTGATCCGCACGCTTTATTATGAGACCGAGCCGGTCTTGACCGGCGGCTTCTCGGAAGTCGATCGCGCCCGGCGTTTGGCAATCGCGCAAGGCGAGTTTCGCTCCGCCTTCACCGAGTGGCCGGAGCAGGAGCTCAACACCTATATCGGGCGTCATTATCCGGCGTACTGGCTCAAGGTCGAACTGCCGCGCAAGATCCGCCATGCGCGGTTCATGCGGTCAAGCGAACAGGCAGGCGACAAGCTCGCCATCAACGTCGGCTTCGACGAGGGGCGCGGCGTCACCGAACTCACAATTCTCGCAATGGACCATCCGTGGCTGCTGTCGATCATCGCCGGCGCCTGCGCATCGGCCGGCGCCAACATCGTCGACGCCCAGATCTACACCACGACCGATGGGCGCGCGCTCGACACCATCGCGATCACGCGGGAATACGACCGCGACGAGGACGAGGGCAGGCGCGCCACGCGCATCGGCGAGATGATCGAGGCAGTGCTCGAAGGCAAGCTGCGCCTGCCGGAAGTGGTGGCGCGGCGCGCGGCCGGCCGCGGCAAGGTGCGTCCCTTCGTCGTCGAGCCGGAAGTCACCGTCAACAACCAGTGGTCGGACCGTTACACCGTGATCGAGGTCTCCGGTCTCGACCGGCCGGGCCTGTTGTACGAGCTGACGACCGCGATCTCGAAGCTCAATCTCAATATCGCCTCGGCGCACGTCGCGACCTTCGGCGAGCGCGCGCGCGACGTGTTCTATGTCACGGATCTGCTCGGCGCGCAGATCACCGCGCCGACGCGTCAGGCCGCGATCAGGAGCGCGCTCTTGCATCTGCTCGCCAGCGAGAAGGTCGCGGCGTAACGGTTGCGTTCATGTGGCGGTCGGCTTGAGCGACACGCCTTCATGTTCAAGCAGCCATCGCTTGCGCGACACGCCTTCATGTTCAAGCAGCCATCGCTTGCGCGAAAGCCCGCCACCATATTTGACCAATGTGCCGTCAGCGCCAATCAAGCGGTGACAGGGCAGCACCACGCTGATGGGGTTTGAGCCGTTGGCGTGGCCGACCGCGCGTGTCGCGCGAGGCGCATTGAGCTTTGCCGCCAGCGCGCCGTAGCTCATCGTGGTTCCCGCGCGAATTTTCGGCAGCGCGTGCCAAACTTTTTGCTGGAACGGCGTGCCCGCAACGCGCCATTCGATCGTGCTCAGGCGATCGAGGTCGCCTTTGAAGTAGGCTGAAAGCGCTTTCAGTATCCGGCTCGGAGCCCGAGCTTCTTTCAAGACGACGGCACCGTATTGCAAGCGCAACAGCTCGTTCATGCGTGCGGCGTAGTCCTCCCAGTCGAGCGCGCGAAGAACGCCATCGGCATCCGTGACCAGCAGCGCCAAGCCAATTGGCGTTTCCAGCCGGTCAAGCCCAAATGTTTCAGGTCGCTTCGCGCTCTTGCGGTTTTCGGACATCATCACTCCGAGCAGGCTCGGCTTGCTAATCCGCGTTTGCCAGCGAAATCATCTGCGCGCCACCCGAATTCCGATCGACACGGTCAGCCGACTTGCGGAATCTCGCCAAAGGTCTTGCCGGGTGCGAGCGGCTTCAGGCGGATCAGGCGCGAGTCTTCCACCGCGGCCTGGCGATGTTTCACCGCCTCGCGGTAGACGGGATCGCGGATCATTTCGACGAAGGCGCCAACGCTCGGATATTCCGCGATGAAGCAGTGATCCCAGTATTCGCCCTCCGGCCCGATCAGCATCAGTTCGAAGCGGCCCTGCCATGCCACCTTGCCGCCAAGGCGCGTGAACACCGGACCGCTCTCGCGGCCGTAGGCCGCGTAGGCCTCCGCGCCCGACGCCGATCGTCCGTCGGGGTACGCCGCGCGGTCGCGCAACTTCACCAGATTGAGCATGTGAATGGGACCGGGGCGATCGCTCTCGCGAAACTTGGCGAATGTTTCCTTGGTCGGATCGATGTAACCTGTCATCTTCGTTGCCTCGCTGCCGTCACTCGCGTCGATACTTGGGGGAGTCACATGAACGCGATTGCCAATACATTAGTGGCGCTCGTCGCCGCACTACACGTTTATTTTCTCACGCTCGAAATGTTCTTTTGGACCAGGCCGCTCGGCCTGAAGACCTTTCGAAACACGCCGGAAAAGGCCGCCGACTCGGCCGTGCTTGCCGCCAATCAGGGACTCTACAACGGCTTCCTCGCCGCGGGCCTGATCTGGGGGCTGATGCAGCCGAACGCTGCCTTTGCATTTCAGATCAAGGTATTTTTTCTTCTCTGCGTGATCGTGGCCGGGATCTATGGCGCGGCAACGGTGAGCTTTCGAATCCTGCTCGTGCAGGCGGCGCCGGCCGTGCTTGCGCTCATCCTACTTTGGTTGGCGTAAGCGGCGCTGCCTTGCATTGCCATAGTCGTTCCTCCAGAATTGGCGGCAATGATGATTTCCGTCGGACGGAAAGCCATCGTCAAAAATAGACATCAGGGAGAGGTAGCGACATGAAGAGCCATTTTCATTTCGTCATCGGGACCGCGCTTGCGCTCGCACTCGCTGCGCCCGCGGCTCATGCACAGAAGCAGTACGATCCCGGCGCGACCGACACCGAGATCAAGATCGGCCAGACCGTACCGTTTTCAGGCCCGGCATCCGCCTACGCCACCATCGGCAGGGCGCAGGCCGCCTATTTCAAGATGATCAACGATCAGGGCGGGGTGAACGGCCGCAAGATCAACCTGATCCAGTATGACGACGCCTATAGCCCGCCGAAGGCGGTCGAGCAGGTGCGAAAGCTGGTCGAGAGCGACGAGGTGCTGCTGACCTTCCAGATCATCGGCACGCCCTCCAACGCCGCTGTCCAGAAATATCTCAACGCCAAGAAGGTGCCGCAACTGTTCGCCGCAACCGGTGCGTCAAAATTCACCGATCCGAAGAACTATCCCTGGACGCTTGGCTACAACCCGAACTATTTCGTCGAGGGACGCATCTACGGCCAGTACATTCTCAAGAATTATCCGGATGCCAAGGTCGGTGTGCTCTATCAGAACGACGATCTCGGCCGCGACTATCTGAACGGCATCAAGTCGGGTCTCGGCGACAAGGCGTCGACCATGGTGGTGGCGGAAGCCTCCTACGAGATCTCCGATCCGACCGTCGAATCGCAGATCCTGAAATTGAAGGCGGCCGGCGTCGACCTGTTGTTCAGCGCGTCAACCCCGAAATTTGCGGCGCAGACGATCAAGAAGAATGCCGAGCTCGGCTGGAAGCCGGTGCACATTCTCGATATCAACGCCACCTCGGTCGGCGCGGTCATGCAGCCCGCAGGGCTTGAAGCGTCCAAGGGCGTGCTCAGCGTCAATTACGGCAAGGACCCGCTCGATCCGACCTGGAAGGACGATCCGGGCATGAAGAAGTTTTTCGAGTTCATGGCGAAGTATTATCCGGAAGGCGACAAGAACTCGAGCTTCAACACCTATGGCTACGGCACCGCGGAGTTGATGGTGCATGTCTTGCAGCAATGCGGCGACAATCTCACCCGCGAGAACGTGCTCAAGCAGGCGACCAACATCAAGGACTACAAGGCCGATCTCGCGTTGCCAGGAATCGTCGGCAACACCACGCCGAACGATTACCGCGTCAACAAGCAGTTGCAGATGATGCGCTTCAACGGCGAGCGCTGGGAGATGTTCGGCCCGATCCTGGAAGACAGCGGGCCGTCGGGCTAGTGCGGCGCCCCGATGATGCTGCCGCGCGCATTTTTCCCGCGGCGGCATCGCCGGGAAATTCCCGCTCGCTTTAAGGTTAAGCCAATCTGAATCCCTTGCGGCTCAGGCGGTTACGCCAGCCGATATCGCATCCGATTAACCATCGTTTAAGACGGCCTTAAACCCGTGCCGCTACTTTGCGCATGGGTTGTATTGGGCGTTTTGCGTATGGCGTGGGGACGGAAAAAAAAGGGCGGGCGCAAGGAGCCGATATTCGGTCTTGCCGCGGCGCTTTCCGACCTGCGGCTGTCGCCCGAGGATCGCGTTCCCGGTGACGGCAGCGACAAACCGAAGAAAGCCGCCAAGCGAAAAATCGACGATGACGACGATGACGACGAGCCGCCGCCGGTCGAGCGGAAGCCACGCGTGACCCGCGCCGAGGCAAAGCGCCGAGCGAAGTCGCGCGCACGCCTGCCGATCGGGCGGATGTTTTATTGGTGCGTCGTGCTCGGCCTGTGGGGCGCGATTGCAACCGTCGGTCTCGTGGTGTGGGTCGGCGCGCATCTGCCGGCGATCCAGTCGCTGGAAATCCCGAAACGGCCGCCGACAATCCAGATCACCGCCGCCGACGGCAGCGTGCTCGCCATTCGCGGCGAAATGCCCGGCGCCAATGTCGCGTTGAAGGACCTGCCGCCGTATCTGCCGAAGGCGTTCATCGCGATTGAAGACCGCCGCTTCTACCATCATTTCGGCATCGATCCCTGGGGCATTTTGCGCGCGGCCGTGACCAACGTTCTGCATCGCGGCGTCTCGCAGGGCGGCTCGACGCTGACCCAGCAGCTCGCCAAGAACCTGTTCCTGACCCAGGAGCGCACGTTTCAGCGCAAATTGCAGGAAGCTGAGCTCGCGATCTGGCTGGAACGCAAGCACTCCAAGAACGAGATTCTCGAGCTCTATCTCAACCGCGTCTATTTCGGCTCCGGCGCCTATGGCGTGGAAGCAGCAAGCCAGCGCTACTTCGGCAAATCAGCCAGGCACGTGACGCTGGCGGAAGCCGCAATGCTCGCCGGTCTCGTCAAGTCGCCTTCCCGCCTGGCACCGAACCGCAATCCCGAAGGCGCCGAACAGCGGGCGCAAACCGTGCTTGCCGCGATGGCGGATGCGAAGTTCATCACGGAGGCACAGGCGCAGGCCTCGATCGGTCATCCCTCCTACAACGTGAAGCCGGTCGGCGCCGGCACGGTCAACTATGTCGCCGACTGGATCGGCGAGGTGCTCGACGACCTGGTCGGCCAGATCGAGCAGAGCGTCGTGGTGGAAACCTCGATCGATCCGAAACTGCAGGCGGTCGCGGAAGCCGCCGTGATCGACGAACTCGCGGCCAAAAGCGTGAAGTTCGA
>Ga0070741_10010037_pt1 | contig 18066 bp, 16 predicted proteins | sample Coa_R1_4_FD_66440 | JGI IMG/M metagenome (GOLD analysis project Ga0070741, IMG submission 66440) | Surface soil microbial communities from Centralia Pennsylvania, which are recovering from an underground coalmine fire - Coalmine... | ecosystem: Environmental > Terrestrial > Soil > Unclassified ...
TCAGCACGTTCAATCTGATCTACCCGGCATCATTGGCGGCGTCAATCTCATGAATGCGCGCCGCGTGCTGGCAATGACAATACCGTATCCTTATCAGCAGACAGACGAACGAGGGCTAATACCGCAGAATTTATTGGAGTCGTTGTGCAAATCTCGTCAAATTGCCCCCTGGACCGGGCTCTGTACGCTGTATGGGCCGCGACAGGTCGTCGATGCCGCAGCGCGGGAGATTCGCTCGCGGCTTCGCGCGGTCGCTACTCGTATCGTTAAAGTGACTCCCGGTCGTATCCGCAACGCCCTCCGTTTAATTAGCATGGTCCCGAGGTTGGAGCGTAGGCTGGGTGGCAGTCTACGTGCAGTACGATCGGCGCTTGAGCTGATCTCAGGCACGCCCAACGAGACCGCTCTCCCCTTGGCGTATTGGAAAAACCGCCGAAAGGGAGACTCTGTTTCCGGAGATCTTGATCCGGGGAGGGACGGATGCGGTTTAATTTGGTATGCACCGCTGGTTGAGATGCGGGGCGCCCGTGTAGTTGAGTACGTGCAGTGGGTCTCCGAAACGATGCTGAAGCACGGCATCGAGCCACTCATCACGCTGACGTCACTTTCGGATCGCTGTTTCGGAAGCACCATACCGGTGTTATTTGATACGGACGATCAGAGCCAAGTAGAACGTGCCCAACAATGCTACCTGTCTTTACTAGAAGGTGGATATCACCGCGGGTTTTTCCCCTATCGATTAGGCGCTTACTCAATGGAGTGGCTGCTGACAAGGGATCCGGTCTACTGGGCGCGGGTAGGTAAGATCAAAGACGCTGTGGACCCGTTTGGGATCATCTCGCCGGGCCGTTACTGTCCATTTCAGAGCGGCAATGAATGAGGCGCTCTTCTTCATTGCGCGTCACGCCGACGGCCGCTTCGAACAGCAGTAGAGGAAAAAAACAAGCATCGGAGGAGTCCGCGCCGGAAAGAGCTTCCCATACAGTTGCAGCCTGCCGTCGCGCGAGCAGGTTTCTTCGAGCGATTGGTGTAGAGCTCAGACTTGCCTGGGCGGAGATTGCAAGGCGGAGGCGCCGAAGCGGTGTCGCATTAGGCGCAGTTGCCTTCGGCGTCGTAGCGCTCATGCTCTTCTCGGGCTTTATTGAGTGGATCTTTTGGGCTATGCGCGAAGGCACGATCCGAGCCGGGATGGGGCATATTCAAGTTGTGCGTCATGGCTATCTCACTAAAGGGATTGCAGATCCTTTTTCGTATCTCCTGCCCGAGAAGTCAGAAGAGCTGGCGATGATAGAGACCTTAGCGGAGGTACAGGTGGTAGCCCCCCGGCTAATGTTCTCAGGCCTCATCAGCAAAGGAGAGCGCACCACATTCTTCCAGGGCGAGGGAGTGCGTCCTGAGAAGGAAGGTGTATTGGCTACATCGATCTCGTGCAGCCAAGGCAGTTCGAGCCTTGTCCCCGACGGCCAGGAACTTTTGGTAGGCCAAGGACTAGCAGACACTCTGAATGTACGCGTTGGCGATAAAGTGGTTCTGCTCATCAATACTCCTCGCGGCGGAGTCAATGGCGCAGAGGCAAGAGTAGTTGGTATATGCGGGACTATGATAAAAGCATACGACGACGTGTTCGTGAGAATGCCAATGTCACTGGCGCACCGACTAGTTCGTGTAAAGGGGTCCACGAACTGGTTAGTGCTACTAAAGAATACAGAGACTACGGCAACCGTTGCTAATCGGATACGTGGCAGTCTGCCCGAAACCAAGTTTGATGTCGTTCCTTGGACTGCCTTGGCAGATTTCTATACCAAGACAGTTGCCCTATTCTCCAAGCAGCTGGGCTTCCTCAAGCTGATCATCGCGATTACCGTTGTGCTCGTGATACTGAACTCCCTGACCATTGCCGTAGCGGAGCGCACCGCAGAGATCGGTACCGCGATGGCCCTGGGTGCCAGTCCGAGGGTGATTTTGCGGCGTTTCCTGGTGGAAGGCCTAGTTCTGGCAGCCGTTGGATCTGCTGTAGGTGTGTTTGTCGGCTATCTGGCCGCTGGCATGATTTCAAGAATAGGGATTCCTATGCCGCCCCCCCCAGGTGCGGCACGGGGATACGTTGGAGAGATTTTGGTCACGGCACCTTTAGCATTGGAGGCCGTAATAATCGCGGCGATCAGCTGCCTCATCGCTGCAGTGCTTCCGGCGGTACGCGCGTCGAGGTTGAGCGTCGTGAACGCTCTACGGTCAGGTAGGTAGTCGTTGAAGATCTTGACCTTGGCATGCCGGAACGTTCAACGACATAGAGGCAGGACTTCTATGGCGCTGATCGCGATAGCGGCGGGCGTGTGTTGCTTAGTGCTGGCTGGCGGATTCGTAGAAGACATCTTCTTTCAACTTGCTGAGGCTCTGATCCGTTCCCAATCTGGCCACGTGCAAATCGCACAAAAGGGATTCTTTGTAAATGGCCAGCGCGCACCGCTGGAGTACTTGATGCAGGCTCGATCGGAGTTTAATGAGGTCAAAGCCCGGCCGGAGGTCGCTCAAGTTGGTCAACGCCTCTCCTTTTCGGCGCTAATGGGCAACGGAAGATCCGACATTGGGGTGATCGCAGAGGGGATCGAGCCCGATAAAGAACAGACCATCGGAGGCCAGCTCTTCATATCAGCTGGACGAGCCATCACCACTCAAGACAGGTATGGCGTGATGGTTGGGGAAGGCCTAGCGGCCGCATTGGGCCTCACCCCTGATTCTAACGTGAGCTTATTGGCTACAACGGCAAGCGGTGCGATGAACAGCTTAGATTTTCGTGTGGTTGGCGTTTTTCGCAGCTTCTCAAAGGAATTTGATGCTCGTGCCGCACGACTCCTTCTGCCTGATGCTCAGGAACTCCTAGGCACGGATGGCGTGAGCGTTATAGTAGTGTTGCTCAAGCAGACTTCGGACACCGAGCAGGTGGCAACTCAGCTCGGGCGTGACCTCGGTCGACGATTAGAAGTGAAGACTTGGGCCGAGTTGAACGACTTCTACATCAAAACGGTAGCGCTCTATCGGCGTCAATTGAGCATCTTACGAGTCATCATATTGGTCATGGTGAGTCTGGGTGTCGTCAACATCGTGAATATCACCGTCCTTGAACGCCTTCCCGAATATGGAACCATGAGAGCGCTGGGGAGCAGGAGTTCCGATGTCCTACGGCTTGTCATTACGGAAAACTGCCTAATCGGACTCGTTGGGTCGGTGGTTGGCTGCCTATTGGGCCTGCTCTTGGGCTCGCTCCTCTCATCGATTGGTATACCTATGCCCGCGCCGCCCAATTCGGAGTTTGAGTATGTTGCTCGCGTGAGAACAGATTGGTCCGTTCTTATTTCTGCGGCGGCCGCCGGCTTCATTGCGACGCTAGTCGCGTGCATCCCACCAGCGATTCGCTCAGCGGCGACACCTATCGGTGATGCACTTCGCCGTTCCTTATAAGCGACATTCCAAAGTCATTGCAATCCATTGCTAAGCGTTTGCCTCATCAAGAATATATATAGTTGTCATCGCATGCGTTAAATCGCGACGACCGTTGTTCCGTCGCTACGCAGCAACAAATATCTACCTATCTCGACTGCTATATAACTTAATTTATATTGCCAATCAGAGGTTTATCCTCGTGGTCCCATGATTGCTTAGCGTCCACGGCCGCTTGGCTGTGGCGGAGTGTGAACGCCCGGAGCGAAGTGCATGGAACCGATCAATGCGAGCAATACTGGCAGGGGACGAGTTATATAACAGTGCGTCGGGCAGCCAAGCTGGTCGTACGCTGGGCAATGCAATTGTCATCGATGGTGGTTGGCCATCAACTTGGCAAAAAGCGATACCCGACGACACGCTCGTGCGGGCTCCAGACAACATATCTGTGATGATCGCCCGAACGGCAGGGCATATCAGTCATGTCTGCCGCCTGGTTAACAAGTGTTATAAGCTTCGGGGCTATGCGATACACGCAGACCCTCATACGCCTTTCCCGGATGCTGAGCGAGCCGCTTACTTCATACCCCTCTTAGCTTTCCAGCACGGCATACCAGTTGGAACTGTCACACTTGGGCTTGATTCCCCGCGAGGGCTGCTTGTTGATGAAGTAAATAGACGTGAGGTAGACGTTGTCAGGGAATGCCGGTCAGGTGTCTGTGAAGTCGTTCGGCTGGCCGTCGACAACCCCTTGCATTCGAAAGGCGTCCTAACGGCGATCCTCGAAGCCCTCTATCGCCTCGGCAGCGCGCTATGCCAGCTGAGTGATCTGTTCATCGAAGTTAATCCCCGGCACGCGCCACTTTATGTTCGTTTGTTCGGTTTTGAGGTGCTTGCAGCTAAGCGAACCTGCGTTCGCGTTAAGGCTCCATCGGTGCTGCTACGGTTGACGAGGGAAGAACTGGAGAAGCGGTTGCTCGCGAATGGGAAGATCGATCTGGGGACATGGCGGACATCCCAGCCTCAACCACGCCAAGCATCCGAGTGCGTGAGTTAGGCAGCGATTCAGACTGCTCGTGCGAGCAGCGAGGCATTGGTCCCACCAAACGCGAACGAGTTCGACATTGCATAGCGAAGGCTCGGTGCGGATCGGCCCACGCAGGGAACGCAGTCGAGATCGCATTGCGGGTCGGGATCAGTCAAGAAGGCCGTGGGGGGTATCTTCTTTTCTGCGAGCGCAAGAACCGAGATCAAAAACTCCAGTGCGCCTGCGGCACCGACCAGGTGTCCGTGCATCGACTTAGTAGAGCTGATCGCTAGACCTCTAGGCTTTTCTCCAAACACTTGCTTGATTGCTTGGACCTCGACCAAGTCCCCGGCCGGCGTGGCGGTTGCGTGGGCGTTTATGTAGTCTACTAATAGAGGTTCGAGCGAGGCGTCAGATAGCGCGGCTCGCATGGCGAGAACTTGCCCATCTACCGCTGGTTGCGTGAGGTTATGCGCGTCATTAGAAACGCCGTAGCCTACCACTTCGGCGAGCGCGTTGGTCTCCCGAGCAAGAACAGATTCCTCGCTTTCCAGGATTAAGACGGCTGCGCCTTCGCCTAACACGAAACCGGTGCGGTCAACGGCGAAGGGCCTACTGGATGCATGTGCGCCGCTTTCGTGTTCTTTGGCGAGCACACCTAGCATTTCCCAAGCGGAGATGGACCCATCATTTATCATTGACTCCGTTCCGCCCGCTACGGCCACATCGCTATAACCGTCCCGTATAGCGCGAAAGGCTTCCCCCACCGCTACCGCAGAGGACGCACAAGCGATCGAGTAAGTCAACGAAGGGCCATTCAGCCTGAATCGCATTGAGATGTGGGCCGCGGGAGCATTGGCCATGATCATTGGAACTGAGGTCGGCTTGGGTTTGCGTGTGCGCTTTTCCCAATACGCACGGTACGCATCCTCCAATGACTGTGATCCTCCTAACCCACAGCCCATATAGACTGCCGCTGACGGCTTCTTGCAATGCCCTTCGCTCTCCAATAGACCGGCTGAATTAAGCGCGTTGTAAGCCGCCACAACCGCCAGCTTCGAGACACGGTCCATTACGAAGGATTGGCTCTTCGGAATCACGTCTTGAGTGCTTAAGCCGCACGGCGCGAGCAAGACATCACTGCCATACTCGGCCGTCCCGGTGCGCACCTTACGGATGGCAGATTCGCCGGCGTAGAGGCGGCGAAAGACTTCCTGCGGCTCGCAGCCGTGTGGCGATACCAACCCTATACCCGTAACGAAGACCCGCCGCTTCATATCATGTCATGCTGAGCCGACTTTCGCGCGCCTTAGTTCGTCCACCATCTTTACCGCTTCGCCGAGTGTAGTAAAGTCGGCGCGATTATCCGGAATGTCTAGATCGTATTTTTCCGCGATATCGAAGATCAGTTCGGCGGTGGATAGCGAATCAAGACCCAGATCCGCCAGCGTCGCGCCCGGCTCAATCAGCTCCGGCTTCACTTCGAATTTGGTTACCAAAAGTTCCTTAATGTCCTCGTACGAGCTCATGTTGCGCCTCCATCTCTTCCATACCTTTGCCTAAGCTTGCTTACGTGTCCGCTTGCTTCCGTCGGTGTTGCCTTCGAGGAGTGACATGAAACAACTAGAAGGAGTATCTTGCCTCCGCATAGAAGCGGTCCCGATTGGCAAATCTACCGAACTCGCCAAAACGGTCTCCATCGAAAACATCGACGCCCACGCTTATTCGCAGATTCTGCTGCGGATACCAGTTTATCCTGGGTCGGACCATGCGATCACCGCGATTGAGGCTTTGAATGATGAGCAGCTCGGGCTCCCAGCGAGGAGTGACCTTGGTGCTAATCAGCAGACTTATCCCGGTCTCAAGGCGCTCGAACAGAATGCCTTCATCATGACTGAAGAACACGCGCTGGAATGCCTGGACGTTCAGGCGACCCTCTTCGAAGGGAGTCAAATCAAAGCTGACGATGTAGTCCAGCGTGTCTTGCTTGACCACCCCATCTGGTTCGCTTAATCGGGTTACTTCGTACCCTTTGTTCGCTGTGTAAATGGCCTCGGCACGCATAACCGTTCCTCCGAAGTCCTTACTCAACGTTCCGCCCAACTGCCAAATGCGATCGTGCCGTGGCGTGAATTCGAGCGTAGGCAGGGGGGACAGTGTTATCGCTCGGTAGAAGGTCGGAAAGCTTGCCCGGCTGCCGTAAAAGAATGCGGACATGTCCCAGCCATTGCGCAATACGGAGGCGCGAATCCCATAGTTGCTGTTGCGCACTACTCGTGCCGGCAGGTCTTCGCTTCGTATCGTTGTACTGAATCCCGGGATCGATTGGGGGGGGAAAGGGTAAAACTCTGCTCCTGGGTTCCCGATTTCGTCGTACGTGGCAATCGGAACCCAAACCAGTTCGAGATGCGCGTCTCCGTGAAAGTACTCGCCGCGCACAGCCCACTGTGGAATACGAATCGTCTGAAAGTCAGGAAGTATGAAGTCGCGCAAATCACGTGCGGAGACAACATCGGCGAAGAAGAGGCCCACCACTTCTCCCCACACGATGTTCTGCCGGCCAAGCCGAAATTCCCAATCGCCAGCGTTGGTATCTACGTAGGTTTCTCTAATCAGAACCTCGAAGCGCTGGTCCTCTCGAACGGGATCGGGATAGAATTCTGACGTCATGTAGACGGGATCTACGTCGACGCGCAAGCTCGCTTTCCAATGAAGGCTTGCATTGACCTCTCCGAGAGCTTCCACTTGATTTCTAACCACGCCCCGCGACCAATGGGATGGTGACGCGTATGTGTAGGCGGGGTTGAAGAGGACAAAGCCACGAAAGCGCGAAAAGCCATTGGTGGTCTTCAGGCTTTTCGGGTCAGCTTTTTCAGGCATCGCTGTTCCAAACAACGCGTCTTTGCTAGTGAGCAGCGCATCGTCTTCAGCATCAGGAGGTAGCAGGTCTTCGCGTTCTATCGCCTCTTGCGTTGCCGTGTTTGCTCTTTCGATCTGCTTAGATTGATTCTGCGATGCTTGGTCAGCCCGCACCTCCAAGGGCAAGAGGCTTGTGGCGCAGGCGAGCAGAGATGCGACCACGACCTCTCCCCGGGGAAAGCGCTTCGCCATCGTCATTGCTGGGTCTCCGCTGCCTTCTGCTTGCGGTCCCATAGGCGCCAGGTACCTTCCTGGCGGACGCCGATATAGCGCACCTTTCCGTCTTCGATGCCGATGAGCCGGTCAGCGCAATCTATCACCTTCTGATCATGTGTCGAGAACACGAATGTCGTACCCAGATTTCGGTTAATGCTCTTCATGAGTGCCAGTATGCCTTCGCCCGTCTTATGATCCAGGTTAGCGGTAGGTTCATCAGCGAGAACAATGTCGGGATCCGTTACGAGCGCACGTGCAATGGCTACGCGCTGGCGTTGGCCGCCGCTTAGCTGGTTGGGACGATGGTGAGCGAACTTGGACAGCTGCACCAGGTCGAGGAATCGCGCGACTCGTTTTTTGCGCTCGGTCTTGGATATCTCCTCGATCTGGAGCAGAGGATATTCGACGTTTTCCTCTGCGGTCAGAATGGGAAACAAATTGAAGGTCTGGAAGATGAAGCCGATATTCCGGGAGCGTAAGTCGGCGAGTTCGTTGGATGTGAGCCCGCTCACTTCGTGCCCCGCCACCCGCACATTACCTTCCGTCGGGGTGTCGATACATCCCATCAAATTGAGCACGGTCGATTTGCCGCTACCCGATGGGCCCGCGATGGCGAGAAAGACACCTTCCGGGATGCTGAAGGTAATACCATCGATTGCACGGACTTTATGCTGCCCGAGAAAGTAATCCTTGGTCACATTCTCGAACTCGACGACGTGGCGTTTAGTCTGCATTGTAGGAAGTTATATTCTTGACACGTTATCGGTTGCGCTAGATTGGAGTTTAATGATGTCGGGCTTTCAGGAACATTCGTTTAGGAAGCGGGTGAACCGTTGTGTGGGTTTCGCTCTATTCGCATTGGCAGGAGTGGCTTATGCTCAAACTGACCGCGCCGATGATCCGGCGGCGATGATACTCAAAAGGGCCGACGAAGTTCGCTTTCCTGCCACCGGATTTCAGGTAGACGTTGCGATAAGAAGCAGTGGCGTCGCGGGCGACGATGACGAGAGGCGCGAGTTACGGGTGCTATCCCAAGGCAATGCCAACAGTATCGTCATGACGACAGCGCCTGCCTCGGAACGTGGACAGATCATGTTAATGAAAGGGCGCGACCTGTGGCTGTTCCTTCCTGCCGTGTCGCAGCCGGTGAGGCTATCGCTCGCACAGAGGTTGACTGGGCAGGTCGCAAACGGAGACATCGCCCGCGCGAACTTCACGGGTGACTACAACCCAAAGCTTCTGCGCAGGGAGCAGATTGACAACGATTTTTACCACGTCTTAGAACTCAATGCCGTGGATCGAGCGGTGACGTATCAACGTGTGCTGTATTGGGTACGCGAAAACGACTACCGGCCATACAAAGCAGAGTTCTACTCGACCTCGCAACGACTGCTGAAGACCTGCTATTACGAGAACTACAAAATGCTCGGAGGTCAACTGCGGCCGACCCGGTTGGTAATGCGCGACGCGCTAAAAGCTGACGAACAGTCGCTAATGGAGTACTCCAATTTGAAGTCAAGAGACCTGCCGGACAAGGTATTCACCAAGGAATATCTGAAAAAGCTCGAATGAAGCCAATCGGGGCTGATTCAAACGCTAAAAGTGGTGTCGAGTTTGCGCGCTACGCCGACGTTCTTGAGTCGTATGTAAGCTGGCAGACCACTCTTGAAGGGTGGATAGTCTTCGCCTTGGATGAGCGGCAACAGATACTGTCTGCATCGCTCCGTGATGTGGAAGCCGTCTGCAGCAATGTAGTCCCGCGGCATCGTTTTCTCGACGTTGGCCACGTCCTTTAGCTCGGCGACGCCGATCGACCAGCGGTATGGGTTATCGGACGTGCGAACGATCGTGGGCATAACTGCATTGCGGCCGGCCACAGCGAGCTCGACCGCGGCCTTCCCCACAGCATAAGCTTGGTCGACGTCGGTCTTTGAGGCAAGGTGACGGGCCGCTCGTTGAAGATAGTCGGCGACCGCCCAGTGGTATTTGAGCTTCAGATAGTCTTTGATCAGTGCGGCGAGCGTAGGAGCGACTCCTCCGAGCTGCGCATGCCCGAAGGCATCACGCAGTCCGCTTTCCGAAACAAACTTGCCATCGGCCGTTTGGAGCCCTTCGGATACGCCGACCACGCAATACCCGTACTGGCGCACGCACTCATCGACTCTGGTGAGGAATCGGTCTTGTTCGAACGGGATCTCTGGGAAGAGCAGTATGTGTGGAGCATCCCCCTCGCTTTCACACGCCAGTCCACATGCCGCCGTGGTCCATCCCGCATGCCGTCCCATTACTTCCAGGATGAACACTTTGGTAGACGTTCTTGCCATCGAAGCAACGTCGTAGCCCGCTTCCCGAATACTGGTTGCGCAATATTTCGCGACGGATCCGAAGCCAGGGGAGCAGTCCGTGATCGGCAGATCATTGTCCATCGTCTTGGGCACGTGCACGCAGATGATGGGATATCCCATCTGCTGGGACAATTGAGAAACCTTCAAGCACGTGTCGGCCGAATCGCCACCGCCGTTGTAGAAGAAGTACCCGATGTCGTGAGCCTGAAAGACCTCGATTAGACGTTCGTATTGGCTCCGGCTCTCTTCGAATTTCTTCAGCTTGTAGCGGGCCGAACCAAAAGCTCCGCCCGGTGTATAGCGCAGCGCGGCGACGCTTCGCGCGGATTCCTTGCTCGTGTCGATTAGATCTTCGGTGAGTGCGCCGATAATGCCATCGCGCCCGGCGAATACTTTAGCGATCTTGTGGCTGTGTGCGCGCGCGGTCTGGATCACTCCGCAGGCGCTCGTGTTGATGACCGCCGTGACGCCGCCCGATTGCGCATAGAATGCGTTCTTCGCCATGTCCCAGTCCTCCCCCACTCAACACAGACGTAGATGCGCCGGTGCTTACTCGAGCGCGGCGAAGATGCGGTCGCGAATCTCCTCCACACTGCCCCGTCCAGAGATCTTGCGATAGACGGGCGCGCGAGGATCGTTGCGTGCCGCCCAGGCCGCGTAATAGTCCACCAGAGGCTTAGTTTGCGAGTGGTAGACCTGCAGCCGCTTCAACACCGTCTCCTCTCTATCGTCGTCGCGCTGGATTAGCGGCTCGTCGGTGACGTCGTCTTTATCCTCTACCCTCGGAGGCTGAAAAAGCACGTGATAGGTGCGACCAGAGGCGGGGTGTACGCGCCGCCCCGATAGGCGCCGGACGATTTCCTCATCCTCAACGTCGATTTCTACAACGTAGTCGAGATCAACTCCCGCCTCCTTCATGGCTTCAGCCTGCCGGATCGTGCGTGGAAACCCGTCAAACAGGAACCCCCTGGCACAGTCCGGCTGCTGAATTCGGGCTTTCACGAGTCCGATGATCACATCGTCGGGCACCAAAGCGCCCGCGTCCATGTACTTCTTCGCTTCGAGTCCCATAGGCGTTCCGGCGCGAACTGCAGCACGCAGCATGTCACCCGTGGAGATCTGAGGGATTCCATACTTTTGCGTAATCGCTCCGGCTTGCGTGCCCTTGCCGGCACCGGGGGGGCCGAGCAGGATCAATCTCATGGTTCTTTCCTTCAGCTGTCGTTAGGACTGCCTAACTGCCCCACCGACTGCGCAGATTATACGGCGTGCTTTCCAAAAAGCCGGCGAACCGCCTCAAGGTCTTCCTCCGTGTCGACGCCGGCCTCAGGCGCATTCTGAGTCACGGCGACTGGGATCGATACGCCGTGCCACAGGGCGCGCAATTGCTCGAGCGCTTCGGCCTTTTCAATTACAGGCGGCTGTAACGAGGGGTAGCTTTTCAAGAAGGCGGCCCGATATGCATATATGCCGATATGCCGGTATATGGGAAGATCTTTCGGTAGGGATGTACGGTCACGTGCAAAGGCGTCCCGCGCCCAGGGGATGGTTGCGCGACTGAAATACATCGCCTCGCCACGCTGGTTCAGTACTACTTTGACACAATTCGGATCGAAGGCTTCCTTTGCCGCGTGGACTGCATGACAGGCGGTCGACATCTGGGCATCGGGACGAAGTGCCAACACGCAAGCCACCTCTCGAATCAAGTCAGGCGCGATTCGCGGTTCATCGCCTTGGACGTTTACGACGACTCGGGCATCGCCCCAGCCAAGCGTCCGCGCCACTTCCGCACACCTATCGGTTCCCGACGCGTGATCGTCGCGGGTCATGATCGCCTGGTGCCCATGAGCCTGCGCTGCGTCGAGGATGCGCTTATCGTCTGTCGCGATCCAAACTTCCGACGCACCACTAACCTTGGCACGCTCGGCCACGTGGGTGACCATTGGCTTGCCTGCGATGTCTAAAAGCGGCTTGCCAGGCAGACGCGTAGAAGCAAAGCGCGCTGGAATGACAACGACGAAATCGATCACCGCTTGTTGCGCCACGCCTCGATTTCTTCTGGCGTCAAGCGACGCGCCTCGTCTTCGAGCATCACCGGAATGTCGTCTTTGATGGGGTAGGCCAGGCCAGCCTGCACCGAGATCAGTTCCTGCTTGGTCTTGTCGTAGATCAGTGCGCCCTTGGTGACCGGGCATACGAGGATGTCAAGCAGCTTGGCGTCCATGAGCGTTCTTTGCGAGGATGAGAATTCGTTCGACGAGCCGTGGATCAACTTCCGCCTCGACCGGCAAGTACCAAAAATTCTCGTAGGCGAACGCGAAGCATTTTACTGCATCCTTTTCGGTCATCACGACTGGCTCGTCCTTCGCGAAAACGAAATCCTCGGCCGTATACTGATAGTGATCGGGGAACGGATGCGGACGGATGGTCAGGCCGAGCGAGCGCAGGTGGGCGAAAAAACGCTGTGGATTTCCGATTCCAGCAACCGCATGGACTGCGCACACGGCGAACTTGGAGGGTGCTTCCACGCGTGTTGCATCAATCATATTCACCAGCCGTTCACCCCTGAGCCGCATCCAGTAGTGCTCACCCTCCGACTCGCCGGCTGCAGCGGGCTCGTTCCTTACAACCGCTTGCACCGTTTTTAACCGCCCGATCGGCTCACGTAGCGGCCCGGCTGGTAGCATCAAGCCGTTTCCAAATCGTCGCTCCGTGTCAACAAGCGCGATCTCTACGTCGCGCTGCAACCGATAGTGCTGCAGCCCATCGTCGCTGATCAGGATATCGCACTCGGGATGGGCGCCGAGTAGAGCGCGGCACGCAGCCACCCGGTCCCCTCCCGCCCACACCGGGCAGTCGCTGCGGCGAGCGAGCAGCAAAGCCTCGTCACCGCTGTCGCGCGCGTCGCTGTTGCAGCTCACTGGCTGAACCTGCTCGTTACCTCCGTACCCACGTGTGACGATGCCTGGTCGGTAACCATGCTTGCGCAGCAGATGCGCCAACCAGAGCACCAACGGTGTCTTACCAGTCCCTCCTACTGTGATGTTGCCGACCACGATGATCGGGACCCGCAACCGCTCGCTTCGTAACCAGCCTCGCTTATACGAGTAGCTGCGCACAGCGACGGCGGCACGAAACGCGAGGCTGAGCGGGTAGAGCAGCAGATGGGCGGGACGAATGGTGTACCAGAAGCGTTCGGCGACCGACATCGGTATTCGGAGTCGAAGACTTCATCTTACCGCAGCTGCCCGCCTGCATTCGTCCGCCCGGGCGATGTCCCCCGGTATGTGGAAAGCTCACTCGGAGCCTCGGGAGGGAATCAGAACGGCGCGGCCCGTGCAGCCTGGCCGATGTTTTGGAACAGGACTTCGGTCTCTGACGAGGGCGCAATCCCGAGCGAGACGGACAAGGTCTGGCGTAACCGCCAATAGAGACTGAGCGCCTCTGCATGTCGCCCGCACTCGCGATGGCAGCGCATCAAGCCTTGATAGAACGATTCGCTCATGCTGTCGGCATCTAAGCCGCGTAGGTAAAGCGCGATCGCCTCCTCCCAGCGTCGCTCACTCTCCAGCTCGCGTGCACGCTGGCCGAGGTGATGCAAGAATTTTGCACGGATACGTTCTCGCGCTACCGCCGACCAGCTCTCTTCCTGATCAGTGGGCAGCAGCGGGCCCCGGTAAAGGACCAGCGCTTCGTCGACCTGCACTGGCGATAACGACTCCCCGTTCTCCAGCAAGTGCTCGTAAGCGAAGGCGTCCACCCACACTACCTTGGGATTGAGCGTCAGGCAGCCGTCGATGACTTCGATCGCGTCGTTGTGGCCGAGGAGGCGGCGCAAGCGATGCAGCGTCACGTTGAACGCCGCCCGTGCGGCGTCCGCCTCGTCATCCTGCCACAATGCGTCAATCAGCTGATGATCGCGGATTTCCGCGCCACCGAGACAGATGAGAGCTTTGAGCAACGCAAGTGCCTTGCGGGGCGCCTTGGTACTGAAGCTGATCGGTTCGTCGTCAGCCCAAATGCTGAATCGGCCCAACGTATAGACTTTCACTGGCCAGGGCCACCCTGCGAGCTGCGGCTCTGGCGCGGGCCAGCGGTACGTGCGGATGAGGTTGCGTACGTATACGACTTCGACACCGTGCCGAATCGCTTCCGCACACAGCCGCGGCATCCACGCTGGAATGAACCGCATTGGCATCCCCACGCCGTAGCGCTTTGCACAAACGAAGAGCGTTGCAAGCTTTGCGGCGATCTGCTGCTTGTTGTTGGCCTTCAATGCCATCCAAGCTTCAGCCTGGTACGCATAGATGGCGTAGAGCTCCAAACCACTGTCTTGTACGAGCTCGCGCAGCTCAATGAGCAAGTGGCGAGCGCGCGGTTCGTCGTCCAACTCGACGGCCGACCACAGCAACAGCGCCCGAATCATCAAGCGGTGCCAGGGCGATCCGACTTGTTCGTAAGCAGGCAGGGCGATGTCGGCGTGCTGGGCGGTTAGCGAAGGCTGACCTTGCACCATGGCGAGCCAGGCCCGCATGGCGTGCTGCGAGGCGAGATCATAGGCATGGCCGCTTTCTAGTGCCTTTTCGAATGCGCAAATCCAGCTGCGCATGCCATCGGGCTGCTGCGCAATAAGTTCGGCCCATAGCCCTATGATGGCGGCGAATCGTTGCAAGCGTGGCAGGCAGAGCTCTTCACTGAGGCGCAGCAACGTCTTGGCGCCTGCTTCCGCCCGTTCCACTTCGCACATCGAAATATGCGTCCAAGCCATGAAGTATGCGCAGGCACCTTTGCGCAGCGGGCTCACATCGGGATGCTCTACTAAGGCGGCCGCCACAGGCAGCACTCGTGATGCAAACTCCGGATGCCCGGTATTGGCCCCGAAGCTAAGCAGCCAGGCCGCCGCTGTGGCTCGAAGATTGACGTCGCTCTGCTGAATTGCCAACTCCAGCGTTCTCTCAGCGAGTGCTGGCAGCTCAGGGGTGTTGCCATGCCGATAGAGGAGGGCGCTCAATAAGGCCGCTCGCACCCGCAATTCAGCATCGGGGCTAGAGATCAGCGCATTCTGTTCGAGGAGTTCCCGCAGCACCCCGATCCATTTATCGATCGGTGTGAACTGACTGTACTCCAAGAAGATCGCATCGATGATTGCTGGTACCACGCGCAGCATGCACGCTGTATCACTGCGCTGCGCTGCAAGTGCGTAGGCCCGTTCGAGCCACTGCCGGCTGTCACCGGGTCGCGATGAGAGCATAGCGCTTCCAGTGAAGTACAAGAGCCATTGGTCCGCAGTCACCAGCTCTTGGGGCAACGCCTCTATCCAGTCCAGCAAGCCCAGGTAGCGGACTTCACGCAGCATCCGCTCAGCCAGCTGCTTGATAAGCACGACAGCGGGTTGCCATGCGCCTGCTCGCAAGTAAAGCTCCACGGCAACCTCCGGCCAGCCCCACTTCTGCAGCAGATCGGCTGATTTCAACTGCAGCGCTCTGAACCCGTCGGTGCCGCGCTCCTTCTGCACCTGCTGCCTGAGGAAAGCCTGGAACAACGCATGAAAGCGATAGGTCCACCTTTCCGAATCCGGCTCGGTTCCTTCGCCGTTTCGCCGCCGTTGTGCGAACAGCTGATGCCTCGCCAGACAGTCGATCATTTCGCCTGCACGTGGGTTGCCGCTGATCGCGCATGCCATCGGTGTGGTCATGGATGGAAGTAGCGATAAATCCAGCAGGACGTTCTGTGTCTCTTTGCTGGCGACTTTGAAGATTTGCTCGACGAAATAATCGAACAACTCTTGCTTTGAGGTGGCCTGGCCCGGGGCGTCCACCTCACCCACTCTTAGTGTGCCCTCCATCATGAGTCGGAAGCCGGCGGCCCAGCCCTCTGCCTCCCTATGAAGGCGACGTGCCACTCCTTCATTGATCCCCCGGCGCTGGGCGATCGCGACCGACTCGTCCTCGCGCAGTAGCAACTCGGTACCATCTAACACCGCCATTCGACCGTTGGCCGCGAGACGAACGAAACTCGACGGCGGCGCGCTTCTACTCAAGACGATGAGATTTATGTGAGCGGGTGCCTGCGTTACGGCGTCCCGTAGGATTTCGTCGAGCCGCATCGAGCCGTTGGCTTCGTCGAAGTTGTCGAACACCAGCACCTTTGCGTGCGCGAGGCGAGCAAACAGCTCGCGGAAGAAACGTCGGCTGAAGCCTTGCGGCTGGGCAGCATACTCGCCCGTCAGCCGGGGGAGATGCGAGGCATCGTGAAGCAACGGCGCTGCCGCAACTGCCAAGTGATGAAAGAAACTTCCCGCGTCGCAGTCGCCGCTGTCGATTTCGTACCACAGCACTGGAAGCTTTCGAGCTTCCACGTAGCTCGCCACCAAAGTCGTCTTGCCTGCACCCGCCGGCGCTTCGATCCAAAGCAGCGGTCGGACGCACAACGTATCGAGGCGTGCAAACAGGCGTTCGCGCGGTAAAGCGTCACCGCCAAGCCGAGGAAGGCTAAGTTTGGCTAGAGCGGAGGAGACGTTTCTGCGCATGGAGATAAGCTGATAGCGCCCTTTGCACGCCGAACGGCGAACGGCAGCCGGTTACTTCACCGACGCTTTACCGGCTTATCCACTAACATCGCCCGCCGCTCGGCCGAGGGCGCTAGAAGCTTCCGAGGGATAGGCAATCTAAGGGGGTGTGCGTCGGCCCTGAGCGTGATTGGACTGCTCGGCGTTGGCAACGTCCATATGCCTTTTCGCATAGGGCTGTGCAGTCCTGCGTCCAGCACCTAGCGTAAGCAGCGATGCTGGTGAGCATTAAGGACAATCGATCGGAAATGCGGCCTTGCTAGCGTGGCCCTCTGCTACCAGGGCGCGCCGCGGGGAGTGGCGTTGGGGGCCGCCACACGGCCTTCAACTGCGCTGCCGTCTCGGGACGATCTCAGCGCCTCTGCTGTGTGGTAAAGGTAATGCGACCAAAACCCGCCAATCGCGCGGCCTCCATAGCGTCCACCACGTACTGAAAGTTCGAGCCCGCATCTGCATTGATCACGATCATCGGATCAGGGTTACCGCCCGCCGCACGCTTCAATTCCGCGGACAGTATCGCGGGATCGCCGGAGGTTGGAGTGCGATTGACGATATAACGACCTTGCGCCGTGATGGCGACGTTGATTTGCTCTGGTCGATCCGACGCTTGGTTGGCCTCGGCTGTCGGGAGATTGATCTGCAGCTCGGAGTACTTCGAGTAAGTCGTGGTGACTACGAGAAAGATGATCGTGACCAGCAGGACATCGATCATAGGTACTAGGTTCATTTCGGGCTCTTCCCGCTGAGCCCCGCGGCGAAAATTCATAGCGAAGACCTCAGCTGCGTTCGCCGTGAACGATCTCGACCAACTTCACCGCTTGCATCTCCATTTCGACGACCAAACCGTCGACTTTCGAGCGATAGTGGCGGTAGAAAATCATGCTGGGAATCGCGACCAACAGGCCGAACGCGGTGTTATACAGGGCGACCGAAATGCCGTGGGCGAGCTGCTGCGGATTGCTGCTCATCCCTGGTCCGCCCTGCGCCCCGAAGATCTCGATCATGCCGACGACCGTGCCAAACAGGCCCATGATGGGTGCGAGCGAGGCGATCGTCCCCAGCGTCGTGAGAAAGCGCTCCAGTTCATGGGCGGCGACTCTTCCAGACTCCTCCAGCGACTCTTTCATGATCTCACGTGAGCTGCGGACGTTACGCAGCCCCACAGCGAACAATCGTGCGAGCAGCGGGCCTTGGGATAGGCGATTGAGGAGGTCTTGCGTCACGCCCTTCTGCTTGACCTCTTGGGAGATTTCAGCCAAGAGAGAGCGCGGCACGACTTTCGAGCGTTGGAGCGACCAAGCCCGCTCCACGATGATGCCTAGGGCAATAATCGATGCGATGATGAGTGGCCAAATCGGCCAGCCTGCGGCTTGGATGATGGCGAACATATCAGGCCTCCCCTTGCGGCCTCATGCGTTCGGCCTGGGTCGCGGTCTTTTGTAAAAAAAGCGGCACTTTAAACTTCTCACTCTGCTTCGGCAAGCTGAATGGGCTTAGTGGTCAGTGGCCGCGCCCCCGCCGGCTGGAAAACTTGCTCGCTTTTTTCCACAGTT
>Ga0070741_10010038_pt1 | contig 18062 bp, 17 predicted proteins | sample Coa_R1_4_FD_66440 | JGI IMG/M metagenome (GOLD analysis project Ga0070741, IMG submission 66440) | Surface soil microbial communities from Centralia Pennsylvania, which are recovering from an underground coalmine fire - Coalmine... | ecosystem: Environmental > Terrestrial > Soil > Unclassified ...
GTCGGCCAGCGAGCGGCCCTCGAACCGATGGTGCTCGGGGCGCTTCAGGTGCGTGATCCACATCTCGTCCCACGAGGCGGCGCGCGGCGCCATCTCCTTGCGCATCCGGGCGCGCGCCTCGGGAGAGGCCAGGTTGCCCCGGAGCGCGGCCAGCCCGCCGTCGAACGCCCACTGCGGGATGACGATGTTCAGCCGGGTCGAGCTGAACGCGTACGGGTACCCGTCGAACGTGACGTCGAGCCCCTCCTCGCGCGCGTCCTCGACCAGCCCGAGCATCCGCCCCGCGCCGGCCGGTGCGGTGGTGCGCTGGTAGAAGTGCGTGATGTGGGTCGCGATGCCGCTCCGGCGGCCGATGGCGATCGCCTCCCGGAACGGGTCGAGGAATCGGTCGCCCAGGCTGTAGCGCACGTGGGTGTGATAGATCCCGCCGAGCCGGGCGGCCTCCTCGGAGAGCGCGACGAGCTCGTCGGTGTCGGCGTAGCTGCCCGGCGGGTAGTCGAGCCCAGTCGACAGCCCCCAGGCTCCTTCCTCCATCGCGGTCCGGAGGAGCGCCCGCTGGTCGGCGAGCTCGGCTCCGGTCGGCGCCCGGTCGTCCCAGCCGACGGCGCCGATGCGGAGCGGCGAGTTCCCGACCAGGTAGACGACGTTGACGGCGGCCCGGCCGGTGAAGAGGTCCAGGTACTGCTCGACGGTCGCCCACCGCCCCGGGAGCGGGGGGCATCCGTCCAGCCCCGAGTTCACCTCGATGAACTGCTCGAGATCCGCGTGGTGGCGGAAAGGGGCGTACGAGCAGCCGTCGATGCCGATGACCTCGGTCGTGACCCCCTGGCGCACCTTCGGCTCGTGGCGCGGCTCGGCCAGGAGCACGAGGCCGGAGTGGGCGTGCATGTCGATGAAGCCGGGGCAGACCACCCGGTCGCGCGCATCGATCGTGCGCGCGGCCTGGACGCCGTCGAGCGCGCCGCGGAAGAGACGAACCCGCTCGCCCTCGACGCCGACCGCGCCGTAGTACCCGGGATTCCCGGTGCCGTCCACGACGAGGCCGCCGGTGATCAGCAGATCGAGCATGCCGGACCGTTCCGGCGGGAGTCTATCACGAGGCCGGGAAGACCGGCCCGGGCGGCGGCCCGCGGCGGCGGGCCCTCCAGCGGCGCCGGAGCCAGACCCATCCGCGGCGGCCCGCCACGTAGAGCCCGATCGCGAACAGCCCCCACGAGAGCCCGGTCGCGCCGATCGTGGCCTGCGCCCGCCGGCTCGCGGAGACGGGCAGGAACACCAGCACCGGGTAGGCTGGGTACACGAGGAAGCTCGCCGCCATCAGCAGGACGCCGATCAGGAACCCGGCGCGCGGTCGCCGCGGCCGGGGCAGGCCGGGCCTCGGAGTCACGCGCGTCCGGTCAGCGCGGTGCCGGCGCGGTCCACGCCGGCGCGCTGCCCAGCGTCGCGACGCCGAGCGGCGGCCGGGGGCTCCCGCGCACGAGGTAGCGGCCGGCGCCCGGCGCCTGCTCCAGCCGGCCGTCCCGCAGGAGGACGCGTCCCCGGAGGAAGGTCATCCAGGGCCGGCCGTGGACGGCCCAGCCCTCGTAGAGCGTGTAGCCGGCGATCCCCCGATGGTCCGCGGCCCGGATGACCCCGCGCGCCTCGGGATCGATCAGCAGCAGGTCCGCGTCCCCGCCGACGCGGATGGCGCCCTTCCTGGGGTAGAGGCCGAAGATCCGCGCCGGGTTCTCCGAGAGCACGCGGGCGAGCCAGGTGAGCGGAAGCCCGCGCTTGACGACCCCCTCGCTGTAGAGGAGCGGGACCAGCGTCTCGACCGACGGCGCGCCGAACGGCACCGGCCGCCCCGCGGCGTCGACGAAGATGTTCGCCCACCCCGGCTCCTTGGCCTGGGGCGCCCGCGGCGCGTGGTCGCTGCCGACGGTGGCGATCGTGCCGTCCGCCGACCCCCGCCAGAGCGCGTCCCGGTCGGGCCCCGCGGCGGGCCGGAGCGGCGGGCCGATCTTCGCGAACGGGCCCCAGCGCGCCATGGCGTCCTCGGTGAGCAGCAGGTACTGCGGGCAGGTCTCGGTCCACACCCGCTGGCCGCGCGCCTGGGCTTCCCGGATGCGCGCGAGTCCCAGCGCCGTCGACAGGTGCACCACGTACACGGGGCAGCCGGTCAGCGCGCCCAGCCGGATGGCGCGCGCGATCGCCTCCTCCTCCGCCCAGTCCGGACAGGTCGCGGGGAAGTCGGTCGGCCGCACGCGACCGGCCGCGATCGCCTCCTCCTCCAGGTAGGCCAGCACGTCGCCGTTCTCGCAGTGGAGCTGCGTGATGCCGCCCGCGGCGGCGATCGCGGTCATGGCCCGGCAGATGAAGTCGTCCGGGCACATCCGGTTCGGCCGGCGCTTGTAGGTCATGAAGAGTTTGAAGGACGTGACGCCGAGCCGTGCGGCCTCGGCGACGCCCGCCAGCACGTAGGGCTGGTTGTTCAGGATCATGTGGAAGCCGAAGTCGAGCACGGACTGCGTCTCGACCTCCGCCCGGAGACGCTGGATCGCGTCCGGGAGCGTCTCGCGGCGGGCGTCGTCGTAGAGGACGAACCCGAGCAGCGTGGTGAGCCCGGCGTGGGCGGCGGCGATCGACCCCCCGCGCCAGTCGTCGTACTCCGGGCCGAGGTGGATGTGGCAGTCGATCGCGCCCGGGAGCACGAGCTTGCCGCGAGCGTCGACGTAGCGCTGGGCCGGCGGCAGGACCTCGGCGTCGCCGAGGGCGGCGATCCGTTCCCCGCAGATCGCGATGTCGAGCGGGGCGACGTCGCCGGCGGTGACCACCTGGCCGCCGTGAACGATGGTGTCGATCCGCGCGTGGTCCACGGCGCGGCATGGTAGCATGCCGTCGGGCGCGCGGGTGTAGCCCTCGCGCCCGGAAGCGAGGGGACGTGGACGGGACCGCGCTCGTCGTGATCGACGCCCAGCAGGAGTACTTCGCCCCGTTCGGGAAGCTCGTCCTCCCGGACGGCCCCCGCGCGGTCGAGCGCATCGGGGCCCTGCTCGCCTGGGCGCGGGCCGCCGGCACGCCGGTCGTGCACGTCGTCCACGAGAGCCGCCGCCCCGGCGCGACCACGTTCGTGCCCGGCACTCCCGCGCTGGCGATCCATCCGGCCGCCCAGCCGCTCGCGGGAGAGCCCGTCCTCAGGAAGCACCTGCCCGGTTCGTTCACCCGGACGGGCCTGGAGGAGCTCTCCCCGACGTATTGCTCCAGGGGCAGGAACGGACGGTGACGCTTTGGAGGTGGACTGACTAGACCATCACTCCGGGCTCCGGTGAAAGGAGGGCACGCGAGCCATGACGTTCAATTCACGGGTCGGCGTTGTATTCCTGATCGCCATTGCCGCAGTTGCCTGTGCCGCGAACAAGCCGCAGCCGCCAAATCTCACGTCCGGCGGGGCCGTGCTGTTCAGCGTGCATGTCGAACACGCCGTCAAGCCCGAGTACGCCCCCACCGAATTGCGGCTGGCACTATTGCCTGAACCACCACCCCGCCCGAAGACGTTCGGCGAGGATGTGACCGAGGCCTATCAGCACCGCTTTACGCCCTCACAACATGATGGCGCCGGCACTGATTTCCTCGTGCTGATTCCGGCTCTTCCGGGCGCGTATAAGGTGATCGATCTTCGCGGGCACGCTTCGAAGTTCCCCATCATTGCGACATTTGAGCTGCCCGTCACAGGCACTGTCTCCGTCAAGCAAGGGCAGGTTATGTATCTCGGCCGGATCACGGCGAAGACCCGTGCGCGACGAGATGGTGAGCGGCGCGCCGGCCCGGTGTTGCCAGCGATCGACCAGGCTGTCAGTGGCTATGCAAGCTCGACGTGGGACATCGATGTGATGGATCAACGACAGACGGATGTCGCCGCGATTCAGTCGCAGTTCCCCAGCCTCGGCACTGTGGAGACGAGCACTGTTCTGCTTCAGCGAGAGCAATAGGCGGGATGAACTGCGAGCGCTTCTCTCGGGCTGGACTGGTACAGCTACGGGCTAACGGAGGGGATCGAGACCATGGCTGAATCCAAATTCCGCACACGCGAGGAGTACGAAGCGTGGACGCGTCAGCAGTCCGGCACGCCCAACCCGATCGTGGCCGCCGGTCAGGCGATGGAGGCCGCGCTGGAGCAGACGGCCCGCGCCATCACTGAGCCGACGGTCACCGCATCGGGACCCCGCGAGGGGCGCGCCGCTCCTGGTCGGGTGCGCGCGCGAGGGATCGAGCAGCTCGTGCTCGCCGGGTTCATGACCCAGATGTGCTGCGACTCCACAGCCCGCCAGGCCGCGCACCGCGGGTTCAAGGTGCTCCTGCCGGCCGACGCGATGGCCGCCATGTCCCTGACCGCACCCGACGGCACCGTCATCCCGCACGACCAGGTCCACCGGACGCACCTGGCGAGCCTGAACGGGTTCCTGGCGACGGTGACCACGACCGCGGCCGTGACCGGCGAGGCGCCGGCCCGCTGACACGGCGAGGGCCGCCGGCGGCACCGCCGGCGGCCCTCCGAATGGCTCCCCGGGCAGGACTCGAACCTGCAACCTCGTGGTTACAAGGGCCCCCGCGTTTCCGCGGGGCTTGGACTATCTCATCCCCGTGGGCACCCGGTGGGCGCCCCGTAGGGGGCGGGCGCTTCCCCCGCCGGCCGGCCGCGCCGCGCGCGGCCCCTCCCGCCGGGGTACGACCTCGCGGTCTAGTCTCTGCACGGTCCCCCGGGCTGCTCCCGCCCGAGGGCTTCGCTCAGGGTTCCCCTATCCCGCGGGGGACGTAGGGTTCCCTGAATTCGCCCGCTTTTCCATCCCGCCTTTCGGTCGGGACGCTGCCGCGTCGACAGCCACTTGCTCTACCGGTTGAGCTACCGGGGAATGCCGTATTCTACCCCACGCCCCCCGACCGCGGTACGCCTCCTGTCCGCTCAGCTCCCCCGCCGCTCAGATGGGAACCAGCATCCAGATCCCGGCCGACGCGAGGAGAACGCCGACCCCGAGCAGGAGATTGCCCCCGCCGGAGTGGAGACCGAGCCCCCACCATCCGTAGCCGATCGCCGCGACGCCCGCGGCGAGGAGCCCTGCCCCGAGGAGGTTCCACGCCTCCCACACGAACTCGGCCGTCCGGCGGCGGGCCAGCAGCCACCCGAGCCCATGGGCGAGGGCGCCGACCAGGACGACGCCCGCCAGCAGGAAGAGCAGGGTCCGACCGAACTCGGCCACGCTCGCGAGCACCGCGCGCTCCCCTCCCGCCGTCCGGGCTGGACGCCGCGAAGTCTAGGCGGCGCCGCGAAGGGGTGTCAAGCGCGCGCGCCCCAGCGGCACCGGCGCACGCGCGCGCTGCGTCCCGGAAGGCCACCGGCAGCCGCCGGCGGCGCCGGGGGGCCCCCGGGCGCGGGCCGGCCCCGAGGCGCCCCGGCGGACCGCTGGACGTGCTCCGCCTCCCGGGCGGCGGGCCCAGTGCTACCATGATGCGACCCCTGTTCGGAGGTGTCGCATGGTGACCCCCCGCTCGCCTGGCTCGCTCTCGCCGATCGCCCCCGCCCCGGCCGGCCTCGCGCCGCCCGATGGCCCCGCGCCGAGCCGCGCCGCGGCGTCGAGGCGCCGGACGTGGTCGGCGGTCGGGACGGGGGTCTCGACGCGCTCGATCTTCCCGCCCGCCGGCGCGAACGGTGCGGTCACGCCCCGGCCCGGGCGGGCGTCAATGTGCCGGCTCGTGCTCGCCGCGCTGCTGATGGCCGCGCCCGTCACGGCGGTGGCGCAGGCGAGCTCGGGCGCCGACCAGGTCGTCGAGGGCGCCAAGAAGGTCGGCAAGGGGGTCGAGGAGACGGCCAAGGGAATCGGCAAGACGATCACCGAGGGCGCGAAGGACGTCGGCCGCCGGGGCAAGGGCGCCGCCGGGGAAAGCAAGCCCGTGGGCGACCGGCTCCACGACAGCGCGAAGAACTTCGGCGAGGCGCTCTGGGACGGTATGAAGGCGGTCGGCCGCTCCGTGCATCGGTTCGTCACGGGGAAGTAGCCCGGCCGACGACGGCGGACCCCGGCCGCGCCGCGCGCCGTAACCGCGGGCCGATGGGGTCCCCTCGCCTCTCGCGCGTGCGCGGCGCCCAGCGCCCGGTCACATCTCCCGGCGGCCCTCCAGGGCCCGCGAGAGCGTCACCTCGTCGGCGTACTCCAGGTCACCGCCGACCGGCAACCCCCGCGCGATCCGCGTGATGCGCACCCCGAGCGGCCGCAGGAGCTTCGACAGGTAGAGCGCGGTCGCGTCCCCTTCCACGTTCGGGTTCGTGGCGAGGATGACCTCGCGCACCCCGTCCGCCTCGACCCGGGCGAGGAGCTCCCGGACCTTCAGCTCGTCGGGGCCGATCCCGTCGAGCGGCGACAGCGCGCCGAGCAGGACGTGGTACCGGCCCCGGTACTCGCCCGTCCGCTCCATCGCGCCCAGGTCGTTCGGCTCCTCGACGACGCACAGGAGGCCCGGGTCGCGCCCGGGGTCGGCGCAGATCCGGCAGGGATCGGCGTCGGTGATGTTGAAGCAGCGGCCGCAGTGGAGGACGCGGGCCTTGACGTCGAGGAGCGCCTCGGCGAGCTCCCGGACCGCGGGGGCAGGCTGCTTAAGGACGAAGAACGCGAGCCGCTGGGCCGTCTTGGGGCCGATCCCCGGCAGGCGCTGGAGGAGCTCGATCAGGCGCTCGACGACCGGGGGATGTGCAGGCACGCGGTCAGAAGAGCCCGGGGAGCTTGCCCCCCAGCCCGCCGGCCAGGCGCGACATCTCGCCGGCCACGAGCTCGCGCGCCTTGCGGAGCGCCTCGTTCGCAGCGGCCAGGACCAGGTCCTCGAGCATCTGCGGATCGTCGGGGGAGATCACCTCGCGATCGATCCGGACCGACACGAGCTCCTGGTTCCCGTTGGCCTCCACCACCACCATCCCGCCCCCCGCCGAGGCCTCGACCTTCTTCTTGCCGACCTCCTCCTTCAGCGCCTCGAACTGGGCCTGGAGCTTCTGGGCTTCCTTCATCAGGTTGCCGAATCCCTTCATCGCGCCTCTCCGCCGAGGGTCTCCGGCGCTGCGCGGTCGCCCGCGGCAGGGCCGGCCACCGCCCGGACCTGGGTGATCTCGCCCTCGAACAGCTCGATCGCCGCCTGGACCAGCGGGTGGGCGGACGCCGCCGGCACCTCCGGGAGCCCCGGCGTGAGCACGACGTCCTTCAAGCCAGGACAGAGCCGCCGCGCGATCTCGAGGAGGAGGTCGCGGTTCGTCGGGTTCTTCAGCTGGTCCTGGACGAACGCGTTGCCATTCGGCACGGCGACCCGGAGCCGGCCCTCGTCCTCGCCGACCACCACGCCCTCGGCGAGCAGATGCCCGAGCGTCGGGCGCACCCGCGTCACCTCGGCGACGATCTGCGCCCAGGCCGCCGCGCCGCCGACCGCGGTCCCCGGGGACGCGATGTCGACGGCGCGGCCGCCCGGCGCCGCGGCGGCTCGGGCCAGGCTCGGCGCCGCTCCCGCGCTCCCGGGGGCCGACGCCCGCGACTCGGGCGGTCCCGGGGCCCGGGGGGTCCGCGGGACGACGCGCGCGGGGCTGCCGGACGGGCGGTCGGCCGGGCGCGCCCCCGAGGACGCGGGCTCGGGCGCCGGCGCGAGGAGATCCGGCTGGGTGGCCGCCGCCGTCTCGGCCGATCCCCCGTATCCCCGCAGCCGGCTCTCCGCTTGCTCGAGGCGCTCCAGGATCGTCTCGATCGCCTCGGGCCGGGGCCGCTCGCAGAGCCGCACCGCGGCGATCTCGAGATCGACCCGCGGGTGGGGCGAGCGCCGCATCTCGGCCTCGGCGTCGAGCAGGCCCCTGAGCAGCAGGAGCAGGTCCGCCGCGCCGCCTTCGCCGAGGGCGCCGAGCGCGCGGAGCCGCGTCGCCTCGTCGTCGGTGGTCTCCGGATCCGGTGCCCCGGTGACGGCCAGGAGGAGGGCGCGGCGCAGCACCTCGAGGGTCTCCTGGCAGAGCAGCGTCAGGTCGAGGCCGGCGCTCGCCGCCTCGCCGATCCCGGCCAGCGCCGCCGGGGCCGTCCGGCGGAGCAGGGCGTCGGCGAGGTTCCACGCCAGATCCGCGCCGCCGGTGCCGAGGAGCTCCTGGACCGTCCGGGTCGCCACCCGCCCCTCGCCGTACGCCAGCGCGGTGTCGAGGAGCGACAGGGCATCCCGCAGGCTCCCGTCCGCCGCGCGGGCGAGGAGCCGGAGCGCGTCCGGCTCGACCGCGTCGGCCGCCACGCCCTCCTCGTCGAGGATGCGCCGGAGCGCGGTTGCGATCTCGGTGCCCGCGATCGGCCGGAAATCGAATCGCTGGCACCGCGAGAGGATGGTCGCCGGCAGCCGGCGCGCCTCCGTCGTGGCCAGCACGAACACGACGTGGGCCGGGGGCTCCTCCAGGGTCTTCAGGAGCGCGTTGAACGCGGGCTCCGTGAGCATGTGGACTTCGTCGATGATGTAGACTTTCCGGCGCCCGCGGGCCGGCGCATAGCGGGCGTTGTCCCGGAGCGCGCGGACCTCGTCGATCCCGCGGTTCGAGGCGCCGTCGATCTCGATGACGTCGAGCGCGCGCCCGGCCGCCACCTCGCGGCACGCCGGACACGTCGCGCAGGGAACCGGCCCCGCCCCCGGCGACTGCTCGCAGTTGAGGCCCATCGCCAGCAGCCGCGCGGTGGTCGTCTTCCCGACCCCGCGCGGCCCGGCGAACAGGTACGCGTGGGCGATGCGCTCCTGGGCGAGCGCGTTCCGGAGCGTGCGCACGATCGGCGCCTGGCCGACGACCGTCTCGAACGTGAGCGGGCGCCAGCGCCGCGCGAGGACCTGGTAGCTCATGCGCGCGGGCTCGCCGGCGCCTCTCCCGCGCCGCGCGACCCGATGGAAGGAAAGTGACCGTGCACCCGCCGTCGATGACCCGCGTCCTGCGATCTCCCCGAAGGGCCGGCTCCGACCAGGTGATCCCACGGCACACGAGAGGGTCTGCGTACCGTTGCTCCCTTCCGGGCCTGGCGGGGTTGGCAGATTCTCGTCGCGTGGGGCCCAGCCTTCATCGCCACCCCCCGCGGCTCAGTCCAACACGCGAGCACCTCGGGCGGGGATTCCGCCTCGCTGGAGCGGATTGCGAGTACAGGGCACCGCTACCTCCCCGCCTAGCACGGCCACACCTGATCACGTCGCCCGCGACCGCCCGTCCCCGGCGGGCCCGCGGGAGCGGGCGGGCCCCGCTCCCGCGATCGCCAGTGGCGGAGAGGGAGGGATTCGAACCCTCGACACGCCTTTTGGACGTGTACACGATTTCCAGTCGTGCCCCTTCGGCCGCTCGGGCACCTCTCCCCGGCCCCAATGGAAGATGGCGGAGGGGGTGGGATTCGAACCCACGTGGGGGCTCATCACCCCCAACTCGATTTCGAGTCGAGCCCGGTACGGCCACTTCGGTACCCCTCCGCGCGTCGCATCCGGAAGAACTCCCGCATGAGCTCTCGCGCCTCGCGGGCCAGGACGCCCCCGCTCACGCGCACCCGGTGGTTCCACGGCCCCTCGAGCACCCGGGCCCGGCTGACCACGGCCCCGGCCTTCGCGTCCGGCGCGCCGAACACCAGCGCCCCCAGCCGCGCGTGCACGCACGCCCCGGCGCACATCAGGCACGGCTCCACCGTGACGTAGAGGGTCGCCCCGGTCAGCCGGTAGTTGCCGAGCCGGCGGGCCGCCGCCCGGAGGGCCAGGATCTCGGCATGCGCCGTCGGGTCCGCGTCCCCGATCGGACGATTGTGCCCGCGCCCGACGATGGCGCCGTCCGCGACCACGACCGCGCCCACCGGGACCTCGCCGAGCGCGGCCGCCCGCCGCGCCTCGGCCAGGGCGGCGCGCATGAACGTCACGCTCGGTCCGGCCGCCGCCGCCTCCACCGGGAACTGTAGTCTACCCGGCTCGCTCCGGAAAGGCGAGGGCGCCCGCCTCGTCCCGGCCTCGGGGCCGGGGGGCACCTGCCCGCTCCGCGGATCCGCGCCATGCCACGCGCGAGACCCCGGTCCGTGTAGGTCGTTCCTCCGACCCCGCCGGCGCGATCCGCCACGTCCTTCTCCGGCCCGGGCGCGAGTGCTACGCTACTCCGCACCCGTGACGCCTGACCCGCGACGCCTGCGCCCGTGAGCATCCTCCTCTACCACCCCCGGGCCGAGGCGTACCGCGCGCTGCTCACCGCGGAGTGCCCCGACGTGCCGGCCGACGAGATCGTGGCGGTCACGCCGCCCGCGACGCCCGAGCCGCACCTCGACACGGCGGAGGTCCTGCTCACCTTCCAGGTGCCGCTGGAGGCGCTCCGGAGGGCCGCCCGGCTGCGCTGGCTCCAGCTCACCAGCGCCGGCGCGGACCACCTGCTGCCGGCGCGCGAGGCGCTGCGCTCCGTCATCGTCACGAACTCGCGCGGCATCCACGCCGACCTGATGGCCGACTACGTGCTGGGCGTCGTGCTCATGCTGCGCTGGGACTTCCCGCGCCTCCTCCGCCAGCAGCAGGGCCGGCAGTGGCGGCACCAGTACACGGCGCCCCTCGCCGGGCAGACCCTGGGCGTGGTCGGCGTCGGCGCGGTCGGCCGGGAGATCGCCCGCCGGGCGGTGGCGGCGAGGATGACGGTGCTCGGGATGCGGCGACGCCCCGAGCCGGTCGAGGGCGTGAGCCGGATGTTCGGACCGGATCAGCTCTCGGAGATGCTGCCGGCATGCGACGTCGTGGTCCTCGTCGTCCCGGCGACCGACGCGACGCGGGGCCTCGTGGGCGCGCGGGAGCTCCGGGCGATGCGGCCGACGGCGCATCTCGTCAACGTCGCCCGCGGGAGCGTCGTGGACGAGCGGGCCCTGACCCAGGCGCTCCGGGAGGGCTGGATCGCCGGCGCCGCCCTGGACGTCTTCGCGCGCGAGCCGCTCCCGCCCGAGAGCCCGCTCTGGGGAATGGAGAACGTGATCGTCACGCCGCACATCGCGGGGGAGCCGGCGGACTACCCGCGGCGCGTCATGACGATCTTCGCGGAGAACCTGCGGCGGTGGCGGGCGGGCCGGCCGCTCCTGAACGTCGTCGACCTCGACCGGGGGTACTAGGAAGCTCGCCGGGCCGCCCACGCCCGACGAGCCTCATTCGCCGGGGAGGGTCGGTCCCGACCGATGCCGCTCCCGCCGGACCGCACCCTGGCCATCGCCACCGGATCGCGCGTCCCGCGGCCTGGGGCGCGGGGGCGGCCGGCACGCCGGCCTCGAGGGCCCGGCGAACGTGCGCATGCACGGCGCCCTCGAGACGGGCGCCGATCGCCAGCGCGAGCTTCACGAGCTCCCGGGTCCGTCCATCGAGCGGGCCGGCCGCTGCCGCTCCCAGTGCCTCGTACGCGTTGGTCATCGCCGGATGCGCCTCCGTGAATCGGACGAACGGCTCGGGAAGTCTGCCCATCGCGCGCTCCTTCTCGGCTCAGCTCGGTTGTCCCGCCGGGCGGCCCGGGCCGGCCAGCGCTCCGGGATCGAGGCCGGAGCTCCGCCCCCCGCCGGCGCGCCCGCCAGCGACAGCGTCTCCCCGACCGCCCCGAGCACGGGCCAAGCGCGTCACGCCGCCGGCTTGCGGGCGCGCACGAACGCGCTCATGAACCTCCCGTCCACCGCCGGGGCGATGGCCTCGGCGTCGAGCCCGGCCCCGGCCAGGAACTCCCGCGCGTCCCGGGCCTGGTAGACCCGCGTGGGCTCGAGGTCGATCGCCTCGAACCCCGCCTTGGCGAGCTTCGCCCGGTACTCCTGCTCCTCGAGCGCCCCGGCCACGCAGCCGATCCAGAGCTCGACGCTCCGCCGGATCGCAGCCGGCACCTCGCCGCGTACCACTACGTCGGAGACCGCCAGGCGACCCCCGGGCTTCAGCACCCGGAACGCCTCCCGGAGCACCCGGTCCTTGTCGGCCGAGAGATTGATCACGCAGTTCGAGATGATGACGTCGACGGAGGCGTCCGGTAGCGGGATCGCCTCGATCTGACCGCGCAGGAACTCGACGTTCGTGGCTCCCGCGCGTCGCTGGTTCTCCCGGGCGAGCGCCAGCATCTCCTCGGTCATGTCGAGCCCGTAGGCCTTGCCCGTCGGGCCGACGCGCCGGGCCGAGAGGAGCACGTCGATCCCCCCTCCCGACCCGAGGTCCAGCACCGTCTCTCCGGGACGGAGCTCGGCCAGGGCCGTCGGGTTCCCGCACCCGAGCGACGCGGCGAGCGCCTCCGCAGGCAGACCGGCCGTCTCGCCGATCTGGTAGAGGTTGGTCGTGATCGGGTCGCGGGCCCCGCCCCGGTTCGACGCCGACCCGCAGCATCCGGCGGCGGGGGCGGCGTCGCCGCGGGTCGCCTGCGGGCCGCGGGCCACGGCCCGGGCGGCTGCACCGTACCTTGCCTTGACCACGTCCCGGAGCTCCGCATCATTCATGGTCCTCTCCTCCCATCAACCCAGGTTGATGGATCCAGGCAAAAAAACGCGGCGACCCGTTCAGTCGCAGCACCGTGCCGCCGCTCGCGTGCGCCTCGCCGAGTCCCCGAGCATCTCGATCCAGTCCTTCACGGTCTCGATTGCGCCGGGGTCCAGCGAGTAGTAGACCCACCGGCCCTGGCGTCGATCCCGGAGCAGACCAGCCTCCTTCAAGGTCTTGAGATGATGCGACATGAGGGACTGGCCGGCCTCGAGGGCGCCGGTGAGGTCGCAGACGCACTGCTCACCCTCGGCGAGCCGGTCGAGGATCCGGAGGCGCGTCTCGTCGGCGAGCGCCCGGAACCAGCGCGCCGTCTTCTCGGGATCCTTAAGGCGCAGCACGACCTCAACATACCAACGCTGATTGATATGTCAAGGGCGCGGGCCGGTGGCCGGGCGGGCCTCGGGGGCGTGGCCCCCGCCGGCACCCGACGGGTCACGGCGGGACGACCGGGCCGCGCGGGAGCGGCAAGCGGGCGGCGCCTACTTGTGAAGCGCGCGTCAGCCTACGCGGCCCAGCATCACATCGCCGCGCGGGTGGTGCGCCCAGCAGGAGTCGAACCTGCGACCTTCGGATTCGTAGTCCGACGCTCTGTCCAACTGAGCTATGGGCGCGCCGCAGCCGCCACCCGACGAGGAATGGCGGAGAGGCCGGGATTCGAACCCGGGACCAGGCTCAACACCCGGTAACCGCTTAGCAGGCGGTTGCCTTCGGCCGACTCGGCCACCTCTCCACGCGTAGCGATCCATCTTCACGGGCCCGCGGGGCTTTGTCAACGCCGGCCCCCGGCGACGTCCGCGCGCCGCCGCGGGGCAGCGGCCGGCCACGCCCGGACAGCGAGGCATCGCTCGTCGGTGCTCACAGGGAAGTGGCGGAGGGGGAGGGATTCGAACCCCCGAGGGCTTGCGCCCATACCGGTTTTCAAGACCGGCGCCTTCAACCGCTCGGCCACCCCTCCCGTCCTGGACGGAGACGGCGCCCTGCCTACGGTAGCATCGCAGCCCTTCCCCGTGCCACTCGCGCCGACGTCAGGCGCGCCCTCCGCCGTCCCGGGTCACCAGCGGCGCGACGTGGGATCGGCACCACCGCCTCCCCGCGCGCCCGGGATTCCGGCGAGGCGTCGCGGCAGGCGATGCCCGCGGTCGGGGCGCGCGGCCCCGGTCGGTTTCGCCGCGGAGGCCGTCCACCCGGATGCCCCCCCCGGGCGAGCGCGCCGCCCGCGGCGTCGTGGCTGGCGTCCTCGCGGTCAGGCGTGCGCTCACCTGGCCGGACGGCGCGCCCCGGCGAGGAGCCCGTGGCGCGACCCCTCCGCCGCCGTCCCCCCATTCCTGCGCCGACGCCCGGGCGATCTCCGGCCCCCGCGCGGAGCGACTCGACTCGGCGCCCGAGCGCTTTCGAACGGTGTGCTAGACTGCGACATGCCGCCGCGAGCGCGTTGCCCGGACGACCCGACGCCGCATCGCCCTCGCCCCCCGGGGTCGGGCCGGCGCAGACCGCTCCTACGACCACTGCGGAATGGCGGAGCCGTGATCGCCGGGTGGGGCCGCGGGGATCCGGATTCGCCCACCTGCTGGAGCCTGCGTTCGAGCTGTTCCTCCCGCGGAGTGACCTCGCCTGGTCCCGGAAGCGCCCGCGCCCCCCGATCGCCACGGGCGGCCTGGCCGTCGCCGGCGTCCCCTGCTCGATCCCCGCGCCGGCGTGACGAGGCTCGGACGTCGACGGCCGATCGGGCGGCGAGAGACGTCTCCCCGGGGCGGGGCCCGAGGGGAGGCCCGTGAGCTCGCCCGGCCAGCAGGGCCGCCGGACGGATGGGCCCGGCCCGGGCGGGCGCGTCCGGCCCGGCGACCGCCCCGGCGGCCCGCGCGGCCCGGGGCCAGCGCCCATGCCGCCGCGGCGCATGTGGCTCTGGTTCCTGCTCGCGCTGCTCGTGAACTTCGTGGTGGCGCGGTACCTGCTGCCGGGCCCCGCGGGGCCGACCACGGTGCCGTACACGCTGTTCAAGGAGCAGGTCGCCAACGGCAACGTCCAGGCGATCCACAGCCGCGGGGATGCCATCACGGGGCGCTTCAAGACGCCCGTGGCGTACCCGCCGGCGGGCCCCGGCACCGCGTCGAGCGGCGGGGCCCCCCGCGCGACCGGCGGCCGCGGGGCGGCATCGCCCGGCGCCCCCCAGGCGGTGACCGACTTCGCGACCACGCTCCCGTCGTTCGTCGGGCCCGGGCTCGAAGCCTTCCTCATCGACCACGGCGTCGAGATCAGCGCCAAGCCGATCCAGGAGGGCGCCAGCCCCTGGACGACGATCCTGATCGGGTTCGGCCCCGCCCTTCTCTTCATCGGGTTCTACGTCTGGATGTTCCGGCGCGCACAGCAGGGCGGGGGCCTGGGCGGCGGGCTCATGGGAATCGGCAAGAGCAAGGCGCACCGCTACGACCAGGCGCAGGACACCAGGGTCACCTTCGACGACGTGGCCGGCATCGACGACGCCGAGAGCCAGCTCATCGAGGTCGTGGAGTTCCTCAAGGACCCGCCGAAGTACACCCGCCTCGGCGGGACCGCGCCGAAGGGGGTGCTGCTGGTGGGCGCGCCGGGGACCGGCAAGACGCTGCTCGCCAAGGCGGTTGCGGGCGAGGCGGGCGTCCCGTTCTTCTCGATGAGCGGCGCGGAGTTCGTCGAGATGATCGTCGGCGTGGGCGCGGCGCGGGTACGCGACCTGTTCAAGCAGGCGCGCGAGCACGCGCCGGCCATCATCTTCATCGACGAGCTGGACGCCGTCGGGCGGGCGCGCGGGCAGGTCGTGATCGGCGGCTCGAGCGAGCAGGAGCAGACCCTGAACCAGATCCTGACCGAGATGGACGGCTTCTCGAGCCGCGAGGGCATCATCGTGCTGGCCGCGACCAACCAGCCCGACGTGCTGGACAAGGCGCTCCTGCGGCCCGGCCGGTTCGACCGGCGCGTCGTGGTGAACCTCCCCGACAAGGCCGGGCGCGAGGCGATCCTGAAGGTCCACACGCGCCAGGTGCCGCTCGCGAAGGACGCGAGCCTCGCCGACCTCGCCGCCACCACGCCGGGGTTCTCCGGAGCCGACCTGAAGAACCTCGTCAACGAGGCCGCGCTGCTGGCGGCGCGGCGCGGCCAGAACGCGGTCCGGCATCAGGACTTCCTGGACGCCCTGGAGAAGATCGTGCTCGGCCCGGAGCGCCCGCTCCTCCTCAGTCACGCCGACAAGGAGCGCATCGCCTACCACGAGGGCGGCCACACGATCCTCGGCCTGGTGGTGCCCGGCGCCGACCCGGTGAACCGGGTGACGATCGTGCCGCGGGGGCAGGCGCTCGGGGTGACGTACCAGCGCCCGGACAGCGACCGCTACAACTATCCGGAGGCCTATCTGCGGGGACGCATCGTCGGCGCCCTGGGCGGCCGGGCGGCCGAGGAGATCGTCTACGGCACCCGCACGACGGGTGCCGAGAACGACATCGAGCAGGCCACCGGCCTGGCCCGCCGGATGGTCACGCGGTGGGGCATGAGCGAGCGGGTCGGGCTCGTCCAGCTCGCTCCGCGAGACAACCAGTACCTGGGCGGCCCGGGCGGAGCCCCGGGCCCGGGGCCGTTCAGCGAGGCGACCGCGGCCGCCATCGACGCCGAGGTGCTCCGGATCATCAACGAGAGCCATGCGGAGGCGACGCGGCTGCTGCGGACGTACCGCAAGCAGCTCGACGCGCTGGCCCAGGCCCTGGTCGCCCGGGAGACGCTGAACGAGCGGGAGATCCTCGAGGTGACGGGGCTCCCGCCGGCGCCGGCGCTCACGAGCGCGATGCTCCCCCTCGCCGATGCGGAGACCGCGCGCCCGGGCCCGGCCGAGCCGTCCCGCGTGCCCGACGACCCGCCGCGCGCCTGACCCCGGCCGACGCGCGGCCCCCGGCCGGCCCCAACGACGACGGGCGGCGCCCGCGGGTCCGGGCGAGCCGCCCGCCCATCAGGCGGGGATCAGGCGCTCGAGCCCGTCGAGGTAGGGCCGCAGGGCCTCGGGGATCACGACCGAGCCGTCCGCCTCCTGGTAGTTCTCCAGCACCGCGATGAGGGTCCGGCCGACCGCCAGCCCCGAGCCGTTCAGCGTGTGGACGTACTCGGCCTTGCCGCCGCCCGGCGGCCGGCTCCGGATCTCGGACCGGCGGGCCTGGAACGCCTCGCAGTTCGAGCACGACGAGATCTCGCGATACCGCTCCTGGCCCGGGAGCCACACCTCGAGGTCGTAGGTCTTCGCGGCCGCGAACCCCAGGTCGCCGGTGCAGAGGAGCACCGTCCGGTACGGGAGCCCCAGGCGCTGGAGCACCGCCTCCGCGTCGGCCACCAGGCCTTCCAGCTCGTCGTACGACCGCTCGGGCGCGCAGAGCTTCACGAGCTCGACCTTGTCGAACTGGTGCTGCCGCAGCATCCCGCGCGTGTCCGCCCCGTAGGAGCCGGCCTCGCGGCGGTAGCACGGCGTGTACGCCGTGTACTTGCGGGGGAGCGTCTCGCCGGGCAGCACCTCGCCCGCGTGGAGCGCGGTCAGCGGCACCTCCGCGGTGGGGATCAGGTAGAGCGCGCGCCCGGCCTCCGGTTCGACCGTCTTGAAGAGCTCCGCCTCGAACTTCGGCAGCTGCCCCGTGCCGACCATCGTCTCGGCGTTGACCAGGTGGGGCACCCACAGCTCCCGATAGCCGTGGGTCCGGGTGTGCAGATCGAGCATGAACTGGGTCAGCGCCCGCTCGAGCCGCGCCCCCGCGTCCCAGAGCACGGTGAAGCGGCTCTTCGCCAGGCGGCCGGCCCGCTCGAAGTCGAGGATCCCCAGGATCTCGCCGAGCTCCCAGTGCGGCCGCGGCGGGAACGCGAACGCCCGGGGCGTGCCCCACCGGCGCACCTCGACGTTGTCGGCCGCCCCCGCCCCGCGGGGAACGCTCGGATGGGGCAAATTCGGGAACTGCAGCGCGAGCGCGCCCAGGGTTCCCTCGAGCTCCCGCAGCTGCTCGTCGAGCTCGCCGATCCGGACGCCCAGCCCGCGCGCCTCCTCCATGAGGGCCGTCGCGGGCTCACCGCGCCGCTTCGCCGCGCCGACCTCCTCGGACAGGCGGTTCCGGCGGCCCCTGAGCGCCTCCGCCTCGCGGAGGACCTTCCGGCGGCGCTCCTCGGCCTCCCGGTACGGCACCAGCGGCACCGTGGCGCCGCGGGCCCGCGCGGCCGCCTCGACGGCCTCCGGATGCTCCCGGAGGACGCGCGGGTCAAGCACCGTTGCCCCGCTCCGCCTCCACGCGCGCGAGGCTCACGACGCGATCGTCCGGCTCGACGTCGATCGCCCGGACCCCCCAGGTATTGCGACCCTGGGAGGAGACGTCCTGGGCCGGGAAGCGGATCAGCTTCCCCTTGGTCGTGACCAGGAGGATGTCGTCGCCGTCTCGGACCTGCGTGAGCCCGACCACCCGCCCGTTCCGCCCGCCGGTCTTGATGTCGATGATCCCCTTGCCGCCGCGCCCCTGCAGCCGGTACTCCCCGAGCGGCGTCCGCTTGCCGTAGCCCCGCTC
>Ga0070741_10010039_pt1 | contig 18062 bp, 21 predicted proteins | sample Coa_R1_4_FD_66440 | JGI IMG/M metagenome (GOLD analysis project Ga0070741, IMG submission 66440) | Surface soil microbial communities from Centralia Pennsylvania, which are recovering from an underground coalmine fire - Coalmine... | ecosystem: Environmental > Terrestrial > Soil > Unclassified ...
AAGGGTGGTGCCCAGCCGAAGCTGGTGCCGAACGTCGCGGCTAACGTGATCTCGAAGGTGCCCGGCACCTACACCGTCAAGATCTACAACGACACGCCGAACACGGCGACGATTTCGTACACGGTGAGCCTGGTCACCGGCCCGCCGGCCAAGAGCTAGCGCTCGAATCGGAAGAGGCGGCGTGCTCGAGCACGCCGCCTCTTTTGCTAGGCGTTGGCGGGCGCCGTCCCCAGCGTCACCTGGACGTTGCGCGGTGGTGAGTTACCGCGCGCGACCGAGACGGTGACCGTGTCGCCGGGCTTGTGCTGGCTCAGGATGCGGCTCAGGTCGCTCTCTGACTTGAGCGGCTGGCCATCCACGGCGGTGATCACGTCCTTGGGTTGGATCCCGGCGCGCGCGGCCGGGGTGCCCTGGCCCACGTCGGTGACCGCCATGCCCGGCACGTTGGACAGGCCGAAGCGGGCGGCGAGCGCCGGCGTGTTCGGCGTCACGCTGACGCCCATGAACGCGTAGTCGACCTTGCCGTTCTGGATCAGCTGGTCGGCGATCCGCTTGGCGGTGTTGATCGCGATGGCGAAGCTGATGCCTTGCGCCTGTACGCCCGGCTCGGCCATGCCCGCGCCGAGCGTGTTGATGCCGACCACGTTGCCGTTGAGGTCCAGGAGGGGGCCACCCGAATTGCCGGGGTTGATCGCGGCGTCGGTCTGGATCAGGTCGAAGAGGAAGGGGCCCGGGTTGCCCTGCTGGTCAGGCGGCTCCTGGACGGTCCGGTTGAGGGCGCTCACGACGCCGACGGTGAGGGTCGGGCCACCCTCGAGGGCGAGCGCGTTGCCGATCGCGACGACCCATTGGCCGACGACCAGCTTGCTCGAGTCGCCGAGCGGCAGCGGCGGCAGGTTGGCGCCGTCGACCTGGACGACCGCGAGGTCCGTGCGCGGGTCCCGGCCGACGAGCTTGGCGTTGAAGGTCTTGCCATCGGTCGCCTGGACCTCGAGCCGTTGCGCCTGGGCGACGACGTGGTTGTTGGTCAGGATGTGGCCCTGGTTGTCGATCACGAAGCCGGTTCCAGCCCCGGCCGGCACGGCCTCGCGGCCGCTCGGCTGGAGGACGAACTGCTCGTTGGTGATTTGCACGATCCCGGGCGTCGCCTTGTGCCCGATCTGGCTGATCAGCCCCTGCGTCATCGGCGCGTCAGCGGACGACGTGGCCGGCTGGGTGCCAGCCACCACGGTCGCCTGAGCCTGGGGCACCGCGGTCGCGGTCGGGACCGCCGTCGGGGGGGCGCTGGTCGCGGCAGCCGCCGGCGCCGAGGTGGTCGCGGTGGGTGGGGTGACCGTGGACTGTTGGGCGGTCGCCTGGCCCGCGGCGCAGGCGACTGTGGTTGAAAGCAGCAGCAATAAGCTGACGAGCACGCGCATCGTTGCCGACCTCCTGCTTTCTGATAAGCATAATGACGGCCAAGGAGGCAGCGATGGAGAGCGCGACCGCGACCACGATCTACGAGCAGATCGGCGTGAAGCCGGTGATCAACGCCCGCGGCTTCAACACGGTCGTGGGCGGCAACACGCCGACGCCGCGGATGAAGGCCGCGATGGAGCAGGTCGAGCGGTACTACGTCGATATGAACGAGCTGCTCGAGCGCACCGGCGAGATCGCGGCCCGGCTGATGGGCGCCGAGGCCGCCTACATCACGCCGGGGTGTGCCGCCGCGCTGGCTCTCGGCACGGCCGCCTGCATCGCCGGCGACGACCTCGACAAGATCAGCCGGCTGCCCGACACCACTGGCCTGAAGAACGAGACGGTCATCCAGAAAGGCCACGTCTACCAGTACGACCGCGCCGCCTGCATCGTCGGCACGCGGCTGATCGAGGTCGGCGACGCGAACGGCACGACCGCCGAGCAGCTCGACGCCGCTCTCGGTCCGCGGACGGCCAACGTGCTGTTCGCGGCGCACCTCGACCGCGTGCCGGGCACCCTTCCGCTGGAGCGCGTCCTCGAGATCGCGCACGGCAAGGGGGTGCCGGTGCTGGTCGACGCGGCCGCGCAGGTCTTCCCGCTCGAGCGCTTCACCGGGTTCGCGCGGAGCGGCGCCGACCTCGTCGCCTACTCGACGAAGTATTTCGGCGGCCCGAACTCGGCCGGGTTGCTCGTCGGCCGAAAGGAGCTCGTGCGTGCGGCGGCGATGCAGGGCTTCATCGGCTTCGAGACGGTCAGCCAGCGGAAAGCCTTCGGGCGGCCGTTCAAGATGGACCGCCAGGAGATCGTCTGCGCGCTCGTGGCGATTCAAGAATGGCTCGAGATGGACCACGATCGGCGCCTCGCGGAGGTCGAGCGGCGCATCGCCCACATCACGCGCGCGCTCGAGGGCCTACCCGGCGTCGCGACAGAGCTGCTGCGCCGCGCCGGCGCGTCGCCGCGGGTGCTGCGCGTCTCGGTTGACCCGGGCGCGGCGCACCGCAGCGCCGGCGAGGTCTTCGACGAGCTGCGGAACGGCAGCCCCTCGATCTGGGTCAACCGCGAGCCCGACGCCCTGCTCGTGAACCCGGAGCCGCTGAAGCCGAACGAGGTCGACGTCGTCGCCAGCCGGCTTCGGGCGCTGCTCGCCTGAGCGCCTACCCGCCCCTCGGCCGGGCCGCCGCGTCGAGGTCCAGCATCAGCTCGCCGGCGAACTCCACCTCGCGGTAGCGCTCGATCGCGTCGAGCTTGGCGAGGAACGCCGCCGCCTCGAGCGCGCTCCGCTTCAGTCGCTCGGCGAGCGTGGCCTCGTCGCCGCCACACCGGATCGCGAGCAGCTCGCCGTAGCCGGCAACCGGCGCGAGCACGTTGCGCAGCTCGTGCGTGACCCGCCGCGCGGTTCGGAGCGTCCCCTCGAGACGTGCTTGCTCCAGCTCGACCGCGTGCCGCCGGCGAGCGCGCTCGAGCTCCGCGTGGAGCTGCCGCACTTCCTCAGCCAATTGCGCCGCCCGACGGCGCAGCGTCACCACTTCCGCCTCCATACCCAGCCCGGCGTACCGTAGTGCCTGGCGGTGGCGGCGCACCTATCAGTTTCGTGTCAGCGTGCGCGGTGCGATCGGTATAGTGCGCGGCGGTGTACTACGTCGTCGGAGAGCGCCGGCTGCGGCCGGGAACGGCGGATGCCTACATCGCCTACGCCCAGCGCGTGGCGCAGGACTGGGCGGGCGTCACCGGCCAGGACGCGTACTTCCTGTTCGTCGACCGTGACAGCGCCGAGCGTGTGCTCATCGTCGGGAGCTGGCCGGACCGAGCTGCGTTCCACCGCGCGTACGCGACGATCCCGCCCGAGCGTCGCGAGATCGCCGGCGACGCCGTCCTCGAAGGCACTGGCGTGTGGCGCTGGTACACCTTGGCAGGCGAGCTGCGCACGTTCGGCCACGACCCACGCGTGGCGACGGCCACCAGCTTCGTCGTCGATCCGTCGGACAGTGTGGGCGTGCGCGAGTGGGCTGCGCGGCTGCGCGCGGCCGTGCGCGAGGTGCCCGGCCTCGTGCTGCTGCGGCTGCTCGAATCGACCGATGAGCCGGGCACGTTCGTGCAGCTCGGCGTCTTCGCCGACGAGGTCGCCGCGGACCTGGCCGCGGCGCTGGCCGAGGACCTGCGGCCGCCGCGCCCGGTCGGTCGAACGCGCTCGTTCGTGGGCCTGGTCGGCTTCCGCTGGAGCCAGTACGACGCGCGGACCCGACACGCCACGTGACGCGTCCCGCTGAAGCGGAAGTGCAACGTTGCGCGCGGATTCGGCCGATAGGATGTGTGCAGATCCGAACGGAGTCCGCCTGTGGTGAGTCGAGCACCCCACCAGCGACACGGCCTCCCACGAACCGGTGGGACGGCGCGCGCCATCGCGACATACCTCGTCTCCGTTCGGCCGCTGCTGCAGGAGATCACGGAAGCGCGCCGCGCGTTCATCCGCCACATCGGCCTACTGATGGAGGAGGCGCGCCACGCCGGCCGCCAGGTGGTCGTCCAGGCCGCCGGCCGGATCGGGCGAGACGAAGGAGCGGGCTTCCGCTCGCTGCGCGCGCAGCTCGAACGCATGGAGCCGCCCGGCGCCTGCGAGGCCGCTCAGGCGGCGATCACCAAGTGGATCAACCTCCACCTGGCCGCCTGCGACGTCATGGTGGACGTCGGGCTGAGCGGCGATCTCGGCCGGCTGCGCGAGACGCAGCGGATGCTGGCCGAGGCGCGCATCCACGCGCAGACGTTCAACGCCGAGTACAACCGCCTGGTCTCAGACCTGCGGCGGCGGGTCAGTAGGGCCAACGACGGCAGGGGACGCACCGGTCGGCGGAACCGGGCGCCGAGTGGGCGTTAGATGCGCGGGAAGGCCGCGGCGATCGCGTCCACTGACCCGACCGGTGGGCGTGGCTCGTGCGCGAGGTCGGTCGGCTTCCTCGCCGCGAACACGGTCGGCCCTGGCGGAGGTCGGCCGTGATCCGATGGCTTCTCCGCCTGCTGGGCCTCGGCCGGCCCCCCGCGTCGCGGGAGGGCGGGACGGCCGCCGCTGCCCGACAGCCGGCCGCGAAGCTGGGCCCGCCGCCGGTCGAGGAGCTCACCGCGGAGGAGTTCCGCACGGCGCGGCGCCGCGTGGTCGCCTACGTCGCGCGCAGCCGCGTGCCGCTGCGACAGGTGGTCGCGGCGCGCCAGAAGTGGCTCGTCGACCTGAGCAAAGTCTACGAGGCGATCAAGGACAGCCCGACACAGCTCGTGCTGGAGCGCGCCGGGGCGGTCGGCGAAAACCACGAGCCGGTCTTCCGGGACGCGCTGCTGCTCACCCAGTCGATCGAGCCGCCACCCGAGGTGGAGGGTGTGCACGCCGCGCTCGTCGGGTGGATCACTGCCCTCCACGCCGCCTGCCTCGCCTTGATCGACGCGCGGAAGCTGAAGGACCGGGCGATGCTCGGCCGGCTCCGCGAGCAGCTCGGCCAGGCGCGGAAGCACTCCGCGACGTTGGTGGCCGAGCGCGCGGAGCTCTTCACCGCCTACAGGCTGAACGTCAGACCGGCGGTGCAGCGGCCGAAGCGCGACGCCGAGACGGCGTCCTCGCCTCCGGCTCGGGACGACGCGACTCGGCCGACGGCGAGGCCGATTGCGCGACGGGCCCCGGCGCGGCCGCGCCGGGCTCGTCGCGAGCCGTCGCAGAGTCGTCGGACTCGGACGCGAGCGGTAGGGTGAACTTGAAGGTCGAGCCCTTGCCGACGTCGCTCTCGACCCAGATGCGCCCCCCGTGCCCCTCGACGATCGCCTGACAGATCGAAAGGCCGAGGCCCGAGCCGCGCACCTTCTTCTTCAGGTCGTTGTCCACGCGGTGGAACTTCTCGAAGATCCGCCGGAGCTCGGCCTCCGGGATGCCGACGCCCTGGTCGGCGACCTCGACGCGCGCCATCGCGGGGTGGCCGCCTGACGCCTTCTCGCGGACGCCGCGGATCGTGATGGTACCGCCGGCCGGCGAGTAGCGGATCGCGTTGTTGACCAGGTTCAGCATGACCTGCTGCAGCCGGTGCGGGTCGGCGTCGACCAGGATGTCGGACGGGCACTCGCCGACCAGCCTGTGGTTGGTCGCGCTCGGCTGGGCGCGCTCGACGACGCGGTTGATCTCGTCGGCCAGCTCGGTCGGCTGGGGCGAGATCGTGTACTTGCCGAGCTCGATCGCCGAGAGGTCGAGCAGCTCCTCGACCATCCGCAGCATCAGCTCCGACTCGCGGTGGATGCTGGACGCGACGTGCTTCAGCTGCTCGGGCGCGACCTCGCGGTTGGCGAGGATCTCGCTGAAGCCGAACACGTAGGTGAGCGGGCTGCGCAGCTCGTGCGAGATCACTGAGATGAACTCGGACTTCAGCCGGTTCAGCTCGCTCATCTCTTCGGCGCGACCGAACTCCGCGTCGAGGCGGCCCACCGTTTCGCCGATGATCGCCTGGACCAGGTCGACCATCGGCGGGGCCGGCGTGGCCAAGGCCGGCAGCGGCGCAGGGGGCGGCTCGAGTGTGGCCGGCGGGCGCGCGGCCGCCGACGCCACGGTCGCCTCGCGGAGACGCTCGAGCGTGGCCCGTGCCTCGTCGCCTACCAGCGCCTCGTCCGACTCGAGGTAGAACGAGGCTACCCCGACCGTGCGGCCTCGGACTTGGAGCGGCAGCGCGATGGCGGCCTGGACGTCCTCGCGGGCGGCTGCCTGGGCGAGCTCGGGGTCCTCGGCGGCCCTCGGGACGAGCTCCATCGTTCCGCTGGCCAGCACGCGGCGGAGCAGCGCCCGCCCGAGGTCGGAGAGCGCGACGTCGCTGCCGACGACCGCCGGCGTCGTTCCGACCGGGTCGTCGGGGTCGAACGCGAAGATGGCGAACCGATCGCCGGGCGTCACGCGGCGGGCGAGCGGCGCCACGAGGCCGCGCAACCACCCGGCCATCAGCGCTCGGCGGCGTCGTCCCCGTCGGAGGGCGCCATCCCGCGGGGGACGAGCAGGTACCCGGAGCCGCGCCGGCTGTGCAGGTACACCGGGTGCGTCGGGTCGGGCTCGACTTTGCGGCGCAGCCGGCTCATCTTGACGCGCATCAGCTCGGCCGCCTCGGTCGGGGAGCTGATCGGCATGCCGAGGCGGCGGGCGAGCCGCTCGGCCGACCACGGCGAACCTGGCGTGGACGCTAGCGCGCTCAGGATGTCGAACTCCATCGGCGAGAGCGACAACATCTCCCCGTTGCGGCGGACGACGCGCGAGGTCCCGTCGACCTCGATGTCGCCCACCTGCGTCGTGCTCGGCGTCGGCTGCGACCAGGCGCTCCGCCGAAGGAGCGCCTCGACGCGCAGCGCGAGCTCGGTCGGAAGGAACGGCTTGACGAGGTAGTCGTCGGCGCCGGAACGGAACCCGCGCGCCTTGTCGACCTCGCTCCCGCGCCCGGTCAGGAACAGCACGGGGACGCGGCTGACCTGGCGGATCTGTTGGCACACCTCGGCGCCGGTGCCGTCGGGCAGGGAGAAGTCCAGGACGACGACCTCCGGCTGGAAGAGCGGCATTTCGCGCAGCGCCGACGCGGCGTCGGGCGCGGTGCGCACGTCGTGCCCCTCCGACTGGAGCGTGAAGCTCACCAGCTCCAGCGCGGACGGATCGTCGTCGACCGCCAGGACGCGGGCCATGCCTCGGTCCTCCTCCGCCACACCCCAGATTAGGAATGCCTCTTCGCGGTCCGCCAGGGTGGTACCACCCCAGTTTACGCCGGCACGCCTTCTGCCTCAGCCAGCCAGACGATCAGGAGGATAGCGAGGTAGTCAACCGTTGAACGAGGTTTTCCGCAAGTTCGCGCAGCGCACGTCGGAGTGGACCGGCTCCGCGTGGGCCTTCGTCCTGGCGGTGATGATCATCCTGATCTGGGCGGTCACCGGGCCGATGTTCGGCTTCTCCGACACGTGGCAGCTCGTCATCAACACCGGCACGACGATCGTCACGTTCCTGATGGTGTTCCTCATCCAGAACACGCAGAACCGGGACGCCAAGGCGATGCACCTCAAGCTCGACGAGCTGTTGCGTGGCGTCGAGGGTGCCCGGACCGGCATGGTCGACCTCGAGCACTGGACGGACGAGGAGCTCGAGCGGCTCCAGGCGCAGTTCCAGCGCATCCGGAAGCTGCGCGAGGTTTCGCCGACGCTGGCGGAGCAGGCGGCGAAGCAGATCGTCCAGGAAGAAGGCGGCAAAGCCGCCGCCGTCTCGGCCGCCGCCGAGACGGCGGCCAAGGCCACCGCGGGCGACACGGTGTAAGGGGAAGGGCGGCGGCCCACAGCCGCCGCCCCAGGCGATCCCGTCAGCGGGCCACGTCGTTCCTCGTTTGACGGATCGCCCCGTCCAGCAGCGCTTCGGCGGCGCGCTCGTCGACGCGGGCGATGAAGCCGTGGCCGGTGTCGAGAGCCTGCTCGGCCTGACGCAGCTCCTGGCGCCCGGCGTCGAGGCGCGGGTCGGCCACGCCGACGGCGCCGAGGATGGCGTCGGCGCGCCGCTCCCAGACGAGCGCGCGGTCGTCGGCGGCGTCGACGCGGCCCGGGTGCTGCTCACCCCAGGCGATCGCCAGATCGGCTCGCCGCTCGTCGTGGAGCGCGCGCTGCAGGAGCGTGGGCTGCTGGTCGTTGTCGGCCGCGAGCGCGGCGGTCGGCGCGAGCAGGGCGCCGCCGATCGCGAGGGCGGCGATCCCCAACCGTGGGTGGTGGAACATGCTGCTCGTTCTCCTTCGTCACCGAGGTGTCCGCCGCCGGCCGGTTAGCGGTTACGACCTAGACACGAGTGGGTGCAGCCGAAGGTTTCGGCTCGATCGGCTAACCTCTTCCCTGACTCACGAGGGATGCCGATGACCGAGACCGTCGCGCTGCGCGTCGACCCCAAGCTCACCGGGGGGCCGGTGATCGACTGCGACCTGCACTGCAACGTCCCGAAGATCGAAGCGCTGTTCCCGTACCTCTCCGATTTCTGGCGCGAGTACTGCACCCAGTCCGCCTTCCGCGGGCCGGTGGACACGGCCTACCCGAAGGGGCACAAGACAACCGCGCGCCCCGGGAGCGGCAGTCCGCCTGGCTCGAGCGTGGATCTGCTGCGCGAGCAGGCGCTCGACCCCTGGAACGTCGAGATCGGCATCTTGACCTGCTCGTACGCGATCGAGAGCATCCACAACCCGGATACGGCCGCGAACCTCGCCGCGGCGGTCAACGACTGGATGGCGGCGGAGTGGCTCGACAAGGAGCCGCGGCTGCGCGGCACGATCGTCATCCCGGTGCAGCAGCCAGAGATGGCGGCGGCGGAGATCGAGCGGGTCGCGAAGGACAGGCGGTTCGTTCAGGTCCACATGCCGGCCCGCTCGTCGATGCTGTACGGCAACCGCCACTTCCACCCGATCTACGAGGCGGCGGCCAGGCACGACCTGGTCATCCAGATGCACTTCGGCGGGGCACCGGGCAACCCGCCGACGCCGTCCGGCTGGCCCTCCCATTACGTGGAGGAGTACGTCGGGATGGGGCAGGTCTGCGAGTCGCAGATCATGAACATCATCGCCGAGGGCGTGTTCGACCGCTTCCCGACGCTGCGCTGGGTGGTCGCCGAGGCCGGCTGGGCGTGGGTGCCGGCCTGGATGTGGCGCATGGACAAGGAGTGGAAAGGGCTGCGCCGCGAGATCCCATGGGTGCGCGACGCGCCGTCGGAGTACATGCGCCGCCACATGCGCTGGACGCTCCAGCCAGTCGATCCGCCGGACGTGATCCAGTTCCTGCGGATCGTCGAGGAGATGGGCTCGGACGAGCTGCTGCTCTTCTCCACCGACTGGCCGCACTGGCAGTGGGACACGCCGGAGGAGGCGCTCCCACCGGACCTTCCCGACGAGCTCCGTCGGAAGATTGCATACAACAACGCCAGAGCGTTTTATCATCGCCTCTGAGGGGGAAGAGCCATGGTTCAGACGCTCGAGCAGACCGCCGCCAGGCGCAGGACCCGGTACGCCGTCATCGACTGCGACATCCACACCGCGCCGAAGAAGCCCGAGGTTCTCGGCAAGTACATGCCGGAGCGCTGGCGCAGGCACCACGAGCAGTTCGGCGGCCGCGGACACGCCGGTGCGTACTACCCGCGCGCGAACCTGAACGCGGCGCGGACCGACTCCTGGCCGCCGAACGGCGGACCGCCCGGGTCGGACCTCGACTTCCTGCGCGAGCAGCTCCTGGACGGCTGGGGCATGGACTACGGGATCATGACCCCGCTGGTTGGCTCGGGCGGCCAGATCAACCTCGAGTACGGCGCGGCCCACGCCACCGCGACCAACGAGTGGCAGAAGGCGGAGTGGATGGACCTCGAGCCGCGGCTGCGCGGCTCGATCTGCGTCGCCTACGAGGACCCCGAGCTCACCGTGAAGGAGATCGAGCGGCAGGCGGGTGACAAGCGGTTCGTCCAGGTGCTCCTCAGCGCCCGAACCGCCGAGCCGCTCGGCCGGCGCAAGTACTGGCCGATGTACGAGGCGGCGGTCGCCCACGACCTGCCGGTCGCCTTCCACTTCGGCGGCTCGGGTGGCGGGCCGATCACCGCCTCCGGGTGGCCCTCGTTCTACTACGAGGACCACTGCGGCATGCCGGCCACCTTCGAGGCGCAGGTCACGAGCTACGTCTTCGAGGGCGTGTTCGACCGCTTCCCGACGCTCAAGATCGTCCTGATCGAAGGCGGTTTCGGCTGGGTGCCGGCGCTGAAGTGGCGGTTGGACCGGGCCTATTCGAAGCTGAGGGACGAGGTCCCGACGCTCCAGCGCAAGCCGTCGGAGTACGTCGAGAGCCACTTCTGGATCACGACGCAGCCGATGGAGGAGCCGCAGAACCCCGAGCACTTCAAGCGGATCGTCGAGAACATCGGCGAGGACAAGCTGATGTTCGCAACCGACTACCCGCACTGGGACTTCGACGCGCCCGACCAGGCGCTGCCGGTCCGCCTCCCCGAGGAGGTCGAGCGGAAGATCATGGCCGAGAACGCGAGGGCCTTCTACAAGCTTGCCTAAGTACGTCGTGGCGACCGTCGACGAGATCCCGCCTGGCGGGCGGAAGATCGTCGAGGTCGCCGGTCGGTCGATCGGCGTCTTCAACGTGAACGGCGACTTCCTCGCCCTGCGCAACCGCTGCCCGCACCAGGGTGGTCCGCTCTGCGAGGGGCGCGTGGCCGGCTTCGTGATATCGGACACGCCCGGCGTCTACCGCTACTCGCGGCCGGGCGAGATCCTGCGCTGCCCGTGGCACGGCTGGGAGTTCGACATGCGCACCGGACAGTCGTGGTTCGACCCGAAGGGCGTGCGCGTGCGGCAGTACGAGGTCGCGGTCGCCGGTGCGTCGTCGCTACCGCCCGACGCGCGCCCGGCCGCCAACCCGGCCGACATGCGCGCGGCCGACGAGGGCGACATGGCCGGGCTCGAGAAGGGCCCGTACGTCGCCGAGACGTACGAGGTCACCGTCGAGAAGCAGTACGTCCTCGTGGACGTCCCCAGCTAGGGGCCGGCTCTCATTCCCAGCGGGGCGAGGAAGCCCGGCCGGGCCGGGCTCGACGTGCGCTGGCGTTGCGCACCAGGGTCGAGGTTCCGCGTCGGTCCGCTCCTCGGAGTGGTATGAGCGGGTTCCGCTGGGGCATCCTCGGGACCGGGCGGATCAACCTGCGCGTGCTGCCCGGCTTCAGCGAGGCGGGGCACGCGATCGCGGTCGTGGGCAGCCGCGACCCGGCGCGCGGGCGGGCGCACGCCGCCGAGCTCGGCGCCGCGCGCGCCGGCAGCTACGACGACGTGCTGGCGGCCGACGACGTCGACGCCGTCTACGTCTCGCTGCCGAACGGCCTCCACGCCGCCTGGTCGATCCGCGCGCTCGAAGCCGGCAAGCCGGTGCTGTGCGAGAAACCGATGGCGGCGAGCGTCGCCGACTGCCAGGCGATGGTGGAGGCGGCCGAGCGGCACGGCCTGCCGCTCGCCGAGGCGTTCATGTACCGCTACCACCCGCGCTGGCGGGTGGTCCGCCAGTTGCTCGACGAGGGCGCGATCGGCCGCGTGCTGACGCTGCGGGCGGCGTTCGGGTTCAGGCTCGATCGGGCGGAGGACGTGCGCCTGTCGCCCGAGCTCGCCGGCGGCGCGGCGCAGGATGTCGGCTGCTACGCCGTCAACGCTGCGCGCTGGTTCCTCGGCGAGCCGACGCGCGTGCGCGGCCGCCTCGCCGACCGGCGCGGCGTCGGCGTCGACACGCATGGCGCGGCGGTGCTCGAGTACCCGGATGGCGTGCTCGCGACGGTGGAGTGCAGCTTCGACGCGCCGATCGGCCAGCGCTTCGAGCTCGTCGGCGAGCGCGGGACGATCGAGGTGCCCGGTCCTTTCCTGCCCAGCCGCGACCACTCGGTCCGGGTGGGCGACCGCGTCGAGCAGGTGCCGCCGGCGAACCAGTACGCGGAACAGTTCCGGGCGTTCGCGCGGTGCGTGCGCGAGGGCACGCCTCTCCTGACGCCGGGGACCGACGCGGCGGGAACGCAAGACGTGATCGCCAGGTGGCGTCTGTATACTGAAGCCCGCGAGGAGGGAGATAGATGAAGTCCTTATCGCGGCGCGGCTTCCTGATGGGCGCGTTCGGGGCGACCGCTGTGGCGGTCATGGCCGCCTGCGGCTCGTCCGCGCCGACGGCGGCGCCCACCTCTGCACCGGCCGCCGCCAAGCCGACCGAAGCGCCGAAGCCCGCCGGGACGGCGGCGCCAGCCGGGGCGACCGCACCGGCCGGCGCGACCACCGCGCCAGGCGCCGCCGCGACGAAGCCCGCCGCGGCGGGCGCGGCCAGCCCGGTGGCACAGACGAACGCCGCGGCTGGCGTGTCCGGCGGCACGCCGACCGCGCCGACGCCGACGCTGCCGGCCGGCGCAAAACCGGTCGTCTTCTGGATCCCTTGGGGCCAACCGGAGCGGCAGAAATGGGTGCTCGACACGGGCGTCGGCTTCCACCAGAAGTACGCCGACCAGGCGCTCCAGATGGAGTTCGTCGGCTTCGGCAACATGCGCCAGCGCTGGATCGCCGCCTCGCAGGCCGGCCAGATGCCCGAGCTGTTCAACGTCGGGTTCCAGGAGGTCGGCGCGGCGTACATCGCCAACGCGGTCGACCCGGTCGACGACTTCCTCAAGGAGCTCGGCGGCACCAACACCTTCTTCGAGGGGCCGCTCGCCGTCTGGACCTGGCAGGGGAAGTACTTCGGGCTGCCCTGGTACGTCTTCCCGCGCCTCTACTACTACCGGAAAGACCTGTACGAGGCGAAAGGCCTGAAGCTGCCGACCGACCCGGACAGCTGGTACAGCGATGCCAAGGCGCTCACGCAGCCGCCGGATAAGTGGGGCTCGGCGCTCGCCCCGGCCGACCACGCCGGCGAGCCGATCGACTACTACATGCGCGGCGTCGGCAGCGCCATGATCGACAAGGACGGCAAGGTCCAGCTCGGCTCGCCCGAGGGCATCGCCGCCGTCGACTTCTTCGCCAAGCTGATCAAGGACACCGGTCCGCAGGGCATGGCGAACTACACCGAGGACGACCAGGTCAAGCTGTTCATCTCGAAGGACGTCGGCTACGTGCTGACCTGGCCCGCGATCCTGCAGTGGATGGCGCAGCAGGCGCAGCAGCACGTCAAGGACCTGGGCGCTATGGTGCCGCCCGGCAAGACGACCAAGCCGACGCCGATCGCCTCGAACATCGGCTTCGGCTTCGGCAAGGGCGCCAAGAACCCCGATGGCGCGCGAAAGTACGTCCAGTACATCTTCCAGGACGACGTGTACATCGGGTTCCAGCACTCGATCGCCGGCGTCTACCCGGTCACCAAGTCGCTCGCCGCCTCGCCGAAGTTCGCCGACCACCCGATCCTGAAGCAGTTCCCGGACGTCGTGAAGGTCGGCCAGGAGGCGAGCAACACGGGCGTCGAGGCCGGCTACCTCTACGGCTTCAACCCGGCGAACACGCTCGCGCTCAACACCAACCCCGGCCTCGCCCAGATGATGCAGGCGATCGTGCTGCAGAACGTGCCGGTGCAGCAGGCGGTCGACGACCAGGTCAAGCGCATGAACGCGGCCATCGCCCAGCTCAAGCGCTGATGGCCACGCGAGCGGCGGTCCGGCCCCGCGCCGCCGGCGCGGGGCTGAGCGCATCGGTCGACCGCCATTTCATGTGGATCGGCCTGGCGCCGGCCGCGCTTTGCCTGGCCTGCGTCATCGTCTACCCGGTCCTCGCGAACATCGGCTACTCGTTCACGAACAAGTCGTTCCTCTTCCCCGATACGAGCTTCGTCGGCCTCAAGAACTACGTCGACATCCTGAGCGACGAGACGTTCGGCTTCTGGAGCTCGCTGAAGGTCTCGGTGACCTGGACGCTCGCGACGGTCGCGGTCCAGTTCGTCGTCGGGATGGTGGCGGCGCTGCTGCTGAACCAGGACGTGCCAGGCCAGCGCACCTTCCGCGTGCTGCTGCTCGTGCCGTGGGCGTTCCCGGTGATCGTCTACGCGATGATCTGGCGCTGGATGCTGAACGACCAGGGCGGCGTGATCACGTGGCTGGCGGTCGCGCTGGGGCTGATGCGTGAGCCGCGCTTCCTGCTCGGCGACCCGTACCTCGCGCTGCCGACGGTGATCGCGGTCGCGGTCTGGTACGGCTACCCGTTCATGGCCTCGACGATGCTGGCCGGGATGCAGTCGATCGGCGAGGAGTACTACGAGGTCGCCAAGATCGAGGGCGCCAACGCGTGGCAGCAGTTCCGCTACGTCACGCTGCCGTTCCTGAAGCCGGTGATCGTGATCGTGCTCGTCCTGCGCACGATCTTCCTGTTCAACGGCTTCGAGCTGATCTACCTGCTGACCGGCGGTGGGCCGAACGGCGCGACGCTGACGCTGCCGCTGCTCGCCTACAACCTCGGCTGGCAGCAGTTCTTGCCCGGCAAGGCCGCGGCCGTGTCGGTGCTCATGCTGATCGTGCTGATGTTCGCGGCGTTCGCCTACCTGCGGGCGCTGCGCGTCCAGCGCCAGCTCGAGGCCTGACGTGACGCGCGCGCGGGTACGACACCGGCTCGTCGTGTACGCCGGGCTCTGCCTGTACACGGTCATGGCGATCTTCCCGCTCTACTGGCTGCTGAAAAGCTCGTTCACGACCGGGCTCGACCTCATCGGCCCGCGGCCGCTCTGGCTCCCACCCCGCCTCGACTTCACCAACTACGAGCGCGTCCTCTCGGTCGGGCTGATCACGACGTTCTTCGTGAACAGCGTGAAGATCGCGCTGCTGTCGACGTTCTTCACGATCGTCATCGCGAGCCTGGCTGCCTACTCGCTGACCCGCTTCCGCTTCCGTGGCCGAGATCTGGTCCAACGGTCGGTGCTGCTCGCCTACATGTACCCCGGCATCCTGCTGGCGGTGCCGCTGACGCTCGTCTACGCGCAGGTCGGGCTGATCAACAGCCACGCCGGCCTGTTGATCGCCTACGTCACCTTCAGCCTGCCGTTCGCCCTGTGGCTGCTGATGGCCTACTTCGAGACGATCCCGCACGAGATCGACGAAGCGGCGCGCGTCGACGGCGCGACGCACTTCGCCGTCTTCTCGCGCATCATCTTGCCGCTCGCCGCGCCGGGCATCGTCACCGCGTCGATCTTCGCCTTCCTCGGCGCGTGGAACGAGTTCGTTCTCGGGCTGGTCTTGATCCAACGGAACGAGCTCAAGACGGTTCCTGTTGGGTTAGCGTTGTTTCTGTCGGGCGGCCCCGGCGACACGATCGAGTGGGGCGCGCGCATGGCCGCCGGTGTGATGGTCATCGTACCGTCGCTACTGTTCTTCCTGGTGGCGAGCGGCCGCATCGCCCGCGGCCTGGCAGCGGGGGCGGTCAAAGGGTAGGCGTCGGGCCGACGATCGTCAGAAAACAAGACCGACGATCGTCAGAATGCGCTTGCCGGCCTCGTGCGGGACACGGACTTCCGTGGACTCCGCTTTCTCCGCGAGCGCCTTGGCGCCGACTTCGTCGGCGGCATCGTTCTGTACCTCGGACAAGGCTCCTATACGAAGGAAGATTGTCTCTACGTCGCCCACTCGACCGCCTCTGCCTGTGACCAGCGACGCGGCGGCTCCAAATCCGCCGAAGCCGGCGTTCTTTCCCCAGAGACCCGGTCGCGCAACCGCCCGCGAGGGCAGGACAAGAAAGGGGAAAGCAATGGCTGGTATCCGCAACTCCCGCGTGGCTGCTCTGCGCCTCGCCGGTGCCACGGCGCTCGCGCTGCAGGTCGCCTTCTCGGCGACCTCGGCGCTGGCCGACGGTCCGGACGCGCCGGACGACTCGATCCACTACCAGGACACCGCCCCGGCGGTGGCCGCGAAGGTGGTCGACGTGCCGACGCTGGCGAACAAGAGCACCTCGTCGGGCGCGGACGTCGAGGCGAGTGACTTCGCAGCGCGCACGGCGCCGCTGCTCCCGGACTACGACGCGTACGCCAACCACGCGGAGCAGAGCTGATCCCACCCCGGCGCAGGGGCGAACCATCCAACCGCCACGCCCCGCTCGTTCCACGGGACGGCGGGAGCGTGGCGGCGTCCTTTGCTTCGCCGGAGCAACCAGGAGAGGCGTGCCGTGAACAAGCTTCGGATCGCGGCGTGCGCAACGCTCGTGCTCCTGTCGTTGCCGCGCCCGGTCGTCGAGGCGTCCTGCACGGCGCCGGGCCCGTCCAGCGCCGGGTGGGACCCGGTCGACGGCTACGTCGAGGTCCAGCGCCTGCTGCCGACCGAGGGCACGACGTCGGTCGGCGACGACTGGTTCCTCCCGCCGTGCAGCGCGGCGGACCGGCTCCCGGCGCGCGTGCAGATCGCCGATCCGACTGACCGCGTCTACGCGGTCGCGCGGGCTGGCCTCCGACGCCACGGCCTAGGACTCGACGTCGTCGAGGGTGCTATGAGCGCCTTCCCACCGCGCCCCGGCTGGCCGCCAGGGGCGTGGCTCGTGGCGACCGAGGCGGGGGACTGGTGGGTCTGGGAGGACGGTGCCATGGCACCGTCCTCGGTCAACGATCGTCGATCGGCGCGCCGAACGCGCCGCGGCGCTCGAGGAGCTTCCGCAGCTCGGGACTGTTGGCCAGCCGGGCCAGGGCGTTGCGCTTGACCTGGGAAACCTCGCACGCGGAGGAGAAGAGGTGGGGCAGTTGTGCTTGGATCGCACGCGGCGTCATGTCCCGCGCGTAGGAGAGGTAGATGACCACCCGGAGGCACTCGTCGGGCAGGACGCGGTCGACGACGTCCCAGAGCTCGGCCCTCGTCTCGTGCTCCTCGGCGACAGCACCGGGGTCCGGAGCGAGTCCGGCGGCGGTCAGCCACTGCGCGTCGTCCGTGTGCTCGTCGCCGACGACGAGCTCCTGCGCGGGCGCGAGTCCTTCGTGGGCTCGCACTTCGTCCATCAGGGCACTGTGCGCGCACGTCCGGAGGAAGCAGAGGACAGCGCCGAGTCGGGGGAAGTCCCGGAACCGCTCGGGCCTCAGGGCCATCCAGAACCGTGCGAACGCGCGGTTCACCCAGTAGTCGTCCTCCTCCTGGACGGCGGCGCTGGCTGGATGGTGCCGCACCCAGCTGAGGACGAGACCGCGGTACTGGTCGACGAGGGCCGCCCAGGCCGCGTCGTTCCCATCGCACACCGCTCGCCTGACCAGCTCCATGGCGAACGTTCCGGAGCAGCTCGCTCCAGCGCGGTATCGATGCGCCTCCTCGCGGATTGCCTGGACGAGCGCGTCCAGCCGCATCCGGCGGAGGTCGAGCTCGACCCCGGACTTCCCCGTTGTGGCGGCCGGGATCCGGCGCTCGGAGCGGACGATCGCCGGGCCGGGCGTCGCCCAGAGCTGAGCCGGCGTCTGGACGGGCTCGACGGACGGTGGCGCTTCGCGGACTGCGTGCATCGCGTTCCTCCCTGGCTGACCGACGCGGCGGACCCGTGTGCCGCCGCCCCGCCGGTCGCAGGGCCACTCTGCGGTCGCGCCGAGGCGCCCACCACGAAGAGCCACGCAGTTGAGGCACGCAATAGGGGCGCACTTCTGTGAGCCCCGTGGAACGCCGTCGAGCGGTCAGGGGCTCAACTTGGTCTCAACTAGACCGCTACGTGGCGAGTGATCCGGGTGGGCGGCCGAACCCTAGACTCGCGGCGCGTCGGTTGGGCCCACGCGGCACACGAAAGACGGTCGAGCCGCGTTCTCTCGAGTGGTCGTGGGGGGTACGAGTCGCCGTGACGCGCCACACGGCGCGCAATTGATCGCCCGAGCGGGGTTAGCGATGCAGTTGGACAACATACAGGGCAACATCTGGCCGGGCTTCCGGAAGGACCACCAGGCGTTCGTGCTGGTGCGGTTCTCCGAAAAGGAGAGTGGTCGCGCGTGGCTTCGCGGGATGGAGCCCGAGATCGCCTCCGCCGAAGAGGTAGCCGCGTTCAATCGCCTGTTCGGCGCCATTTGGAAGCGGCGGGGCCGCGCGCGCGAGCAAGCGCGGGTGGCGAGCTCGACCTGGGTCAACCTGGCGCTCTCCTGGGAGGGGCTGGGGCTCCTGG
>Ga0070741_10010040_pt1 | contig 18060 bp, 11 predicted proteins | sample Coa_R1_4_FD_66440 | JGI IMG/M metagenome (GOLD analysis project Ga0070741, IMG submission 66440) | Surface soil microbial communities from Centralia Pennsylvania, which are recovering from an underground coalmine fire - Coalmine... | ecosystem: Environmental > Terrestrial > Soil > Unclassified ...
GCTGGCCGGATGCCGAGATCGCAAGGTTCCAGAATATGTTGACCACACAATATCTGTCGTCCCTCATCCATGGCACGTGCGAAAACGGGAACAAGGAACTCACGATGAGTGAAGCGCTGATCAATATCGGCGTATTCAACGACAATCGCGCGGCCTTTGAGCTCGGGCTGAAGATGTGGCGCGGGCGGACTCCGGCCTATATCTATCTGAAGACGGACGGACCCAAGCCTGTTGACCCTCCGGGCTGTGGCCCCGCTCTCTGGGGAAACAAAGGCTTCACCCCTGAATTCGTGGATGGCTTGTTGCAGGAAAGCGCCCGCGACTCCGGACACGCCAACCTAGCTCTTGCCGGCATGGTGGACGCCGCCGAAACCGCTCGCCAGCAGGGCGTAGACCTATACGCCGAGCAGGGCAACCGCATCATGGCCGCGCTTGAATTCCAGGCACAGTACCTGCCGCCGAACAATGCACAACCGCCGGAGGGCCTGGAATTCCATCTTCATCCCACATGGGAAATTGCTTATAACGAATTTCATGACCGGCTCGGAAACAGCCTTCCGAAAATGGCGGTCGTTCTTCCGCTCAATCGTCCCACTGGCGTTAACCATCCCATGAACTGGGAAACTTTGACCCATGCTGGAATGGGCGGGATTGGACTTCCTCCAGTAAAAAAGCAAGATATAGCCCACACCAACCGGCGGCCAAAAAACAAATCGCAGACCGCAGAGGGGCACCGGAGAAGATTAATAAACAACAGAAATGAACGATTTGAAAGAAGATGCGGAAAACCACATTTCCGTGAGATCTCTCGAAGATCGCCGAGGAGCAATGTGGGTTACATTAGTCTAGGCACAGTCGAACCGGCTCTGCGGGGGTGCATTGAGCACGGTGCCCCAACGCCTCTGGCCCCACAACCTATAACTATGGCTGAGATTTGTCTAATTCAGAAAAATTTTGCATGAAGACGAAATGATTCAGGTAATTCAAATAATTAGTATACTGAAAGCTGTTGTAAGATCCAGGGTTTCTGCTCAGCTTCTAATCATCGAGCGGCACGCAGATCGGATGATTAAGAACACTGCTTACTAACCGGCTACCAGGCAAATCAATAATGTGACTTGGCGCCCAATCGGCAGCGTGGCTTTGCCCCGCCTGCAAAATCAGCATCTCAGTTCCTATGTTGTTGGCTTGCTGCGAGTCAACCGCAGGTGTCCACGCGTGGTGGCCAGTACCTGCACAGAATACGGATTTCATCGGAGGAGTGTCGAATGTCCCGGTCTCATCGTGGTTTCCAAAAATTAGGATTTATTTTTGGCGTGGCTCTGCTTATGAATGCTACAAGCCTGTGGGCGCAAAGAGTTTTGACTGCTGATGGTGTAACTGCCGCGTACACGCGCATCAAAAGCGTGCTGGCGTCTTCGCCAGAGACTCCCGATTGCAGCCACCCTGATTTCGGGCCTCATATCACCCAGGCCATCGATGACGACCCTAACTTCAACAAATATGTCTTTGTCTTCAATATCCACGTTGTACCGGATAATGACCGGTGTTCAGCATTCGACCGGCAACGGCTTGAGATCAAGACAGAGGGCAATTCATCCACACCCGATTATGTAAAAGGATTTCTCGGCGACTCGGTTACCTTCCGCTGGGATTTCAAGCTGGCCACGGGCTTTCAGCCCTCCACGGCTTTTACCCACATCCACCAGATCAAAGCATTCGATGGCGACAGCGGAGCTCCGATTATTACGCTGACGCCACGGAAGGCCAACCCAAATCGCCTGGAGCTGATTCTCGTCGACTCCAATGGAAAGACTACAAGACTGGCTTCAACTCCGTTGGCTCCGCTTGTTGGCCAATGGGTCGAAGCCTACGAAAAGATCACCTACAGTCACAGCGGCACGTATTCCATCGTCCTCAAAAGCGTGAGCGATGGAACTGTACTGTTCAGCTACCAGAATACAGGTCTTGATTTGTGGCGTGCGGGCACGACCGTAGTGCGTCCTAAATGGGGAATTTATCGCAGCCTTAATGACTCCATCGACCTCCGCGACGAGCAGGTCCGCTATGACCGCTTCTGTCTCGCCAAAGGAAACGACGATTGCGTGAGCGACCAGGAGAGTCCTGAATTTTCGCTGACGGCTACGCCGCCCCCGGGTCCCACCGGGGCTGGCGGCACTGCCAGCTTTCAAGTGAATGCTTCAGCACTGCGTGGTTTTACTGGAGACATTGCCCTCAGTGTGACCGGTTTGCCTCAAGGAGCGACGGCGCAATTTGCACCGGTAACCATCGGCGGAGGAGCCGGCTCGGCAACCCTCACAATTTCGACTCTCCCCGGCACCACTCCCGGCGAGTACCCTCTGGTGATCGAAGGCATCAGCGATGTGCTCTCGCATGTTGCGACTGTGCCTTTGAATGTCGTCGTTGATTCCACCCCGCCGTTGACGGCAGCATCCGTTACACCTTTTCCTAATATCAATGGCTGGAACAACTCGAATGTGACCGTCAGCCTGAACTCTTCAGACAGCGAAACTGCCGGCACAGGGGTAAAGCAGATCGCTTACAGCGCGAGCGGAGCCCAGACGATTGGTAATACGGTTGTCTCCGGAAACTCGACAGCATTCGCAATCAACGCCGAGGGAACTACGGTAGTTACGTTTTCCGCGACGGACAACGCAGGCAACATCGAGGCGGCCAAAACACTTGTAGTCAGGATCGATAAAACCCCGCCCACAATCGCCGGCTCACGCACGCCTGCACCGAATGCCAATGGTTGGAATAATACGAGTGTGACTGTCGCATTCCAGTGCACGGACGCTCTCTCAGGCCTGGCCCCCGGTAGCCCTGCTGCACCTACCGTTCTTGCAAGCGAAGGCGCGAACCAGTCTGTGAGCGGCACGTGTACTGATCTTGCCGGAAATTCAGCGTCGGCGACCGTCGGCAGCGTCAATATTGACCTGACGCCGCCAACCATTACCTGCGCTGCCAGCCCCGCCGTAATCTGGCCGCCTAACCACAAGCTTGTGTCGGTGAATGTTGCCACAACCGTTTCTGATTCCCTTTCAGGAGCGGCATCGTTTTCGCTGGTTTCAGTGACAAGCAACGAACCCGACAGCGGCATGGGTGACATTCAGGGGTTCACTGTCGGAACCCCGAGCACGAAGGGTTATCTTCGCGCCGAACGCCTGGGTTCAGGCACAGGCCGGCTTTATACGTTCACATATCAGGGCCTTGATTTGGCGGGAAACTCTTCAGTTTGCACCACAACTGTAAGTGTTCCACACGATCAGGGGCATTGATGATAAAAGTTAGGAAATTAGGAAATTTTGGGTAGTGGGATTTGAACTCGAGATCATCGAGTGCTTCTCTCTCACAATCTTGCGTATTTGGAATCGCGTATCCCTGGCCTCTCCTAAAGAGCTGGGATTATCTCGTTCCCGGCGCCACGTGTAATTCTGCGGGCATTACCTGATCGGGCAAATTGCAAAATCCAATTTTCAAACGCTCGTCCCACTCTCTTGTTGTATGTCATTTCCATTACTGGCATGCGTATCAACTCCTGACTTTGCGATAGTTTCCGGCTTTATTTGTACGTCACCTTCATCCGATCCAGGAACACGCTATAGGGAAGAGGAACGCTGTTGCTGTCGAGTTGAAAAGCATTGGTGAACTGGTCGTTGGCGTCGCCCGACAGGAAAGCATCATGGCGGATATTCACCGGCATGCGGACGCCATCCACAGTGAGAACATCATGGAAAACCGAGTGAGAAGCTGCGTCATTATGGTACTCGGCCACAATGTGGTGCCATGTGCCTGGAGTGAAGCGCTGCAACGGCAGGTTCGCCGGCTCCCACACCTTGGCCCCATAGTTGAAAATGCGCCACGTGTTCGAAGCGTAGTCGGCCTGCCAACTGAAGTTGTAAATCCAGCCATTCAGTGCCTGTTGGCACTCGAATTCGAGGGCCTGCGGAGCATTCTCTGAGCCGCTGGGAATGTAGAGATCAAATTCATATTGAAGAAAATTGATTTGCGTGTGAATGGGATTCTGCACCCGATAAAAATAGCCATTCGTGTAAGGCACACTGGCAGCGATGGAGAACCGGGTGGCGGAACCGTCTTCACTGGGAGAAGCCATACCCACCGCGGCGGAGTAATTGGCAATCGCGCCTGTGCCGGCGCCATTTCCACAAGCGCCGCAGGTCAGCCACTTATCTATATCCTCGATATTGTCGATTGCCGTTGCCCCTGCGGGAATGGGATTGGAGGGTAGTGCCGTAGCTGGTTGGGCCGACGAAATAGGTTGCGCGCTCTGGACTGCGGAAGGGCTTCCGCAAGAGGCCAGGGCCAAAACCAGGAGAAAAATGCCAACACAAGAACTTACCACGCGCCAGGATCGCAAGCGACCTCCTCGTGGACGAAGCGGCTGGTGATAGACGCCGCAACTCTAACCTCCAGAGCTGGAATTCGGATTACGCAAAAAACCTGAATCGAAGAGGATTAAGAAGCGTAGAGGTGAGGGAACTCGTATGCGGTTTTTAACTATTACCGTACTTCAACTGCGGTGTCAGTAATCCGCGTGTGCCCGTGCCAATGTTCAAGCGCACGTCTAATTGCTGGCCCAGGTGGGCCTTCTCGGTCTCCAGATAGCTTTCCACAAAATGCAAGCCGCTCAAAGTGAAGGAAGGCGGCAAATGGAAACGAATCCATTTGCCGCCGACGGATGAAGAGCAATGCTGCCCACTCGCTAGAACAGGAATTTCAACGCAAACTGAATTTGCCGCGGCGTGTAATTCGGGTTCATGCGATCAATTTGCGCAAATGCAATGCCTGTCTGGCCGGCATTATGCTGCGCCAGCGTAGGGACGAGGTTGGTGGTTGGCGTTACGTTCTGGTCATTGGGAATAAAGTAGCTCGGCGTGTTCGTCAGGTTGAAGAACTCGGCGCGGAACTGCACCTTGTAACGCTCCGTCATTTCGAAATCTTTGAAGACAGAGAAGTCGAAGTGCCGGAAGGGCGGACCGTAAAGACTGTTGCGGCGAGAATTCCCAATCGTGCCGAGCGTTGGGATCACAAAGGCTTGCCGGTTGAACCATTCCGCGCCGCAACCGCAACTATGATTTACGCTGGGGTCGGGCACAGAAGCTGACGCAATCTGGTCCGGACGCGTCGGTCCACCGCCAATTCCAGCATAAACAGAGTTTCCAAAGCCGCTGTAGTTATCGGTCAGGCTGAATGGACTTCCCGAGTTCCACACCAGCACCATATTGGTCTGCCATCCACCCAGCAGTGTTTTCTTGCTTCCGCTGAAATTTTTTCCGAAGGGCAATTCATAAGAAGCAGTTGTGACAAAGCGGTGGCGCAGATCCAGGTCGCCATTGCCTTTCTCAACCAGGCGGATGTTAAAGGGATCGGCATTGCCAAAGCCTTCCTGCCCCTCCATGCTGAGGTGAGTAGCGTCATCAATTTCGTGAGACCAGGTATAGTTGGCCGATACCGACAGTCCATGAGTAAAACGGCGTTGGAATGATGTTTGCAGCGCATTGTAGCTGGAGCTGCCCGCGCTCTCGTACATTCCAACGCTGCCAAGATTGGGCAGAAGGGCAACTGTGGGGCGGGTATCGAGGCGTCCATCAGGCCCGCGATGCGAAGCCGGATTGAGTGGATCCTGAACGTTGACGTCATTGAGCACAACCGGAAGATGGCGTCCCGAACCGCCCACATATCCGGCCGAAATCACATTTGCGCCAAACTGCTTTTCCACCAGAAGATTGTATTGATACACGTAAGACGTTCTGAAGTTCAGCGCTACATTGTCAGGCAGCGCCAGGTTCGCGCTGGTCAGGCTCTGCGGAACCGGTATGGGAATCCCCTGCGCCAAAGAAGTAGAAGCGGTAGCAACTGCGCCCGTTCCGCAAGTCGGGGACGGCGGAACCTGCCCATCACGAAGCTCGATCGTGGTAGCAAGCGGAGACTGGCATCCGGGAGAATAAATCCCATTGAAGGGAGCGTTCTTCAAAGATGCGTTTGAAGTGTAATTGCCGGGAAAATACGCCATACCGAATCCGCCGCGAATTACCATACCGGGCATAACCGTGGCTGCAAAGCCAAGACGCGGCGCGAAGTTGCCGTAATTGGTCTTGAGGCCCGCGGTGTCGGAAGATGCCACCATTCCTGCGGTATTGATACCCAGCGCTTTGATGGTCGCCAGCCCATTGCCGGGAATCAGCAGTTGCCGACTTGCCGGATCATAATTGGAAAGATATCCATGCCTCTCGGTAAAAGGAGTATAGATGTCATAGCGCAGGCCATACGTGATCGTCAACCACGGTTTGATTCTCCAATTGTCCTGCGCATAGAATCCAACCTCCCATGAGCGATAGTTGGGCGTAAACAGATCATTGTTGCGCCCTTCTTCGCTGAAAGCTCCGACTAAAAATGTGGCGAGGTTGTTAATCGTTGATCCGCCGCCATCCTCCGGCAATCCAAATTTGATGTGGCCCACCGCTTCATTGCTCTGTACATTCTGCGCCTGCCGGCGAATCAAGCTGGCCCCTGCCTTGATGTTGTGGGTTCCACGGTTATAGGTGATGGCCCCGTCGTACTGGAAGGTATTGCTGATATCTCTGATAGGAACAAAATTGCTATCTCCGAGGGGTTGGAACCCGGCTATATTGATGAGCGGCAACCCGGAGCTCGATAGAGGCCCATAGTTGATATTCGAAGGGAACCCTACTGCCGTGGCCGCCTTGGTGCCGGAGTTGGGCGAGTTGGAAAGGTTATTGATCCGGGTATATGCCGCCTTCAACTCCAGCAGAAGAGCCGGACTAAAGATGTGCGTGTAGTTGAGTTGGCCGTTGTAGGCAATATCCTTTGCTGGTCCGGCAAAACCGAACTGGCCATTTCCCGGATTGATGCTCACGCCGTTAATCGTGACATTGGGCAAAGAGGTTGGGATCAGGGCCGAAACGTTGTTCGAAGTGAAACGCCCATAAAAAAGATTATTGTTATTGAAACGATGATCAACCCGGGCGTCATAGGTATTGCTGAACTGTGTTTTGTTGGGATCAAAAAGAAAATTCTGTGTGGTTGCTCCCGGCGGCCCAAAATTGGGCGCTGGATAGAGCTTAAATATATTGGCTGCAATCGGATCCACCGGTAAGCCCGCAGTTGACGGGTCGGCGGCAACGATTCCCGCTGGACCTAACGCCTGCTCTGCCGCCGTGGGCACGGTGCTGATAATCGGGTTTTGCACGCCCGCAACCTGGCGGAAACCTTCATAACCGAAAAAGAAAAAAGTCCGATCCCGGATGATCGGCCCGCCGATGCTGCCGCCAAAATCATTTTGCCGCAATTTGGCCTGCGGATCGGGCTTGGTCGGGTCGGTGGACACAGGGTTGAAGGGGCTTCTGGCATTGAATACATCGTTCTGGACGAATTCATACAGCGAACCGTGAAAGCTATTGCTTCCCGATTTGGTAATGACGCTGATCAGGCCGCCTGGGGTCCGTCCGCTTTCCGGAGTGTAGTTGTTGGTCTCTACATTCACTTCTTGAATGGAATCAATGGGAGGCTTGACGCCAATCGTGCCGATGATCCGTTCGTTGTTGTCGGTGCCGTCAATCTGTATGTTGTTGAATTGTTCATCCTGGCCATTCACCGTGAATGAACTGGTTTGACGGCGATCGTCGGGGCGCTGGCCGCTGCTGAGCCCGTTGATTTCAGAGGCTTCATTGGCTCCCGGCGCAAACTGCACCAGCGTGGTTAAGTTGCGGGTCGGCAGAGGCAGGTCTTGCACCGGCTGCACCGTCAATGTAGTGCTCACCGTGGAGTTGTCGGCCTGCAACAACGGGGTTTGCGCATTTACTTCCACGCTTTCCGAAGTCTGTCCTAGCTGCAGAGGGGCATCCACACGGGCGCGATCGCCGGCAGAGACCGTCACCACTGAGGTGAATGCCTTAAAGCCCGGTGATTCTACGCGCACTGTGTATGTCCCAGTCGGTAAGAAGGTAAACGCATATTGGCCCACGCTATTGCTTTGTGCGTTCCGGGTCTCGTGGGTCGCCTGGTTAGTGAGGCTCACCCTGGCATTGGCCAGTACTGCCCCGCTGTTATCGGTTACCGCGCCGACTATGTCGGCAGTTGTAAGTTGCGCTCTTACCCCAACGCTACCGAGCAATAAGATACAAGCAACCGCAAGAAAGCTCACATATCTGCAATACCGATTCAGCATAGTAGACTCTCCGTTTTACTCTTTGTGGTTTTGGTTTATTCAGTCTCAGCAAGCTCTTGATGATCGATATTTACAATATCGATTTTGTGCCATACAATATCGGTTTTGTTGACTGGGTTTGTCAAGCACAAAATCAGAAAATTTTTTGCGCTCTAATGCTGTATTTTTGTGGACTGACGGACGCTGATTTTGAGGTTTAAGACCGTGAAATAATGTGGGATCGCTGGCTTTAAATCTATTCAGAAAGGTAGCTTGCTTCGAACTTTCAACTCTGCTCTCATGCAGAGCCGGCCGGACCTGCACATGAAGAAGATAAAAAAGAATAGCCTTGCAAATGGAGTGGTTTCACTCCAGCAATTGGCAGAGCATGTGGGTTTGACCAAAGGGACGGTCTCCGCCGTTCTCAATGACTCGCCGTCAGCTAAGACAATTCCGCAGCGTACCAAAGAGCGGATTTTCGCCGCGGCACAGGAGTTGAACTACCGGCCCAATTTTTTTGCCCGCACTTTACGCAACAAGCGGACATTCACGATTGGAGTGATTACCGAGGAAATTGGCGACGCCTATGGAGGAATGGTCATCAGCGGTATCGAAGCCTTTCTCAGCCAGCGCAAGTATTTTTTCTTAACCGTAGCCCACCGTCACGACCCTCACTGGCTCCAGCAATATTTGGGCATTTTACTGGCTAGGGGGGTGGAAGGTCTTATCACGGTAGACACAAACCTCAAGGAGACCCTGCCCATACCTGCGGTCTCCGTCGCCGGTCATCGTCGTGTGCACGGAGTTACTAACATCGTTCTGGACCACGCTCAGGCAGCGCACCTGGCCTTAAATCACCTGATGGAACTGGGACACGAAGAGATTGCCTTTCTTCGTGGACCGTCTTTCAGCTCCGACTCGGAAGACCGCTGGCGCTCCATTTGCGATGTGACCCAGGAGCTGGGGATCAAGATTCAACCGGCGCTTGCAGTACAGCTCGACTCCGGCGAGCCATCTCCTCAGGTTGGGTACCGGCTCATCAAAGACCTGCTGTCGCGAGGCCATAAGTTCACCGCCTTGTTCGCATACAACGATACTTCGGCGATTGGCGCTATTCGCGCCATTCGCGAAGCCGGACTGCGAGTGCCGGAAGATATTTCGGTGGTAGGGTTCGATGATATCCGCGACGCCGCTTACCATCTTCCCAGCCTCACCACCATTCGCCAGCCTCTTCGCAAAATGGGAGAAATTGCGGCACAAACACTGGTAGAGCGAATCGAAGGCCGCAAAGACTACCCTGACCAAATTGCTATTGAGCCCTCGCTGATTGTGCGCGAATCAACCGCTCAGGCCGCATTTCGTTCCGGCCACAAGCCTTCCCGTCAATGAATCATGCCCGTTCCGTGCGTATTTTCGCCCGTTATTTTTTTAAGGCATAATCACAGCGGTTTATCGAATACTCTGCAAGAGAAATGGAGCGTCGCTTGAGCGCTGCGGCCAACACAATCTCATTTTTGGGGGCGCAACCCTCAATCGAGAAACTCTCTTTTTGGGAAAAAGTCGGCTACGGGCTGGGCGATACGGCCTCAAACTTTTACTGGCAGATGTTCTTGAATTTCCTTCTGTTCTTTTACACCGACGTCTTCGGGATCACCGCAGCGGCTGCCGGAACGATGTTCCTTGTCGTTCGGGCCTGGGACACGGGCATTGACCCCTTCATGGGCGCCATGGCCGATCGTACGCACACGCGCTGGGGTCACTATCGTCCCTATCTGCTATGGGGGGCGCTGCCCTTAGCCTTGCTGGGCGTGCTCGTGTTCACCACCCCGAATCTGAGCACGCACGGCAAGCTCATTTACGCCTATGTCACCTACAGTCTCATTATGGTGGCATATACCTTCATCAACATACCGTATTCGGCGCTGATGGGGGTGATTTCATCCAACTCGCTGGAACGTACCAGCGCTTCCAGTTATCGTTTTGTGCTCGCTTATGGCGGCCTGTTCATGGTGCAGGGGCTCACGCTTCCCATGGTGAGGTTCTTCGGTCGCGGCAATGACCAAAGAGGATTTCAGATGGCCATGCTGGTTTATGGCATCCTGGCGGTTGCTCTGTTCCTGGTCGCCTTTGCTGCAACTCGCGAGCGCGTGCAACCGGCCCGGCAAAAGGCCGGCGCGATAAGAGACGACCTCAAAGACCTGATGCGAAACACTCCATGCATCATGGTTTGCTTCATTGGCTTGTTCGCCGTTTGCTATATCTCGATTCGCATGGGCGCGATTCTTTACTACTTTAAGTATTACATCGGCAGCTATCATTTCGAGCGCCGGATCGCCGGCCACGCTTTCAACTGCAGTTTCGATAGTGGAAGCATGGCCTCACTGTTCATGGCCCTGGGAACATTGGGTATCATCGTGGGCGCGGCCATGGCTCGCCCCCTGGCTCAGCTCCTGGGAGGTAAGACACGCGCTTACATTCTCCTCATGACAGCGGCGAGCGCTCTCACGGCCCTGTTTTACTTCATTCCTTCCCGGCAGATAATTCTGATCTTTGTGATTCATTTGTTGATTTCAACATTGTTCGCCCCCACTTCGCCCCTGCTTTGGGCTTTCTATGCAGATACAGCCGACTACTCCGAATGGAAGGCCGGCCGAAGAGCCACTGGACTGGTATTCTCGGTGGCATCATTCTCGCAGAAACTGGGTTGGACTGTGGGCGGCGCCCTGGCTGGATGGCTGTTGGCCTACTTCGGGTTCCACGCTAACCTGATCCAAACGCATCAGGTGCAAACGGGGATTCGTTTCATGATGAGCTTCATTCCCGCGGCCGCTGGTTTTCTCTCCGCGATAGCTGCTCTCTTTTACAAACTCGACGATTCTTTCATGGTAAAAATCGAACAGGAACTGAAACAGCGCAAACGAGAACAGCCTTTCAAGCCATGAACACATCCAGGTGCCTCGATAGATAAACAAACTGGGCGACTGGGACCGCAGGCCCGCAGGAAGCGCGTCATGCACATGATCACGAAGATAGTTATCATTGAGCCCTGGGCGCTGCTCAATCTCTAAGTAGCAAACAGCGGCTATGAATGGAACAAACTAACTCTTCCATCGAATATGTGAAAACCCGCTGCTGTGTTGTGGGCGGAGGGCCGGCGGGAATGATTGCCGGCTTTCTCCTGGCCCGGGCCGGCATCGACGTCGTTGTGCTGGAGAAGCACGCGGATTTTCTGCGTGACTTTCGGGGCGACACGATTCATCCCTCGACTCTTGAAGTCATGCACGAGCTTGGGATTCTCGATGAATTCCTGCTTCGGCCGCATCAGGAGGTGCCCCAGATCGGCGGCCAGTTCGAAGATGTCACAGTGACCGTGGGCGATTTTTCCCACTTGCCAACCCGATGCAAATTCATAGCCCTTATGCCGCAATGGGACTTCCTGAACTTCATCGCGGAAAAAGCAAAGTGTTACCCGCACTTTCATTTGCGAATGGAGTCTGCGGTCAACGAGCTGATTGAAGAGAACGGCCGCATTGCAGGAGTGCGTGGGAAAACCCCGCAAGGAGCCCTCGAAGTGCGCGCGGATTTGACTGTGGGAGCAGATGGCCGGCATTCCATCATCCGCACAAAAGCCGGACTCAAAGTCATTGACCTTGGCGCTCCCATTGACGTGCTTTGGATGCGCCTTTCGCGCGACCCGACAGATCCGCCCCAAACTCTGGGCCGCTTCAAACCAGGAAAGATACTGGTGACCCTGAACCGCGGCGACTATTGGCAGTGCGCATACGTGATTCCCAAGGGCGGCTTGGATACGATCCGGCAAAAAGGCCTGCCGGAATTTCGCGAAGACATCGCGAGGGTGGCTCCTTTGCTGGGCGGGCGTACCAATGAATTAAGAAGCTGGGACGATATCAAGCTATTAACGGTCGCCGTCGATCGTTTGAGCCAGTGGTGGCGGTCCGGCCTTTTGTGTATCGGAGACTCCGCTCATGCTATGTCTCCTATCGGCGGTGTCGGCATTAATCTCGCTATTCAGGATGCCGTTGCCACTGCCAATCTCCTGGCGCAGGAGTTATCACGTGGAGCGGTCAGCGATGACCTGCTCCGCCAGGTGCAACGCCGCCGCGAATTTCCCACGCGCATGACGCAGGCATTCCAGATTTTCGCGCACAAGCGTTTTCTTGGCCCTGCGTTGAGCAAAGCAAAAAAACGAAGCCGGCTTCCCCTGCCTATTCAACTTCTGCAGCGGTTCCCGATATTGCGCCGAATTCCAGCACGCCTGATCGGATTGGGATTTCGGCCTGAGCACGTGCGCTCACCTGAGAGGCAATTTGGATTGCCGCGCTGAACGGACTAAGCACATTGGAAACGGGCAACTGATACGGCGAAACGGCAGCTTTAAGACAGCACGCCAGCCAGACGGTTTAATTTGATACGTCCCGAACCCCTTGCCTCATCAACTTTTTCAATGCGGCTGGGCAAAAAGGGGAGGACATAGAAAACCTGCCCTCCCTGGACCAGGTTATAGCCCAAATAAATCCGAGAATCTGATTCAACCCGAAACGGCGACCAAAGTGGGCGGCCTGCTACGGTTTATGAATGCGCAGGATCCTCAACAATGCATCGGCCTTTGCGGATTATGTGGGTCTCGTTTGAATAATGCCCCCCTCAAAAAAGACCCTACCCTCGGAGCGGGCGAGGGTTATGATGAAACCATCTCTGTCAGAGATGGGCGTCCCTACCTGCCAAGATGAGACACAGGAATTGAACTTAACGAACTCCTTTTGCCGCTTCGGTACGCCTCAAACTGCAGTCAAAATCGGACTAGACCACAGAGTGCCTCGGCCGCTTGCGGTTCAAAAAATTACGCCACAACCACAGACAAATCAGCCTAAGTGTAAATTCTTAAGAACTCATCGCGCCTATCGTTTATATCTATATTTCTATGAATGAAAGCCAATTGCTTATCGAAGCTTTAGCAGAAGCTAAGGCAGGCCTGTCGGAAGGCGGCATTCCCATAGGGTCTGTTCTGGCTGATTTCAACGGCAGGATAATCTCGAGAGGACATAATCTTAGAGTTCAAACCGGCGACCCGACAGCTCATGCGGAAATAGTGTGCATCAGGAATGCTGGGCGCCGTCGAGACTGGAACAAGCTGGTTCTGGTTTCAACTCTAAGCCCATGCATTATGTGCACGGGCACGAGTTTGTTGTACAAGATTCCCAAAATTATTATCGGCGAGAACCATACCTTTTTGGGCGCCGAGGATCTGCTGGCGGCTCATGGAGTGCAGTGTACTGTGCTTAACGATCTGGAGTGCATCGAATTAATGCGTTCCTTCATTGAAACGCATCCGGCAATTTGGAACGAAGATATTGGAATCCCGTAGATAACAGTCTTTGCGCAAATCCTTCGGGTGCACCCTTCTGCCATCTAACGCCCTGTGTGGGATATTTTCCACGGTTACTATGGTCATTTGACGTCCCATTGCGATCCAGTAACAATGTTGAAGGCACGGCAAAAAAGCGGTTAACTTGTTGTCGTGCTTTTTAAACTGATATGCAGTCTTCATCCAAAAGCGCAATTCATCCTTTGTGCGACAAACATTACCGCCCCATGATGCCTGAAGTGGCGGATGGAACAGCCAAGATCGGGGAGCGCTCCAAGCTGACGCTTTATCGTTGCAGCGTGGAAGGATGCACAAGGCACTACGACAGCCGGAACGGATATTTTGGCGTCATCAGCGGAAACATTTTGGCAGACAAGTATGGAAAGAAGGCGTGTTCCAATGATAAGGCGGCCTTATATCTGGAATCCTACGACAACCAGGGCCAGGAAGAAACCTGGTGCTGCCCAGACCCTAAGTGCAATAGTCGATCCAAAAAAAGTACTAAGATTCCAGAATTCTTATCGTTGTCTTGATGGGGAAGGTGCCGGCCTGGTTACGACGTCCTGACAATTCCGAGCATCGGAACCTGCCGGGGGCAGGTGAAGATGAATTACCCGGAAGCATTCACTCTATTACTCTGGTAACTTGGCTCTAATCTCCAGCTGTGTAAAAGTGACTCAACGACCCCCCTACAACCTACCCCCCTGAAGTGGTGCATTCATGCCGAAGGACCTATCTGGGGCGCTCAGTTACTCTGAGAACCGACGTTCTACCCGATACAAAACGGACCGCTTTGTCGTGATCCAATTTCAGGGTCGCCGGGTGACAGGGATGTGTGTGGACTACAACGAAGACGGCTTCGGCGCGATTATTGAAACCGATCTGCCTGTGGGCGCAATGATGGCTGTCGAGTTCCGGGTTGCAGGCCGCGAGGTAACACCTTTGCAGGTAAAAACGATTTACCGGAAGTATTCAAGATACGGATTCGAATTTATTGCTCCTGAACACAGCAAACGGCAAATTATCGCCGACTTCTTTCGGGAGAGCCTTGAAGGCGATTACTAGAGCTCTCACACACGCTCTTCGGCCCCTGAGGTCGCTCCATCAATCATTCTCGCGGATAATTATGTACACGCTCTAGAACGGCGACTCTCAAAATCCTGAGCGGCATGATTTACTGCCAAGCTAAGCCAACTCCAATTCAATCTTCCTGGCTGCCGTATCCAGCTTTGTAATGCGGAAGCTGCGAATCTGTCCGGCGCTGGCAGCTTCTTTCTTCCTCTCGTTGGGAGAAGCCCCGCTTTTCCATCGCGCCTGCAGCATGGAACTCAGTGATGAGAGGTCAGGCTTTGCGGATGGTGAATCCGGCGCGGCTTGCGTCGGTTGCTCAGCGGAAGCCTGCTTGGACATTCGGCATGCCGCCTGGATGCCTTCGCCCAGTTCCACACGCGCATTGCCGCCCGAGACCTCGATCATGCGCCCGGTGACCACATCGCCTTCTTTGTGTTCCGCCATATATTCATCGAGGCTGCTGGGAACCATTTGTTTGATGCTCAGGCGCATGAGCCGCTTTTCTTTGTTCACTTCGAGCACCTGCGCCTTCACCGTTTGTCCAAGCCGCAGCACGTCCTGGGGATGATTGATGCGTTTCTCTGCGCTGATCTCGCTGACGTGAATCATGCCCTCCACCCCCTCGGCAAGCTGCACGAAGGCTCCAAACTTGGTGATGCTGGTCACTGGCCCCTCGATCACCGAGCCTGCGGAAAACTTCTGCGACACCTCGGCCCAGGGATCGCCCAGCGCCTGCTTGAGCCCGAGGGAAATACGGCGCTCGCCCGCATTCACCCCCAGAATCACCGCTTCCACGGTCTCGCCGGGTTTCACCACGTCACTGGGCCGGCGCACTTTTTTTGCCCAGGACATCTCGGAGATATGGATCAGCCCTTCGATTCCCGGCTCGAGTTCCACGAACGCGCCAAAATCGGTCACACGCGTTACCGTGCCGCGCACGCGCTCGCCGGTCTTGTATTTTTCTACGGCCGAATCCCACGGATGAGGCTGAAGCTGCTTCATGCCCACCGAGATGCGCCTCTTTTCGCCATCAGCGGTCATCTTGAGCACTTTGGCTTCGATCTGCTGCCCAACGGAGAGCACGTCCGCCGGTTTGTTGACGCGTCCCCACGCGATGTCACCCACGTGCAGCAGGGCGTCAACGCCACCAACATCTATGAACGCTCCATAATCCGTCAGGCTACGAACTGCGCCGCTCACGATATCGCCTTCCTTGAGCTCAGAATAGCGCCGGTCTTTGGTCGCGCGCTCTTCCTCTTCGGCAATGGCGCGGCGGTCTACGACCACGTCTTCTTCGGTCACATCGAGCTTGGTGATGCGGCAACGGATCTCCTGCCCCACCAGCTTTTCCATCTCAGCCGCATCGCGGGTTCCGGTGCGCGAGGCCGGCATGAACGCCCGCACGCCCACATCAACACTCAATCCGCCTTTGACCGCGGCCATCACCGTTCCCGAAATGGTCGCCTTGTCGTTAAAGGCCTTCTCCAGCGATGCCCAATCCGTCGGCTGCTCGACTTTGAAGCGCGAAAGTTCATAGTAGCCTTCGGGGTCGCGTCCTTTGACGGTGACGGTGAGTTTGTCGCCCGGCTTCACGGTTTCGCCGGCCTGAACGGCTGCGAGCGGAAGAATGCCTTCCGTCTTAAAACCGATATCGAGGTATACAGCGTCAGCCGAGACAGAAATCACTGTGGCTTCGCGTCCCTGGCTGCCCGGCTGCAGCTTGCGGGAATGGCTCTTCTCGAACTGCGAGAGAATGTCTTTGAATGATTCGGTCGACTCTACGTTGGACTGGCCTTCGGGAATGTTTGGGTTAGACATATCGGATTACATTTCTACTGTGGGGTAATTCAATTAGGATAACACCGCAACGGTTCATCCGGCGGCTTGCGCCGCAGACGGGCTACCCCGGCCTCGAGATAACATTCTCGCCTGACCCGCCGCATGATTTTATTGCAACACCACACTGCCAGAACTCCCATCAGGCAAGGCCGGACCGCAATAAAAATGCCCATGATTGGACCGTAGTATATGAGTCGCCGCGGATCAACGGCCTTGTTCTGCATTCGGTACCAGCCCTTTGGGTAAAAGTCCGACGTCGCGGGGACTTCCAGGCTTACGAAGGGAAAACAAAGACATAGACATAGGCTGTCAGGATAGGCATGCCAACCACCCAGACCCTGTTCTTGCAATCACAGAACTACGGCTTTCGAACGATTCCGATGTAGGAAACCCACGCAACTTCCTGCCGTGAGCGCTTCTCACTGTACCGTCTTGAGTGCAAGTTGAAGAGCAACTGAGCGCGTCCGCTGGCGCGTGATGACGTTATGCTCCAGGCGGCTGGTGAGGCCCAGGGTAACGTGGTTGCTGAGCCGCGACGTTACTTCGAACCTGCCGTCATAGAGGTGCGCGGGAAATGGACGTCCCACCTTTAATTGCTCGCCAATGACCGAGAGCACCAGCCACTCACGCGGATACCAAAACAACTGCGCATAGCTGGCGTGCTGCAGAAAATTCGCCGGCCGGTCGGTCAGTTTGCGCTGGGTGATGTCATGTTCGGCGAGAATCCCCCAGGCTCCAAAGCCCAGCCGGGCGTAAGGGCCCACCATGGTGCGGTGCACGCTGCGGCTCGAGCCATGAAGGGCATTGGCGCCCACTACCGTACTTCCTTTGCCCAGCAGGTCGAGTTCGGCGAGAGAGCCCGCCCCGGACTCGCGCTCGTCGCTCTCTTCCGGCCCGGCGGGAGCAAAAGCATAAGGCGTAATCTGGTAGCGCTTGCCCCACCAGAACAGCTTGGCTTGCAGCGGCGCGTCATAATATCCCATCCGATTGTGGGATCGAATGAGCACGGTCAGGTCGGAGATATTGATTCCGCTTGGCAGCTGATCACGACCGACTGAGAATTCCAGCGTATTCTTCGGCCGATACGACAACAGGGCGCTGGTAACGTACACGGTGCGGGGCTGAATGGCACTCTCATAGCCGAGCGCGGGCCTCTTCGAGCTCTCGTTCTCGCTCATGACGACCGCCGAGAGCCGGAAGCCATCTCCCAGTTCGGTGGCATTCCGGTACATGAGTCGGGAACGCACGGTGTCAACCAGCGGCTTGTCTGTCGTTTTGCTGACCTGCACCTGAGTCACCGAGCGCACATCCTGCGTAATGTGCCCCTTTCCCCCGAGCCACCGGGCCAAGCGGCCATCTGCAGGCCGGTAATCGCCGCCTGCGAGACTCTGCGCCTGATCCACGCTGCGGCCATAGGCGTTGAGAAGTCCGCCTCCCTGCGGAGAGATATGACACACGGCACAGTTGCTGTAACCCAGCCGAATCATTGTGGGCTGAGCTTTTGCCGGACGCTTGAACACGAACAAGGAAAACATTGCGATCACCGCGGCGAAGC
>Ga0070741_10010041_pt1 | contig 18059 bp, 15 predicted proteins | sample Coa_R1_4_FD_66440 | JGI IMG/M metagenome (GOLD analysis project Ga0070741, IMG submission 66440) | Surface soil microbial communities from Centralia Pennsylvania, which are recovering from an underground coalmine fire - Coalmine... | ecosystem: Environmental > Terrestrial > Soil > Unclassified ...
TGTCTTGATCCTGTGCGGCTCGTGCCCGAGCCGGACGAGCGCGTCGGCGACCGCCTCGACGAACGGCGTCGGGCCGCAGACGTACACCTCGGGCTCTTCCTGCACGGTCGGGCCGACCTCACGCAGCATGTCGCCGTCGACGCGCCGGGCGTAGCCGCTCCAGCCCGCGGGTTGCGAACGAGTCAGCGTGTGGACGACCGTCAGCCCTCCACCTGCGAGGCGCTCGAGCTCGCTCCGGTAGATCACGTCCTCCCAGTTGCGCGAGGACAGGAGCAGACGCATTTCGACGCTGCTCGCGGCTGCAGCCCGCGTCCGGATCATCGCCATCAACGGCACGACGCCCGAGCCGCCGCCGACGAGCAGCACCGGGGCGCGCCGCGAAGGCTCCCACACGAAGTAGCCGCCCACGGGACCGCGAAGCTCGATTCGGTCGCCGCCGCGCAGCTCCTCTGTCAGGTACGGCGAGACCTCGCCGTCATCGAGGCGCTCGACCGTCAGCTCGATGCGCATCCCGTCGGGCGCGGAGGCGATCGAGTAGCTGCGCTCGACCTGGTAGCCGTCCTCCGCGGTGAGACGGACGTCGACGTGCTGCCCGGCGCGGTGACCGGCCCAGCCGGGGACGTCGAACACGATCGTCTTCACCCTCGGCGTCTCGACGACCGAGTCGATCACCTCCGCGGGCTGCCAGGTCAGTCGCCCCAGTAACGCTGCTCCCGCCACGGATCGCCGTAGTTGTTGTAGCCGTTCGTCTCCCAGAAGCCGGGTTCGTCCTCCGACTGGAGGCGCAGCCCGCGCACCCACTTGGCGCTCTTCCAGAAGTAGAGGTGCGGGACGAGCATCCGTGCAGGGCCGCCGTGCTCCGGCTCGAGCGGCTCGCGGTCGTACTCGAAGACCACCCAGGCCTTGCCGCCGGTGACGTCCTCGATCGGGAGGTTCGTCGTGTAGCCGCCGTCCGCGAACTGGATCACGTGCGCAGCGGCACTCTCGATCCCGTCGAGCAGCGTGTCGACCGACACGCCCCGCCAGACGGTGTCGAGCTTCGACCACTTCGTCACGCAGTGGATGTCGCGGGTGACGTCCTCGCTCGGGAGCGCGCGGAACTCGTCCCAGCTCCACCGCCGTTCGTCGTCCACTTCACCGATGATGCGGAAGTCCCACCGGTCGAGCGGCGTATGCGGCGTCGGGCCCGCCGACAGCACCGGGAAGTCGGGCGTCGCGTACTGACCGGGCGGGATACGCGCCGCATCCGCGTCCGCGCGGCGCCGCCCGTGGAAGCCGCGCGAGACGAACGACATCAGACACCTCCGGCGGGGAGTGAAGCGGGCTGTGCGGCCGTTGCCATGATCTCCTCCTTCTCGGGGTTCTCCTCGTTCGAACGTGCCGCGACCGGGCGATCTTCCACTCGGCGTCCTGCGTACCGTCTCACGTCCGGGCGACCCGCGCGAGCGCGCCGCCCGACGCCGGCGCGTAACGTTCGCGTGTGACGCTGGGAGAGCAGCTGACGGCGATTGTCGGCGAGACGCACGTGCTGACGGACCCTGCGCTTAAGAGCGCCTACGAGCACGACTTGACCGGACGCTTCTCCGGCGAGTCGCTGCTCGTCGTCCGGCCGGGGGACGCGGCGCAGGTCGCCGCCGTGCTGGAGACGTGCGCGGCGGCGGGCGCCGGCATCGTCGTCCAGGGAGGCCACACCGGCATGGTCGGCGGCGGGACGCCGCGCGACGGCGAGGTCGTGGTCAGCATGAGCCGCCTCCGCACGACCGAGCCGGTTGACCGTGCGGCGGCTCAGGTCACGGTCGGAGCCGGCGTGACGCTCGAGGAGCTCCAACGTCTCGTGCGGGCAGAAGGGCTCGACTTCCCGATCGACCACGGTGCGAGATCCGCCGCGACGATCGGCGGCATGACGGCGACGAACGCCGGCGGGCACCTCGCCGTGCGGTACGGGACGATGCGCGATCAGGTCGCGGGGATCGAGGCGGTCATGCCGGACGGCCGCGTGATCAGGCGCCTCGGCGGCCTCCTGAAGGACAACGCCGGGTTCGACCTGCGCGGGTTGCTCGTCGGCAGCGAGGGCGTCCTCGCCGTGATCACGTGCGTGAGGCTGAAGCTCGTGCCGACCCGTCCGCGCCGGGCGACCGCCCTCTTCGGCGTCGCCGGTATGGAGGACGCGCTCCGCGTCCTCGACCGCCTGCGCTCGCAGGCGCCGTCGCTCGAGGCGATCGACTTCTTCCAGCACGCCGGGCTCCGGCACGTGTGCCGGCGGCTCGGCGCGCCGCCGCCGTTCGCCGCGGACTACCCCGTCTACGTGATCGCAGAGTGCGCAGCCGAGCACGATCCGACGGACGACCTCGCTGCGGCGGCCGACATCGCGGCAGACACCGCCGTCGCCGTCGACGAGCCCGCCCGCCGCACGCTGTGGGCGTATCGGGACGCGCTCAACGAGACGGTGCGCGGCCTCGGGGTGCCGTTGAAGCTCGACGTCTCGGTCCCGGTCGGCACGACGCCGGCGTTCGAAGGCGCGCTGCGCTCGCTCGTCGGCTCCCGCATGCCCGAGGCGGAGCTGATCCTGTGGGGGCACCTCGGCGACGGGAACATGCACGTCAACATCGTCGGCGCCGGTGCCGAGTCCGAGGAGATCGAGGAGGCGGTGCTCCGCCTGGTCGCGTCGCTCGGCGGTTCGATCAGCGCGGAGCACGGCGTCGGACAGGCGAAGGCGCGGTGGCTCGCGCTTTCGCGGTCCGAGGCCGAGCTGTCGACGATGCGCGCCGTGAAGGCGGCATTCGATCCCGAGTGGATCCTCGGCCGCGGCCGGGTGCTCGAACGCTGACGAGCGGCGCGAGCGCCCGCTCAGCCTGCCGCGCGGCGGCGCGTGCGCGCAGCGCCGATCGCCGTCAGGCTCGCGGCGTCCTGCGGGCGGCCGACGAGGAAGCCCTGCAGCGTGTCGCAGCCGAGCGCCTCCAGCCGAAGCCGTGCGGCCTCGGTCTCGACGCCTTCCGCCACCACCTTCATGCCGAGGTTGTGGCCGAGGTCGATCGCCGTCCTGACGATTGCCGTGTTGTTGGGGTCCTGCGTGAGCTCCTCGATGAACGAGCGGTCGATCTTGAGCACGTCGATCGGCAGCTCCCTTAGGTACGCGAACGACGAGTGACCGCTGCCGAAGTCGTCGATCGCGAGCCGTACGCCGATCTCGCTCAGCCGCGCAAGCACGTCCCGCGCCCGCGTCGGGTCGACCATGATCGTGTTCTCGGTGATCTCGAGCTCGAGCCTGGACGGACTGACGCGCCACTTCGAGAGCAGCTCCCGCACCTCCTCGGGGAACCTGAGGTCGACGAGGTCGCGGCCGGTGATGTTCACCGCGACGCCGACGTCGCGACCTTCCACCTGCCACGCGTGGCACTGGCCGAGGGCGGTGTCGAGGACGTAGCGCGTGAGCGCGCGGATGAGGCCCGACTGCTCCGCGAGAGGGATGAACTCGTCGGGCGCCAGCAATCCGTGCTCCGGGTGCTGCCACCGCACGAGCGCCTCCACCACGCGAACCTCGCTCGTCGCCGCGTCCGCCTCCGGCTGGTAGTGGACGATCAGCTGCTTCTCGTCGATCGCGCGGCGGAGCTCGCTGACGAGCGCGAGCCGCTCGAGCGAATGGTGGTCGTATGCCCTCGTGTAGACGATCGGCGTGTGCATGCTCTTGCTCACGTAGAGGGAGATGTCCGCGTGGCGCGTGAGCGTCTCGACGTCGTCGCCGTGGTCCGGATAGAGGGCGATGCCGACGCTTCCCTCGATCTCGATCGTAAGGCCGCTGACGGTGACGGGCTGAGCGAGCTCGGTGCAGAGCTTCTCCGCGAGCGCGCGCGCGGCGGTCGCGTCGAAGACGTCCGGTGCGACGACGCCGAACTCGTCGCCGCCGAGACGCGCGACCGTATCGCTCTTGCGCAGTGCGCGCTGCAGCCGCACCGCCACCTTCTGCAGCAGGAGGTCGCCGCACTGGTGACCCAGCGTGTCGTTGACCTCCTTGAAGCGGTCGAGGTCGATCAACAAGAGCCCGAAGCGCGAACGCGTCCGCTGGGCTCGCAGTAGCGCCTGCTCGGCGCGATCCTTGAAGAGCGTCCGGTTCGGCAATCCCGTGAGGCTGTCGTGCAGCGCCTGATGCTCGATCAGGGACATCTGCTCACGCAGCTTCTCCTCGCTCGCTCGAAGCGCTGCTTCGCTTCGCTTGCGACCCGTGATGTCGATCATGTAGCCCTGCGCGTAGAGCGGCTTGCCCGCCGGGTCGCGCACGACGACGGCGGCGTCGTGGATCCAGACGGTGCGTCCGTCGCGTGCGAGCAACCGGTACTCCGTCTCGAGCGGCTCGCCGCTCTCGTGCATCGCGGCGAAGCTCGCGAGGACGCGGTCGCGGTCCTCCGGGTGGAGAACGGACGCGAAGAAGCTCGGGTCCGCGATCCACTCCTCTGCCGTGTAGCCGACGAGGTCTGCGATCTGCGGGCTCATGTAGACGGCGCTCTCCGCGTCGAGCTGCTCAACGTAGCTCGCGAGCGGCAGCTGCTCGACGAGCGTCCTGTACCGCTCCTGCGCCTGCCGCAGCCGCTCTTCCGCGTCGAGCCGCTCCGTCACGTCCCACACGACGCCGACGATCCGGCGGGGGTCGCCCTCTGCGCCGGCGACGACGCTCCCGGCCGCTGTGCGGGACCTGAGCTCGCCGTCAGGGAGAACGGCTCGATACGTCACCTCGAAGCGGCCGGCGTCGACCGCGCCGAGCAGCACGCCGCGAACGCGATCGCGGTCGTCAGGATGGACGTGGTAGAGCAGATCGTCGAGCGGGACGGGACTCGTCCCGCCTGCGTCGACGCAACCCGGCTCGAACGAGATCACCTTGTCCGTGTCGAGGTTCCACTCCCACGTGCTCATCCCGGCGACCTGCAGCGCGAGCGCCAGCCGCTGCTCGATCGCGGCGGAGCCGGAGCCGACCGGGGAAGAGACGTCCGTCGGGAGTGCCATCTCCTCGGTATCGGCTTCGGGCGCCGCCGACCTGAGCGCTCCCGGCGCCGGACCCGGCGCGGCCGCCAAGCACCGCTGCGCCGGCGGCTGCCGCAGCCAGTCCCGCGCCGCCCGACACCGCGAACGCGAGCTCGGTTCCGCCGGCGTCCGCGAGCCAGCCGCCGAGGAGGCCGCCGAGCGGCGCCGACGCGATGATCGTGTACGTGTAGAGGCTGATCACGCGGCCGCGCAGCTGATCGGGCGCGGCGAGCTGCACCTGCGCGAACGCCTGCCCGGACCACGTCGCCCAGCCGGCGCCCGCGACGAACAGGAGCATCGCCGCAACGGCGCTCGCGCGGACCGGTGCCAGCGCGAGGATCGGCGCCGAGAAGAGAAGGGCGCCGGCGATGAGGAACCGTCTGCCGGTCGACGATCGCGCAGCGCTCGCGAGCGCTCCCGCCACCGCGCCTGCGCCGTACGCGGCGAAGAGCGCACCGAACGTTCGCGCGCCGCCGTGCAGCGTGTCGCGGGCGAGCACCGACAAGAGGGTGCGCATCGTGCTGAAGCCGAAGAGCCCGAGCACGCTCCCGATGCCGAGTATGGTCATCAGGAGCGGCGAGCCCCGCACATGTGCGAACCCCTCGCGCAGCGCGCGCACGCCGCCCCGCCGCTCACCGCGCTCGACCCGGAAGAGCTCGGCGCGGCGCATCGCGACGAGCGCCGCGAGCACGGCGACGAACGAGAAGGCGTTGACGGCGAAGCACCAGCCGGAGCCGACGGCGGCGATCAGGACGCCGCCGAGCGCGGGACCGACGACTTTCGCCGCGTTCTGGAGGCTGACGTTCAGCGAGACGGCGTTCGGAAGCTCCTCCCGCCCCACCAGCTGGTAGATCAGCGCGTGCTTGCTCGGGTTGTCGAAGACGAGCGCCACGCCCGTTCCCGCCGCCAGCACGTACAGCAGCCACAACCGGTCGACCCCCGCGAACGCGACCGCCGCGAGCCCGGCGGCGACGCACATGGCGAGCGTCTGCGAGCACATCAAGACGCGCCGGTTGTCGAACCGATCGGCGATCACGCCGCCGTAGAGGCCGCCGACCATGAACGGGCCGTACCGGCAGAACACGAGCAGCCCGACCTGGAACGGCGAGTGCGTGAGCTGCAGCACGAGCCACGGCAGCGCCGTGTCCTGCATCCACGAACCGCTGTAGGAGACGATCTGGCCGACGAAGTACAGCCTGTAGTTGCGGTATTTGCGCAGGCTCGCGAGCACCCGCTCGACCCTAGCCGATCGCTACGGAGGCCTACGCCGCGCGGCCGTCACAACGGATATCGCGCCTCGTGCGAGACGTCGACGATCCCTCCGAGCGCTCGGTACCGTCGGTCGCGGCGAAGGAGAGGGTCGCGCTCGGCGCGCAGCACCCGTTCGACGCGCCCGACGCAGACGACGTGCGTGTCCGTTTCCAGATCCGACGCAAGGCGGCACCAGACGACGAGCGCCGCACCGTCGACGGCGGGCGCGGCGGCGTCTTCGAGCACCGGAATCGACTGCTCGGCGAACGCGTCGCCCTCGGTCGGCTCCGCCGCCCGTACCGCGATCTCCGCCTGATCCACGGACAGCACCGAGATCGAGAACGTCCGGCGCTCGCGCAGAAGCGACAGCGTGCGGCTCCGCTTCGCGAGCGACGTCGCCACCATCGGCGGCGCATACGAGACATACGTCACGGTTGCGGTGCTGCACGAGCGAGCCGCGCCCGCCGCCGCCGCCACCACGACGACCGGCAGCGGCAGCGCCGCGAGCGCCTCGCTCACGCGACGCAGGCTCCGCCGAGCGCCGTCATCTACCGGAATCTATTGAATCTCTTCCCCTCAGACGCCGACCGGCGGCGGCGGTTCGGCGACGCCTTCCAATTCCGCCGGCGTCGAGCTAAGGTGCGCCCCGGGTCAACACCGGGCTGGATCTGTCCGGACGAGGAAAAGGGGGGTTCAAACGATGCGTTTCGTGCAGGCGTTCGTCGGCGTGGCCGTCATCTTCTCGATCTCTGCGGCCGCTGCGACCGGCAGCGCCGACGCTCCGCGTCTTCGCTTCAGCACGTTCACCGCGAGCGTCCTTCCGGGGAACAAGGCCGTCGTCTCCATCGCCGACACGAAGCCGAAGGATTCCTGCACGTTGCGCGTGAGCTACGCCGACGGCTCGCCGCAGTCGGGCCTGCCGAAGCGAACGGTCGTCAAGGAGCGGGCGTCGTGGAGCTGGATCGTCCCGGCAGAGACGCGCGCCGGCGCCGCCCACGCGGCGATCAGCTGTCGGTCGGGCGCGAAGGCCGGCCGCACGATCGTGATCGTCGGCGACATTCCGCCCGCGCTTCCGGAGGTCGACGTCGCCAAGCAGGGCTTCTCGACGCGCGCAGGCTCCGGGTCGACGGCGAACGCGAGCATCAGCTACGGGATCGTCCTCACGAACACGTCGACGACCGCCGACGCGGTCGGCACCTACGTCCTCGTCAACTTCGTCAACGCAAACGGCGTCCTCCTCGGCTCCCAGAGCACGACCGTGCGACTGATCCGCGCGGGCGGCGACTTCGCGATGGGCAACACGCTCAGCTTCCCGTCCGCGCCCTCAGTGTCGAAGCTCGAGGTGGTCGTACGCGTCGGCGGGAAGCAGGCGCCCACGACCGACCCGCCGGTCTCGGTCGCGAACCTCCGGGTGGTCCCGGATCAGAACCCCGGCTCAGGCGGCTGGGTCGGCTCGGTCCAGGGCGAGATCGTGAACGGCGACGCATCGCACACGATGGTCGGCGCGGACTTCTCGGGCGTCGTGCTCGACGGCGCCGGAAACATCATCGGCGGCGGCTACGGGTCGACGTCCTCCGGGATCTCGGTCCCGTCCGGCGCGCGCGCGTTCTTCACCTTGACGACCGGCTTCACCTCGATTCCGATGGCGAACGCGGAGCGGGTCCAGCTGAGCGTCGCGCCGCACTTCGAGTAGCGACCTCCTCTCGTCTATCGCTGTGCGGCGCCGGCTCTCGTGGCGTCGCGCAGCTCGCCGAGCGACTCGCGCACCTCGTTCGCGAGCGACGCGTACATCGTCGGCTCGACGATCGCGAGCGCCTCCTCCAGCAGCGCCTCCGCCTCGGCGGCCCTCCCCTGCGCGGCGCGGACGATCCCGAGCGCATGCAGCGTCGACGTCCGCGACCAGACGTCCTCGCGGCCGACCGTGTCGCGGGCGTGCTGCGCGATGCGCTCCGCCTCGTCGATCTTCCCCTTCCGCACGAGCGTCTCGGCGAGCAGTCGCTCCGCCTCGACGAGGTAGCCGGACTCCTGCGTCGCGCGGAGACGGGAGACTGCGTCGCGCAGCAGCTTCTCCGCCGCGTCGGCGTCGCCGCGCCGGAGCTCGAGCGAGCCGAGCATCGTCTGCGTCCAGCCCGCCCGTCCTTCGGCGCCGATCTCCTCGAACGCGGCGAGCGCCTCCCGGAACGCGGCCTCGGCGACGTCGTAGCCGTCGTCGTCGAGGAAGCACCGGGCGCCGACTGTGCGCGCGAAGCCGAACGCCTCGCGGCTGCCGCTCTCCTCCGCGAGCGCGACGGCGCGGTCGAGGAGCTCGCGCGCACGTTGCGGCTCGCCCTCGATGTTCTCCAGCCGCCCGAGCTGTGCGAGTGCGAACGACTCGAGGTCGCGTCTCTGCATCGCACGGGCGATCTCGACAGTCGCTTCGGCCTGGCGCCGGGTTGCGTCGAAGTCCCCGACCCACCACGCGATCGCGGACCGGACCGCGCGCGCGCCGTGGAGCCCGACGAGGTCGTCGTCGCGCAGAACCTCGAGCGCGGTGTCCGCCAGCTCGCCGGCGCGGGCGACGTCGCTGTCGACGCGCAGCGCGATCTCCGCGAGCAGCACGAGCGCGCGTCCTTCGACGTCCGGCGCCTGCTCGCGCCGCGCGTCGCCGAGGACGGCCTCGGCCTCCTCGCGCGCCGCGGGCACGTCGGACAGGCGCCACGCGGCCTCGGCCGCGAGGTAGCGCCGGCGAATCGTCGGCTCGAGCTCCACCGCGCGGCGGAAGCGTGACCGCGCGAGCGCGAACGAGCTCCGGCGAAGCGACCTGCGGCCGGCACCCTCGAGCGCCGCCGCGGCCTCCCGCGCGAGATCCGGCGGAACGGCTCCGTCGAGCTCCGCCGTCAGGGCGGCCGCACGCTCGAGGTGGTGCGCGTGGATGTCTGCGAGCTCGTCGGGGGCCCGTGCGGCGACCCACTCCGCGACGCGGCGGTGGTCCTCCGCTCGCTCGGCCTTGCTCACCGTCGCGTGGGCGACCTCGCGGATCAGGCCGTGGGTGAACCTGAACGCGCGCTCGCCGGAGATGGACGAATGGGCCTCGGGCGCGACGAATTCGCGTTCGAGCAGGCGGTCGAGCGATCCGGCCACGTCGATGCCGGGCGAGAGCGCGTCGAGCGCGCCGCGCCAGAACACCCGGCCGACGAGGGCGGCGCGCTGGAGCAGCCGCTTGTCGACCGGGTCGAGCGTGTCGATGCGCGCCGCGATCAGCGCCTGGATGGTGTCCGGGATGCGCTTCAGCCCGGCGCGCTCGTCGAGGGCGAGCATGCGCGCGGTCTCCTCGAGGAAGAGCGGGTTTCCTTCCGCCTTCTCGAGCGCGAGCGCACGTTGCCCCGGTGGAATGTCGGCGCGCGCGAGCAACGCGTCGACGAGCTCCCCGCTCTCCTCCGAGCTGAGCGGGCCGATCTCGAGCGCGAGTGCGCGCGGATTCCCTCCGCCCCACGTCGGCCGCGACTCGAGCAGGTCGGGCCGGGCGACGCAGATCAGGAGGACGGGCGCGTCGCGAAGCGTCCGCGCGAGATGCTCGATCACGTCGAGGAGCGCGTCCTCTGCCCAGTGGACGTCCTCGAACACGAGCACGAGCGGCTGCGCCTCGGCAAGACGCTCGGACCAGAGCGTCACCGCCCACGTGAGCTCGGCGGGGCTGTGGCCCTCGCTGTCGTCGGCGGCACCGAGGACGCCGAGCGCGACCGCGAGCAGGTCGGCGACAGCCTCGCTCTCGCACGAGAGCCGCAGCCGTTCGAACGCCTCGGAGGCGGGAGCGTCGTCGGTGATGCCCGCGGACTCCTTGATCATCGATGCGAGCGGCCAGTAGGTGACACCCTCGCCGTACGGCAGCGCGCGCCCCCGCAAGACGGTCACACGCTCGGCCCCTGCGGTGAACTCGCGCACGAGCCGCGACTTGCCGATCCCGGGGTCGCCGAAGACGGTGACGAGGTGCGCGCGGCGGTCGCGCACCGCTCGCGCAAGCGCGTTCTCGAGCAGCTCGAGCTCCTCCTCGCGGCCGACGAACCACGCGGTGGAGACGGGCGGCGGCGACTCGAGCGTCCGCAGGGCGCGCCACGTCCACAGAGCGTCGCTGCGACCTTTGGCCTCGACCGGCCCCCGGTCCTCGACCTCGACGACCCCGGCGGTCAGTCGCCGCACCGTCGGCCCGAGAACGATCTCTCCCGGCTCCGCCGCCTGCTGGAGGCGGGCGGCGATGTTCACCGCCTCACCGGTCACGAACGTCGAATCGCCGTCGTCCACGACCACCTCGCCGGCCTCGACGCCGACACGCGCCTCGAGCCCCAGCTCGTGGACCTGCTCGAGCACGGCGAACGCGGCCCGGACGGCGCGCTCCGCGTCGTCCTCGTGTGCGCGGGGCGCGCCGAATGCCGCCATGACGGCATCCCCGGCGAACTTCTCGACCGTCCCGCCGTACCGCTCGATGCACCGTTGCGCACGTTCGAAGTACGTGCTCACCCGCCTCCGGACGACCTCGGGGTCGGCGCTCACGACGAACCGCGTCGAATCGACGAGGTCGACGAACACGACGGTCGCGAGCTTCCGTTCCACGCCTCGATTCTAGGTGCCGCCGGCGGGCCGCCAGAGCCCGCGGTCCCGCGCTAGGAGACTTCCGCCGGCAGGCGGTCGACGACCGCGTTCAGCACCTTGAGCTGGATCGAGGGCATGTTCCTCATCAGGTCGCGGAAGGCGCGGTCGGTGACGACGAGCAGCCGCGCAGGCGTCGTCGCGGTGACCGTCGCGGTCCGAGGCCGGTCGGAGACGAGCGCGATCTCACCGAAGAAGTCGCCGGAGCCCATCGCGTTCACCTTCCGGCCGTTCCGGCGGACGTCGGCGGCGCCCTCGACGAGCACGAAGAACTCGCGTCCCGAATCTCCCTCCCGCGTCAGCACCGTCCCCTCTCGGACGTCGATCTCGTCCGCGAGCCGCGCGATCTCCCCGATCTCCTTCTTGGAGCATCCGGAGAAGAGCGGCACCCGCTTCAGGAGCTCGACCTTCGCGTCCCGACGAAGCACGGCGCGAGTCTACGACGATCGTCAGGCGGATTCCACTGCCGCCTCCGGCGCCGGCTCGCGGCGGCCCAGGAAGAGCGCCCGCCGCGCCCACTCCGGCATCCACCAGTTGGCGTCGCCGAGCAGCCGCATCAGCGCCGGGACGAGGAGCGCGCGGATCACCGTTGCGTCGAAGATGATCCCTGCCGCGAGCCCGATCGCGAACTCCTTGATCTCGAAGCCGGGGCTCGACGAGAGGACGAGGAACGCGAACATCAGGATCAGGGCCGCGCTCGTGACGAGCTTGCCGGTGCGCGACAACCCCAGCTCGATCGCCCGGTTCGTCGAGCCCGTCTCGTCGTAGGCCTCACGCATGCGCGACAGCATGAACACCTCGTAGTCCATCGACAGGCCGAACAGGAACGCGAAGATCATCAGCGGGATCCACGCGGTGATCGCCTGCGTCGCGGTGATGTTCCAGAGCGACGAGCCGTGGCCCATCTGGAAGATGAAGACGACGATGCCGAATGCGGCGCCGAGCGAGACGAGATTCAGCACCGCCGCCTTGATCGGGAGGACGACGGAGCGGAACGCCCGCGCGAGCAGGATCAGCGTGAGCACGAGGACGAACGCGAGCACGTACGGGAAGTTGCCGTAGACGGCGTGCACGAAGTCGCGATCGACCGCCGGCACGCCGCCGAGCGTGGCAGTCGTGCCTTCGAGGTTCGCGTTGACGCGATCGATGATCGACTGGATCCCGGGCGCCGCGCCGTCGATATTCGGGAACGCCTCCACGAGCGAGTCCTGCCCGTGGCGCCAGCCGGGCGCGGCCGGGACGTTCGCACCGACGATCCCCTTCGCCGACCGCACCTTGGCGGCGACGGCCTGCGCGTCGCCCCCGTGCTCGACGAGGACGACGAACGGCTTCATCACGCCGGGGCTGATGCCCGCGTCCGCGAGAAGCTGGCGGCCCTCGATCGCGGTGCCGGAGCCGGGGAAGTTCTTCAGCTGCGACTCGTTGGGGTTCAGCTGCAGGCCGACACCGACGAGCACCGCGACGATCGCGATCCCGACGCCCGCGACGGGCCACGGGCGCCGCAGCACGAAGCGCGCCCAGCGCCCCCACGCGCCGTCCTCCGGGTGGCCGTGGTCGACGAGGCGCTTCGGCATCAGGCGCACGCTGTTGATGCGCGTGCCGAGCGTCGCGAGCAGAGCCGGGAGGAGCGTGATCGCCGTGATCACCGACACCGCGGGAATCAGCATTCCGCCGATCCCGATCGACCGGATGAAGGGAAGTGGGAGCACGATCATCGAGAGCAGGCCGACCGCGACGGTCGACCCCGACACGATCACCGAGCGCCCCGCATGCGTCATCGTCTCGACGAGCGCCGTCTCGACGTTCTCGCCTTCGCGCAGCTCGTCGCGGAAGCGGAAGATCATCAGGAGCGCGTAGTCGATCGCGACGCCGAGCCCGACGAGCGCGATCAGGAACTGCACGATGATCGAGACGTTCGTGATGTAGGTGAGGCCCCACACGAGCGTGAACGTATTCAGGATCGCCGCGACCGCCACCACGATCGGCATCAGCACCGCGGGGAGCGTGCCGAAGACGAACAGCAGGATCACGAGCGCGCCGAGACCGCCGACCATCGCTTCCAGGAGGACGCTCGGACCACCCGAGTCCCCGTGCGTGCTCGCCTCCTCGAGCGGGTCGTGTCCCGTCACCGCGACCGTGATGCCGGAGGGAAGGCCCGCAGCGGCAGCAGCCCGCATCTTGTCGGCCCCGCTCTTCGTGTCGAACTTCGCGGTCCCCGGCGGGTAGACCTCCTCGAAGGTCGTCCGGCGGTCGGCCGAGACGTAGTTCAGGCTGCCGGTCGAGAAGTACGAGCTCGTCCGCGCGCCCGGCATCGTCTTCGCGGCGCGCGTCATCGCCTGCTTGATCGCGTCGCTCTTCGTCACGTCAGAGCTCGCGTGGAAGACGACGACGTTCGGCGGCCGGACACCGGTGCCGAACGTCTTGAGCGTCCGCTGGTTCGCCTCGTACGCGGACTTGCCTGGAATCGAGAAGCTCTGGTACCAGCGCTTCGACACCTTGCCGGCGGCGAACCCGCCGAACAGCGTCAGGACGACCCACACGCCGATCACGAGGAAGCGGCGGCGGGCGACGAGATGGGCGAGGCGGGCGAGCAGGCTGTCGTTCGGCTGGCGTGCGGCGTTCATTGCGGGCTCCTCGTGTCGTCGTGGTCTTCGCGGCTGAGACCGTTTCGGGCGGCGGAACTCATCGCGCGCCCCGAGCGGTTATCATTCGATGTGCAAAAGGTTCTAACAAAGAGTTATTCGCGTGTCAAAGGATTTGAGAGAGCAGCTCGTTCGCGACTTCATCGGCGCCCTCCGGGCGGCGCAGACGGCCGTCGACCTCGTCGACGAGGCGGTGGCCGAGTACCTCGGCATCCACCGTACAGACGCGCGCTGCCTCGACATCCTCGACCAGGAGGGGCCGATGACGGCGGGCCGCCTCGCGGAGCGGGCGCACATCACCCCGGGGGCGATGACGACGCTCCTCGACCGCCTCGAGCGGAAGGGGTACGCCCGCCGCTGGCGCGACACCGAGGACCGTCGCCGCGTCCTCGTGGAGGTGACGCCGGAGCTGCGGCAGCGCGCGTACGCGCTGTACGGCTCGGTCGAGGACGCGGTCGCCCACCTCGCCTCCTACTCCGACGACGAGCTGCGGTTCCTGATCGAGTTCCACCGCGAAAGCGCCGAGTACCAGCAGCACCTGATCCGGCGCCTGGAGGAGCTCCGCGCGGGTCAGCCGGGCGAGGCCGCGGGCGCGTAGACGGCGAGCCACGCCGATCCCGGGGCGGTCTCGAGCAGCTCGTGCTCGAGCCCGGCCGGCAGGAACAGCCAGTCGCCCGCGTCGAGCTCGTACGCCCTGTCGCGCACGCGGAGGCGTGCGCTGCCTGCGAGCAGCACGACCCACTCGTCTTCGTCCCTGCCGGTACTCGACCGGCGCGGCCAGCGTGCCGCTCAGGATCTGCTCGATCCGCATGCCGCCGCGCTCGACCAGGCGTTCGACCGTCTCGCCGACCGCCGGTGCCGACGCTCCATCGGCGAGCCGGCCGCGGAGGAATCCGTCAGGCGACGGCAGGCAGCCCCTCGATCGCCTGCAGCGCGCGGTCGAGCTCGGCGTCGTCGAGCGCGAGGTCCTCGAGCTTTCCCGCGAGGTAGTTGTCGTAGGCGGCCATGTCGAAGTGGCCGTGCCCGGAGAGGTTGAACAGGATCGTCCGCTCGGTTCCCGCCGCGTCAGCCGCGCGCGCCGTCTCCAGCGCCCCGTGGATCGCGTGCGCGGACTCGGGCGCCGGCACGATCCCCTCGGCGCCCGCGAACAGGACCGCCGACGCGAAGACGTCGTTCTGCACGTAGGCCTCGGCCCGCACGAGGCCGTCGCGCACGAGCTGCGACACGAGCGGCGCCGCACCGTGGTAGCGAAGGCCGCCGGCATGGATCGGCGCCGGGACGAAGTCATGGCCGAGCGTGTGCATCGGGACGAGCGGCGTCAGCCTGCCGGTATCGCCGAAGTCGTATGCGAAGAGGCCGCGGGTCAGCGTCGGGCACGCAGCCGGCTCACACGCGAGCAGGTCGACGTCCCGGCCGGCGAGCTTCTCGCGGAGGAACGGAAACGCGAGGCCGGCGAAGTTCGAGCCGCCGCCGAAGCAGCCGATGACGATGTCGGGGAAGGCGCCTGCCAGCTCCATCTGCCGGAGCGCCTCCTGCCCGATCACGGTCTGGTGGAGCAGCACGTGACCGAGCACGCTCCCGAGCGAGTACGCGGTGTCGGCGCGGCTCGCGGCGTCCTCGACGGCTTCGGAGATCGCGATCCCGAGGCTCCCCGGTGAGTCGGGGGCCTCCGCGCGAACGGAGCGGCCGGCGTTCGTGTCCTCCGACGGGCTCGCGACAACCGACGCGCCCCATGTCTCGATCAGGGAACGCCGGAACGGCTTCTGATCGTAGGAGACGCGAACCATGTACACCTTGCACTCGAGGCCGAGCAGCTTGCACGCGAACGCGAGGGCGCTTCCCCACTGGCCCGCGCCCGTCTCCGTCGCGAGCCGGGACCGGCCTTCCTGCTTGTTGTAGAACGCCTGCGCGACTGCGGTGTTCGGCTTGTGGCTGCCGGCGGGGCTGACGCCCTCGTACTTGTAGAAGATGCGGGAGCGCGTCCCGATCGCCTGCTCGAGCCTGTGCGCACGATGGAGCGGCGTCGGGCGCCACAGGCTGTAGATCTCGAGCACCTCGTCCGGGATCGGGATCTCGGGCTCCTCGCTCACCTCTTGGAGGATCAGCGCCATCGGAAAGAGCGGCGCGAGATCGTCGGGCCCGACCGGCTGCCCCGTCCCGGGATGCAGGATCGGCTGCATCGGGTTCGGCATGTCGGCGCGGACGTTGTACCAGCGCCTCGGGAGATCCGACTCCGCGAGCAGGAACTTCGTCTGCTCCACGCTGCGGAGCATAGTCGGGCGGAACGAACGCATTTGCGTCTTTCGGCAGCGCGCTCGCTTCGGCACCCTTCGCGCCGTGCCCGTCCAGCCGGCGACTGTTGCCGTCCTCCACCCCGAGGCGGTGGTGCTCGAGATCGTCGAGCAGGCGCTCCGCGACGCCGGCCACCGCGTCCTCGCCACCGTCGACCCGTCGGAGCTCGTCGCGCTCGCGCGTCACGTGTGGATCGACGTGATCGTGAGCGACGCGAGCTTCGCCGGTCGCGCGTTCGTTGCCACGCTCCGATCGATTCAGCCGCAGCTCCAGATCGTCTACGGCATCGCCGCCGAAGAGCACGTGCAGGGCTACGGGGCGGACGGCGTGCACGCAGTCGTCGCCCCGTACACCCTCGCTCACCTGCAGAAGATCGTCAGCGACGCGCTCGCCTCACGACGCCGCAGCGGCCGCCCTCCGGCGCCGAGCCACGGCGACGGCCTCGAGCCGTGAGTGGGCGCCGAGCGCGCGCAGGATCTGCCCCACGTAGTTCCGGACGGTCTCCTTGCTCAGGCTCAGGGCGCGGGCGATCTCCTGCGTCGACCGCCCCTCGTCGAGCAGCCGCAAGACGTCGTTCTGCCGTCGTGTCAGCTCCGGGAGCGGTGCGACGCCGTCCTCCGCGTCGAGGCTGACGATCACGCCGAAGACGCCGTGGGCGACGTCGCTCCCGCGCATCGGCACGGAGCTGATCTCCGCGACGACGCGCCGGCCGTCGACGAGGACGAGATGCACCTCGTAATCGGTGACCGCGGCACCCTCACGCTTCAGCTCCCACTGCCTCTCGACGATCGGCATGTCCTCGGGGACGACGACCGCGGACACCTCTCGCCCGACCACGTCGCCGAAGACGCTCGTGGCGGCGTCGTTCAGCCACACGATCCTCGCGTCCGACACGATGAAGCTCGGGATCCGCACCCGCTGCAGGGTCGAGGCGAGCTCCGACCGCTCGAACGTCACGTGCCGATTGTGTCGTACTTCCGTCGGCGGTGCGACCCGACGCCGGCGGGCAGGTCGGGCGCGCCGCGAGCCCCCGCATACGCACCGTTTCACATCAGCCGGACGCGGTAAGGCCCCGGGCGAGCAGGCCTTCCGACACAGGGGGACGAAATGAACGACGAGCAAGGTCCCGAAGCCGAGAACCGATCGGGCTTCGTGAACCGGCGCATGACGCGGCGCATGCTCCTGAAGGCGGGTGCGGTGGGCGTCGCGGGAGCGGCCGCGGGCGGCGGGCTGCTGCCCGCCGCGGCGGAGGCCGCAGAGGAGGTGAATGCGCCGCCCTCGGCGCTTCGCTTCTTGACGCAATGGGAGTTCGACTACGTGACGGCGATGGCAGAGACGATCTGGCCGACGGACGATCTCGGCCCGGGCGCGCGCGTTGCGGGCGTCGGTCACTACATCGACGGCCAGCTGGCCGGGAACTGGGGTCAGGGCCACCGCTTCTACCTGAACGGCCCGTTCTTCCAGCCCGCCGATTCCGGGCACGGCTGGCAGATCCCGATGACGCCGGCAGAGGTCTACCGCGCGTTCCTGCCCGGCTTCGACGTCTACGCGAAGACGACGTACGGCAACCCGTACACGTCGCTCGCAGCGGACCAGCAGACGAAGGCGCTGACGGATCTCCAGACCGGTCGGGCGGCGATCCAGATCGGCGGCTCGACCGCGTTCACGAGTGCGGACTTCTTCTCGATGTTCCGCCAGAACGTGATCGAAGGGATGCTCGCCGACCCGGCGTACGGCGGCAACCGCAACATGGTCGGCTGGCAGTGGATCGGCTTCCCCGGCGATCCGATGCGTCGCGGCGACCCGTACGAGAAGTACATCTTCAGCGGCAAGGCCTACCCCTACGAGCAGAAGCCCCTGGCGCTCGAGACGCCGGCGGCGAAGGCGGCCGCGCGAGCTGCGGCTGGGGCGCCGAACGTCGCCCCCAGGGCGGGCAACGGGCAACCGATGGGCGGGATGTGAGATGGCGAACAAGAAGGCAGACGTCGCCATCGTCGGCGTGGGCTGGGTCGGCGGCATCATCGCCGCCGAACTGACGAAGGCAGGGCTCGACGTCGTCGGGCTCGAACGCGGTCACGACCGCGGCATCAAGAACTGGGCCGACGACCACGACGAGCTCCGGTATGCAGTCCGGTACGAGCTGTTCCAGAACGTGGCGAACGAGACGTGGACGCTGCGCCACAACCTCCAGGAGAACGCGCTGCCGATGAGGCAGCTCGGCTCGTTCCTGCCGGGAAC
>Ga0070741_10010042_pt1 | contig 18059 bp, 20 predicted proteins | sample Coa_R1_4_FD_66440 | JGI IMG/M metagenome (GOLD analysis project Ga0070741, IMG submission 66440) | Surface soil microbial communities from Centralia Pennsylvania, which are recovering from an underground coalmine fire - Coalmine... | ecosystem: Environmental > Terrestrial > Soil > Unclassified ...
CTGCTCAAAAAGACCGAGCAATCGCAGCGCGTGCTCGAGGAGGTCACCGAAGGCTTCACGCTCGACGTGGTCGCCGACGAAGGCGATCAGGACGAAACGCTCTCGATCGACAAATTGACCGCCGTCGATAGCGATATCGCGCCCGTTATCAAGCTGGTCGATACGACCATCTTCAACGCGCTCGAGCGCCGCGCAAGCGACATCCACATCGAATCGCGTGACCAGGAAGTGGCGATCAAGTACCGCATCGATGGCGTCCTGCATTACGCCATGCCGCCGATCGCGAAAGACTGGCAATCGACCATCATTTCGCGCATCAAGGTCATGAGCGAGCTGGACATCGCCGAAAAGCGCGTGCCGCAAGACGGGCGGTTTCGCGTTCGTTACAAAAACCGCCTGATCGACTTCCGCGTTTCCATCATGCCGACGATTTACGGCGAAGATGCCGTGCTCCGCGTGCTCGATAAAGAGTCGATGAGCGAAAAATTCGCGAAGCTTTCGCTCGACGTGGTCGGCTTCTCGGACGCCGACCTGGTGAAATTCCGGCGCTACATCACCGAGCCTTACGGCATGGTGCTGGTCACCGGGCCGACTGGTTCGGGCAAAACCACCACCCTCTACGCCGCGCTCAGTGAAATTAAGAACGACGAAGACAAGATCGTTACGATTGAAGACCCGGTCGAGTATCAGATCAAGGGCATTACCCAGATTCCGGTCAACGAGAAGAAAGGTCTGACATTCGCACGCGGCCTGCGCTCCATCCTCCGCCACGATCCGGACAAGATCATGGTCGGCGAAATCCGCGATCAGGAAACCGCGCAGATCGCCATCAACTCGGCGCTCACCGGACACCTGGTCTTCACCACGGTTCACGCCAACAACGTGCTCGACGTGCTCGGCCGCTTCCTCAACATGGGGGTGGAGCCCTACAACTTCGTCTCGTCGTTGAACTGTATTCTGGCGCAGCGCCTGGTCCGCGTCATTTGCGATCACTGCAAGCGGCAAGTGCGGTATCCCGATTCGATGCTGGTCGAAAGCGGCCTGAACCCGCAGGAATGGCGCGACGTGCCGTTCTACGAAGGCAGTGGCTGCTTTGAATGCGGGGGAACGGGTTTCCGCGGCCGCTCCGCGATTCATGAGCTCCTCGATCTGACCGATCGCATTCGCGAGATGATTCTTGATCGCCGCCCGACTTCCGAGATCAAGCGCGCTGCGCGCGAAGACGGAATGACGTTCCTTCGCGAATCCGCCGTCGCGAAGATGCGCGCCGGCGTCAGCACCCTGCGCGAAATCAACAAGGTGACATTCATTGAAGGATAGTGGGATGAGATTCACCTCCCAGGTGCAGAAACGCCGCGAAGAAAACGGCCCGAGGCCATCCGCTACTTCTCTTGGCGTCAGCCCCCGGTTCCCTCTGCCCCCTCGGCGCGCCAACCGCATCGAACAAACAATTTTAGAACTCGCGCACGCGTTTGATTTACTTTTGTCCTCAGCGTCTCTGCGTCTCGGCGGTGAATCATGCTAGACCGCCTCAAGTCCATGCTCCAGGACCCGCCGCCGGCAATGGCCTTCGAAATCTCCGAAGCCGGGATTGCCGCCGCCCGGATTGGGGCGCGCGCCGAACTGGCATTTCAGCCGCTGAAGCCAGGATCGGTTTCCGTTTCGCCACTGAAGGAGAACTTGGTCGATCCCGACGATTTCGCGCTCGCGGTCCGTGCGCTCGTCAGCGCTCAGCAGGCCCGCAAGCGCCGCGATGTGGCCCTGATCCTTCCTGACTTTTGCGCCCGTATCGCCGTCCTCGATTTCGACGAGTTCCCTTCCGATGCTAAGGAACAGCTTTCGCTGGTTCGCTTCCGCCTGAAACGCAGCGTGCCGTTCGATGTCGATTCGGCCGCCGTCGGATATTGGGCCCAGAACGGCGCGGAAAAGAAGTGCGATGTCGTGGTGGTAATGACACCTCTCGAAATCGTCTCCCGGTACGAAGCGCCGTTCCGAGCCGCGGGCATGAACCCCGGATTCGTGACGCCTTCCGTGCTGCCGGCCCTGGAACTGGCTGCCGATTCCGGCGTGAACGTGCTGGCTAAAATCTCGGGGCATGTCCTCACGGTGGTCGTGCGGGCGGGCCACGTTGTGAAGCTGGTGCGCTGTCTGGAAGTGCCTTCCGCGGATTGGGAGGACATCGCGGCCGTCCTGATGCCTACCTTCGTTTTCATCGAAGACAATCTCGGGACGCGCGCCGACCGCTTGATCTTGTGCGGGTTTGGCGCCGAGACGGATGCCGCGCAGAGGCGCTTCCAGGCGGAACTGGAAGTCCCCGTCGAGCCGCTTCGCTCGCCGCTGGGGTTGCCAGGCGAAAACAATGCGGGTTTGCTCGGCTACCTGCGCTCAATCGCGAAGTACAACTGATATGAAGATTCCCATCAATCTCGCCAGTCAGCCGTTCCGGCGCGACCGGGCCATGCTTGCCGGCTCCGCGCTCGTCGGAGTGTTGCTGCTCGGGACCCTGGGCGTGTTGATCTCGCTAATTCTCGTGGATCGGGCGCAGCTCGCCGATGTCCGCCAGGATGTGGCGCGCTTCGAAGACGCGATTCGCAAGACCTCGGCCGAGCAGGCGGCGCTCGAAGCTATGCTGCGGCGGCCGGAAAACGCCGAAGTCCTCGAACGTAGTGTGTTCCTCAACGAATTGCTCTATCGCAAGGGCATCAGTTGGACGAAGATCTTCTCCGACCTGGGCCATACGCTGCCGCCCAATGTCCGGATTATGACCATCCGCCCGTTCGTGAATAAGGAGAACAAGGTCACCCTCGATATGACAGTCGGGTCGATGACCCCGGGAGCCGTAATCGATTTTCTTAAGGCGCTGGAATCGTCGCCGCTGTTTGAATCCGTATCCGCGCCCAACACGCTGGCGCCTTCCCAGGCCGAACCGCTCTATCGCGCCCGTTTGACGGTGAATTATGCCCAAAAACTTTAAAGCCGCGGTCCGCGATCCCCGCTTCCTGGTGCGCGCAATTCTCGGCGTGTTGCTCGCTGCGAACCTGGTGGCCGCGGTCTTCGCCTTCAAACCGTTCGGCGGATCGGCGGAGGATCTGCGGCGCCACCGCGCCGAATTGCAGAGTCAGCTCGCCCAGATGCAGGCGCGCCTGGCCGAGACCAAGGCGCTGGCGAGCAAAGTCGAAAAGGGCCGCGCCGAAGGTGACCAGTTTCTCGACCACTATGTCACCGATCGCCGCACCACTTTCTCCACCATCTTCGAAGAGCTCGACCACACCGCCCAGGATGCCGGCATCAAACCGCGCGATCGCAATGTCGAGCTCAACGCCATTGAAGGAAGCGATACGCTGGAGATGATGTCGATCACGGCCGGGTACGAGGGTTCCTACGAAAGCCTGCAAAAATTCATGAACCTGCTCGACCGCTCGCCGCGGTTCTTGATCATCGAGAGTCTGGTGGCTGCGCCGCAGCAGGGCGGGCAGACTTACAACGTCACCTTGAAACTGGATACCTTCGTGAAGGAGGCGCCAGGAGCTGCGTCATGAAGTTCGGTATCGACGAGCCCAAAAAGCTGATTATTCTGGCCGCTCTGGTGGTTGTCGGCGGGTACTTAAAGTTTTCCGACATGCTGTCCTCGCCCTCGTCCAAACCGTCCGCGCTGGACACGACCGCGCAGATCCGGAACGCGCCCGTTGCCCCGGACGGATCGCAGCCGGCGCGCGCCGCCCGCCCGTCCCGAGGTCGCGTGCAGAGCGACGATTTTCATCCTGTGCTGCATTCCAAGCGGGCCGAGGACCGGATCGACCCCGCTAAAGTTGACCCGACCTTGCGGCTTGACTTGCTGGCGAAAGTGCAGCAGGCTACCCCTTCCGGACCGGGCCGGAACATCTTTCAGTTCGGCCAAGCGCCGGTAAAACCGCTAGGGCCGGAACCCAAGCTCGTTCTGTCCAAGGGGCCGTCAAAGCCGGCACCGCCTGCCGGGCCTCCGCCGCCCCCGGGTCCTCCACCGGAACCGAAGATTGATCTACGATATTACGGCTTCTCCTCAGTCCCGGGAACCTCGGCCAAAACCGCGTTCTTCCTCGATGGCGAAGACATTCTGGTCGCGAAAGAGGGCGACACCCTCAAGCGCCGCTACCGCGTCGTGCGCATCGGCACGACCTCGGTCGTCATGGAAGACACCCAATCCAAGCACCAGCAAACTCTCCCGCTGGTTGAGGAGGCTGCCGGATGAGCGCGCGGACGAGAGCACGCGGTGAATCGGGATTCGCCTTGCTGCTGGTGTTTCTGATGGCCGCCGCCATCGCCATCACCCTGTACATGCAGATCCCCCGCGTTGCGTTCCAATCTCAACGCCAAAAGGAGCAGTTGCTGATCGAGCGGGGTGAGCAATACAAGCGCGCGATCCAAATGTTCGTCCGAACCAACAATCGCTATCCCGGCGACATCAAGGATTTGGAGAATTTCAACAACCGTCGATTTCTTCGACAGAGGTTCCCCGATCCGATGACCGGCAAAGACGATTGGCGCTTGGTGCACATCGCCAACGGCGTTTTCACCGATTCAGTCTTGAACAAGAAGAAGCCCACCGATTCGAATCAGGCCGCAGCCTCTACCGCGGGACAGTACGTAGGTGAGCAGGCGCCGATCGGGGGTTTTCAGACGCCCGGGCAACCGAATGTGAATTCCGCATTGGCGCGGCGCCGCCCGAGCGAAGGCGGCACCCCCACACCACAGGTCGGACCGGATGGCCAACCCATAGCTCCCGGACAGCCACTTCCGGGACAGCCATTTCCCGGACCCCTACCCGGACAACCGAATGCAGGTCAGGCTCCGCCGGCCCCACCTCAACCAATTTCATCGGCAGAACCCTCTCCGGGCCAAGTGCAGGCTCAGCCCTTTCCAGGCGCGCAACCGTTTCCAGGCCAGACTCAGCCATTCCCAGGCGCGCAGCCGAATCCGGGAGCGCCGGTCCCACCCGAGCTGGCCAACCAGTCCAATATCGTGAATGCCATGGGTCAGCAAATACCGGGGCGGCCAGGGTTCGTACCAACGGGAGCACAACAGTCTAATTCCAGTCAGGCATCGTCATCTTACGTAGGAGGCAACCAGCCTTACGTGGGGAGTTCTGGGCCCTATGTTGGTGGTGGAGCCTATATCGGTTCGTCGCCCGGTTCCACACCCACTACTGCGAATCCGGCTCCGTTTCCGGGTACAACCGGCCAGGGGACGCCGGGGGCTCCCTACACCCCGGGCGCCCCGTACACACCCGGAGCTCCGTACACCCCCGGCAGTCCGAACCCTCCCGTAACTCCCTATACAGGAGGAGCGTCGTTTCCGCCGGCTCCTCCGCAAACCACAAACCCCGGACAGAATCCGGCGGCTAACATGATCAACAACATCCTGATGAACCCGCGCCCGATCCCGACCGGCGCGCAGCAGGCAGGCGGACCGCAGACCTTCGGACAACCGGGTACTGGGCAAATTGGCCAACAGACCTTCGGACCACCGGTTGGGGGACAAATTGGCGGACAACCGACCGTCGGACAGCCGATCGGCGGGCAAATCGGCGGACAGCAGATCGGTGGTGGTATTGCCGGCATAGCCAGCAAATCCGAGAATGCGGCCATCATGGTCTACAACGACCGCACGAATTACAACGAATGGGAATTCCTGTTCGATGTGACCAAACAGGCGCCGCTGCCAAATATCAACGGAGGAACCATCGGTACTTCGGCCGCCAGCCTCGGGAGCATCCCCGGAAGCCCCGTGGCAACGCCGAGCGCAGCGGCCGCGATTGGGGCGAATCCGGCGTTAGCTCCGGGCGCCCGGTCAACTCTAGGGGCAAACCCGGTCTCCGGCTTGAATTTAGGCACAGGCGCGAATCCTGCTTCCGGAACAAATCCGGGCGCCGGCACTCCGGGCCAAGCCTCCGGCGTAGCATCTCCTCTTCCGCCGGGTGTTCGGATGGGCCGGCCCTGATCAGTGCCGGTTCACGCGCCTCCGGCGCTCCGCCTTCCGTACCTGCAATTCATTCATCCCGAAGTAGTGGGCCACTTCATGCCAGACGGTATCCTCGACCAGTTGCGCCAGCGCTTCCGGGGTCCGCGCCAGGCGCTCATGCGGACCCTGAAATATCGTAATCCGGTCCGGCATTGCGAACGGCTCGAAAACGCTACGTACCGTGAGCGGCCGCCCTTCGTAGAGACCCAAAAGCGTTCCGCCCCGAACTCCGGCTCGTCCCAGCTGCGCCGCCGTGGGTTCGGACTCTATGACCAGGGCGATATTTTTGAGCCGCCTCCGGAACCGTGCCGGGATGCGCGCGTACGCCGCGGCCACGAGGCGATCGAATTCGTCCGCGTTCATGCCTGCTGCTATTCTACTTTCTGGCACGAATGACCCAACGACGCGTAGTAGTGGCAATCGATGGGCCGGCGGGCGCCGGTAAAAGCACCATCGCCCAACGGCTCGCAAGCAGGCTCGGATTCACCTATATCGATACCGGCGCGATGTACCGCGCCGTGGCCCTGTGGGCCTTGCGACAGAACGTAGACCCCGGCGATATGCACCGGGTCGAACAATTGGCGCTGGCGGCGGAGCTCGAGTTATCGCCCGGCCGCATCAAGCTCAACGGAGAGGACGTGACGGACGCCATCCGCACGCCGGAAGTCACGAGCGCGGCTTCCAGAATCGCGGTCATTCCCGGCATGCGGCGGGCCATGGTGGCCAAGCAGCGGGCCATTGGGGAGCGCGCCAGCATCGTCATGGAAGGCCGCGACATCGGCTCGGTCGTTTTCCCGGACGCGGAGGTCAAGATCTACCTGGACGCTCAGCCTCACGAGCGCGTTCACCGGCGCTTGCTGGAACTGCAGGCAAAGGGCGAAGAAGTCAGCGAAAGCGTATTGTCCGAGCAGATGAAGGAGCGCGACCGGCGCGACAGCACCCGCGCGGACGCCCCGCTGTCGCAAGCTCCTGACGCAGTCTACCTGGATTCAACTGCGTTGAGCATCGAGGACGTGGAAGATGCGATCCTCAAAATCGTGCGCGCCAAGGTGACCAACGGAAAGGAATTCCGCTGAACTCGCGCCCGGGCGCGACCGCATCGCTGGCCGTCTGTGCGGAGATTATGGCTATGCTGCCGAGTTGGCCGCTACGCCATCGTGGCTGCTCGCTCAGCGCCAGCCGCCCGAATATCGCGCAGCACGGCGGCCCATCCCGGATAACCGCGTGCCGCTGCGTAGGCGTCTTCCTCTAAACAGAACACCGCATCCACGCGGGTTCCCGCTGTCAGCTCGCCCACACGATCCGCGAAATTCCACGCCTTCAGAGCCAGACTGCGGCCCTCCTGACGAAGCATCACCCGCAGATGCTTTTCGTTCCAAGGCGCAGGCGGGCCGGCTACTTCCACATCGTATGCCGCGAACAGCGGCGCCGGGTTCCCGTGGCCGAATGGCGCCAGTTGGAAGATTTCGGCCACGCTGCGATCCGTAATCTCGCGAAAATCGATCACGCCGTCGACCTTCAGCTCGCGGCGGAAATCTTCGGGCTTTAGCCGCGTTGCCGCGTATCCGTTGAACCGGGAACGGAATTCTTCGACCCGATCGGCCGCGAGCGTCACCCCGGCCGCATGGTCGTGCCCGCCAAACCGCACGAACAGGTCCGGCATGCTTTCGAGCGCCTCCAGCAGATGAAAACCGGGAATGCTGCGCCCGGAGCCTTGTGCCAAGCCATCTTCGGGGTTCCGGCTCAGGACGAATACCGGCCGGTGCAACTGCTCCACCATGCGGCTGGCGACGATTCCCAACACTCCGCGATGCCAATCCTCGGCGTAATAGACGACCCCCGCCGCAGTCTCATCCACCACCGCCTGTTCGCATGCCTCGCGAATTTCCGCCTCCACCTGCTGCCGCTCGGCATTTTGATCGTGAAGCTGTTTCGCCAGTTCGCGGGCGCGCGCCTCGTCGGAGGTGAGGAACATCTCGATGACCGTCTGAGCTGTATCCATGCGGCCGGCTGCGTTCATCCGAGGCGCGATCTGAAACGCCACCTGCCGCGAGCTGGGGGCACGCCCACCGCTAAATCCCGCCACTTCCAGCAAAGCCCGCAGCCCGGGATTGCGCACCGCGTTCAACGCATCCAACCCGTGCTTCACAATCACGCGGTTTTCGCCTGTAAGGGGCACCACGTCCGCAACCGTAGCGATCGCCACCAGCTTCAGAAAGGATTCGGTGACCCGCCGTACTTTTTCCGCGGGCCACCCCAGCGTTCCCAATAGCGCTTGCACCAGTTTGAACGCCACTCCGGCTCCGCACAGGTTCTTCTCAGGGTACCCGCAGTCGGGCCGGTTCGGATTGAGAACTGCTACCGCAGGCGGCAGGGCGGCTTCCGGCAGATGGTGATCGGTTACAATCACGTCGATCCCCAGTTCGTTGGCCCGCACCACGACTTCCGCCGCGCGAATACCGGTGTCAACGCTCACGATCAGCTTTACGCCGGTGTCCGCCGCGCGCTCCACCACCTCCGGCCGCATCCCATAGCCGTCCCTTAGACGGTGGGGAATGTAGTAACCCGCCGCGCCCCCAGCCAGCTCGATGGCCTTTGTGAGCAGAACCACGGAACTCGTTCCGTCAACATCGTAATCCCCGTAGATTAGAATCTGCTCGCGATCCCGAATCGCCCGCTGCAACCGCTCCAGCGCCAGATTCATGTCGCGCATCAGTAGCGGATCGCAGAGCTGATCGAGAGAAGGAGCGAGAAAACGCCGGGCCGCCTCCGTACCGCCCAACCCCCGGCTGACGAGCACTTTCGCCGCAGGCGTGCCGATCGGCAGCGCGGCCGCGAGCATTTCAATTTCGCGTGGATCGCCGCACGGTAATGTCCAACGGGCGCGGTTCCCCATCGGGTCCGTCAGTTCTTCGAGAAGTACCCGCCCAGGGAATCGCCGCCCTGCTCAATATCGTTTTCGTCCGTGAACCGCGAATTGATTTCTTCTTCCAGGTTCAGGAATTCCTCATACCAGTCGGGCTGAACTTCGTAGACGTAGAGCCGCGAGTGGACATCAAACCCCAGTTCCAGTGAGCACGTTACACCCTCGAAGATGCGCAGTTCGCGGATCCTTGATTCGTACTCGCGGCGCTCTTCGCGTGTGAGTTCGCAATCTTCGAGCTGTTCGGTGAGTTCGTCCAAGTCGCCACTCTCGAATTCAGCCGCCGCGAACAGGATCAGGGCGGCTCCCGCCTTCTTGGCTACATCGAGGAATGATTGATAATCGGGATGGTGTTCGACATCCCAGAGCACCATGGGGAGGCCTTCCAGCCCTCCCGGGCTGCTGCGAAAAACGGCGAAGCCGGACGTCTCGAGATACTCGAGAATCTCGCGCTTCAGCGTGTCTAGGTTTAGATCCACGGATTACCTCAGCCCTGCGACACCACCAGAATATCAGAGGGCGCGGCCAACTCGCGGGCGGAGGGCGTCACAATCGTTTTCGGCCCAATGTAAATCTTTCGCCCGTCCCGCATGGCCGCTTGCACGTCGGCTTCGCAGACGAAATCCATCGTCTGTGCGGGAGCTTCCACAATCGGAGTCTCCGTCCTCGACGATGGATCTGCGGCCGAAGGCGGGGCGTCCCGTAGCGGCCCGTCCTGGGGTCTCCGACCTGCCCTGCTCGACAAAAACCGGTCCACGACTTCCGCCGCAATATCCGAGACATTCGATGCCCGGCTGGCAGACGAAATTCCCCGACCCGCCAGATAGCGCTCCACCGCTGCCGCGACGGCGCGCCGGTCCAGTGCTCCATCGCGTCGGTCCAGTGCTCCATCGCTAACCGGCCCAGCCACCCCGGCCGCCGTCTGAAACGCTTCTTTGGCCTCGCGCACCGCATACGCGAGCCGCTTCACGTTGATCAGGTTCATCGGCGAGATGTTGTCCGACGTCGCGTTGCCGGCGGCCGCGCCACATCCCAGCGTCATGGCAGGAAACACGTTCGTGGTAATCCCCGTCGAACCCTGGGGCGCCGGCGTATTCACCAGCACACGCATGGCGGGCATGCGAAGCGCAAATTGCCGCACGCGCCCATCATCCTTTGCGTAAATCACCGCGGTGTGTCCGAGCCCGCCGAATTTCAGCAGCGCATAGCACGTGTCGACGGCCGCCCCAAAATCCTTGACAAAGTGCAGGGACAACACCGGTGACAGCTTCTCCGCCGAGAGCGGATGCTGTTTGCCGACCCCACCGATCTCAACGCAGATGATGGAGGTCTCGGCCGGTACTTCGAACCCAGCCATCCGGGCGATCTTCGGCGGCGCCTGCCCCACGCACTTTGGATTCACGGTCCAGTTGGGCATGATCAGGAGCTTGCCGAGCGCGTCACGCTGCGCGTCGTTCGCCAGGAACGCCTTCTGCGCGCGAAGGGCCGCGAGTATTCCTTCGCGCAGCGATTCTTCCGCCACGATCGCCTGCTCGCTCGAACAAACTGTGCCGTAATCGAACGATTTTCCGGTGACCACCTTAGCCACCGCGTCTTCCACATCCGTAGACACGTCGATCAACACCGGCACGTTTCCCGGCCCCACCCCGAACGCGGGTTTGCCGCTCGAGTATGCCGCTTTCACCATCCCGGAGCCGCCCGTGGCCAGGATCACGCTCGTGCGCTCGTGGCGCATCAGCGCCTGCGTTCCCTCCATCGTGGCCGTATTCACGCACTGGATGATCCCGTCCGGAGCGCCCGCCAGCCGCGCCGCCTGGTCCAGTACGCCAACGGTTTCGCAGGTGCACCGGCGCGCCCGCGGGTGCGGGCTCACCACCACCGCATTCCCCGCCTTCAATGAAATCAGCGTCTTGTAAATTGCGGTCGAGGTCGGATTCGTGGTCGGCAGTATCGCCGCGACAACACCTACGGGCACGCCGATCTCGACAATTTTTTCTTCCGGCAGTTCGCGTAACACACCCACGGTCTTCATGCCGCGCATCCGTCGTGGCAGAATGTCGCATGCCAAAAGATTCTTGATGTGTTTATCTCGGGCGTTGCCGTAACCGGTCTCTTCAACCGCCAGTTCCGCCAGCTTCTGCGAGTGTGCGCGCGCTGCCGCTGCCATGGCTTCGACGATCGAATCGATCTGTTCCTGGGAGTACGAAAGATACCTCAGCCAGGCCGCGTAGGCTTGTTCGACTTTGGAGCGGACCTCCTGGATCGACAGGAGGTCTTGATCCTGAAGCATCGGCCCCTACTTCTTGAGGCCGCCTATGGGAAGCGTCCGCTCGACCTCTTCGTGAGGCCGAGGAATCACATGCACGCTGACGAGTTCGCCGACGCGCCGGGCCGCTGCGGCGCCTGCATCCGTCGCCGCTTTGACCGCGCCGACGTCGCCGCGGCATGTCACCAGGACCAGACCCGCTCCGACGTACTCCTTGCCCGTCAACACCACGTTCGCGGTTTTGACCATGGCGTCGGCGGCCTCGATGGCGCCCACCAACCCCTTTGTCTCAATCAGGCCCAGGGCCTCCATTTGTCCTCCAGCGTTTGGTGAATCCCCTAACCTATCACAATTCAACAGGAAGGGCCTCGTGCCGAGCCGGCGTCAGCGCGGCATCACCGGCCCGGAGGCCAGCACCATCTCCACGTGATTGGCCTGCTCGAGCGCCGTGGGCGCCATCCGGGCCAGCACCAGCACGCACCCGACCTGCTCGCCGACGGTCGTGAGCACTTCCATCTCGCTGCCGGTGTGTTGGTGCGGCAACCGGTGCTGCACGTTGACCACGCCGACCACGCGGTTTCGGGCGATGACGGGCGCCGAAAGGAAGGCTTCGTACGTATCCTCGGGCAGTTCGCCGAATGCGCGGAAGCGGGGATCGTGATAGGCCTCACGAGAAATCGCCAGCAACCGGCGCTCGCGCGCAACCCAGCCGGTCAGGCCTTCATTCATCCGCAGACGGAGCTTGCCAATCGTTGACGGGTGCGGCGTATTGGAAGCGCACAGCACCAGCTCTTCATTATTCAGCAGATAGACGAGGCACGAATCGCACTTGGTGAACTCTACCACCAGCGATACCACACCCTGCAATACCTGCTGCAGGCTCATTTCCCGAACCATGAAGCGACTGATTTTCTGGAAAAGGCGCAATTGCTGTTCGGTGCGCTCGAGGCGCAATTCCAGGTCCTTGGTCTTGGCCACTTCCCCCATTATATGCGGAGCGAAAGAATTCATCCGGAAGGCCGCTAGCCGATCCACACTACAATAGAAATTTCCGATGCACGCGCGCGGCCTGTTTATCACATTCGAGGGCATGGATGGCTCCGGCAAGACCACGCAGATGCGCCGGCTCGCCGCCCGCCTGCGTGAGCGCCGCCGTACCGTGCTTGAGACCGCCGAACCCGGCGGCACCGCCATCGGCCGCGCGATCCGCCGCATCCTGCTCGATGCCGCCAACCAGGAGCTCAGCCCGGCGGCGGAGCTCCTGCTCTACTTCGCTTCCCGCGCCCAGAACGTCGATGAAGCAATCCAGCCCGCACTCAGCCGCGGGGAAATCGTGCTGGCCGATCGCTTCACCGATTCCAGCCTGGTTTATCAGGGTTGCGGCCGCGCCCTTGGCGCCGAGGCGGTCCTGGCACTTGATCGCGTCGCCTGCCGCGGTCTCAAGCCCGACCTGACGATCCTGGTCGATATCGATGTCGAAACCAGCCTCGCTCGCGCCCATGCGCGCAATTCTGCGGAATCGCATTCCGAAACCCGCATGGACGAGCAGTCTCTGGAGTTTCACCGCAAAGTTTACGATGCCTATCAGGCGCTCGCCCACCGCGAGCCCGAACGGATCAAGCGCGTTGACGGGCGGCTTGCCATGGATGAACTGGAACGCGCCATCTGGGAGATTGTGCGCGCCTATGTTTGAAAAATTCTGGGGCAACCCCCGCATCGTCGAAGCGCTCGACCAGATGATCGCGCAGGACCGCCTCGCCCAGACGCTGCTTTTTTCCGGCCCTGAAGGCGTCGGCAAGGCCACGTTCGCGCGCCGGCTCGCGGCGAGACTCCTCGCGCACCGCGATTTGATTGAACGTGACGATCTTAGCCTCGCAGCAAACCGCGAAATTATCGCGTCGCGAGAGCGCTGGCCGGCCGACAAGCGAAACGAAGACCCTCTGCTGTTTGCAACTCATCCCGACTTCGTTACCTTTGCTCCCGATGGCCCCTTGCGCCAGATTTCGATTCAGCAGACACGTCTGCTCAAGGAGCGGGCGCAATATCTCCCGAATCGAGGGAGCCGCCGGGTCTTTTTGATCGATCACGTCGATCGCGCTAACGAGCAAGCCGCCAACTCTCTGCTTAAAACGCTGGAAGAGCCGCCTCCTCATCTGATCCTGGTCATGACGGCCGAGAATGCCTACGACCTGCTGCCCACCATCCGGTCGCGCGCCGTGCCCTTTCATTTTTCGCCGCTCGGCCCCGAGGAACTTCGCGAATTCGCCCAAGCGCGTGGCCTCGACCAGCCGGAGCGCCGGGTGGCCCTCGCCGCTGGCAGCCCCGGTCTCGCCATTTCGCTCGATCTGGATGCCTACGACAAACGTCGCGCCGCCATGCTAACCCTGCTCAAAACCGCGGCGGGCGTCGCCCCATTCAGCGCCTGGCTGCCTGTGTCGGAAGCGCTGGGCCGCAGTAAAAGCGAAAAGCTCGAACTCTATCTAAAGGTGCTCTACGATCTATTGCGCGATCTGCTGATCCTGCGCGAAGGCTCGGGCGAAATCCGCAACCGGGACATCCATCAGGATCTGGAGGCGATTGCCGCGAAAATTGAATTCGCCTGGCTAAGGAAGGCTGTCGCGCGCATCGACGAAATCGCCGAGCTCATCCGCCGCAATATTCAGAAAACGATCGCCCTCGACGCCTTGATCATGGATCTGCGCTAATTCGGGACACGATACACAACCGCCAATTGCTCGTCCAAGTATCGTGCTGAAAGTAGGGGAGAAAGCCCATTGGGAAATCGGGCCGTGCCTATTGCATCGCCTGGAATTCGGTCAATGGTGGCGTTTTACTATCTGGATTCCTCCAATTGTGGTGAGAACCGAAATCCCCAGCGATATCCAGGCCATGGGAGAGTGCTCACGAAACTGGAGAAAAGTCACGAACCAGAGGACTAATTGCGCTGCCACCATCACGGGGGTCCATAACCACCACGCGCAGGCGCCAATCGTGCTGCTTGCGCTCCTCTGTTCGTTGTTCTGCACTTGTAAATTTCAGCTTTCCGTTCAACATGAAAAGCTCCCACGTGCCAAGTCAACCCGGCTCCAACCCCATTCACCCTAGCTGCCGTTGAGGAGTGCGTCGGTCGCGTGATCTGCGACTTACCTTACTAGTGAATCGGCAGCAGCGTCACACTGGTTGCGGCACAAGCACCGGCACTCGGACCGCAGGCCCGCGCGGATAAGTCCTTGTTCAGACAAACCCGAACTTCTTCGAGCTCCCCGTTCCGGTAGCAGGATGTCCGGAAGGCGGTCTGCGGAAAACGAGGGTTGGCGGCGGCGAACTTCGATTCAACCTGCGCGGGACTGAGCTCCAGCTTCTGCCCCGGCTGACTCAGATCCGGCGGCAACGACACCGAATCGCGTGCCTTACCAAGCGCGGTAAAGTAATCGGCCGCGTTCAATCCGCTGCAGGTTCCATGCGCTGCCCATTCATGCTGGATCAGCGACTCCGTCGGAATGTAACGCAAGGTCGCCTGGACGATTGCTTGCGAGACGGGACTGGCCGGCGTACAAAATTCGGGGCCGCGCGACTGTTCGTCCTGAGGCCACAGCCCGTGCACGACAAAGCCCAGGTGGCGCCCGGCGCCGCATTCGCGCGGATCTTTATTTCCCTGCGGCTGGTCGCAGAAATCCGGCGCGTACGAGAGCACCAGCAGATAATAAGAAAACCCGCCTGCATTGGAGGACTTCCGCCGGCGGGACCTTCCCTGCGCCACACTTGAAAAAAGCAGGCACAGCAGCAAGGCTATGGCGAGACTTCTTCGGCTCGGCATGGGCACGCTGCACCCTAGATGCCGATTCCGAAGACGTGGACCTTCTTCCGCGTGCTCAACTCGCGAATGAGGTTCTTGACAAGCAGCTCGATGCGGTCGCGCACACGGCAGTGTTCGACGTAATCGAGCGCGATTGGGTCGGGGACATCCCAAATCTCGACCGGAATTTTGTAATGGCCTTCCATCAAGCCTCCGCTCATATCCACGATCAGCTCGAACTGGTTCAGGTCGACCTGCTCGACGCTCTTCGGAGACTGCCCTTTCAAATCGAGATCTTTTTCGGCCATCGCGCGAAGGGTATCGGGCGCCACCTTGGATGCCGGATAAACGCCGGCGCTGGCCGGTTCAATCACACCGCGGCCGTGGGCGCGCGCGAAGGCTTCAGCCATCTGGCTGCGGCACGAATTACCGATACATACAAAGAGTACCCGCTTTGGTCGTTTCACATTTTCTCCAGAAAGAACGCGTGCACGCGCGAATCCTTTGTGAGTTCGGGATGGAAAGTAGCCACCAGATGACGCCCTTGTTCCACCAGTACCGGATCGCCTTGATAGCGGGCCAGAACCTTGGCCTGCGCGCCGACACGCCGAATAATCGGAGCGCGGATAAACACCGCCTCCAGCCCGCCTTCCCCGGTGCGGCTCTCAAATTCGGGATCAGGGTCGACGCGGGTCACGCGGCTGTCCAACTGGCGGCCGTAGCCGTTGCGTTCCACCTGCATGTCGATCAACGCCAGGCTCTCCTGGTTGGGATGCGTAACCTCGGAAGCCAGCAGAATCGCGCCCGCGCACGTACCGAAGATCGGCTTCTCGCGGCCGAAGCGCGCCAACGGCTCCATAAGACCATCGTAATGCAAGAGCTTCAGCATCGTAGTGCTCTCGCCTCCTGGGATCACCAGGCCATCCACTTCAGCGAGTTGCTCTTCGTCGCGCACAAAGACGGGTTCGGCGCCGGCGCGCTCGAGCGCCTCTCCGTGAGCCGCGAAATCGCCCTGCAATGCCAGGACGCCGATCCGTTTCTTTCTCATTACCAGCCCCGCGTTTGCATCAGCTCCGCTTCCGGTATTTTCGACACATCCAAGCCCGGCATCGCATCTCCCAATGCGCGGCTCGCTTCGAGCAGCTTCTCGGCATTGTTATAGTTCTTGGCGGCTTGCACGATGGCCCGCGCGCGCGCGGCCGGGTCCGACGATTTGAAGATCCCTGAGCCGACAAATACAGCTTCGGCGCCGAGTTGCATGACCAGGGCCGCATCCGCCGGCGTCGCGATGCCGCCGGCCGAGAAGTTCGGCACCGGCAGCTTACCATGGCGCGCGACCCACTCCACCAACTCGAGCGGAGCCTGCAGCTCCTTGGACTCGTGCACCAGTTCTTCCTTACCAAGCACGGTGAGCTTCTTCATCTCTTTCACGATGGTCCGAATGTGCCGTACCGCTTCCACGATGTTGCCCGACCCGGCCTCACCCTTCGTGCGGATCATGGCCGCGCCTTCGGCGATGCGGCGCAAGGCCTCACCGAGATTGCGTGCGCCGCAGACGAACGGCACCTTGAAATCCTCCTTGGCGATGTGGTGCTCTTCATCGGCCGGCGTGAGGACTTCGCTTTCATCGATATAGTCGACACCGAGCGCCTCGAGTACCCGAGCTTCCATGAAGTGGCCAATACGCGCTTTAGCCATTACCGGGATCGACACCGTGCGCATGATCTCCTCCATTTTGCCGATGGATGCCATGCGCGCCACGCCTCCCTCTTTGCGGATATCGGCGGGTACACGTTCCAACGCCATCACCGCTGAAGCGCCGGCGTCTTCCGCGATCTTGGCCTGGTCGGCATTGGTGACGTCCATGATGACGCCGCCCTTGAGCATCTCGGCCAAGCCGACTTTCACTCGAAATGTTTCGCTCTCAAAATGGAACATCTGCTTTCTCCTCAACAGGCCGCTTGCTGACGCGCGCGGTTCTGATTCTCTTATACAAGTGCGGGCGCGGGCTCAACGCCGCGACCGGCGTTTTCGATCTCCGCCGCGACCACCCGCCCCAGAATCTCGATCCCTTTCCGGATCTGGGCCGGATCAAGTCCGGCAAAACTCAATCGCAGGGCACCGGCCTGGCGCCGCGAAACCTCAAAATACCGGCCGGGAAGATACGCCACGCCTTCATGCTGGGCGCGCGGCAGCAGCTCACCGGCATCCAGAGGCGCGGGCAACCGCACCCATACATTCATCCCGCCTTCGGGCCGGCTCCACCGTGTTCCCGCCGGTAAACAATCGCGACACGCGTCGAGTGTGGTGGCTAGCCGCTCCGCTCCCGCCTCCAGCACGCGGGCGCGATGCGCCTCCAGGCGGCCGCTCTCCAGGAATTCCAGCAGGACCGCTTGGGAAAGCTGATCCGTGTGCAGGTCCGATGCTTCCTTAGCATTCCGCAGCCCCTCGATGACGGTTTTGGGACCAAGCGCCCATCCCACGCGAAGCCCGGGAAAGCTCACTTTCGAAAAGCTCCGCAGCAAAACCGTCCCTCCGCGCGGATCCAGCTGCTTCAGCGCCGGAACCGCTTGGCCCTGATAGCGCAGCTCGCCGTAAGCATCGTTTTCGATGACCGGGACTCCGGCCGCATGCGCAGCCGCCAGCAACGCCTCGCGCGCGGATTGCGGCAAAGTCGCGCCTGTCGGATTCTGAAAATTCGAGGTGACCACCAGGAATCGCGGGCGTTCCCGCGCCAGCAAGCGCGCCGCGAATTCTACATCCATTCCACCGGAACCGACCGGAATGCCCAACAATTGCGCGCCCATTCCCGATAACAGGTTTCTTAAGCCGGGGTAAATCGGGTCTTCCACGGCAACCGAATCGCCTGGACGCAGCAGAACGCGACCGACGAGATCGAGCGCTTGCTGGCACCCATTGGTGATCAGCAGATCGTCGTTGGGCCCTGCGACCCCGATCTGGCGGGCATCGTCCAGAAGCCTGCGCCGGAGGGGTTCGTAGCCGCTCGGAGAACCCAGTTGAAGCACGTCGGCGAGATCCGGCCGCCCCAGCACCGCCGCGCCGCTGGCGCGGAAAGC
>Ga0070741_10010043_pt1 | contig 18056 bp, 16 predicted proteins | sample Coa_R1_4_FD_66440 | JGI IMG/M metagenome (GOLD analysis project Ga0070741, IMG submission 66440) | Surface soil microbial communities from Centralia Pennsylvania, which are recovering from an underground coalmine fire - Coalmine... | ecosystem: Environmental > Terrestrial > Soil > Unclassified ...
CCCCGATCGTCTCGTGCTTACCGTCCACGACGACGGGTACCGACCACTGCGCGACGACGCCGTACTGCCCGGCGACGAACGGCGGCGGCGACAAGCGGTGCTCGTGCCACGAGTACGACGACCCGTCCGAGAGCTTGCGCCACCCATGCGACGGCTTCGTCACGAGCTTGTCGGCCTGCGCCGTCGGCGACGCCAGGTTCACGAAGACGCCGTCGCCGATGCGCAGCATCGGCTCCTGCAGGTCGCCGAGGATCGTGACGTGGCCGCTCGTCCGCACGCGGAGCGAGCGGTCGCCGTCGAGGATCGACGCATCGAGGCCGGGCGCCGAGTGGATCGTGAGCCGGTAGTCGATCGCAACCGTCGCCGAGCGCGGATGCGCCCAGGCGGGAGCCGCCGCGACGAGCGCGGCAAGCGCTGCGACAACCGGCGCGACGACGCACCGGCACCTTGCGGACACACGACCTCCCTCGGTAGCTGAGACGAACGGCTAGCGAAGAGAGCGCGGTGGCGCACGCCCTGCGGCGGCCGTGGCCAGCGGGCGGGCCCGCAGCGGCGTGACGGCGACCGGGGCGAAGAGCAGCACTGCCCCGCGGCGGGCGGGCGGGGCAGCCGGCGTGCGGGCCAGCGCGTCGGCGACGCGCAGCAGCAGCGCGAGCAGGAACGAGACGAGGAGCGCGACGGGAATCGCCCACCAGCCGCCGTGCCCGAAGACGGCGCCCGCACCACCGGGGTGGCCGGTTGCGAAGAAGCCCTCGAGCGTCTCCTGCACGGTGAAGAGCACGAGCAGCAGCACCGCCGTGCCGAGCCAGCGTTCGGTGAAGGAGCGTTGCGCGCCGACGCGGCGACGAACGGCGAACGTGCCGACGCCGGCGGCGGTGAGCATCACGATCCACGGCACCGCGCTGTCGAGGTAGCCGTGACCGGTGCCGGAGAGCTGGTTGCTCGCCTGCGCGCCGTAGCTCAGCCAGTAGCGCAGCTGATGGACGAGCAGCGCAGCCGCAGGCAGGAAGACGACGCCTCTCCCGGATAGCCGTGCACGCACGCCGGAAGCCTACCGCGAGATTGTTGCGCAACGTGCGGCGTTTTCGATTTGCGCCGCCCTTGCGGACCGGGCCGTTCGCGTCGTACATTGCAGCCCTCGCCGGGCACGGAGCGTGACTAGGTCGAAGCCCAGCCGAGCGGTTCGGAAGCGCCTTCGGGCGGTGACGAGTCGGTTGGCTGAGTGGACGAAAGCGCTACCGACCCGGCGTTTTCGTGGTCCATGGCCCACATCGTGAAAGCGATCGTGCCGCTCGCGGCGGCGATCCTGCTCCTATCCGGGCCGGCGGCGAGCATCGATCCCTCGATCCAGGGGACGCTGCAGCAGGGGAAGCAGCTGACCGTGTCGACCGGAACGTGGACCGGCTCCGGGACCGTCGCCTATGCGTACCAGTGGTATCGCTGCGACGCGACGGGCGCGCGCTGCAGCTCGATCCACGGCGCGACGCGCGCGTCGTACACCGAGGTGGCGAAGGACGTCGGCGGCACGCTCTCCGCCGCGGTCACCGCGACGGATGCGACCGGAGCTGCGCGCGCGTTCGCGCCGCTCGCGGGACTCGTCGCGGCGAAGGGCGCGGTGCAGGTCGCTTCGGCGCAGCCGGTCGTCGCCGGCCGCCCGGCGGTGGGCCAGGTCGTGTCGGTCGGGCCCGTGGCGTGGCCGGCGCCGACGTACGCGTGGGAGCGCTGCAACGCGGCCGAGCGCTTGTGCACGCCGATCGCCGGCGCGACCGCCGCGTCGTACACCGTCGACTCGGGCGACCTCGGCTCGACGCTCGTCGCAGCCGTCGGCTCGGACGGCTCGACGGTTCTGTCGCTGCCGACCGCCGTCGTCACCGCAACCGCCGGGCCGGCGCTCGCAGGACGGCCGTCGGTCTCCGGCACGCTCAGGCGCGGCGAGACGCTGACCGGTCGTGCGGGCACGTGGGTCGGCAGCGGCGCGATCGCGTACGCGTTCCAGTGGTATCGCTGCGACGCGAACGCCGCGCATTGTCACGCGATCCACGGCGCGACGAAGACGGCGTATCTGCAGGGGCAGAAGGATGTCGGCGGGACGCTCGGCCTCACCGTCCGCGCGACGGACACGACCGGCACGGCCACCGCGTACGCGCCGGTGGCGGGTCCCGTCGCTGCGCCGGGAACCCTCGCGTCGACGCGACAACCGACGCTTGCGGGCACAGCAGCCGTCGGCAAGGCGCTGACGGTCAGGGCGGGCACGTGGTCGGGACGGCCGGGCGCGCTCACGTACGCGTGGCTCCGCTGCAACCCGAACGGCCGCGCCTGCTCGGGGGTGGCGGGCGCGGCCGGTTCGAGGTACGTGCTCACCGCGGACGATCGAGGGCATGTGATCGTCGCCGCGGTGCACGCCGCCGCCGGAGCCACAGTGCTGGCGGCGGCGAGCTCCGTTATCCGTTAGCTGGTCTTCAGCGTCCCGAGGGTCGCCTTGATCGTCTTCGTCGAGCCGCCGCGGCGGATCGTGAGCGTGATCGCGTCGCCCGGCTTGAGCTGGTCGATCGCCTGGCGCAGCGCGCCGGCGTTGGGAGTCGCGGTGCCGTTCACCTTCGTGATCACGTCGTTCGCCTTCAGCCCCGCCTTGTCGGCGGCGCTGCCGGACTGAACCGTGACGATGCGGACGCCGACGCCGACGACGGTCGCGGGCTGCACGCCGAGGAACGCGTGCTGCACTGACCCGTTCGCGATCAGCTGCGGGACGATCGCCTTGACGAGGCTCGACGGGATCGCGAAGCCGACGCCGTCGCTGCCGCCGGAATCGCTCTCGATCTGCGACGTGATGCCGACGACCTGACCGCTCATGTTGAACAGCGGCCCGCCCGAGTTGCCGTGGTTGATCGCGGCGTCGGTCTGGATTGCGCCTTCGATCGGCTCGTTGTTCGGCGCCTCGATCTCGCGGTTGAGCGCGCTGACGATGCCGGTCGTCACGGTGTCCTGCAGCCCGAACGGGTTGCCGATCGCCACCACCTGGTCACCGACGGCGAGGTCGCCCGAGTTTCCGAGCGTGAGCGGCACGAGCTTCGACGTGTCGCCGCTCACCTTCAACACCGCGAGATCGGTCGAGATGTCCTTGCCCACGACCGTTGCGGTCGCGGTCGAGCCGTCCGCGAACGTGACCTTCACGCTCGACGCACCGTCGACGACATGCTCGTTCGTCACGATGTGGCCCGCGTTGTCGTAGATCCAGCCAGTCCCCTCCGATTGGCTCGACTGCGATTGGCCGAACGGCCCGGCCTGACCGCTCGTCGTCGAGACGATCTCGACGACGCTCTTGGAGTACGTCTTCGCGAGGTCGGCGACGCTCAGCGCCGACGACACGTTCGAGATCTGCAGCGTCTGCGGCTGCGAGACGGTGACGGTGTTGGTGCCGCCCCCGTGCGTCAGCGCGACGATCGCGCCGCCGGCCCCGCCGGCTGCGAGCGCCGTCGCGGCGAACGCGGCTGCAATCGTGGTTCGTTTCCTGGGCATGGTCTGCTCGTCTCCTGAGTTCGCGTTGATGAACCCATGAGAGCACTCCGAGTGTTAGTGCCGGTTTAGGCGGACCTAGGAAGTGCCTGAGAGAGCCCGGGGCGCCGCCTTGCGGCACCGGGTCCGTGCGCGGGCTCTCTCGTAAGGTGCAGGCGTGATTCCGCCTGCGTTGCATCACCGCGACTTCCGCCGGCTCTGGACCAGCATGGTCTTCTCCGGCGTCGCGACGCAGATGGTCTCGGTCGCCGTGGGCTGGCAGGTCTTCGCAATCCACCATCGCGCGATCGACCTCGGCCTGATCGGGCTCGCGGAGTTCGTGCCGGTACCGCTGCTGGCGCTGCCGACCGGCCAGCTCGCCGACCGCCTCTCCCGCACGCGCATCGTCGCAGTGTCGACGCTGCTCGAGGCGGCCGTCGTCGCGCTGCTGCTCGTGGTGACGCTCGGTGGAGCGCGCCAGCTGTGGCAGTTCATCGTGCTGGCGGGGCTCACCGGCGCGGCGGCGCAGCTCGGCAACCCGGCAGCGCGCTCGCTCACGCCGGAGATCGTCCCGGCGGAGTTGCTCGGCGGAGCGATCGCACTGCGCTCGATCGCCGGGCAGGCGGCGACGATCGGCGGCCCGGCCGTCGGCGGCCTGCTGTTCGCGTTCAGCCCGGAGGCGGTCTACGCGCTCGGCACGGCGCTGCTCGTCGTCGGCGCGATCTACGTGTCGCTGATGACGAGCAGCGGGCCGATCGAGCGCACCGCCGGCGCCGAGCCCGCGCTGAAGACCCTGCTCGGCGGCATCTCGTTCATCCGCTCGACGCCGGTGATGCTCGGCGCGATCACGCTCGACCTGTTCGCGGTGCTGTTCGGCGGCGCGGTCGCCCTGCTGCCGCTGTTCGCGAAGTCGATCCTGCACACCGGCCCGTTCGGGCTCGGCATCCTGCGCAGCTCGGTCGCCGTCGGCGCGCTGCTTGCCGGCATCCAGCTCGCGCGGCGGCCGCTGCGCGGCAATGCCGGACGCACGCTGCTCACGGTCGTCGGCGTGTTCGGCGCGAGCATGGTCGTGTTCGGGCTGTCGCGCTGGTTCTTGCTCTCCGCGTTCGCGCTCGCCGCGAGCGGGTTCGCCGACATGTACTCGATGAACATCCGCCAGTCGATCGCCGCGTTCGCGACGCCAAACATCTTGCGTGGGCGCGTAAGCAGCGTCGAGGGCGTCTTCATCGGCGCGTCGAACGAGCTCGGCGCGTTCGAGTCGGGGCTCGCGGCGTCGCTGATCGGCGCCGTGCCGGCGGTCGTCGCGGGCGGCGCGGTGACGATCGGCCTCGCGCTGATCTGGCCGCGCGTGTTCCCCGACCTGTCGCACGTCGACCGCATGCAGGACCTGCAGCCGGCGCCGGCGGACTAGCCGGAGTAGGCGAGCAGCAGCTGGCCCCTCACGCCCCCGCCGACGGCCGCCAACGTCGCGCCGTCCGGGGTAAGCGCCAACGAGAACGGGGAGTCGTACTGCTCGTCATCGATCCAAGACTGCGTTCCCACGCTTGTCTCGTAGGCCACGGTCTCGCCGATGAGCGACAGCCCGACGTATGCGAAGCCCGTGACGTAGACCGTCGTACCGTCCGGGCTCGCAACCGGCGATCCGAGATAGGCAGACGTGTCGTCCGTGGTGTTCGAGAAGTAATCCTTCGCCCACAGGCTCGAACCATCGGCGGCCGAGAACCCAAGCACCCGCGGAGGCGCGTCCTTGCTGCCGTCGGTGGCAAACGGCGCCTGGACGGTCGCGACGAGCTTGCCCGAGCTCGTAGCGGCCAAGCCGATCGGCCAGTACCCGTCGATCGGCGTGAGCCAGCGCCGCCCTCCGTCGGACGTGTCGTACGCGGCAAGTTCCGTACCGTCATCGGGAGTCAATCCCAGGTCGTAGACGATCGTCCCGTCGTGAGACAACGCGAGCTGCTGCCATGAGGGGTAGTCGCTCGACTGAGGCGCGTTGTCGACGCTCCACAGCGCACCACCGGTGACAGCACTGAACGCGTACAGCCCCGGCGTCGAGCCGCTGCCCTGAACGATCAGTCGATCGTCCGGCGTCGCGATGATCGACCCGGCGAGGATCGGCCCCGTATCGGTGAGGTCGTCATCCCACACCTGGCTTCCCGTCGCGGTCGAGAACGCCAACAACTGCTGCGCTCCCATGATGAACGCGCGCGTCCCGTCCGTGCTCAAGGCGAGCCTCGTCTCTCCCCAGGCTCCCCACGAGCCGTCGTCTCGCCAGAGTTGCGTGCCGGTGCGAGCGTCGTACGCGACCATCCAGGTCGCATCGTGGTCACCGGGCGACTCTCCCGTGGCGATGACCTCGGCGCCACTGTGTGTTACGCCGATCGACGGCTGGTACGGCATCGTGCCGCTTTCGCCTGGCACGTCCACTGCGGCAGACCAGAGCTTTGCGCCCGTCGCCCGGTCGTAGGCGATCGTCTCGTAGGTCGAATCCGGGTTGCCCGTTCCAACGCCGACGTCGAACACCGTCGAGCCGTCCGGGCTGAACGCGACTGCCCAACCCACCTGACCGGACTCGACGAACTCGTCGGCCGACCACAGCTCGGTGCCGGGTGGCGAGCCGGTATGACCGGGAGCGACGGTGAAGGACGCCCTGCTCGTCGCCGTGCCCCCCGGCGTCGTCACGCTGATCGTGCCATTCGCGGCGGCGTCGGGAACCACGGCCGTCACCTTCGCGTCGGAGACGACAGTGACGTCGCTGGAGGCCACGCCGCCGAACGCGACGTCCGTCGTGCCGCTCAGATGACTTCCGGTGATCGTGACCGCCGTGCCGACGGCGCCTGTCGCCGGCGCGAACGAGTTGATCCTCGGCGCCGGCGGGATGACCGTGAAGCCGTCGCCGCTCGTCGCGACGCCGCCGAGAGTCGTCACCGTGACCGCACCCGACGCCGCCTTCGCGGGCACGGTCGCGACGATCGTCGTGTCGTTCTTGCGCGTGAACGACGCCTTCGTGCCGTCGAACGCGACGAGCGTGGCGCCGGTCAGGCTCGAACCGGTGATCGTCACCCTGGTCCCGGCGACCGCGCTCGTCGGCGCCAGCGAGTCGATCTGCGGCGTCGGCAGCAAGGTGAACGAGCCCCTGCTCGTCGCCGTGCCGCCGGGCGTCGTGACCGAGATCGAGCCCGAAGCGCTCGGGATCGTCACGGAGAGCTTTGCGTCGGAGAGCACCGTGAACGCCGCCGACGCGCCGCCGACGGTGACCGTCGTCGCGGTCCCGAGATGCGAGCCCGCGACCGTGATCGACATTCCGGTGCCGGCCTTGACCGGCGAGAACGACGTGATCTTCGGCGGCAACGGAACAACGGTGAACGTGCCGCCGCTGGTTCCCGTGCCGCCGACCGTCTTCACCGCGACCGTGCCGGTGACTGCGTTCGCCGGCACCGTGGCCGTGATCGTCGTTGCCGAGCGGATCGAGAACGACGCCTTGACTCCGCCGAGCGTCACGAGCGACGCACCGGTGAAGTCGGCGCCGCTGATCGTCACCCTCGTCCCCGGCGTGCCGCCGGTCGGGGTGAACCCGCTCACCGCCGGCGCCGGGACGACCGTGAACGACACCTTGCTGGTCCCTGTCCCGGCCGGAGTGGTGACAGCGACGTGCCCGGTTGCCGCGCCGGCCGGAACGGTCGCGGTGAGCTTCGTGGCCGACGCGACCGCGAACGAGGCGCTCGTGCCGGCGAACGTGACCGCGGTGGCGGTGCCGAGGTTCCTGCCGCTGACCGTGACGACGGTTCCAACGCCCCCGCGCGCCGGCGAGAGCGAGGTGACCGACGGCGTGCCTGGTGCGGCGGCTGCTGCCCGCACCAGGCACGCCAGCAGCGCTACAGCGCCACAGACCGCGAATGTCCCGCCCCGCACGACGACGATGCTCGGCGAGAGCCGGGGCTTGCGCCTCCTCAATTTGCGTCAGCTGCCGTATCGTCGGCGCGTGGACGCGGAGCGTCACCTGGCTCTCGCGCGCGCCGCGCTGGCACACGGCGAGACGCACCGCGCACGCGGGGAATTACGCGCCGGCCTCGCCCTGTGCGTCGGGCCGAGCGCGGTCCGCACGCGGTTGCTGATCGAGCACTCGAAGCTCGTGATGTGGGATGCACAGGCCGCGCCTTCGCTGGAGGCGGCGCGCGCAGCCCACGCGGCGGCCCAGGAGACACAGACCGACCTCGCACAGGCGGAGCTCGTCCTCGCGCGTGCGCTGTACCTCGCCGTCTCGCCCGATTGCCGCGGTCACTACCGCCTTGCGCGGCGCCTCGCGCGGCGCGACGGCGACGACGAGACGTACCTCGACGCGGCAATGGGCGCGACGAGCGCGATCCACGTGATGCAGCGAATCGATCGCGCACTCGCCGCTGCGCGCGCAGTCGAACGCGCGGCTCGGCGCGCGGGCCGGCGGATCTGGCTCGAGTCGGCGCGCTGGCAGCAGGCGCGCTACCGGTTCCTCGCGTACGGCGACCCCGAGCGCACGGTGCGCGAGCTGCGCCAGCTCGCCGGCGCGCGCGGCATCGGGGCCGGGAGGTCGCACCTTCGCGCCGACCTCGCCCTCGCGCTCGCGTATGCCGGCCACGTTCCCGACGCTCGGCGTGAGCTGCGCAAGATCGAGCGGAACGCGCAGAGCGGCTGGGACCACGGCGTGCGCGCGTTCTACCGATCGGAGGTGGAATGGCTCTCGGGCCATCCCGCCCGCGCGCTCGCGGCTGCGGAAGAGGGTTTGCCGCACGCCGTGTTCGCCACCGCGACTGCGATCCGGGTCACGCGACTCTGGTCGCTGTTCGAGCTCGGCCGCCCCGAGCGCGACCCGGCGCTCGAAGAGGAGCCGATGTGGCCGCTCATGCAGTACGGCGCACCGATGAGCCGAGCGTTCGGCGCCGTTGCGGACGGCGACTTGGCGGGCGCCGAGGCGCTGCTGCTCTCGATCGGAGCGACGGCGCGCGGCGGCATCGTGTTCGAGGAGGTTCGGGCGTGCTGGGGCGCCGGCGAGGTCGCACGCCGGCGCGGCGACCTCGACCGCGCGCGCGAGCTCCTGCTTGGCGCCGAGCTGCGCGCGCAGCAGGCGGGGCTCGCCTATCTCCTGCCCCGCGTGCGGCGCAGCCTCCGCGACCTCGAGACGCGGCCGCGGCGCCGGCCGGCGCCGGGCGTGCTGACGCGACGCGAGCGGGAAGTGCTCGAGGCGGTCGCACAAGGACTGTCGTCGCGGGAGATCGCTGCGCAGGCGGGCATCGCCGTCTCCACCGTCGAGACGCACATCCGTGCGGCGATGACCAAGCTCGATGCACGTACCCGGCACCACGCCGTGCGCCTCGCGGACATTCGCCGACCGGCGCGCGACGACACGCTCCTGCAACTGCTCGACGAGGGGGCGACGATCACCGAAGCCGCGCGCGCACTTGGCATCTCGCGCAGCACCGCGACGCGCCGCCTCTCAGCCGCCCGTCTTCGAGAAGTGCTGCCAGTCGGGGCTCGAAACCCACCGCCCGCCCCAGAACCAGCCGACTGACGCGAACGCGCGCACGAGCACGCCGCCGGTGTACGCCATGCCGCGGCGGTGTCGAGCGCGGTCGGTGAACGCGCGGCCCGCAGGAGGCAGCACGCGCCCGCCTTCGAGGTACGGGTTCTCCACCGTGTTCACGTCGATCGCCTCGCCGTACGCGTGCACGGACCATTGCTTCGGTCCCGGCGCGACGGCGTAGCGGCAGTTGAACGCCGACGTGTTGTCCGCGGCCATCGAGCGGTCGTCGCTGCCGCCGTAGGCCGACACGGGTCGCATGCGACGGATCGGGAACCGCGCGTCGTAGAGCCGGCGGAACACGGTCTCGACGTCGCGGACGACGGCGGCGTTCACGACGAGCTCGCCGCGGTGCGCGCGACCGTCGAAGCCGACGTATGAGACGTACACGCGCCGAAGCTGCGACGGGCCGACCGGGCATCCCGCGTGCCACGACGCCCCGAGCTGCGCCGCGGTCACAGGCGCGACGGACGCGTGGTAGGGCGGCAGCGCAGTCACGCGCGTACTGTGCCTTGGTGCTCGCTCTGGTGCTCGCACTGGCGTTGTGCCCGCAGCGCATCGTCGTCACCGCCCCGACGACGCACACGACCGTCGCGACGCTGCGCCTGCAGGAATGCGGCCGCACCGTGCTCGGCCCGTGGCGTGCGCGCGTCGGCCGCAGCGGGCTCTCGGCGCACCGGCACGAGGGCGACGGAACGACTCCGATCGGCACCTTCGCGATCGGCCCGACGATGTACGGCCTCGATCCCGACCCGGGCGTGAAGCTGCGCTACCACCGTCTCGTCTGCGGCGACTGGTGGGACGAGGACCCGCGCTCGCCGACGTACAACCGCTTCCGCCACATCCCGTGCGGCGTGTCGCCGCCGTTCGGGGGCGACAGCGAGGCGCTCTGGCGCGCGACCGTCGCCTACCGCGAGTTCGCCGTGGTCGAGTTCGAGGGCGACGGCTCCGGGATCTTCCTGCACGACGACACCGGCTCGGCCACGAACGGCTGCGTCTCCCTGCCCCGGACCGAGCTCCTGACGCTGCTCCGCCGGCTGCGAGCGGGCGCACGGATCGCCATCTCCGCATAATTTTCACTGATATGTATACTTCGCGGCGCAATGGCGTCGGCTGCGATCATCGGCTGTGCGGGATATGCAGGTCAAGAGACCCTGGACCGCGTCCTGGCGCACCCTGGGCTGGAGCCGGTCGCCCTCGGCAGCGACAGCCTCGCCGGCAAGCCCGCATGGGCGCTCGACCCGCGCCTCGGCGCCGACCTGCCGGCGTTCGTGCCGAACGCCGAGGCGGCCGCGAGCGGCGCGGACGTCCTCTTCCTCTGCGGCGTACCCGCATTCGACCCGCCCGCCGACACCGTCGTCGTCGACCTCTCCGGCGAGCACCGGCTGACCGACGACGCGCAGGCGCTCCACTGGTACGGCACCGCGCCTGGTGCATGGAGCTACGGGCTGCCCGAGCTCTACCCGCCGGAGGGCGAGCTGATCGCGAACCCCGGCTGCTACGCCACCGCGGCGCTCCTCGCGCTCGGGCCGCTGCCGGTCGAGAGCGCCGTCGTGGATGCGAAGTCGGGCGTCTCGGGCGCCGGCCGGTCGCTGAAGGCGAGCTCGCACGCGGGCGCCGTGCTCGAGAACCTCGCGCCGTACGCCGTCGGCGCGCACCGCCATGCGCCGGAGATCGCGCAGCAGCTCGGATTCCCGGTCTGCTTCGTGCCGCACCTCCTTCCCGTGCGCCGCGGGCTGCTCGCAACGTGTTACGTGCAGACGGACGCCGACGTGCGCGCGCTGCTCGAGGACGCCTACGCGGCGAGCGCCGTCGTGCGCGTCCTGCCGGAAGGCGTGACGCCGGAGCTCTCGCGCGTGCAGGGCACGGACGCGGCGGAGATCGGCGTCTACGCCGACGCCGCGACCGGCACCGCGATCGTCATCTGCGCGCTCGACAACCTCGGCAAGGGCGCCGCCGGCCAGGCGGTGCAGAACGCGAACCTCGCGCTCGGCCTCGACGAGACCGCGGGGCTGCGGCTGAACGGAGTGCTGGTATGAGCGTCACCGCGCCGAAGGGCTTCGCCGCCGCCGGTGTGCACGCAGGGATCCGCCGGAAGCAGAAGGACGTCGCGGTCGTGCACTCGACCGTGCCCGCCGTCGGCGGCGCGATGTTCAGCCGCAACAAGGTGCAGGCCGCGTGCCTGCAGGTCAACCGCATCCATCTCGACGAGGCCGATCCGCAGGCCGTCGTCATCAACTCGGGCGTCGCCAACTCGGCGACCGGCGAGCTGGGGCTCGCGAACGCGAAGCAGACAGCGGCGCACGCTGCCGACCTCCTGGGCGTGGCGCCCGAGCAGGTGCTCGTGCTGTCGACCGGCGTCATCGGCGTGCAGCTCCCGATGGACAAGCTGCTGCCGGGCGTCGACGCCGCGGTCGCGAGCCTCTCGCCGGACGGCGGCGACGACGCGGCGGTCGCGATCATGACCACCGACACGAAATCGAAGGAGACGACCGTCGCCGGCGCGGGCTTCACGGTCGGCGGCATGGCGAAGGGCGCCGGGATGATCCATCCCGACCTCGCGACGATGCTCGCGATCATCACCACGGACTATCCGCTCGCCGCGGACGAGGTGCTCGACTTCCTGCGGCCGGCCGTCGACAAGACGTTCAACGCGATCTCCGTCGACGGCGACTGCTCGACGAACGACACGGTGCTGCTGCTCGCGAACGGCGCAAGCGGGATCGAGCGGACGCCCGCCGCCGACGAGGCGTTCGCGGCCGCGCTGCTCGCGGCGTGCGACGACCTCGGCCGCCAGATCGTCGCTGACGGCGAAGGCGTCACGGTGCTCGCGGAGATCCAGGTCGACGGTGCGGTCGACGCGCAGCAGGCGAAAGCGATCGCGCGCCGCATCGCGACGTCGCCGCTCGTCAAGACCGCGCTGTTCGGTCACGACGCGAACTGGGGCCGCGTGCTGATGGCGGCCGGCAGCGCGCCGTACAACGGCGGGTATGCCGACATCGACGCCGCGCGCGCGACGCTTCGCTACAACGACACCGTCGTGCTGCAGCAGGGCGCGCCGACGAACGTCGAGCCGGACGTCTCCGGCACGGTGTGCACGATCGCGCTCGAGCTCGGCCTCGGTGACGGCGCGGCGAGCTACCTCACGAGCGACCTCTCGTACGACTACGTCAAGATCAACGCGGACTACAGGACGTGAGCCGGCTCGTCGTCAAGGTCGGCGGTGCGGTCGCCGGCGAGAGCGCAGGTCGCATCCTCGGCCTGCTCGAAGAAGGGCACGAGGTCTGCGTCGTGCACGGCGCCGGTCCGCAGATCACGACGGAGATGCAGCGGCGCGGGATCCCGGTCGAGTTCGTCGGCGGCCGGCGGCGCACGAGCGCGGCGGCGCTCGAGGTCGTGCGCGAGTCGATGCACGCGGTGAACGCATCGCTCTGCGCGGAGCTGGGAGACGTCGCAGTGGACGTGCTCGGCGAGCGCGACGGGCTGCTCGCCGTGCCCGTGCCGCCGCTCGGGCTCGTCGGCGATCCACTGCCGTGCCGCCCGCGGCGGATCCTCGACGCGTTCGCGGCCGGCAAGGTGCCGGTCGTCGCGCCGATGGCGATCGGCCCGCTGAACGTCAACGCCGACGATGCCGCCGCAGCGCTCGCGCTCGGGCTCGGCGCGAAACGGCTCGTGTTCCTCACCGACGTGCCCGGCCTGTACGTCGACGACGAGGTCGTCGACGAGATCGGCGTCGGCCAGGCGCACGCGATGCTCGACGCCGGCGTCTTCGACGGCGGCATCGTGCCGAAGCTGCGCGCCGCCGCGATCGCCGCCGGGAGCGGCATCACCGCGGAGATCGGGCGCACGGCGGTGGTCGCGTGAGCGCGACGATGCAGTCGGCGCTGCTGCCGACGTACGCGCGGCTCGACGTCACCTTCGTGGAGGGGGACGGCGCGTGGCTCGTCGACGCCGACGGCAAGCGCTACCTCGATCTCTTCGCGGGCATCGCCGTCGTCGGCCTCGGCCACAAGCACCCCGCACCGCTCGCCGCCGCGCAGGCGCAGCTCGAGAAGCTGTGGCACGTCTCGAACCTCTACTGGACGGAGCCGATGCAGGAGCTCGCAGCCAAGCTGTCGGTGCGCTTCGGCGGCGCGCAGGCGTTCTTCTGCAACTCGGGCGCAGAGGCGAACGAGGCGGCGATCAAGTGGGCGCGCAAGGCGACCGGCAAGACGGAGATCGTCGCGCTCGACGGCTCCTTCCACGGACGCACGCTCGGCGCGCTGTCGGTCACCGGCCAGCCGGCGAAGCGCGCGGCGTTCGAGCCGCTCGTTCCCGGCGCGAAGTTCGGTCTCGAGCACGTCGGGCCCGAGACGGCCGCGATCCTGCTCGAGCCGGTGCAGGGCGAAGGCGGCGTCCATCCGCTGGCGCCCGAGGCGCTCGCGCACGCGCGCGCGCTCGCCGACGAGCACGGCGCGCTGCTGATCCTCGACGAGGTGCAGACCGGCGTCGGCCGCAGCGGCGCGTTCTTCGCGTGGGAGACGTACGGCGTGAAGCCCGACGCGGTGACGCTCGCCAAGGGCCTTGCGAACGGGCTGCCGATCGGCGCGCTGCTCGTCTCCGACGACGCGCCGACGGGCTTCGAGCCCGGCGACCATGCATCGACCTTCGGCGGCAATCCCGTCGCGTGCGCGGCTGCGTGCGCGGTGCTCGACACGATCGACGACGCGCTCCTCGCGCACGTGCGCAGCGCGTCGGCGCAGCTCGCGAAGGGCCTGGCGCAGTTCGGGGACGTGCGCGGGCTTGGGCTGCTGCTCGCCGTCGAGCTCGATCGACCCGTTCCCGTCGAGGAGGCGCTGCAGCACGGGCTCGTGATCGGCAGCGCCGGCCCGAATACGCTTCGCCTCACGCCGCCGCTGACGTTGACGGCCGCCGAGGCAACTCTCGCAATCGACCTGTTGACGGAGATCCTGTGACGACGAAATTCGAACGGCAGGGAATGATCATGCGCCTCGTGCAGCAGCATCCGCTGTCGACACAGGCGGAAGTCGCCGACGCGCTGCGCGGCCAGGGCATCGAGGCCGTGCAGGCGACGGTGTCGCGCGACATCTCGCAGCTCGGGCTCGTGAAGGTGCGGAACGGCGAAGGCCGGCTCGTGTACGCGATGCCGGGCGCGGCCGACCTGCGGCGCCTCGAGGATCTCACCGCCGCGCTGCGGCGCTGGGTCGGCGGCATGGAGACGTCGGGGCCGCTGCTCGTCGTGAAGACGCCGCGCGGGTTCGCGGCCGCGCTCGCCGACGCGATCGACGCTGCCGATCTCCCCGAGGTCGCGGGCACGATCGCCGGCGACAACACGGTGTTCGTCGCCGCGCACGATCCGCACACCGCAGCGGAAGTCGCCGAGGAGCTGCGGAACCACATGGAGCGGGCATGACCGCGCCGACGACGTCGCAGGGCGGCGCGATCCTCGCCTCGCTGCCTGTCGGCGAGCGCGTCGGCATCGCGTTCTCCGGCGGCCTCGACACGTGCTGCGCGGTCGCGTGGATGCGCGAGAACGGGGCGATCCCGTTCGCGTTCACCGCGAACCTCGGCCAGTACGACGAGCCGGACATCGACGGCGTGCCCGCGCGTGCGCTGCAGTACGGCGCCGAGGACGCAGTGCTCGTCGACTGCCGCGACGCGCTTGCACGCGAGGGCATCGTCGCGCTGCAGTGCGGCGCGTTCCACATCCAGACCGCGGGCAAGCGCTATTTCAACACCACGCCGCTCGGCCGCGCGGTCACGGGGACGCTGCTCGTGCGGGCGATGAGCGAGCACGGCGTCGACATCTGGGGCGACGGCTCCACGTACAAGGGCAACGACATCCAGCGCTTCTACCGCTACGGGCTGCTCGCCAACGAGTCGTTGCGCATCTACAAGCCGTGGCTCGATGCCGCGTTCGTCGAGGAGCTCGGCGGTCGCAAGGAGATGAGCGAGTGGCTCGCCGAGCGCGGGCTCCCGCACGGCACGTCCGTCGAGAAGGCCTACTCCACGGACGCGAACCTGCTCGGCGCGACGCACGAGGCGAAGGACCTCGAGCTGCTGTCGACGTCGATGAAGATCGTCGAGCCGATCATGGGCGTCGCGCCGTGGGCCGCGGACATCGAGCCGGAGGTCGTCACGATCGCGTTCGAGGACGGGTGGCCCGTCGGCGATCCGCTCGCGGTCGTGCTCGAGCTGAACGAGATCGGCGGCCGGCACGGGCTCGGGATGTCCGACCAGATCGAGAACCGCGTGATCGAGGCGAAGTCGCGCGGCATCTACGAAGCCCCCGGGATGGCGCTCCTGCACATCGCGTACGAGCGGCTGCTCAACGCGACGCACAACGAGGCGACGCTGGAGCGCTACGCCGAGGAAGGCCGGCGGCTCGGACGGCTGCTGTACGAGGGCCGCTGGTTCGACCCGCAGGCGCTGATGCTGCGTGAGGCGCTGCAGAAGTACGTCGCGGCGCCCGTGAGCGGCGAGGTGACGATCGAGCTGCGCCGCGGCGACGACTACACGATCCTCGACACGCAGGGCGCCGGCGTCACGTACGACCCCGAGCGCTTGTCGATGGAGCGCAGTGCGACCGCGTTCACCGCGACGGATCGCATCGGCCAGCTCGCGGTGCAGGTGAACGACATCGCCGACACCCGCCGCGCGCTCGAGCGCATCGGCTGGCCGATCTGATGACGCTCTGGTCCGGTCGCGTCGAGACGTCGCTCGACCCGCGTGTGTGGGCGTTCGTCGTGACCGAGGATGCGGAGCTGCTGCCGTACGACCTGCAGGGAACGCTCCAGCATGCGCAGCGCCTGCACGTCGCGGGACTGCTGGACGACGCCGAGCTCGCGGAGATCGAGGAGAAGCTGCGCGCAATCGGGCCGGACGACTTCGAGCCGGAGGACGAGGACGTCCACAGCGCAATCGAGCGCCTGCTCGGCCCGGTCGGGCGCAAGGTGCACGCCGGGCGGTCGCGCAACGACCAGGTCGCGACCGCGCATCGCCTCTACGTGCAGGACGCATGCGCCGAGGCGTCGGACGCGCTGCACGAGCTCGCGCCCGCGCTGCTCGCGATCGCAGAAGCCGAGGCGGCGACGCCGATGCCGTCGTACACGCATCTGCAGCGCGCGATCCCGGTGACGCTCGGCCATCACATGCTCGCGTGGGTCGAGATGCTCGAGCGCGACGTGCATCGCTTCGAGCTCGCGCACAAGGCGTCCGAGCCGTCGCCGCTCGGCGCCGGTGCGGTCGCGGGGTCGACGCTGTCGCTGCCGGCGCCGCCGAACGCGATGCGCAACACGATCGATGCGGTCGCCGACCGCGACTTCGTCCTCGACTACCTCTACGCGTGCACCGTGCTTTTCGTGCACCTCTCGCGCATCGCGGAGGAGATCTGCATCTGGGCGACGAGCGAATTCGGGTTCGTGCAGCTGCCGGAGGATGCGGCGACCGGGTCGTCGATGATGCCGCACAAGCTGAACCCGGACGTCGCGGAGGTCGCGCGCGGGAAGGCGGGAACGGCGATCGGCCGGCTCACGGGCCTGCTCGCGACGGTGAAGTCGCTGCCGCTCGCTTACAACTCCGACCTCTCCGAGGACAAGCAGGCGACCTTCCGCGCGCGGCGTGACGTCGCTCTGGGGTTGCCGGCGCTGACCGTGCTCGTGCAGGGGCTCGCGTTCGACCGCGACCGGCTCGGCGCGGCGGCGTCCGATCCGCTGCTGCGCGCGACGGATGCCGCGGAGGCGCTCGTCGAGCAGGGCATGCCGTTCCGCGATGCGCACGACGTGGTCGCGTCGGAGGTGCGTTCGGGCACGTTCGAGCCCGGAGCGCCACGGTCGCGTGGATTCGACGTCGAGGCCGCGGTGGCGGCAGCGAAGGAGCGATGGCAATGCTGACGGTGTCCCTGGCCGGCCGCGACCTGCTGCGGATCGGCGATCTCGTCCCCGCCGAGGCGGAGGCGATCCTGGACCTCGCTGTCTCTCTGCGCGAGGAGCCGCGTCAGCCGCTCGCGCCGGGCGCGACGCTGGGCCTGTACTTCGCGAAGCACTCGACGCGCACGCGCGTGTCGTTCTCCGTCGCGATCGCGCATCTCGGCGGGACGGCGATCCCGCTCACACCGGAGGAGCTGCAGATCTCGCGCGGCGAGTCGCTGCCCGACACGGCACGCGCGCTGTCGCGGTACCTCGACGCGGTCGCGGTGCGCACGCATGCCCACGAGGAGCTCGAGGCGTGGGCGGAGTGGGCGACGATCCCGGTGATCAACGCGCTCACGGCGGACGAGCATCCGTGTCAGGCGCTCGCCGACGCGCTGACGATCCGCGACCGGCTCGGCTCGCTCGAAGGCGTGAAGGTCGCATGGGTCGGCGACGGGTCGAACGTGCTCGTGTCACTGGCCGAGCTTGGGAAGCTGCTCGGGTACGAGGTCGTCGCCGCGTCGCCCGCCGGCTACGAGGCGCCCGGCGTCGCGACGGTGGTCGATCCGCGCGAAGCAGTCGCAGGCGCGGACGTCGTCGTCACCGACACGTGGATCTCGATGGGTCAGGAGCACGAGCGCGTGCAGCGGCTGCTCGACCTCGAGCCGTACCGGCTCGACGGCGCGCTGCTGAAGCTCGCGTCGCGCGACGCGTTCGTCATGCACTGCCTGCCGGCGCACCCCGGCGAGGAGATCACCGCGGATCTCCTGTACGGCGGCCGCTCGGCGATCTGGGACGAGGCGGAGAATCGCCTCCACGTCCAGAAGGCACTGCTCGCGCTGCTGCTCGGCTAGGGTCGCGCGCGTGGCGACGCGCGAAGCAACGTGTCATTGCGGGCAGCTTCGGCTCGCTGTCTCGGGTGAGCCGTTCGCCGTGTCGATCTGCAACTGCCGAGCATGCCAGCGGCGGACGGGCAGCGCGTTCGGCGTCCAGGCGGGTTTCAAGTCGGAGCAGGTGACGGTGACCGGGCGGTACCGCGACTACGCGCGCGTGTCGGACGAAGCGGATCGCAAGGAGCACGTCTTCCACTTCTGCCCCGAGTG
>Ga0070741_10010044_pt1 | contig 18054 bp, 13 predicted proteins | sample Coa_R1_4_FD_66440 | JGI IMG/M metagenome (GOLD analysis project Ga0070741, IMG submission 66440) | Surface soil microbial communities from Centralia Pennsylvania, which are recovering from an underground coalmine fire - Coalmine... | ecosystem: Environmental > Terrestrial > Soil > Unclassified ...
GATCCGAGCGAGCCGGTCGGCGACCGCGTCGACGTCGCCGGGTGGGACGAGAAAGCCGGTCGTCCCGTCCGCGACGACGTCGGACACGCCGCCCACGTCGGTCGAGACGACGGGGCGGCCCGCCGCGAGCGCCTCGATCACCGTCACCGGGGTCCCCTCGTTCGCAGACGTGAGGGCGACGACGTCGCTCGCGGCGTAGATCGAGCCGACGTCGTTTCGGAAGCCGGCGAAGTGCGCGCGCGCACCCAGACCGAGCTCGTGCGCAAGCCCTTCGAGCTGCGGTCGCAACGGCCCGTCGCCGACGAGCAGCAGGTGAGCGTCGTCCGGCGCCGCAGCGAACGCCCGCAGGAGGTCGTCGACGCGCTTGATCTCGGTCATGCGCCCGAGCCAGCCGATGACGAAGGCATCGGCCGGGATTCCGAGCTCGCCGCGCACCATCTCGCGCGCGCCGTCCGGCGCCGCGGTTCGCGCGTCGAGGTCGAGCCCGAGGCGGATCACCTCGATCTTCGCCGCGGGTGCGATCCCGAGCCGGACGAGGTCGTCGCGAACCTCCGGCGAGACGGCGATGAGCGCGTCGGTCGAGCGGGCGAGCCCCTGCTCGAGCCGGCGGAAGGCGGCGGTCTTCGCGGAGCCGAAGTAGCCGCGGAGCACGTGGCCGTGGAAGGTGTGCACCACAGCCTGCGGCCGCGCGCTGCCCGCGAGCAGCGCGGCGGTGCGCCCCACGGCGCCCGCCTTCGCCGTGTGGGTGTGGAGGACGTGCGGCCGGAACTCGCGGATCAGCCGCACGACCTTCGCTACTGCGACGGCGTCGACGACGGGCGAGATCTCGCGCTGGAGGGACGGGATATAGACGGGCTCGATCCCGCGTTCGCGCGCCGACCATTCCATCGACCCCTCGCCGGGGGATACCCGGCCCGCGACGAGCTTCGTCTCGTAGCCGATCTCGTCGAGGCCCTCGGTCAGGTAGGAGACGTGGAGCGCGGGCCCGCCGACGTTGAGCCGCGCGATCACGCGCAGGACGCGGATTGGCTCGTCAGCCATGTGCGGCGATGCTAGCCGCGCGCCTAACGGTTTCCGAACGACGTCCGAGTACCCTGCGGGCGCCCCGGGAACGGCCGAAACGGCCCGTTAAGCTGGGCCATCAGACCAATGGCAACGCTCGAATCCGCGCAGCCCGCCACGATCGTCATCCGCCCGACGCACGGGCCGATCCCGCCGCGCATTGGAGAACTGTGGGCGTACCGGGAGCTCTTCGTGTTCCTCGTCTGGCGGGACATCAAAGTGCGATACGCACAGACGGTCCTCGGCGCGATCTGGACCGTCTTCCAGCCGCTCGCGATGATGGGCGTCTACACCTACGCGTTCACACAACTCGCCCGCATCAACACGGCCCCCATCCCCTACGCGCTCTACGCACTGTCGGGCCTCGCCCTTTGGACGTTCGTCTCCCGCGGCGTCTTCCAGGGGACGAACAGCCTCGTCAGCGAGATCGCGCTCGTCACGAAGACGCCGTCGCCGCGAATCCTGATCCCGATGGCGGGCGTCACGTCGATGCTCGTCGACTTCGTGATCACGCTCATTCTCTTCCTCGTCTTCGACGGAATCTACGGACGCGTTCCAAGCTGGCAATTCGTCTTCGTCGTGCCGCTGCTCGGTCTCGCGTTCGTGCTGACCTTTGGGATCTCGCTGCTCCTCTCGGCCGCCAACGTGCGCTACAGAGACATCGGGCAGGCGCTCCCGTTCACCATCCAGCTCTGGTTCTTCCTCAGCCCCGTCGCGTTTCCGCTGCTCACACCGGGCCATTCCTGGGAGACGTACATCCAGGCGCTGAACCCGCTCGTCGGCCTCATCCTCGCGTTCCGCTGGTCGCTGCTCGGGACAGCGCCGCCGCACGGCCTCTTCGTCGTCGCGCTCATCATGACCGCCGTCATCTTCTTCGTCGGCGTCTCCTATTTCTCTCGAGCCGACCGCACGATCGCGGACGACGTCTGATGCCCGAGCCTGTCATCCAGGTCGAGTCGCTGGAGAAGCGGTACCGCGTGTGGGCCCACGAGAAGCCGACGAACGTCAAGGAGCGCCTGCGTGTCGTCGGCGCAACCGCCCGCGCCCGCCTGCGGCTGCGCGACACCGAGGGAGTTCGGCGTGACGTCTGGGCGCTGCGCGGCGTGTCGTTCGACGTACATCGCGGCGAGGTCCTCGGCGTGATCGGCCGCAACGGCGCCGGGAAGTCGACGCTGCTCTCGATCCTTGCCCGCATCACAGAGCCGACAGGCGGCTCGGCGATCCTCCGCGGGCGCGTGAGCAGCCTGCTCGAGGTCGGCACGGGATTCCACCCGGAGCTGAGCGGTCGCGACAACGTCTCCCTCAACGGCGCGATCCTCGGCATGAGCCGAGCCGAGACCGGGCGTAAGTTCGACGAGATCGTCGAGTTTGCCGGCATTCGCGACTTCATCGACATTCCCGTCAAGCGCTATTCGACAGGCATGCAGGTGCGACTGGCGTTCGCCGTCGCGGCGCATCTCGATCCGGAGGTGCTATTGCTGGACGAGGTGCTTGCCGTCGGCGATGCCGCATTCCAGGCGCGCTGCCTCACTCGGGTCGAGGAGATGACCCGCAGCGGGCGCACGGTCCTGTTCGTCAGCCACGACGTACGCTCAGTTGCGCGCCTGTGCCAGCGGGCAATTGTCCTGCGCGAAGGACTGCTCGCGTTCGAAGGGTCGGCGGACGAAGCGGTCGAGCAGTACATGCTCGATCCCTCCACGGGTCTCGGCGCGAACGCCCTGCCGATCCGCGAGGGCTCGGGCGCAGTGCGTGCGGCCGGCGTCCGGGTCGTCGACGCTGATTCCGAAGGCAATCCGGTCCCGGGAGGCCGCGCAAATCTCTCGGTGCGCCTCGAGCGCCGCGCCGGTGTTCCGCTAGACGAGCTCAAGCTCATGGTCGAGGTCCGGCATCACTCGGCCGGTCCGTGCCTCTTCTTCGCGACGGAAACTGTGGATCTCATAGCGGCGGAGGCGGCAACGGCCACCCTGACGTGCGAGCTCGACGTCTTGCCGCTGAAACCAGGCCACTACACGGTTGCGACCCGACTCGTCCACCGAGACGAACTCGTCGACCGCCTCGACAACGCGGGGGACTTCGTTGTCGGATCCGGCGGCCTCGAGCTGCTCGAGGAGATCGCGGCGCACCCGGCGCCCACCTACGTTCGTCACGGCTGGCGCGCCGCGACACCGGTTGCCGAGGTACGATCGAGCGCCTGACGGGAGTCAGCGGCAGGGGGGAAAGTGCTCGTCGAAACTTCACCGTATTTGAGCGTCGTCGCGACGGCCCGTAACGACGATCACGGCGGGCGGCTGTTGCACAGGCTGCAGCTCTTTGTCGACGGGCTCGCCGCCCAGTGCGATCGCCACCGCCTCGAGGCCGAGCTCGTCCTGGTCGAATGGAACCCGCCGGCCGACAAGCCTCGCCTCGCCGAAGCCCTGTGCTGGCCTGAGTCGGAGCGATGCACGTTCCGCATTGTCGAGGTGCCGCAGGAAGTACACGCCACCCTCGAATACGGCGACCGCCTTCCTCTCTTTCAGATGATCGCGAAGAACGTCGGAATCCGCCGCGCGCACGGCGATTGGATCCTCGCGACGAATATCGATGTCCTCCTCTCGGACGAGCTGATGCGTCATCTCGCGCTCCGCAACCTTGATCCCCGCTCGATATATCGCGTCGACCGACACGACGTCGCGGACGTGTTCACGGTCGGGGACCCGATAGACGCCCAACTCGCTGCGAGTGCGACGAACGTCATTCGAATCTGCTCTCGGAATCAGACGCGCGACCTGCGCACCGGCGAGCTGCACCGCATCTATCGTCGCGAGATGACGATGCTCCGTACGTTCGCGCCCACAGTCGTCCTTCCAATCGTCTTTGCCTTCCGAGCGATGTTGCGCGCGCTGAGTTTCGGGGCGCGCTGGACGGTCGCATGGTTCGTCGGCCGACGCCGCCGAGCGCAGATCGTCCAGTGGACGAAGAGGTCTGCCCGTCAGTCGGCCCGTCACGCGTGGTTCTGGTCACGGTGGACCCTCGCGTGGGTCGTCGGAGACACGCGCCGCTCCCAGGTCGTGCGGTTCGCCCGACACCCACGCGGCGCGATGCCGTCGCGAACTCCGCGCGTTCGACCCGAGAAAGTCACGGCGGCCGCCCAGGTCAGCAAGCCTCGGCGGGCCGAAGGACCGAGCTTCCGGGAACAGGCACAGCAGCGACTGGCGTGGGAGCGCGCCCTCGTGCGGCTACACACCAACGCCTGCGGAGATTTCACGCTGCTCAGCCGTGACGCGTGGGAACGGCTCCGCGGCTACCCCGAGCTCGCGATGTTCTCAATGCACATCGACTCGCTCCTCCTCTACCAAGCCCACTGGGCTGGCTACCGTGAACGTGTCTTGCATGGCCCGCTCTTCCATATCGAGCACTCGTCCGGGTTTACTCCAGAGAGTTGGCGGGACCTGGAGGCGCGGGTGAACGCGGCCGCGATTCCCCAAATCACCTACGAGAAATTTCGGGACTGGACGGTTGAGATGCGACGGAAGCAGGGACCGCTCGATTTCAACGAGCCTGACTGGGGGTTCGCGGGAATGGAACTCCCCGAAATCCGGCCTGCCGCGGCGAGGGCCGAACGGTGACCGCAGGCTTCGAGAACATCTCGGTCGAGGAGGTCCGCGAGTACTGGAACCGCCGGCCCTGCAACATCAGACACTCGCCGCAGCCCGTCGGGAGCAAGGAGTACTTCGACGAGGTCGAGGCTCGCAAGTACTTTGTCGAGCCCCACATTCCCGGCTTCGCCGAATTTCCACGTTGGCGCGACAGGCGCGTGCTCGAGATCGGATGCGGGATCGGCACCGACACCGTCAATTTCGCGCGGCACGGCGCCCAGGTGACGGTCGCCGAGCTGTCCGACGAGTCGATGCGCGTCGCGCAGCAGCGCGCCGAAGTATTCGGTCTTGCCGACCGGATCGCGTTTCACAACGGGAACGCGGAGGAGTTGACGTCGTTCGTCCCAGTCGAGCAGCACGACCTCGTGTACTCGTTCGGCGTCATCCATCACTCGCCGCACCCCGAGCGCATCCTCGAGGAGGCACGCCACTACCTGAAGCCCGGCGGGACACTCAAGGTGATGGTCTACAACCGGCGCTCGTGGAAGGTGCTGTGGATGGTCCTGAAGTACGCAAAGGGGGACTTCCGCAAGACTCGAAAGCTGATCGCCGAACATTCCGAGGCCCAGTTCGGCTCACCCGTCACGTATGCGTACACCAAGGAGGAGTTGCGCGAAGTCCTGACGCGTCACGGCTTCCGGGCCACCGATATCTTCGTCGATCACATCTTTCCGTGGCGGATCCCGGACTATGTCGAGTATCGCTACGTGAAGGTCTGGTATTTCCGTTGGATTCCTCAGCCGCTCTTCCGAACGCTGGAACGGCTGTTGGGCTGGCATCTCTGCGCAACGGCGACCTACGAGGGAGGATAGGGGTGAGGATCTCGGTCATCGGCCTCGGCAAGCTCGGTTCGCCGATGGCGGCCTGCTTCGCGGCAAAGGGCTTCACGACGATTGGCGTCGACCTCAACGAACGGTTCGTCGAGTCGATCAACGAGGGCGCCGCACCGGTGTTCGAGCCAGGCCTGTCTGACATGATCGCGGAGGGTCGCGGTTGCCTAACCGCCACAACCGACACCGCCGAGGCCGTGGCAGCGACGGATGTCACATTTGTGATTGTTCCGACACCGAGCCAGGAGGACGGCGGCTTTTCTCTCGCGTATGTGCTGCCGGCGATGGAGGCGATCGGCCGTGCAATCGCCGAGAAGGACGGCTACCACCTCGTCTGCCTGACGAGCACCGTCATGCCAGGAGCGACCGGCGGCCCCGTGCTCCACGCGCTCGAGGAGGCGAGCGGGAAGCGCGTAGGCGTCGATGTCGGCCTCTGCTACAGCCCCGAGTTCATCGCGCTGGGCAGCGTCCTCCGTGACTTTTTGAACCCCGACTTCCTGCTCATCGGAGAGTCCGATGAGCGCAGTGGGCAGGCCCTTGCCGACCTCTACCGACGCGTCGTCAACAACGACCCTCCCGTTGCGCACCTCAACTTCGTGAACGCCGAACTCGCGAAAATCTCGGTCAACACGTTTGTGACGACGAAGATCGCATTCGCGAACATGCTCGCCCGGATCTGTGAGCGGCTGCCCGAAGCGAATGTCGACGAGGTGACGTCCGCGCTCGGGCTCGACAGTAGGATCGGGGCGAAGTACCTCCGCGGCGCGATCAGCTACGGCGGCCCGTGCTTCCCGCGCGACAACATTGCCTTCGCCTCGCTCGCACGTTCGCTCGATGCTCCGGCATTCGTTGCGGAGGCAACCGACGCGACGAACCGGGATGGCATCGTCAGACTCGCCGATCTCGTGCTTGCGGAGCTCGCGCCGGGCGGTACCGTTGCCGTCCTCGGGCTCTCGTACAAGCCCAGCACCGACGTCGTCGAAGAGTCTCCCGGCCTACATCTCGTGCAGGCCCTAATCGGCCACAGCGCTGATCTTATGCTCTACGACCCGGCCGCGATGCCAAACGCCCGCAACCATCTCGACGAGTCGCGCGTCACCTTCTGTGACTCGGCCGAGGAGGCGATCCGGTCAGCGGACGTCGTCGTCGTTGCGACTCCATGGCAAGAATTCACAGCAATCGCCGCGGAGACGTGGCGAAGAGTCGAGACGCCTCGAGTGATCATCGATTGCTGGCGGCTCCTGCCTCCCGAGCTCCGCGATAAAGACGTGCGTTACCTCGCACTGGGTACCGCGCTGCCGGCCGCTTCTGCGCCGGCAGAGCTAGTCACTCGTACGTGACCTCGCGCTCGCAGGCGCGCAGGCTCTTCGAGGCTACGCTCGGGAACCCGAAGCTCTACGACTATGCGCAGCGTCGCCTTTCGGGCCTCAGCGAGCTACGCAGCCGCGTCGGCCGGAATTCGGGCGACTTTAGAGGACGCGTTTTGGACATCGGCGCCGGAACCGGCAACTTTGCCGACGTCTTCCCCGCGGATGCGCAGTACGTAGCGACCGACGCCGATCCGGCGAAGATCGAGCGCTTTCGCATGAAGTATCCGCAGTCGGAGGCTCACGTGGTCGACGGCACCCGCCTCCCCTTCGAGGATGGATCGTGCGAGCACTCGGTCTGCATCGACGTCTCGCACCACCTAACCGACCACGAGCTCGAGCGATTGCTCGCCGAGGCGGCACGAGTTACGCGCAAATCATTTCTCTTCGTCGACGCGCTGTGGGTCCACAACTCGCTCGTGAGCAAGGCGCTCTGGTCCGTCGACCGCGGCCGGCATCCCCGCCCTCGCGCCGAGGTCATCTCGGCTATCGCTCGGCATTTCCACATCGAGCACACGGAGGACTTCCGGCTCACACACACGTACCTTCTGGTGCGCGCGCGACCGAGCGACGGTCAGGAGCGCTGAAGGTCGTAGACGCGAATCCAGACGCGGAGCGCGCCCGACTGCAGGAACTTCGCGTCTGCAAGCCGCGTTCGGTAGCCTGCCCGTCGAAGGGCCGCAGGCCCTCCCTCACACGTCGGCGCCGCGCACAGAAGCACGAGCGTCGACGGGTAGCCGAAGATCTTCATCCGGTTTCGGAAGTCGTCGTCGATCTTCGGCATCGAAACGCCGACATACGTGTAACTGTAGTAGTAGAGCGACTGAAGCGACTGCAGCGCACCGGGTAGTCCGTCGCCTGCGTTGTACCAGAAGCGAGGCAGCCCGGTGGGCTTGTCGAAGCCCGCAGATCGAAGGTATGCCACCTCCTGCATCCCGACGTCGTACAGGCTGCCTGTGGTGGGGTCGGACTGTCCTTCGACCCACGTCCCGAAGCTCGCGTCGAGTGCGTACGTCACCGAAAAGAGGGACACGGCAGCTGCGCCGAGTGCGGCCCAGCGGAGCCGGTGGACGGAGCCGAGTGCGGCCGATGCTAGCGCGACAATCATGCCGCCGGTGAAAACGGCGTACTCGGTTGTGGACGAGTTCACGGCCACGCGGCTCACGTTGTCGGAACCGTAGATCCAGACAAGGGGTACAAAGACGGCGAGACCGGCCAAACAGAGCGCGGCCCAAGCGGCGACCGGTCTTCCGATCCGGTCGCACACAGCCTGGGATGCGCCCGCGAGAGCGAGCGACATCGGAACGACGAACGCGCTGAAATACCAGACGTACTCGAAGAAAAAGCCGGAGCCGAGGAACTCCCAAAGGCAGAGCACGGCGTAGACCAATCCGCACCAGCCTGCGGAGGCGAGCATGAGCTTGCTGGCAGACGGGCGGGCGGAGCGGCGGGTGGTGAGCGACACGAGGGCGACGATCACGAGAACGAAGAGTGGTGCGAAGAAGTACGGCTCTTGAGGTATCCAGACGTGCGGGTCCTGCTGGTTGGCCTCGCCGCTCTGCGAGAGTGCGACGCTGATCTGCGGCATGAAGAAGAGGAAACGACCGCCGTTCGCCTCCGCGAAGGTTCCGCAGGCGACGGTCAGCAACGCTGCGCCACCGGCGAACGCCCCCAGGTCTCGCGCAAGCTCGCGCGGTGTCGGCACCGACGATGCTGCCGCGTAGAGAAACGGAAAGCCGAGGAGGAGAACGGCGTCGAGCAGCTGCGTCGTCACGAGGGCGGCTGCAAAGAAGCCGGCCAGTGCGAGTGCGGCGTAGCGAAGGCCCCACGACCGAGGTCGCAAGGTCACGAAGAGCGCTGCGAGCGCCGAGTACGTGAGCACGGCACCCTCCTCGTAGTCCCAGCGCTGTCCGTCGAAGTACATCTGCGAGCCGATGGTGGCTACATAAGCGACGGCGGCCATACGTGCCGAGACGAATCTCCTACACGTCAGATAGGCGGCCAGGCCGCCGACGAAGAAGAAGATGGTGTGGACCACGAGCGACGCGGTGCGTGGGGCGAACAGGAGGTTCGCCACGTAGCCCGGCACGATCCATGGAATGCGAGACGCGTAGTACGTGTGGACGAAGGCATGGAACGTCTGGTCGAAGTTCGTCCAAAGGGCGGTGTAGAGCCACGGGTCGATTGTCGCCCGCGGGTTGTAGAGCGGAGCCTTGGTCCAGAGGTACATCGCACACGCGACCCCGGTGAGCACCGCCAAAAGCCCAGCCTCGGCGGCGATGCCCCTGACCGCGTCACGACCGAGGATTCGCGTAGTGGCGCTCGGCGGTTGCTGGTGAAGCTGTGCCCCCTCGGACATGCGCCGCGATGCTACGCGAAGTGATGCCGGGAACGGTCGGGCATACTGGGCTCCAGCGATGACGATTCGCGCTCGCGTGTCGGAGAAACCGGGAGAGCGACATCACCTGACAGCACGGCTTCAGGGGGCTCTTTCGATCGTCGTTCCTGTTCACGACGAAGAGGAGAACATCGACCCTCTCTACGAGGAGATTACCTCTGTCCTGGCCTCGCTCGGCCACAGCTACGAGATCGTGGTCGTCGACGACGGAAGCCGCGACGGGACGTTTGCACGGTTGACCGAGCTCGCCGACCGGGATCCGCGTCTGAAGGTGATAAGACTCCGGCGCAACTTCGGGCAGACCGCGGCCATGTCGGCAGGCTTCGACCACGCCAGCGGGGAGGTGATCGTGCCGATGGATGGCGACCTCCAGAACGACCCGCGCGACATCCCGCGGTTGCTCGAAAAGCTCGCCGAGGGGTATGACGTCGTGAGCGGCTGGCGCAAGGATCGCCAGGACAGCGCGGTACGTCGTCTGCCGTCGCGCGTTGCGAACTGGCTGATCGGGGTCGTGACCGGAGTGCACCTGCACGACTACGGTTGTACGCTGAAGGCTTACCGCGCGGAAGTGCTGCGGGAGACACGCCTGTACGGCGAGATGCACCGCTTCCTACCGGCGCTCGCGAAGCTCGCCGGCGCTGAGATCGCCGAGTTACCCGTACGTCACCATGCTCGTCGTTTCGGTCGCAGCAAATACGGCCTGAAGCGCACTGCAAAGGTGATACTCGATCTGATCACCGTGAAGTTCTTGTCCGGCTATGCCACGAAGCCGAGCTACGTCTTCGGCGGCAGCGGAGTTGTCCTGTGCTTCTTCGGCGCCATTGCCGCGATCTACACGGCGTACGAGAAGTGGGTCAGGGGTGTTTACGCATACAAGAACCCAGCGCTGCTCGTCGCAGTATTTCTCTTCATCATCGGGGTCAACCTCGTCCTGATGGGTCTCCTCGCGGAGTTGATCGTGCGCACGTACCACGAGTCGCAGTCGAAGCCCACGTACACGGTCCGCGAAGAACTGAACTTCGACGAATCGCTCCAGGGCTGAGCCGTGTGCGGGATCTGCGGTTGGATCGACTCCGAATCGGCCGTCGACCCCGCTGTTCTGAAGGCGATGACGTGGACACTCCGCCATCGCGGGCCTGATGACGAAGGCTTTCTGTTCGAGTCCACCGGACGAGCGTCGGTCGGCCTCGGCTTTCGGCGGCTGTCGATCATCGACCTCGTCACGGGTAACCAGCCGATCTCGAACGAGGACGGAACGGTCCAGGTCGTCTTCAATGGCGAGATCTACAACTTCCGAGAGCTCAGGCGGGAGCTCGAGTCGCGAGGGCACGAGTTCCGAACGGGCTCGGATACCGAAGTTCTAGTTCATCTGTACGAGGAGGACGGTCCGGAGCTCGCAACGCGGCTGAACGGCATGTTTGCTTTTGCGATTTGGGACGCGAGACGCTCCACGCTGACGCTCGGACGCGACCGGTTCGGAAAGAAACCGCTGTACTACGCCGAGCTTTCGCACGGACTTATCTTCGGTTCGGAGATCAAGGCGCTGCTCGCACACCCTGCGAGCGAGCGCTCGCTGGACCGCGACGCCCTCGGCGAGTACCTTGCTCTCGAATACGTCCCCGCCCCCCGCTCGATCTTCGCCGGAATCCGAAAGGTTCCGCGGGCGCATGTCCTGACGTGGAATGACGGCGCGTCGACGATCCGGCAGTACTGGGACCTTCCGTACGCGCCGGACGAAAACCCGGCTTCCGTGACGGAATACGCCGAAGAGCTCAAGCGGCTCATCTGGAGCGCGGTCTCGCGCCGGCTACTGAGCGACGTTCCGCTCGGCGCATTCCTGAGCGGCGGGATCGACTCGAGCACCGTGGTTGCGGCGATGTCCGAGCTGCTGCCCGCGGGGTCCGTCAAAACGTTCTCGATCGGCTTCGCAGAGTCCAGCTTCGACGAGTCGGCGCAGGCGCGGCTCGTCGCCCGCCACTTCGCGACCGATCACCATGAACAGACGTTCACGCCGGACGCGCTCCTGTCGCTGCTGCCCACGATCGCGGACGCGATGGACGAGCCGTTCGCGGATCCGTCGGTGCTGCCCACGTACCTGCTCTCTCGTTTCACGAGAGAGCACGTCACGGTCGCTCTGGGCGGCGACGGCGGCGACGAGTTGCTCGCCGGCTATCCGACTTTCTTCGCAGATCGCGTTGCCGGCCTACTACCGAGGCCCGCAGCACTAGGCCGCAGGCTCGGGCCAATGGTCCGGAAGTTGCCGGTCTCCACTGCGAACATCAGCTTGGACTTCAAGGTCAAACGTTTCGTGCGCGGGCTGGCGCACCCGCCTGCCGAGCGTCACGCCGCGTGGCTCGGAGCGTTCACGCCGGCCGAGCAACAGCCCGTTCTTATTTCGCCGCCCCGCGATCCCTATGCTCCGCCACGACGCTCCGCGGCGACCGCAAGCGGCCGAGACCGCACGTCGGCTCTGACGTACGAGTACGTGGACGGATATCTGCAGGACGACATCCTCACGAAGGTCGACAGAGCGAGCATGGCCTGCTCGCTCGAAGTGCGGGCGCCATTCCTCGACCTCGATCTCGTCGAGTTCCTCGGGCGCGTCCCGTCCAATCTCAAGCTTCGGCGGACGGAGTCGAAGTACCTGCTGAAACGAGCGATGCGCGGCACTTTGCCGCAGGAGATCGTGGCACGCCCAAAGAAGGGCTTCGGCGTCCCTATCGCGGAATGGCTGAAGAACGAGCTCCGAGACGCCATGCTTGACATGCTCTCGCCCGCAAGGCTGGCGCGCCAGGGGATCTTCGACGCGGCAGGCATCGAGCGCCTGATTCGTGCTCACCTCACGGGGGCCGTCGACAACCGCAAACAGCTGTGGACGCTGTTCTGCTTCCAGCTGTGGTACGACGCCTACGCGACAGCAGGCGCGGGTGCGGGTTCGGTGGCCAGTAGATAGAATGCACCGTTCACAAGCAGTTCGCGCACGCCGGGCACGGTCCCTACGACGCCGGCCCTCACAGTTTTGACCCCGTAGCGAACCGTGTACTCCGGGCGAAGCAGGAAGAGCTCTCGGGCGGCGACTGTGAAGCCCGCCTCGGAGAATGCTCGCTCCGCCGAGCGCAATGAAAGCCTCGTGCACCGAACCGAGACCAGGTCGTCTAGCGAGTCAGCGCTCGACATGTACTCGTTGTCCGCCGGCCGCGCCAACCGATAGAACCATCGCGACGGCAGATAGTGCACATACGGGACCGCGCGGGCGTAACCGGCCGCGAGGTGCTGGTGCCCCCCGAATGCCGACCAGTAAGGCGGAAAAGAAACGAAAAGCCGGCCGCCCGGCACGAGCGCGCGACGCGCTGCCGAAAGGACGGATCCGGGTTCGATCACGTGCTCGAGGACGTCATGAAGCAACACCAGGTCGAAGCGTCCATCCATATTGAGCTTCGTCAGGTCCGCAATCTCAACCCGAACTCGCTCGTCCACACGCAAAGGGCTCTCGCGCACGATCGATTCGTTCAGCTCGTAGCCGACGAGCCCCGCGACTTCCGATGTCCGCAGCCCCTCGAGCATCCCGCCCGCGTGACAGCCGAAGTCGGCGACACATGCATCCCTCAGCGTCATGCGCTCGGCCAGCCACGGGAGGAGCACGTCCTGCGCGACGCGACGCTGGTAGTCGAAGTAGTCGAGTCCACCCGTCACGATGTCTTTCGACAGGAACGCAGCAGCCCCCTGAGCGAGCGTGCGACCAGCTATCGCGCGACGACTCACGGCGACTATTCTAGGCCGCTCGACCCGGTGGCCACCGACCTCTCAGCTCTGATCGACCACCTCGCCTGTCCTGAGTGCACGGGAGGACTCGTAGCGGAGAACCGCGAGCTGCGCTGCGTCGCGTGCGACCGCCGGTATCCCGTGATCGACGACGTGCCGCGCCTCCTTCCGGATGCGCTTCCCGAACCGCTGAGCCGCACGGCCGATGCGTTCGGCTGGCAGTGGCAGCACTTCATCGAGATGTACGACGCCTACGAGGCGCAGTTCCTCGACTGGATCGCCCCGATCGCACCGGAGTTCTTCCGCGAGAAAGACGTACTCGACGCAGGATGCGGCATCGGTCGCCACGCGTTCTTCGCCGATCGCTATGGAGCGCGCAGTGTGACAGCGCTCGATCTCAGCGCCGCAGTCGAAACCGCGCGAAGGAACCTCGCTGAGTCGCCTAGCGCTCACGTCGTGCAAGGCGACCTGCTGCAACCACCTCTGCGTCGTCCTGCCAACGGAGGTGGGTTCGACTTCATCTACTCGATCGGCGTCCTTCACCATCTGCCGGAGCCGCGTTCCGGCTTCCTTGAGCTCGCACGGCTCCTCCGCCCCGGCGGCACGATCGCGGTCTGGGTCTACGGCTACGAGCACAACGAGCTCGTGCGACACGTCATCGAGCCAATCCGGCGGTTCACAACCCGGCTGTCGCCGACTGCGTTGCGTGCCGTCGCAGCTCCCCTGGGTGTTTTGTTCTACGCCGTCGTCAAGCTCGTGTACGGCCCTGCGAGCCGACGTGGCCGTGCCGACCGGCTGCCCCTCGGCGAGTACATCGCCAGCCTCTCGGCGTTCAACTTCCGACAGATCTACAACATCGTCTTCGACCAGCTCGTCGCGCCGACCGCCGCCTATATTCGCGGCGAGGAGCTTCGGAGCTGGTTCGAGGATGCGGGATTGACGGAGATCGAAATCGGCAGCCGCCACGGGAACTCGTGGCGCGGGCGAGGCCGTGCCCCGGAGTAGACGGCGGCGGCAAGGCGGCTCCTCCGGATTAACCCCGGTCGTCGCCCGCCGCAACATTGAGGTGGAGGGGGTCCCCGTAGGCGGCGGTGTCGAAGGCTTCGACACCGAGCCAGCACGTGAGATCAACGTGGCCCGGTTGGCGCACCTCGAGCGCATGCAACTTCCAATGGACGGCCGCAGCGTTCTCGAGGTGGGTGCGGGCGTGGGTCATCTCTCGCAGTTCTTCGTTGCACGAGGGTGTCGCGTCGTCGCAACCGAAGCGAGAGAGGCGAACGTGGAGCGGATGAAAGCGCTCTACCCCACACTCGACGCGCGCCTCGCGAACGTCGAGGATGACCTCACCCGGTTCGGACGGTTCGATGTTGTCTTCTGCTACGGCTTGCTGTACCACCTGGAGAATCCCGTGCGCGCGCTGCGAAACATGGCTGTCGTCTGTGATGACCTGCTCCTCGTAGAGACCGTGATCACGGATGCTGACCAACCCGTATTGCAACTGGCTGATGAAACACTTTCGAACACGCAGGCGCTCCGCGGGATAGCTCACCGGCCGAGCCCCGCCTATGTCGCACTCGCGCTCAATCGGATCGGTTTCGATCACGTCTACACTCCGCTCGAAGCGCCTGAGCATCCCGACTATCGATTCGATGCGAAAGGCGATTTCGCCTTCAGCCGGGACGGCTATCTCCTCCGCCAGATCTTCGTGGCCTCGCGCCAACGCCTCGACGACGGCCGATTCGCTCCGCTCCTCGAAGAATGACCGACGCGTCCGGCGAGTCCTCGATTGCGAGCTGGCAGAACCTAAGCGAAGCTGCCGCGGAGAGGTTGCCGCCGCGGGCAGTACGCCTCCTCGCCCGTGCTGTCGCTTCGCGGCCAAACCGAGCCGAGCAGCCAGGCTGGTTCTTCGACATCAGCGAGGAGGATCATTCCCGGCGGACGACACTCCGCCGAGTGATCTGGCATGCGTTCATGGATCGCTCGATCGAAGATCCGGTTGTTGTCCCGTGGTACGACGGACTCCGACTCAGGCTTTATTTCGGCAACGACCTCAGCAAATGCGTGTACGTCGGCGGGTCGTTTGAGCCGAACGAGTTCGCGTTTCTCAGGCGCTACCTGCGCGAGGGGATGACATTCATCGACGTTGGTGCGAACGAAGGCGTATACACGCTCTTCGCCGCGAAACACGTCGGTCATTCTGGACGCGTTATCGCAATCGAGCCGAGCGAGCGTGAGTTGGGGCGGCTTAGAGCTAACCTTGAATTGAACCGCCTCCGCCGGGTCACAGTCGTCGAAGCGGCCGTCGGATCGTCTGACGGCAGGGTGAGCCTTGCGATCGCGGAAGCCAAACACGCCGGACAGAACACGGTTGGGACCTCGGTCGCCAACGCGAAGGTCGCCACGGAGCGCATCGAGCAAGTCGCCGTGCGATCGCTTGACTCGCTCGTGGACGAGGAGCGGCTACATCGGCTCGACTTTGTCAAGGTCGACGCGGAAGGGAGCGAGCTCGACGTACTGGTCGGCGCGCGTGACACGCTCGCCAGACTGCGTCCTGTGCTTCAGCTCGAGATCGAACCCGACTCGCTCGCAGCCCGCTCGACTTCGCCTAGTCACATCACCGCATTCATCGCGGAGCATGGATACGGCTTCTGGGCATTCGACGAAGCCTCAGGGCGCCCGCGTCGAGCCGTCGGCGCCGACGTCAGCGGCAACGTGCTTGCGGCCCCGAGCGAATGGTCGCCGCCGTAACTCTTACGTGCCCTGGAACGCGAGCGCCGCCTCGTCCTTCGCGCCGCTCGTCATCTGCTCGTAGATCCAGCGATACGTCTTCTCGAGCCCGTCCTCGAGCGAGATCGACGGCTCCCAGCCGAGCTCGCGCCTGATCAGCGTGTTGTCGCTGTTCCGGCCGCGCACGCCCTGCGGGGCGGAGAGGTTGTGCTTGCGCTCGAGCTTGACGCCCGCGATGCCCTCCACGATGTCGACCAGGCCGTTGATCGTCACGAGCTGGGACGAGCCGAGGTTGATCGGGTCGCTGAACTCGCTTTCCATGATCCGGAAGAGGCCGTCGATCGTGTCGTCGATGTACGTGAAGCTGCGCGTCTGCTCGCCGTCGCCCCAGATCTCGATCTCGCCGGTGCCGTCGAGCTGCGCCTCGATCACCTTGCGGCACACGGCGGCCGGCGCCTTCTCGCGGCCGCCGGCGTACGTGCCGTACGGGCCGTACACGTTGTGGAAGCGCGGCACGCGCACCGACAGGCCGTAGTCCTCCATGAAATGGCGGCACATGCGCTCGCTGAAGAGCTTCTCCCAGCCGTAGCCGTCCTCCGGCATCGCCGGGTACGCGTCCTCCTCCTTCAGCGCCGTCACGTTCGGATCGGTCTGCTTCCCCGCCGCGTACACGCATGCGGACGAGCCGAACAGGAAGTTCTCGACGCCGCGGTCGCGTGACGCGAGCAGCATGTTCGTGTTGATGAGCACCGACACCATGCAGTCGGCCTTGTGCGTCTCGATGAAGCCCATGCCGCCCATGTCGGCGGCGAGGTTGAACACGGTCGCGACGCCCTCCGCGGCTGCGTAGCACGCGTCCTTCTCGCGCAGGTCGGCGGAGACGTTCTCGACGCCCTCGTGCTCCTGGTACCAGCGGCCGAGCGCCTTCAGGTCGACGGCGCGCACGTCCTCGAAGCCGCGGCGCAGCAGCTCGGCGACGAGATGACCGCCGATGAAGCCGCCCGCGCCCGTGACGAGCACCCGCCTGCTGCGATCCATCTCCACGACGCGGGTCAGTCTAGACAGCGCAGCCGGAAGCCGATGGAGCCAGGAAGTTCGAGGTCTGTTAAGACGACCGCGGCGCTCGTCGGCACGCGCTCGCCGAACCGCTCCGACACCCACGTCTCGTCCGTGCGGAGCTCTCCGGGCCCGAGCAGGTCGAACTCGACGGGCGGCGGATCGGGCGCCCACACGAGCCGCGACTCGACGCGATGGCGGCCGCGGCCTTCGAGCCGGTCGTGGACCTCCACCTCGTCGTCCGCCCATTCGATGCGCCGCACGTGGCGCAGCCGGCCCGGCAGGACGACGCTCGCCTCGACCGCGTGCTCGCGCGCGTAGCGGAGCGCGACCTTCGGCAGCGGCCCGCTGCGGAACGCACCCCAGAGCCGGAACTGATCGCGACCGTCGACGACGAGCGTCGAGTGCGCGCGCGTCGAGCGGAAGAAGTCGCGGTCGGCTCCCGGCTCGTACGTGTACGTGCCCGCGTCGACGAGCACCGGCCGGCCGCGCCACCAGAGCTGCAGCGAGAGCGCGTCCGCGTGCGCGTGCGCCGGCAGGAACGGCGGCGACGGCGGCCCGCAGCGGAACGCGAGCCAGAGCGGACCGTCGCGCACGACGACGAAGCCGCTCGCGTCGAAGACGGCGAGGCCCTCCGGCGCGTCCGGGAGCTCGAGCCGCGGCGCGTCGACCGTGCCGTCGTTGAAGAGCGCCGGCGCGCCGTCCGGCCGCGCGAGCGCAGCCGCGAAGGCACGCATCCGCTCGATCGCGTCGGCGATCCACGAGTACGGCGAGGCCGCCTGCACCTCGAGCAGGTCGCGCAGCACGACGAGGTGGTATGCCGGGCTGCGCTCATAGTGCCCTCCGTCCCGCAGCACCTGCTCGGGCAGCTCGCGCCGAAGCAGCTCGATCCCGCGTCGCGTCAGGTCCGCCGCGCCGAACGAGACCCCGCCGAGCACGAGCGCGCGCGCGTTCCGGATCACGTGGTTGCCGAGCACGTCGTCCTCGACGTTGGCCGCGAGACGCAGCAGCTGGCGCCAGAGGCTCTGCGACAGACGCTCGGATGCGAGCTCGGGCAGCAGCGTGAGCGCGGCGATCCAGTTGCCGACGCGCGTCGAGAGCGGATACGGATGCCAGGCGTCGCCGCGGTGCGGCGGATGCGCCTCGATCCAGGTGTCGATCAGCCGCCGCGCCTCGGGCGCATCCCCGGCGCGCGCCGCCGCCAGCACGTCGTCGCC
>Ga0070741_10010045_pt1 | contig 18053 bp, 15 predicted proteins | sample Coa_R1_4_FD_66440 | JGI IMG/M metagenome (GOLD analysis project Ga0070741, IMG submission 66440) | Surface soil microbial communities from Centralia Pennsylvania, which are recovering from an underground coalmine fire - Coalmine... | ecosystem: Environmental > Terrestrial > Soil > Unclassified ...
CCGTCCCGGAATGACTTGAAGGTTACGTTTGCGCCGCAAAGGCCGCGCGTTCGCGCTTGACGGTGCCGCGCTTCATCATCAGCGAGGCAACGATAGTGGCGAGCGCCACCACAGCCACGACGATCGTACAAATAGCATTGATTTCGGGCTTCACGCCCAAACGCACCTCCGAATAGATGCGGATCGGCAGCGTGGTCGCACCCGGCCCTGTGGTGAAGCTCGCGATCACCAGATCGTCGAGCGACAGCGAGAAGGCCAGCATCCAGCCGGCGGCGATCGCCGGAAATATCAGCGGCAGCGTGATGACCAGGAAGGTCTTGAACGGCGGACAGCCGAGATCCATCGCCGCTTCCTCGAGGCTGCGGTCGAAGCCGATGAGGCGCGCCTGGACGATCACGGTGACGAAGCACATGGTCAGCGTGGTATGCGCAAACACGATGGTCCAGAAGCCGCGGTCGATGTTGACGGCGACGAACAGCAGCAGCAGCGACAGGCCGGTGATGACTTCCGGCATCACCAGCGGCGCATAGACCATGCTGGAAAACAAAAGCCGGCCGCGGAAGCGGCCCATCCGCACCAGCGCAAGGGCGGCGCAGGTGCCGAGCACGGTGGCGGCGGTCGCCGACAGCGCCGCGACGCGCAGGCTGATCGAGGCGGCCGCCAGCATGGCCTCGTCGTGCAGCAATGCGCGGTACCAGACGAGCGACCAGCCGCCCCAGATCGTCACCAGGCGCGAGGCGTTGAAGGAATAGACGACGAGGACGACAATCGGCAGATAGAGGAAGGCCAGACCGAGCGCGACCGACACGATGTTGAAGGGCGAGGTCCGGCGCATTAGCGCAAGCCCTTTGTCATCCGTTCATTCCCGCGCAAGCGGGAATCCAGCCCTTGTGCCGATTGGCCCCGGGTCGCCGCTTTCGCGGGGACGAGCGGTTGGATCGATTTCACCGCAAGCCCTCCAGTTGCCGCAGTTGCAGACGCTGGTAGATCACGATCGGCACCAGCAGCAGTCCCAGCAATGCAACCGCAATGGCGGAAGCCACCGGCCAGTCGCGGTTGGAGAAGAATTCGGTCCACAGCGTCTGCCCGATCATCAGCGTCTGCGAGCCGCCGAGCAGGTCGGGAATGACGAATTCGCCGACGATCGGGATGAAGCAGAGCAGCACGCCGGCGGCGACGCCGGGCAGCGACAGCGGCAGCGTCACCCGCCGGAAGGCGCGGGCCCGCGTGCAGCCGAGATCGGCGGCGGCTTCCAGCAGCGCCTCGTCCATTTTCTCGAGCGTGGCGTAGAGCGGCAGCACCATGAACGGCAGGTAGGAATAGACGACGCCGATATAGATCGCGGTGTCCGACGACAGCCAGGAGATCGGCGCGCTGACGACGTGCAGCGAGAGCAGCATCCGGTTGAGCAGACCATCGTGCTGCAGGATGTTGATCCAGGCATAGACGCGGATCAGGAACGAGGTCCAGAACGGCAGCACCACCAGCATCACCAACAGCGGCTGCAGGCCGCGCGGTGAGCGCGCCATGCCGTAGGCGATGGGGTAGCCGATGACGAGCAGGATGGCGGTTGAGACCGCGGCGATTTCGAGGCTCTTGAGATAGGACAGGAGATAGAGCGAATCCGAAGAGATCAGCCGATAGCTTTCGGCGCCGAGCCGGGCGAAGGAATCTTGCAGGCCCTGCCAGCCGGCGGTCGGATCGAACACCGGCACATAAGGCGGCTGTGCGATCGCCGTCTGCGACAGGCTGATCTTGAGCACGATCGCGAACGGCGCGAGGAAAAAGACCAGCAGCCATAGATAGGGCGCCAGCAGCACCGCGCGCGCTCCCCAGCTCGTTTTTGTCATCGCGACCTCAGCGCTGGTTCCCTCTCCCCGCCTGCGGGGAGAGGGTGGCGAGCAGCGAAGCTGCGAGCCGGGTGAGGGGGCGTTTCGAATCGTTCTGCGTTGCGGCTCAGCCCCCTCACCCGCCCCGCTTTCGCAAAAGCTTCGGCGGGTCGACCTCTGCCCGCACGCGGGGAGAGGTGGAGCGGAGCCTGCTGCACGCCCGTTCGCGACATCCGGTTTATTCCTTCAGCAGCACGCCGGCATCCGGCGGCCACGACACCCAGACGACGTCGTCGACCGCGAAAGCCGGCCGGCCGCCGGTATTGGCCAGCGCAACCTTGATCAGCGAACGGTCGGCCAGGCGCACTTTGTAGATCGAGACATCGCCGCGATAGCCGATCTCGAACACCGTACCGGCAACCGTGTTGCCGGCATCCGGCGCCGGACGCGCGGCGTGAAGCCGCAGCTTTTCCGGACGCAGCGCCAGCCAGGCCTTGCCCTCCGCCGCGCCGGCTTGCGGCGCCTTGAGCGGGCCGAGCGCGGTGGCAAGCCCAGCCTGCTCAAGCCGGCCCTCGATCAATGTCACCTCGCCGATGAAGTCGGCGACCCAGCGCGACGCCGGCCGCTCGTAGATCTCGGCCGGCGCGCCGACCTGGACCAGCCGGCCTTCGTTCATCACGGCAATACGGTCGGCGACCACCATCGCCTCTTCCTGGTCGTGGGTGACGATGACGAAACTGGTGCCGAGCTTGCGCTGCAATTGCATCAGCTCGAACTGGGTCTCGCCGCGCAGTTTCTTGTCGAGCGCCGCCATCGGCTCGTCGAGCAGCAGCACGCGCGGCCGCTTGATCAGCGAGCGCGCCAGCGCCACGCGCTGGCGCTGGCCGCCGGACAGCTGGCCGATGCGGCGCTTGCCGTAGTCCTGCAATTTGACCAAGGCCAGCATTTCGGCGACGCGCTCGGCGCGTTCGCGGCGGCCGACGTCGTCCTGCCGCAGGCCGAAGCCGACATTGCCCTCGACCGTCAGGTGGGGAAACAGGGCGTAGCTCTGGAACATCATGTTGACCGGCCGCAGATGCGGCGGCACGGCGGTGATGTCCTCGCCGTCGAGGAAAATGCGGCCCTCGGTCGGCGTCTCGAAGCCGGCGAGCAGCCGCAGCAGGGTGGTCTTGCCGCAGCCGGACGGGCCGAGCAGCGCAAAGAATTCGTTGTGACCGATGTCGAGCGTGAGGCCGTTGACGGCGGGGACGTCGCCGAAGCGCTTGCTCACCTCATCGAAACGCACCAGCGGGGGCTTGCCGCCGTCCGCAGTCCCGCCGTCCGCCATCGCAAACCCTCGCACCACCCGCCCGTAACGCTAGCGGGCGCGCGCCGCAGGCTCAACCGTCATTCGCCGGGGTTCAGGCGGGATCGGCGGCAGCGTCCGGCTCGGCTTTCGCCGCCGCCGGGTGTCGCGGCACCGGGCCGTAATATTCGCCGAGCTGGACGCTCTGGCGCGGCTTGAGCAGGATCGACAGCAGCCGGTCGAGCAGCGCCTTGGCCGACACCGGCTTGCACAGGAACTCGTTGACGCCGAGCCTTGCCGCCTCGGTGACGCGCCAGCGCTCGCCGTGCGCGGTGAGCATGATGATCGGGATATCCGGCAGCGGGAACACGCCGGGCGAGCGCACGATGCGCACCAGTTCGGGGCCGTTGAGCAGCGGCATTTCCCAGTCGAGCACCATGACGTCCGGCATGACCGAGCGGATGAGCTCGAGGCCGGCGATGCCGTCGCCGGCTTCGTAGACCTTCTTGACGCCGATATTGGCCAGCATGTTGCGCACGAGGTTGCGCATGAACGGATTGTCCTCGACCAGCAGCACGCGCAGCTGCTGGATCAGGTATTCGGCCTGTTTGGCGTTCATGCGCATGCGGGAGGCGATTTTGTTCGGCAAACGTCACCGGCTCGTTAACGTGCGCCGCACCGCCTCCCGCCAGCCGGCATATTTCTGCGCGCGGACGGCCTCGTCCATGCGCGGGGTAAAGCGCCGGTCGAGCCGCCATTGCGCGGCAAAACCGTCAAGATCGGGACAGAGGCCGGCGGCCCGCCCGGCGAGATAGGCCGCGCCAAGCGCGGTCGTTTCCATCACCTTGGGGCGGTCGACCGGCACGCCCAGGATATCGGCGAGGAACTGCATGGCCGCTTCGCTCGCCGTCATGCCGCCGTCGACGCGCAGCACGCAGGCGGCCTTTGCCGCCGCCGGCCAGTCGGCGCGCATGGCGTCGAGCAGATCGCGGGTCTGGTAGCCGACCGATTCGAGCGCGGCGCGGGCGATCTCGGCATCGCCGGATTTGCGGGTCAGCCCGAAGATGGCGCCGCGCGCCTGCGGGTCCCAGTAGGGCGCGCCGAGCCCGACGAAGGCCGGCACCAGATAGACCTGCTCGGCGGGGTCGGCGAGCGCGGCCAGCGCATCGGTGTCGGCGGCGCTGTCGATGATCTTCAAGGCATCGCGCAGCCATTGCACCGCGGCGCCGGCGATGAACAGCGCGCCCTCGAGCGCGTAGGTACGCTTGCCGTCAAGCTGGTAGGCCACCGTGGTGAGCAGCCGGTTGCGCGAGGCGACGCGCTCGGCGCCGGTGTTGAGCACCAGGAAGCAGCCGGTGCCGTAGGTCGACTTCATCATGCCGGGCGTGAAGCAGCCGTGGCCGATCAGCGCCGCCTGCTGATCGCCCGCCATGCCGAGCACGCGGATCGGCGCGCCGAACAAAGCCGGCTCCGTCACGCCGAACTCGCCGGCATTGTCGCGCACCTCCGGCAGCAGGCTTTGCGGCACGCCGAACAAGTCGCACAGGCCGGCGTCCCATTGGCCCCTGCCGATGTCGTAGAGCGCGGTGCGCGCGGCATTGCTGGCATCGGTCGCGTGCACCTTGCCGCCGGTGAGGCGCCACAGCAGGAAACTGTCGACGGTGCCGAAGGCGAGCTTGCCGGCGGCGGCCGCCTCGCGCGCGCCGGGCACGTGGCCGAGCAGCCAGGCGATCTTGCTCGCCGAGAAATACGGGTCGAGCAGCAGTCCGGTCTTGGCGGCGATCTCCGGTTCATGACCGTGGTTCAGGTGTTGGGCGCAGTCGCCGGCGGTGCGCCGGTCCTGCCAGACGATGGCATTGTGGACCGGCTTGCCGGTCGTCCGATCCCAGATGATTGTCGTCTCGCGCTGATTGGTGATGCCGATGCCGGCAATATCGCGCGCGGCAAGCCCGGCCTGCGCGATCGCCTGCCGCACGGTCGCAACCGTTGCCGACCAGATCGCCTCGGGGTCGTGCTCGACCTCGCCCGGCGCCGGATAGATCTGATGCAGTTCCTGCTGCGCGACGGCAAGCGGATTGAGCGCGGCGTCGAAGGCGATGGCGCGGGTCGATGTCGTGCCCTGGTCGATGGCGATGAGAGCGGCAGGCAAACGAAGTCCCCGCGATCGGGCCGGATGCGGCCGGCTTCGCGAAGCTTAGTTCAACATGATCAGGTTGGCGATTGCCTGGTCGTTGTCGGCATGCACCGCGGTTGCCATCTTGCGCGGCTCCGGCCCGTAGTAATCGCCGCTCCTGACCAGCGGCCGGGGCTTGGCCAGCACCGAGATCAGCCGGTCCTGCAGCGCCTTGGACGACACCGGCTTGAGCAGGAATTCGTTGACGCCAATCGACACCGCTTCGATGACGCGCCGGCGCTCGCCGTGGCCGGTCAGCATGATGATCGGCACGTCCGGGAACGGGAACGTCTCGGGCGAACGCACCATGCGCACGAAGCCAGAACCGTCGAGGCCGGGCATTTCCCAGTCGAGCACGACCACGTCCGGCGCCATGGTGCGGATGAGTTCGAGGCCGGACGGCCCGTCGGGCGCCTCGTAAATGGTGCGCACGCCGACGCTCATGAGCAAGGTGCGCACCACCTTGCGCATGTAATGCTCGTCGTCCACCACCAACACCTTGGTAGCGGCGAAACGCTGGGCGAGTGCCTTGGCGTCCATCGGCTCGTCATCCCACGACGGCAATTCGGGCTGCCATTTAGACCACAGAGAAGTGGCGTTCGGCTTAAAACGAACCCGTCGAATCGCGGGCGTCGGCGCAAGGATTGGTAAACCATCAAGGCGCCGGCTGGCGCGATTTTTCCGCGGTAAACAACGTCATAAAGCGGCTCAGCGCCTGGTGTTCCTCCGCGGTGGCGGTGAGCCCGAACTTGCTGCGCCGCCACAGCACGTCCTCGGCATCCTGCGCCCATTCATGCTCGATCAGATAGCGCACCTCGGCGGCGGTGAGATCGCCGGTAAAGACGTCGCCGAGGTCGGCCAGGCTCCGGGCGTCGCCGAGGATGCGCTCGGCGCGCCGGCCATAGGCGCGCGCCAGGCGCCGGGCGTGCGGCTCGGCGAGAAACGGCCAGCGGCCGATCAGTTCCGCCACCAGCGCATAGAAGCCGTCATGCAGAAAATCGCCGCCTGGCAGAGCGGAGTCCGCGGTCCATGGCGGCAGCGCCTGGAAGAAATGGCCGATCTTGGCCATCGCCGCCTCCGCCAGCTTGCGGTGCGTGGTGATCTTGCCGCCGTAGACGGTGAGCAGCGGCGCCTCGTGCGGCTTCTCGTCGAGCACCAGGGTGTAGTCGCGCGTCACGTCTTCCGGCTTGCCGGCGCCGTCGTCATGCAGTGCGCGCACGCCGGCAAACGACCAGACCAACTCGTCGGGCGTGACCTTGTCGCGGAAATATTCGTTCACCGTATCGCAGAGATAAAGAATCTCGTCGGGGTCGGGCGCCGGCGCATTGACGTCGCCGACGAAATTTTCATCGGTGGTGCCGATCAGCGTGAAATCCTCCGCGAAAGGCAGCGCGAAAACGACGCGGCCGTCCGCCGCCTGCAGGATGTAGCCGCAGTCGTGCTCGAAGCGCCGGCGCACCACGATGTGGCTGCCTTTGATCAGGCGCACCGGATCCTTCAGCGGATGGCGCAGCACGGTTTCCGCCACCGCCCCGATCCACGGCCCGGCGGCGTTGATCAAGGCGCGCGCGGTCGCGGTGCTGCGCTGGCCGCGGCTATTGAACACCAGTTCCCATTCGTGGTGGCGCTCGGCGCGCGTGAGCCGCGTGCGGGGGCGGATGACGGCGCCATGCTCGGCGGCGTCGAGCGCGTTGAGCACGACGAGCCGGCAATCGTCGACCAGGCAGTCGGAATATTCGAAGCCGTAGCGGAACAGCCGCTTGAGCGGCGCGCCGAGCGGATAATGCGTCAGGTCGACGGTCTTCGACGGCGGCAGCAGCCGGCGCGCGCCGAGCCAGTCGTAGACCAGCAGGCCCAGGCGCAGCGCCAGCGGGTTGCGCCGCCCCGGCAGCGGCGGCAGCAGGAACCGCGTCGGGCGGATGACGTGCGGCGCCATGCGCAGCAGCACTTCGCGCTCCGACAGCGCCTCGCGCACCAGACGGAAGGCGTGCTTCTCCAGATAGCGCAGGCCGCCGTGGATCATCTTTGAGGAGGCCGACGAGGTGCCGGAGGCGAGGTCGTTCATCTCGACCAGCAGCACGCGCAGGCCCCGGCCGGCGGCGTCGCGCGCGATCCCGGTTCCATTGATGCCGCCGCCGATGATGGCGAGGTCGAAGTCGGCCATGGCTGTTGATTCGCTGTGCTCGGCGCAGGATGGGCGGCTTATGCCGGCAACTCAACAACGGAACGCGTTAAACCCGATTTAAGGCCGATAAACGCGCTGCAATTGCCAATTTCGTCCGGTCTCGCCATATCAGAGCCCATGCCCTCCCCGCGCCTGCTGGTCATCGAAGGCAATTCACCGCAGACCACCGCCGAACACGTGGCCGCCGGCGGCATCCCGGCGAGCAAAGGCTATTCCGACCTGTTGCGCGAGCTGCTGCCCGGCGCGGCGGTCGACATCTGCTATCCGGGCGACCCGGCGGCGACGTTGCCGGTGGGCGAGGCGCTGGAAGGCTATGACGGCATCGCCATCACCGGCTCGGCTCTGCACATCTATCACGGCGGGCCGGAGGTGACGCGCCAGGTCGAGCTGGTGCGCGAGGCCATGACGACCGGCACGCCGCTGTTCGGCTCGTGCTGGGGCCTGCAGGTGATCACCGCGGCGGCCGGCGGCAGCGTGCGCAGGAACCCGAACGGCCGCGAGATCGGCTTCGGCCGCGGCATTCGCCTGACCGAGGCCGGCCGCAAGCATCCAATGTATGTCGGCAAGCTCGACGTGTTCAACGCGCCGACCGTGCATCTCGACGAGGTCGAGACCGTGCCCGAGGGCACCACCGTGCTCGCCACCAACGCGATGTCGGCGGTGCAGAGCGTGGAAATCCGCACCAACGGCTCGGTCGCCTGGGCCGTGCAGTATCACCCGGAATATCCGCTGCGCGAACTGGCGGCGATCGTTCGGCGCATCGGCACCCGGCTGATCGGCGAAGGTTTCTTCGAGAACGAAAACGACGTGATCGGCTTTGCCAAGGATCTCGACCTGCTCGACCGCGATCCGGCATGCAAGCGGCTATCCTGGCGCCACGGCATCAGCCGCAACGTGCTCGACAAGAAGCTGCGCGTCAGCGAAGTCGCAAACTGGATCGAATACCAGGTGCTGCCGACGCGGGTGAAGCGGGGGCGCGGCTAAAAATCGTCACGGCCGGGCTTGTCCCGGCCATCGACGACTTGCTTCAATGCACAAAGGCGTGGATGCCCGGCACAAGGCCGGGCATGACGGTGGAGAGCGATGGATTTTTCCGGCAAACACGTCGTCGTCACCGGCGGCACCGGCGCGCTCGGCGGCGCGGTGGTCGGCGCGCTCATCGGCGCCGGCGCGACCTGCACGGTCCCATACCTCCACGACGCGGAGGCGCAGCGCTTTCCCTATCGCGACCAGGCCGGGATCACGCTGGTCAAGGTCGCAGGTCTGGGCAACGAGGCGGATGTCGCGACAGTCTATGACGGCCCGACGCCCTGGGCTTCGATCCATCTCGCCGGCGGCTTCGCCATGGGCGCGGTGGCCAAGACCGACAAGGCCGCGCTGATGGCCCAACTCGACAACAACCTGATCTCCTGTTTCCTGTGCTGCCGCGCCGCGGTCAACGCCATGCGCGGTGGCGGCCGCATCGTCAATGTCGCGGCACGGCCCGCGCTCGAATGGCGCTCGGGCGCCGGCATGGCGGCCTACACCGTTGCCAAGACGGGCGTCGCCGCTCTCACCGTCGCGCTGGCCGAGGAAGTCGCCAAGGACGGCATCCTGGTGAATGCGGTGGCGCCGTCGATCATGGATACGCCGGTCAATCGCGCCGCCATGCCGAAGGCGGATTTCACGGCCTGGCCCAAGGTCGAAGACGTGGCGGCGACGATCCTGTTTCTCGCCTCGCCCGCCAATCAGGTGACGCGCGGCGCGGTGGTGCCGGTTTACGGGAGGTCTTAGGGAGCCCGTGGTCCGGCCGAGCGAGAGCGAGGGCCGGGACGACAGGTTGCAAAGCGCCTACCCGGCGATCGGCACCAACTCGAGCGGCGCGCGCAGCAGGCGCTGCACGTTGCTCGAGGCAACCACGGTGTGGCCTTCGGCATAGGCCTCGTGGTTCTTCTCGATGTCGTCGAGATCGTAAAGGTAATTGACCATCAGTCCGCAGCCTTGCGCCAGCGCCTTGTCCGACACATCCGCCAGCCAATCGATGCGTTCGAGGCGGGCGCCGTTGCCGAGGTGGAAGCGCGCCACGGGATCGAGCGGCAGGCCGCGCGGGCTGCGCGCGCGCAGGAAATACCAGGCCGCGGCGCGCATCATCGGATCCTGCAGGCTCTCGGCCTTGTCGGCATCGGCCCACCAGCCGGGCTCGTCGACCGCGGCAAGCATCGCCTTGTCGGTTTCGGTCAGCGCCATCGAGCCTTCCTGCGTGCGCTCGCGCGCAAGCCACGCCGCAAAGCCCACCACCGGCGACAACGTCACGAACGTCGAGAGCTTCGGCAGCTCGCGGCGGATTTCCTCGACCACCTGCTTGATGAGGAAATTGCCGAACGACACGCCCGTCAACCCGCGCTGGCAGTTCGAGATTGAATAGAACACCGCGGTCCGCGCCTTGTCGGCATCGGTGACGTCGCGCGTCGAACTGAGGATCGGCGCGATGGCGCCGGGAATGTCGCGGGTCAGCGCCACCTCGACGAAGATCAAAGGATCGTCGACCAGCGCCGGGTGGAAGAAGGCGTAGCAGCGCCGGTCGGGCGGATCGATGCGGCGGCGCAGGTCGTCCCAGCCGCGGATCTCATGCACCGCCTCATAGCGGATGATCTTCTCCAGCACGATCGCCGGCGTCGACCAGTCGATGCGCCGCAGCACCAGGAAGCCGCGGTTGAACCAGGACGAGAACAAATGCACGAAGTCGGCGTCGACGGCGCCGAGGTCGTCGTCGCGGTGCGGCAGCACGTCCATCAGCTGTTCGCGCATGCGCACCAGCGCCGCGGTGCCGCCGGGCGCGAGGTTGAGCCGCCGGAAAAGCTCCTGCCGCCGCGGCTCGGAGGCGGCATGCACTTCCGCCGCCGTTTCGTCGCACGGCTCGTCCCGCCACGCCGCGATCGCCTTGTCCATGCGGGCGGTATCCGGGCCGAAGCGCTCGGCCAGCGCCTCGAAGAAGGCGATGCGCGGACCGGTGGTGAGCTCGGCGTAGCGGGCGAGAATTTCGCGGGCCAACGCCACACCCGAGGCCTCGCCACGGCCCGACAGCAGATGCTCGGCGAGTTCCACCAGGGTCTCGGAGCGCGTCGAATCGAGGCCGCGGCGGGCGCCAAGCAGCGCCCGGCCGCGCTCGGAAATGGTTTGCAGCAACTCGCCGAAAAATGAGGCGTTCATGCAGGTCTTTCAGGCGCCGGGGCGGCGGCCTGTTACCTGCCGGCGCCCATCAGATGGTTAGGCAACCATGTGGCGATTTCGGGGAATATACACAAGATCACGATCGCCAGCATCATGCAGACGACATAGGGCAGCGTGCCCCACATCACCTTGGTGACCGGCACGTCCGGGGCGATGGCGTTGACGATGTAGATGTTGAGGCCGACCGGCGGGTGGATCAGGCCGATCTCCATATTGATGGTGAGGATGACGCCGAACCAGACCGGATCGAAACCCGCCGCCGTGATGATCGGCAGCAGGATCGGCGAGGTCATCAAGATGATGGCGGCGGGCGGAATGAAGAAGCCGCAGACCAACAGGAACAGGTTGATCATGAACATCAGCACCCAGCGATTGAAGTGCGCGTCGGCGATCGCCTGCGCCAGCGTCTGGGTGAGATAAAGCGACGTCAGCATGTAGCCGAACAGCACGGCCGCGGCGATGATGGTGAGGATCATCACCGACTCGCGCATGGTGTCGCGCAGGATCGCCCAGACCTGATCGGGGCGCCACAGCCGGTAGATCGCGATCGCCAGCACCAGGCAGAGCGCGGCGCCGACGCCGGCCGCCTCCGAAGGCGTGGCGATGCCGCCGTACAGCGCGTACATCACGCCGCCGATGATGAAGAGGAACGGTGCGATCTTCGGAACGCCGGCGAATTTCTCTTTCCAGGAATAGCGGAAATCGGCGGCGTGGGAGCGGAAGCCGCTGCGCCAGATGGCGAACATCGACCACAGCATGAACAGGCCGGTGAGCATCAGCCCGGGCAAAACGCCGGCGATGAACAGGCGGCCGATCGAGGTCTCGGTGGCGATGCCATAGAGGATGAAGGTGACCGACGGCGGGATGAGAATGCCGAGCGTGCCGCCGGCGCAGATCGAGCCGGTCGCCACCTCGTCCGGGTAGCCGCGCCGGCGCATCTCCGGAATGCCCATCTTGCCGATGGCGGCGCAGCAGGCGGGCGACGATCCGGTGAGCGCCGCGAAGATGGCGCAGGCGCCGAGGTTGGAGATCACCAGGCCGCCGGGAAGCCGGTAAAGCCAGCGGTCGAGCGACTCGTAAAGATCCTTGCCCGCCGGCGAGGAGCCGATGGCGGCACCCATCATCACGAACATCGGGATCGCCACCAGCGTGAACTCGTCGAGCCCGGAATAGTAGGTTTCCGCCACGACGCGCATGCTGTCGAGGCCGTGGAACAGCAGCAGGAAGACGATCGAGATCGCGCCGAGACCAAACGCCACCGGCACGCCGGACAGCAGCATCAGCAGCGTGACGACAAGAATGATCGAACCTTGCGTGGTGATGCTCATCCGGCGCCCCCCAGTGCCTCGCGCGCCTGCTCCTGCACGATCTCCTCGACGCCGGCTTTTTCCGAGATGCCGAACGGCGGCGCCCGTCCCGTCACCAGACTGATGAATTCGGCGGCGTATTGCAGCACCAGCAGGCCGAGCCCGATCGGCATCGACAGGAACGGTATCCAGAGCGGCGCCCGCCACACCGTGTCCGAGTGCCAATTATTGGTCCAGGCCTGGTACCAGTAAGCGGTGCACAGCACGAACAGCACCAGGACAAAGGCGAAGGCCATGATCATCGTGGCAAATGCCAGCCAATATCGCACGCGGCCCTTGAGATAGAGCGGCAGCACGTCGACGTTGACGTGGCCGCGCGTCATCAAGACATAGGCGCTGCCGATGAAGGTGGCGCCGACGATGCAATAGGTGACGACGTCGATTTGCCAGATGGTCGTGAGGTTGAGGATGTAGCGCTCGACCACGATGTCGCAGATCACGAGCACGGCAGCGCCGATCATAAACGCGGCGGCCACGCCCGCGGCGCGCGACAGCGAAGCGACCGCCCGGATGTAAGCGTCCATTGTCAGTTGCCCGGCGAGAGTTGGAAGACTTCGCCGCCCCTCTGCAGCAATGCCGGCCAGCGGGGCTCCCGCTGGCCGGCATCCTCGGTTGTCTTCGTCTTATTTAACGGCGAGCGCCTCGTCGATCAGCTTCTGGCCGTTCGGCACGTCCTTGGCGAACTTCGCGTAGGAGCTCTTCTTCGCCAGCGCGAGCCACGCCTGGTATTCGGTATCGTTGAGGCTGATGACGTCGACCTTGTGATCCTTGAAGGCCTTGAGGGCTTCCTCGTTCACCGCGTCGGCCTTGCTCTCATAATAGGCCTGCGCCTTCTTGCCGGCCTTGATGAGCGCGTCCTGCTGCTGCTTGTTGAGCTTCTCAAAGCTCTTCTTCGACATCAGGACGGGTTCATACATGAACCACAGCGCATTGTTGCCGGGCGCGGTCAGGCACTTGGTCACCTCGTAGAGCCGCGTCGAAGCAAAGGTGCCGAGGCTCGTATCGGTGGCCGTGATCACGCCAGTCTGGAATGCGTTGTAGATTTCGTTGGACGGCGGGCTGACGATCGAGGCGCCGGCCTCCTGCCACATGGCGGCGAACGTCGGACCGGCGGCGCGGAATTTGGCGCCCTGCAGGTCGGACGGCATCTTGATGCACTTGTCCTTCGAGGCCATGCCACCGGCGAACCAGGCATCGGACAGAACGATGACGCCGTTCTTCTCGATCTCGGCGCGCATGTCCTTCATGAACTGCGAGTCGTTGACGCGCTTGGCGCGATCCTGGCTGCGGATCAGCCCGGGCATCAGGGTGGCGCTGAAGGCCGGCACTTTGCCGCTGGCATAGTCGAGCGGGAACAGCGAGATATCGAGCTGGCCGTCGACCATGGCGTTCCACTGCGCATTCGGCTTGAACAGCGAGGCGCCCGGATAAACCTGGACATTGAGGCCGACATTGGCCGCGGCCGCTTCCTTGGCGATCATCTGCACCATGTCGTCGCGGACGTCGCCTTTGCCGCCCGGAAACTGGTGCGAGGCGCGCAACGTGACCTGCGCCTGGGCCGAAGCGCTCAGCAGCGCGGCCGCCGCGGCGGCGGCAAAAAACGTCTTGATCGTTCTCATCGGATCTCCTCCCATTGATCTTTTCTGGCGGGGGATGCCCGCCGGCGTTTTTTTGATGGTGGCCGGCACGTCGTCGGAACTGGCCCACCCGCCCCTCATTCCACATTAGCCGCCGCTACGGAATAGCGCCATAGGCCCGGTGCCGGAATTGCTTGCAACCGCCCGCGGCATAAAGACAATTCCCCAACTGGCCAGCGCGCGGCAATGGCCTTATAAACCCCGCCCATCCTCGTCCATTCCGCCGTTCTTGGAGCGTCAAAAACATGCCGAAACCGTTGGCGGGCCTCCGCGTCCTGGAACTTGCCCGCATTCTGGCCGGGCCTTGGGCCGGCCAGATCCTCGCCGATCTCGGCGCCGATGTGATCAAGGTCGAGCGCAAGGGACCGGGCGACGACACCCGCGGCTGGGGTCCGCCCTTCGTTGAAGGCAAGGACGGCAAACACATCGGCTCGGCCTATTTCCACTCCGCCAACCGCGGCAAGCGCTCGATCGAGGTCGATTTCGACAGCGAGCAGGGACGCCGCATCGTGCACAAACTTGCCAAGCGCTCGGACGTCCTGATCGAAAATTTCAAGGTCGGCGGCCTCGCCAAGTTCGGGCTCGATTACAAGAGCCTTTCGGCGGAGAACCCGCGGCTGATCTATTGCTCGGTCACGGGCTTCGGCCAGGACGGGCCTTACGCCAAGCGCGCCGGCTACGACCTGATGGCGCAGGGCATGGGCGGCATGATGGACCTGACCGGCATGGCGGACGGGCCGCCGACGCGGGTCGGCGTGGCGATCTCGGACATCTTCACCGGCGTCTATTCGGTCATCGGCATCCAGGCCGCGCTGATCGAGCGCGAGAAGACCGGCAAGGGCTGCTACGTCGACACCGCGCTGGTCGATTCGACGGTCGGCGTGCTCGCCAACCAGGCGCTGAATTTTCTCGTCTCCAGGGAAGTTCCCAAGCGCATCGGCAACGCGCATCCCAATATCGTGCCCTATCAGGAATTTCCGGTGGCCGACGGCCACATCATCATCGCCACCGGCAATGACAGCCAATACGTCAAGCTTTGCCAGGTGCTGGGCGCGCCGGAGCTCGGGCAGGACGCCAAATACAAGGACAATGTCGGCCGGCTGAAACACCGCAACGAACTGGTGGCGAAACTGTCGGCGCTCACCAGGCGCATGCAGCGCGACGACCTGCTGGCGAAGCTCGAAGCCGTGGGCGTGCCGGCCGGGCCGATCAACAACCTGGCGCAGGTGTTCGACGACGTCCAGGTCAAGCATCGCGGCATGGAGCTCGCGCTGCCGAGCAGCGCGGCCAAAGCCGGCGTCATCCCCGGCGTGCGCACGCCGATCGTGATGGACGGCTGGAAGGCATCGTCCGGCCGCGCCTCGCCGCTTCTCGGCGAGCATACGGCGGAAATTCTGCGCGAGATCGGGGAAGCCTAGCCGGCCTGCGCGACCGGCCGGCGGCGCGCGCGGACGTTCTCGACCGCTTCGCGGATGTTGCGGCTGAGCGCTTCCAGATCGTAGGGCTTTTGCAGCACGACCAAGCCGCGGCGCACCGCGTCCTTGGCGCTGGCGCTGTAGCCCGTGGTCAAAAGCACCGGAATGTCGGGAAAGCGCTCGCCGATCTCGTGCGCGAGATCGAGCCCGTTCATGCCGCCGGGCATAAGAATGTCCGAGAACACCAGGTCGACGCCGGCATCGAGCCGCAGCGCGGCGAGCGCGGCCTGCGCATTGGCGACGCTGCGGACCTGATAGCCGAGCTGGCGCAGCAGACCGGCGCCGACTTCGGCGACGTCGCCGTTGTCCTCCACCAGCAGCACGGTGCCGAGCGACTCGGCGGCGGCTTGGGCCGGCGCCGCCGGCAAAGCCGCGGGCAGCGCCTCGCGGCTGCGCGGCAGAAAGATGGTGACCGCGGTGCCGCGGCCTTCGGTGCTCGAGATCGTCGCCGTGCCGCCCGATTGCTTGGCAAAGCCGTAGACCTGGCTGAGGCCGAGGCCGGTGCCCTTGCCGACCTCCTTGGTGGTGAAGAACGGCTCGAACACGCGGGCGAGCACCTCCGGCCGGATGCCGTGGCCGCTGTCGGCGACGCGGATGGCGACGAATTCGCCGGACAGCCCCTCCTCGCTCGCTTCGCCGCGCAGCGCCACCGGCTTGGCGCGGATCGACAGCGTGCCGCCGTTCGGCATGGCGTCCTTGGCGTTGACCGCGAGGTTGAGAATGGCGAGCTCGAGCTCGCCGGGATCGACGCGCACCGCGCAATTGCCGTCGGGCACGTCGACCTTGATTTCGATGTCGGCGCGCAGCGAGCGCGCCAGCAATTCGCGAATTGCCGGCAGCCGCTGCGTGAGATCGATGACCTGCGGGGTCAGCGTCTGCTGCCGCGAGTAGGTCAGCAGTTGACGGGTCAGCGTCTCGCCGCGATGCGTCGCCGTAACGATCATGTCGAGCAGGCGCTTGTGCTTCTTGTCGGAGAGCTCGGCGCGCAGGCGCTGCACGCTGCCGGAGATGATCATCAGCAGATTGTTGAAGTCGTGGGCGACGCCGCCGGTGAGCTGGCCGATGGCCTCGAGCCGCTGCGCCTGGCGCAAGGCGCCTTCGGCGGCCTCGCGCCGGTCGGCTTCGTCGTACAGCCGTTCGGTGCGGCGCAGCGCCAGCCAGAACCCGATGAACAGGAACGCGGTCGCCGGCAGGCCGAAGATGAGATGGCCGCTCATGTAGCCGAGCCATTCGCCGATGACGGCGGGCTTCTCGACGCCGGCGAGCACGTAGAGCGGATAGCCTGCGAGCTTGCGGTAGCCGATGCGGCGGTCGATATGGTCGACCTGGGAATCGACGGAAAAGATGGTGCGTTCGAGCCCGTCCGCGACTCCTTTGCGGAACGCGCTGTTGTCGTCGAGCTTGACCTGACGGTCCTGCATCAGCGGAAAGCGCGCCAGGAAGCCGCCGTCCTCGCGCACCAGCGCAAAATAGCTGCCGTCGCTGCTCATGCGGCCGTAAAAGCCCTCGAAGTAGCTCGGCAGCACGGCGATCGAGACCACGCCGTTGAATTTGCCGGCTGCGGCGCGGCGTTGCGACACCGCGAAGAATGCATTGTTGATGCCGCCGAGCCGCGGCGTGTGAATGCCGCTGACGTAGCTGCCTGAATTGCCGGCGGCCTGCGCCTGGAAATAATCGCGGTCCGACAGGTCGATGTCCTTCGGCACCGGAAGCTGCGTCGCCGACACCAGAGGATGGCCGTCGCGGGCCACGACGGCGATGCCCTGCAACTGCGGCATCTCGTCGACGATGCGATGCAGCCGGTCGTGCAGCGCCTGTTCGTTGGCGCGAATGTCGTCATCCGACATGCCGCGCATGACCTCGTCGATCTCGGCGAAGGTGCGGTCGATGCTTTGCAGCACCTTGAGCGCGTGCTCGTGCAGGATGTCGAGCGAGCGGTCGATGCGCTCGTCGGTCACTTGCCGAATGTTGCGGTAGCTCGCCCAGGAGGCGAAGCCGAACAGCACCACCGGCAGCACGATGGAGCCGGCCATCATCAGCCGCAGCGTGCGAATGGCGGCCTGGCGCGCGGTCAACATCTGGCTACCGGCGTATCGGTCATGATGTGGGGATCGCCCCCGACTACAATGGACAGTTTTTCATAAATCGCCCGCGCCGACGAGAACTTTGCGCCCGGCATCGGCTGAAATTTCGACAAAATTCGGCTGACCTCGCGGCACCGCCGCGCATAGGATTGGGCAACGGAACCTTGCCGCAATCGACTCCAATTTAGGTAACGGCGATGGGAGCCAAGGCTTCGATATCGCTGGCGACGTCGATCACCGCGGGCCGCTTGGCGGCGAGCGCTCGCTGCAGTGCGGCAGCGAAATCGCGCGGCTGCTCGACGCGGATGCCGAGCGCGCCCATGTCCTCGGCAAGGCGGGCGAAATTCATCGGATTGTAAGTCCACAGCTCGCGCGCCTTGGCGGTCTGCTCGCCGCCATAGGCGCGATCGAAGCCGCGCTTGCTCTGATTGCCGCCGCCATTGTTGTTGACGATGGTGACGGAGGCGATGTTCCAGCGCACCGCCGTCTCCACTTCGGCAATGTGATACCAGAAGCCGGCATCGCCGGTGAAAACCACCACCGGCCGCTCCGGGCAGGCCGCCTTGGCGCCGATGCCGGCCGGAAAGGCCCAGCCCAGGTGACCGGCGCTGCGCATGTAGCTCTGTGACGGCGAGCGCAGATCGTACATGCCGCCCATCCACATGCCGGCATGGCCGGTGTCGACCGCCACGATGGCGTCATCCGGCACGTGCTGGGTCAGCTCGCGGCAGATGCGCGCCGGATGGATCGGCACGGCATCGGATTCGAGATCCTTCTTGTATTTGGCGTACCAGTCGGCGCGCAGCGC
>Ga0070741_10010046_pt1 | contig 18052 bp, 19 predicted proteins | sample Coa_R1_4_FD_66440 | JGI IMG/M metagenome (GOLD analysis project Ga0070741, IMG submission 66440) | Surface soil microbial communities from Centralia Pennsylvania, which are recovering from an underground coalmine fire - Coalmine... | ecosystem: Environmental > Terrestrial > Soil > Unclassified ...
CGGAAGCGCACGCCGCCGCGCCCGCGCAGGATCGCCCGCACCGGCTGGGCGATGTCGTCCGGCTCGAGGCCGGCGCTCGCGACCTCGTACAGGAGCGGCGAGAAGGTGTGGTAGTTGTGCCGGTCGATGACCGTTATGTCGAATCCACGTCCCGCGAGCGTCTTCGCGGTCCGCACCCCGCCGAACCCGGCGCCGACCACCACGACCCTCGGACGATGAGCTTCTGGGCTGCTAGTGATAGTTCTCACATTCACATGTTCGGGCGCTCCCTCGCTCCTGTCAAGAGGGACGGCTCGCGCCCATCGCATCGTCTGCGATTCCCCGCGGCGTGCAATCGCCCGCGCGGGCGCTAGACCGGCGATCCTTCGAAGTCGAGCGCGATCACGGTCGCCGCGGGGTCGATGCAGCCCTCGGGCACCTCGAGGGTGATCTCGCCGACCGGGTCCTTGTTCACGAGCCGGTCGATGATCGTGCAGCGTTCGGTCCAGCGCAGCGGCCTCTCCCCGCCGAGGACGCGCGCCGCGCGCAGGCGGCGGACGCGCACGCCGCGCACCGTCACCGCGTCGTACGGCCGCATCAGGAGGTGCACGTACACGCGCCCGTCGCGCTGCGTCGACGGCCCGTACCATTGCCACGGCTCGAGCCCCGGGCGCGTGCCCCTGATGCTCTCGCCGTGCAGCGAAATCCAGCGCTCGACCTCGTCCAGCCGCTCGACCGCCCCCGGCTGCAGCTCGCCCTGCCCGTCCGGTCCGACGTTCAGCAACAGGTTGCCGCCGCGCGCCGCCACCTCGCACAGCGCGTGCACCAGTGCGCGCGAGGACTTCCACTCGCCGTCAGCCGGGTTGTGCGCCCAGCTCTCGTTCAGCGTCATGCACGTCTCCCAGCGGCCCCCGGGCGGGCGCGGCGGGATGAACTGCTCCGGCGTCGCGTAATCGCCGACGCCCGGCAGCCGGTCGTTGATCAGGATCTGCGGCTGCAGCGTGCGGATCATCGCCTCCAGCTCGCGCGCCTTCCACTGCTCGGCCGTGCGCTCCCAGCCGCCGTCGAACCAGATGACGTCGATCGTCCCGTAGTCCGTCAGCAGCTCGCGCACCTGCGCGAACATGAAGCGCGTGAACTGCTCCCACTGCGCCGGCGTCGGCTGGCGCCAGCGGCCGAAGACGTACGGCCGGTCGGCGTCGGTGAACGCCGGATAGTCCGGGTGGTGCCAGTCGATCAGCGAGAAGTAGACGCCGGCGCGCAGGCCCTCCGCCCGGAACGCATCGAGGAACTCGCGCACGACGTCCCGCCCGAACGGCGAGCGCATCACGGAGTAGTCGGACTCGCGCGTGTCGTACATCGCGTAGCCGTCGTGGTGCTTCGCCGTGATGATGCCGTAGCGCATGCCGAGGCGCCGCGCCCGGCGGGCGAGCGCCCGCGCGTCCCAGGCGCGCGGGTCGAACGTCGCGGCCGTGGCGTGGTACTGCGCGACGGGCACGGACGTGCACTTCGGCAGCGCCGGCGTGCCGCCGACGAGCGGCCACGACAGCTCGATGCCCTGCTGGCTGCTGTGGCCCCAGTGCACGAACATGCCGAAGCGCGCCGCATCGAACCAGTGCTCGCCCATATCACGCGAGCATACGGCCAGGGCGCCTCAGGGGCGAGCGTTCAGCAGGCCGCGTCGCCTTCGAAGACCATCGTGTAGTAGATGACGCCGTCATCGGCGCGCACGGCGCCGGTGCCGAAGCGCTGGTAGTGGCAGTTCAGGATGTTCGCGAGATGCGGCGGGCTGTCACGCCACATCTGCACGGCGATCGCCGCGGTGTCGTCCCAGCCGGCGTTGTTCCACGCCAGGTTCTCGCCCGCGTACTCGTGGAAGCCCCGGTCGCGGTCGATCAGGCAGGCGTAGTTGCAGCCGTCCGGCGGGAAGTGGCTGAAGTAGTGGTTCTGCGCCATGTCGGCGCTGCGCTCCCGCGCGACGTGCACCAGCTCGGCATCGGCGGCGAGCGGCGGCAGCCCGTACTCGGCGCGGATCGCGTTGACGCCGGCGTACGTCTGCACCTCGGCGACCTCCGCCGGCGTGCAGGCCGCGGCGAAGGCGGCGAAGGCGGCGAGCAGCGCGCCCGCGAGCGCGATCAGGGCGGCGCGAGGCAACGGCGTTCCATGCCTTTCCGGCGGCCGGAGCCACGGAGGGCGGGGCGACGGTCCATGCAATGCGGATGCAACGCATAGTGCGCAGCTTGTCGCGCCGGCGCAACGTCGGCCGCGGGCGGGCAGCGCCGGGCAGCGCCTCCGCACGCGTCCGGGCGCGATCGTACGAGTCCGTGCGAACCCGGGATGACCGCGCGCGCCGGCCGTGCGCGGCGCCTATACTGCGCGACGGGGACGCACGCACATCGCAGCGACGGAGGTGATCGTGGACGTACTTCGCAGCCGCCTGACCCCGCGCCTCGCCGCGTTGGCGATCGTCGCCGCGGCCGTGCTCGCGGCCGGCTGTCATGTCGTCGGCAGTGGCCACCTCAACGTCGCGAACGACCTCAGCGGCATCGGCCGCGATAACACCGAGTTCACCGCCTTCGCGCGCGACTCCGGCGACGCCTGGCCCCCGTCCGGCTTCATGAACATCTGGGTGCGCGGCGACGACTTCGGCACGCCGCCGTCGTTCGGCATGGACGGTTACCTCTATCTCGTCCGCACGAGCGTCGCCTGCCCGATGTCGGAGGGGGCGCCCGAGGTGCTGCGCCTGGACCAGGTCACGATCGTCGGCATCGTCACGGTCACGAACGGCAGCGTGAACCAGTTCGTGACGATGCAGGACACGCCGGCGAACCGTCAGGGGACGTGGGCGCTGGTCGAGATCGGCGAGCAGCCGGACACGAACGGCGGACACTTCGTCCGCCGCTGCGGCGCCGTCACCTGGTCCTGAGCCGCTGACGGCGATTGTCAGGATGCGGCGTCCCGCGCCGAGGCGTAGGATCGGCGCATGCGCCACGCTACGCCGCCCGCGCTCGATGCGCTCGAGCCGCTGCTCGCGCAGGTGCGCCGCCATGGAGCGCTCGCCGAGCGCAAGCGCGGCGTCTTCTACCGCCGCTCTTCGGCGTTCCTGCACTTCCACGAGGACCCGGCGGGGTTCTTCGCCGACCTGCGGATAGGTGACCGCTGGCAGCGCCTGCCGGTGAACACCGCGGCCGAGCGCCGGGCGCTGTTGCGCGCCATCGGCGCGCTCGTCTCCGCCTGATCGCCGCTCGCCGCGGCGAAAACCCGCGCAAATCTCGCCGCCGCCCCGGCGCGCTGCCCCGGCGCGCGCTAGGCTGCCCGCAGACCAAGGACAGGAGCGACATCGACCATGAAGTACCGCCCGTTTGGCGACACCGGCATCACCGTCTCCGCAGTGGGCTTCGGCATGTGGACCGTCAGCACCGGCTGGTGGGGCATCGACGACGACGACTTCGCGCGCCGGCTGACGCGCCGCGCGTACGACCTCGGCATCACCTTCTTCGACACCGCTGACACCTACGGCAACGGCAAGGGCGAGACGCTGCTCGCCGAGGCGCTCGGCGACGTGCGCGACCGAATCGTCATCGGCACGAAGGGCGGCTACGACTGGTACACGTACGGCAACGAGCGCCGCGGCCAGAAGGAGATCCCGCAGGACTGGTCGCCGGCGTATCTGCGCAAGGCCGTCGAGGGGAGCCTGGCGCGCCTCCGCACCGACTACATCGATATCTACCAGCTCCACAACGCGAAGATGAACTGCCTGCGACGCGACGACGTCTTCGAGGAGATGGAGAAGCTGCGCGCCGAGGGCAAGGTCCGCGCGTGGGGCATCGCGCTCGGCCCGGCGATCGGCTGGAAGGACGAGGGCATGTTCGCGATGCGCGAGCGCCACGCGAAGGTGCTGCACACGATCTACAACATGTTCGAGCAGGACCCCGGGCGCGACTTCTTCCCCGTCGCGCGCGAGCTGGGCGTCGGCGTGCTCGTGCGCGTCCCCCACTCGTCGGGCATGCTCGAAGGGCGCTACACGAAGGACACCGTCTTCGGCGAGAACGACCACCGGCGCCACCGCACCCGGGAGTGGCTCGAAGAGGGGCTGCGCAAGCTCGAGACGCTGCGCTTCCTGACCGAGGGGCGCGGCCGCACGATCGGGCAGGCGGCGCTGCAGTTCATCCTCGCCGAGCCCAGCGTCGGCTCCGCGCTGCCGAACGTGTACGACGCCGAGCAGCTCGAGGAGTTCGCGACCGCGCCCGACACGCCCGAGTTCACGCGCGACGAGCTGGACCGCGTCGCCGAGCTCTACGCCAACGACTTCCGGCCGCGCGAGAGCGCCGCGACGGGGAGCCCGGCGTGAGCGGGGCGCCGGGCGCGAACGGCAACGCCGGCCCACCGCCGGCGACGCGGCAGTACGTGCAGTTCGCCTTCTACAAGGTCGACCCGGAGTGGCGGCGCATCACGCGCGAAGAGCGCGAGGCGGCGAAGCAGGACCTCGAGCAGCTCGTCGCGTCGCTCGGCGGGCGCATGCAGGTGCGCACCTACTCGCTGACCGGCATCCGCGCCGATGCGGACCTCATGTTCTGGCACATCGCCGACACGCTCGAGCCGTTCCAGGAGGCAGCGACGCGGCTCTTCGGCACGCGTCTCGGGCCGTACCTGCGTCCGGCGTACTCGTATCTCGCGATGACGCGGAAGAGCGTGTACGTCGACAAGACCGAGTCGTCGGCGCCGTCGCGACGGCTGCGGCTGACGCCGGGCACGTCGAAATACCTGTTCGTCTACCCCTTCGTGAAGACGCGGCCCTGGTACGTGCTCTCACAGGAAGAGCGGCAGCGCATGATGGACGTGCACATCCGCGTCGGCCGCAAGTACCCGAGCGTGAAGCTCAACACGACGTACTCGTTCGGGCTCGACGACCAGGAGTTCGTCGTCGCGTTCGAGACCGACGAGCCCGGCGACTTCCTCGACCTGGTGATGGAGCTGCGCGAGGCGGAGTCGAGCCTCTACACGCTTCGCGACACGCCGACCTTCACCTGCATCGCGACGAGCCCCCGCGGCATGCTCGACGCGCTCGGCGCACCCGGCGACGTCGCCTCGGCGGAGCCCGCGGGCGCCGACGGATGGTCTCGCGCGGTCGACGTCGCCGACCTGCCGGAGGGCGCCCGCAAGCTGGTGTACGCCGGCGGCGAGCAGGTGCTGCTGCTCAACGCCGGCGGCGTTGTGCACGCGCTCGAGGCGCGCTGTCCGCACGGCAACGGCCCGCTGATCGAAGGCGAGGTCGCGGACGGCGTGCTCACGTGCCCGTGGCACGGCAGCCAGTTCGACCTCGCGCGCGGCTGCGAGATCGTCCGCGGCCCGGCGGCGCGTCCGCCGCGCACCTGGGCGGTGAAGGTCGACTCCGGCGGGATCTACATCACGCCAGCCCCCGCCCACGCGCCCGTCTAGCGCGTCGCTCCTCGCCACAAGGATGACCTGCCTCCGGTCGCGGCTCGGCGATCCTCCGGAGCGGTGCAGCGATACGGTAGGACCATCGCGACAACGCAGGGATGCAGGGGGACGGAGCAGGACGGCGTGCCCCTGCAGCGCGGCTGCTATCCTCGCGCTCGATGCGGGAACTCGTCGTCGAGCGATTGACGCGGGTGCAGATGCGGCGACGCCTGCCCGCGCCCGGGCCGGGGCGCTCACGCTACGGCGTCCGCGGCCAAATCCCCGAGCTCGCCGACGACGACCCCGCGCTCGTGCGCATCGTCGCGCTCGCCGCAGAGTCGGCGACGGGCTGGGCGCTGTTCGAGCGCGCGGCGGACACCATGCTCGTCATCCCGCCGTTTCCGGTCGAACAGCCGCTCGACCTCGACCGCATCGACCCGTCGGCGCTCGTGGACCTGCTGGAGCGGCGGCGCGCCGTCGCGCTCTTCCTGCTGCGGCTCGGCGGCTTCGCGGTGGGCTTCTACCGCGGCGATGCGCTCGTCGATTCGAAGACGGACCGGCGGTTCGTGAAGAACCGCCATCGCAAGGGCGGCCAGTCGCAGCGGCGCTTCGAGCGCATCCGCGAGAAGCAGGTCGATGAGCTGTTCGCGCTCGCCTGCGCGACGGCGCGCCAGAAGCTCACCCCGTACGAGGACGAGATCATGCACGTCGTCCTCGGCGGCGACCGGCGCACGCTGCAGGCGTTTCGCAAGCAGTGCCGCTTCTTCGACCATTACGGCGAGCGGCTGATCGACCGCGTGCTCCACCTGCCCGGCGACCCGCGCCACGCCTCGCTCGAGGGCGCGCCGCGCGAGCTCTGGTCCAGCGACGTCTACACCGTAGCGGTGCGCGGAGAAGGCTAGGGCGGCGCTTGCGCCAGCCATGGCCCGCATGCAGCCGCCCACGCTTCCGTCTCCAACACCCAGCCTCTAACATCCAGCATCGCGCGGTGGCAGGCATCGGACGCCGGGCAGCGCGCCACGGCTAGAAAGCGCCCGCATGACGACTGAACGCCTCTGGTGGAAGCATGGCGTCATCTACCAGATCTATCCGCGCAGCTTCCAGGACTCGAACGGCGATGGCATCGGCGACCTGCAGGGGGTGCTCGACCGCCTCGACTACCTGAACGACGGCACCGAGCGCTCGCTGGGCATCGATGCAATCTGGTTCTCGCCGACGTTCCCCTCGCCGATGGCCGATTTCGGCTACGACGTGTCCGACTACGAGGACGTCCACCCGGACTTCGGCGACCTGGCGACGATGGACCGGCTAATCGCGGATGCGCACCGGCGCGGCATCCGCATCATCCTCGACTTCGTGCCGAACCACACCTCGTCGCAGCACCCGTGGTTCCTCGAGTCACGCTCGTCGCGCGACAACCCGAAGCGCGACTGGTACATCTGGCGCGACCCGAAGCCGGACGGCACGCCGCCGAACAACTGGATCGGCGCCTTCGGCGGTCCGGCGTGGGAGTGGGACCAGAAGACCCAGCAGTATTACCTGCACTCCTTCCTGGTCGAGCAGCCCGACCTGAACTGGCGCAACCCGGACGTGGTGCGCGCGATGCACGACGTGCTGCGCTTCTGGATGCGGCGCGGCGTCGACGGCTTCCGCATCGACGTGATGGACCGCATCATCAAGGACCCGGAGCTGCGCGATAACCCGCCGGAGCCGAACGAGAAGCTGCGCCGTCTCGCGCACACGATGTGGCAGCAGCACGTGTACGACCGCGACTGGCCGGAGATCATCGACGCCGCGCGCGCGATCCGGAAGGTCGTCGATGAGTTTCCGGAGCGCATGACCGTCGGCGAGGTGTTCGGCCCGCCGGAGAACATCATCCGCTACTACGGCGGCGCCCGGCTCGATGGGCTCCACCTGGCGTTCAACTTCCCGTTCGTGCGCGTCTGGGAGCGGCAGTGGACGGCGCAGCACGTCCGCGGGCACGTGGATGCGTTCGAAGCCGCGCTCCCGCCGGGCGGCTGGCCGAATCACGTGTTGGGCAACCACGACGTGGACCGGCTCGCGACGCGCATCGGCGGCGGCGACGCGGGGCAGGCGCGGGCGCGCGTCGCGGCGATGCTGCTGCTGACGCTGCGCGGCACGCCCTTCGTCTACTACGGCGAGGAGATCGGCATGGAGAACGGCGAGATTCCGGAGCACTTGCTGCAGGACCCCGCGCGCCGCTACGGCCGCGGCCGCGACCCCGAGCGCACGCCCATGCAGTGGACGCGCGACGGCGGCTTCACGACCGGCACGCCGTGGCTTCCGTACGGCGACCTCGCGCACAACGTCGCCGACGAGCGCGACGACCCGCGCTCGCTGCTGTCGCTGTACCGGCGCCTGATCTGGTCCCGGAAGCGTTCGCCGGCGCTGACGCTCGGCGCCTACGCCCCGGTCGATGACGTGCCGGACGCCGTGTATGCCTACACGCGCGCGCACGACGACGAGCGCCTGCTCGTGGCGCTGAACTTCGCGTCGGAGCCGGTCGAGTTCACGCTGCCCTCGCACCTGCACGCCGAGGAGTTCGTGCTCGGCACCCACGACTCCGCGTTCGAAGGCCAGCGCCTCGCCCTGCGCCCGGACGAGGGACGCGTGCTGCGGCTCGCGTAGCGCCAGTCACCGCCGGACGGGATTACTGCGGCGGAGCGGGCGTCACGCATCGAGAACGCTTCTCTTGAATCGAGAACATACCCGGACGGTCACGGGTGTCAACAAATCGTTGCGTGAGACTTCTCCAACGGTGTTTCTGGGGAGCACGCATCCTCACCATCGGCCCGACAGCAGTGGAGCACTGCGCCCTCTTGCTCTCTGCTGCGTGCGCGAGCGCGCCGGCTCACCTGCGCGAAGCACGGCGAGCGCCTCGGTTTGCGCCCGGGTGGTTCTTTTGCCAGGCACCAGCCGACGAGCGACTTCCAGCAGGCGGATGCTCGTCAGTGTCGCCGCCGGAGCGCCGACCGCCCGCGTCTTCCCTGCTGCGCGCCCGGCGGCCCGCCTAGACCTGCTCGAAGTAGCGCCGCCGCTCCCACGACGTGACCGCGCGCCGGTGCTTCTCGACCTCCCAGCGCCGCATCGCGACGTAGTGGTCGACGAACGCGTCGCCGAGCCACGCCCGCGCCGTCGCGCTCGCGTCGAGCCGGTCGACCGCCTCCCCGAGCGTCCGCGGCAGCGGCTCCAGCCCCTCCGCGTCGTACACGTTGCCCTGCACCGGCGGCGGTGGCTGCAGGCCCTGCTCGATGCCGCGCAGGCCGCCCGCGAGCGACGCCGCGAACCCCAGGTACGCGTTGACGTCCGCGCCCGGCACGCGGTTCTCGATGCGCGCGGCACCCGCCGACGGCGCGATCGCGCGCACGGCGCAGGTGCGGTTCTCGATGCCCCAGGCGACGGACGTCGGCGCCCAGCTCCCGGCGACGTAGCGCTTGTACGAGTTCACGTTCGGCGCGTACAGCGGCAGGAACTCCGGCAGCGTCTGCAGCACGCCCGCCACGAACGCCGACATCGTCGATGACACGTGATGCGGCGCCGCCGCGTCCCAGAACGCGTTCGCGCCGTCGCGCCTTAGGCTCTGGTGCAGGTGGCCGCTGCAACCGTCGACGTCGTCCGCGTACTTCGCCATGAACGTGGGCACGACGCCGGCCGGCGCGAGCAGTTCCTTCGCGCCGCTCTTGAACAGCATCGCCCGGTCCGCCGCCTCCAGCGCCGGCGCGTAGCGGATGTTCATCTCGTACATCCCCTCGCCGTGCTCGCGGTTGTAGCCCTCGATCTCGATGCCGTACGCCAGCATGTTGCGCCGCAGCGCGCCCACCACGTCCTCGTCGATCGAGGCGTGGCTGACCGAGTAGCAGTTCAGGCCGGGGTTCAGCGGCCGCAGCCCTGTGTAGTCCTTCGCGCGCAGGCTCTCCTGGTCCTCGCGGAAGAGCCGGAACTCGAACTCCGCGGCCGTCATCGGCTCGAAGCCCAGCCCCCGCGCCCGGGCGATGACCCCGCGCAGCACCGTGCGCGGCGCGATCGGCAGCGGCTCGCCGTGCTCGTCGAAGACGTCGCACACCACCGCCGCCGACTGTGGCTCCCACGGGACGATGCGGAACGTCGCGAGGTCCGGGCGCAGGATCACGTCCGCGAAGCCGGTGTCGGCGCTGCCCCAGCGCAGCGGCGCGCCCGTGATGATCTCCTCGGCGATGTCCCAGCCGAAGAGCACGTCGCACTGCGCGAAGCCGGACCCGAGCCCTTCCAGAAACTGGCCCGCGGTCAGCCGCTTGCCGCGGTACACGCCGTCCATGTCCGGCGTGCCGATGCGCACCGTCTCCACCCGGTGCTCCTCGATCAGCCGCGCGACGTCGTCCGGCCCCATGGGCCTCGATGATACCCCAGGCGCCGCCGCCGGGCCTTCGGCCGCCCGCTCGCGGCCATCGCGGGATAGGCAAATCGAGCGGTTCCGCCCATCCGCTCCGGAGGGGCGCGTGGCCGATACTAGACGCAGGATCCGCGCCGCCCGGCGGCGCGGCGGGGGGACTGGCTCGAGGCGTATCTTTTTGTTCGTCCGCGCAGATAAGCACTTGGAACGGGACGGCGGGCGCCCTGGTGGCGCCGAAGCCCCGGCCGGCAGCGGCCCCGACCCGGCGGAGGAGCGCCTCATCGAGGCGGCCCGCGCGCTGGACGAGGAAGCCTGGGCGGCGATCTACGAGCGGCACGCGCAGCAGATCTACGCGTACATCTACTACCGGCTCGGAGACCAGCACGCCGCGGAGGACCTCGCCGCCGACGTCTTCGTCAAGGCGATCGCCGGCATCAAGGGCTACGCGTACCGGGGGACGCCGTTGCTCGCCTGGCTGTACCGCATCGCGCACAACGTGACGGCGGACTACCGCAAGGCGGAGGCGCGGCGGGCCCGCCACCAGTCCGCGGACGAGCCGGACGAGGTCCAGGACCGCGACCTGCTCGCCATGCTCGACGAACGGAGTGACATGCTCGAGGCGATCCGGCGGCTCACCGAAGACCAGCAGCAGGTGATCATCCTGCGCTTCTACTCCGGCATGAGCAGCGCCGAAGTCGCCCGCGTCATGGACAAGCCGGAAGGCGCCGTCAAGGCGCTCCAGACGCGCGCCGTGCGGTCGCTCCGGCGCTTCCTGACCGGCGCGGCGCGGATACAGCGGGAGACGGCATGACCGACGAGCGGTTCGACCGGGCGCTGGACGAGGCGCTCGACGCGGTGCTCCGCGGCGAGCCGCCAGCCTCCGTGCTCGCCGGCAACCCGGCTGCCGAGCACCTGCTGCCGCTGCTCGAGCCGGTGATCGCCGCCCGCGCCGTCGCGCCGCCGCCGCCCGTGCGCCTCGCGGGCAACGTCGCGCTCGTGCGCGCCGCCGTGCAGCGGGCGCAGATGAGCGCCGCTGCCCGCGCGGTCATCGAACGCCGGCCACCCTGGTGGCGCCGGCGCCTGTCGTTCGCATCGCTGTCGCTGCCGGCCGGCATCGCCGGCGGGCTCGCGCTCATGGGCGCGGCCGCCGCGGCTGCCGGCACCGCCGCGGTGACTGGCACAGTGGATCTGCCCGCGGTCGTGCAGGACGTGACGCACGGGGACGTGCCGGGCGCGATGCGCGAGATCGGCCGCGGGCGCGGCGATGGCCCACGCAACGCCGCGCACGACGGCAACGGCAACGGCAACGGGATCGGCATCGGCCCTGGCGCGGGCGACGTGACGCCGGGCGACCTGCAGCCGCGCACCGTGACCCGGAGCGGCGCCGTCCGCGACGTCCGCGGCAACGCCTTCACGCTCGTTGACGGAGCCGACGAGTGGAAGGTGAACATCGACGCCGGGACCGTCGTCACCGGCACCATCGCCGAAGGCGGCTCGGCGACCGTCACCGGCACGCTCACCGCCGACAAGAACCTGCACGCCGACACGGTCGATGCGAGCCCTCCCGCCGGCGCGCAGCCGACGCGGCAGAAGAACGACGGAAGCGGCCCCGAGTCCGACCGCACGCCCGGGCCGCCGCCCGACGTCACGACGGGTCCGCCAACCAGCACGACCCCTGGTCCGCCGCCCGACGTGACGGTCGGCCCGCCGCCGGGCATCACCACCGGACCGCCGCCGGACGTCACGCGCGGGCCGCCGCCGGCGCCCGGCGGGAGCGGCACGGCGCACGCCAACAGCAACGATGGGGGGACCGGACAGAAGCCCTAACGGCTTCTGGATTTGCGTCCCGGGCCGGCGCTGAACGCTACTTCTGGGCGCGGAATGCGTCGAGGTGCGCGCCGATGTCGATGTACAGGTCCGCGACCGTCTTCAGCTCCGAGGACGCCGTCTCGCTGAACGCCACGACCTCGACGCGGACGCCGCGGCTCGCCACCAGGTCCACGACCCGGCGGAAATCGCCATCCCCCGACATCAGCACGACGACGTCGAGCCGGTCCGACATGGTCAGGATGTCGACCGCCAGCTCGATGTCGAAGTTCGCCTTCATCGAGCCGTCCGCGAAGCGCTTCAACGGCTTCGTGACCAGCCGGTACGGGTGGCCGAGGAAGTGGTGCGCGAAACGCTGGCTCTCGAGCTTCGCCGCCGGGTCGTCGCTGATCGGCGCATAGGCCGTCGCCCGCACCAGCTCCCGGTCGCGCGTGAAGTACTCCAGTACCCGGCCGAAGTCGAGCGTGATGTTGCGGCGCTCGGCGGCGTAAATCACGTTCGGCACGTCCACGAACAGCCCGACGCGCGGGCGGGAGGCGGACTCCGCCGCCGGACGGCGCGCGAGCTGGTGCTGCAGTTCGCTCACCGCGCCCTGCAGCGTCCGCAGCGTGCCGGTGACCTCGCGCGTGAACGTCTCCAGCGCCGCCGCCTGCTGCGCAACCGCCGCTTCGAGCGTCAGCGGCTCGGCCTTCCGGCGCGGCGCGCGCGTCGCGGGCTGCGGCGCCGGCTCCGCGACGGCCGGCTCCGGCTGCGCGGCCGTCGTGCGCTTGCGCCCCCGGCCGCCGCGGGTGCCGCGCCGGCGCTTCGCCGGGGCCGGCGCATTCTCGTCGCCTTCGCCGGTGGCGAGCGATGCGGGGGGCGGCGCCGGCGCCTCGACGGGCGTCGCGGCGGCCTCCGCGGCCCAGTCGCGGCGCGGCGGCCGCGCGGGGCGCGTCGTGCGCCGGCGGCGCGGCACAGGCGTCGGGTCGTCGCTCACCGCGGGGAGTGCCTCGAGCTTGACTGGTTCACGCGGTTGGGGCGCGGGCTTCGCGGGGGCGGAGGATGGAGCGGTCTTCTGCGCGCGTTTCGCCCCGGTGGCCGTGGCGTCGCGGCGTGGCTTCCCGAAGAATCGAACCAAGCGCTATGCTCCCGCGGCGTACTCTAGCACACTGCAGCGCGCCGCGACCTGCCTCGCGACATCGAGGAACGCCGCCGCCTGCGGGCTCTCCGGGGCGCTGTGCACGACCGGCTCGCCGGCGTCCGCCGCGGCCCGCGTCGCCGGGTCGAGCGGCAGTTCCCCCAGGAACTCCAGGCCCAGATCCTCGGCAGCCTGGCGCGCGCCCCCGTGCCCGAAGATCTCCGTCCGCTCGTTGCAGTGCGGACAGATGAAGTAGCTCATGTTCTCGATGATCCCGAAGACCGGCACGTTGAGCTTGTCGAACATCGCCACCGCCTTCGCCGCGTCCTCCAGCGCCACGTCCTGCGGCGTGCTGACGACGACGACGCCGGAGATCGGCGCTTCCTGCGCCATGCTCATCGAGGCGTCGCTCGTGCCCGGCGGCAGGTCGATCAGCAGGTAGTCCAGCTCGCTCCACTTGATGTCGTGCAGCAACTGCCGCACCGCCGTGCCGATCATCGGCCCGCGCCAGACGACCGGCGTGCCCTTCGGCAGCACGAAACCGATCGAGCAGACCTTCACGCCGTAGCGTTCCTCGATGCCGAGCCCGCGCTCGCCCTGCGCCTGCGCGCCCTGCGCGACGCCCATCATCGTCGGGATGTTCGGCCCGGTGATGTCGGCGTCGAGCAGCCCGACGCGCGCGCCAAGCCGCGCCAGCGCGACCGCGAGGTTCGCGCTCACCGTCGACTTGCCCACGCCGCCCTTGTTGCTCGCGACGGCGATGATATTGCGCACACCCTCGACCGGCGTGCCTCCGGCCGCCGTGTGCTGGCGCACGTTCGCTTCCATCGTGACGCGCGCCTCGCGCACGCCGGGGAGCGCGGCGATCGCCGCTTCCGCGTCGCGCTGCATCTGGTCGCGGACCGGGCACGCCGGCGTCGTCAGCACGATGCGCACCGACACGACGCCGTCGCTGATCTCCGGCGTCTGGACGAACCCGAGCGTGACGATGTCCCGGTGTAGATCCGGGTCTTCGATCACACGGAGGGCGTCGACTACGTCCTGCGCGGTGATGCTCATGCGGTACCTCGCTTCTCGCCGGTGCGCGCGCGCGGGGCGATGTGGTAGCGGCAGCAGGCGGCGCAGTCGTCCGTGTCCGGCGCCGTCTCGATGCGCGCCGCCTCCCCCATGATCCCTGCCAGGAACGTCTCGTGCCATGCGCAGGGCTCGCAACCGCCGACCGTATTACGGTAGACGCAGCTGAAGTCCCGCAGCTCGACCCGCCCGTCCCCCAGGTCGTGCCACTCGGCGAAGCCGCCGTGCAGCCGCAGGATCTCGACGAGCCGCTCGGCCCGACCGGCGCCGTCGAGCCCCTCCAGCTCCGTCCGATGCCGCGCCGCGAGGCTCTCGGCGGCAAGCGCGAACAATTGCCGGCGCGGCGCCTCCGGCGAGCCATCGAGGTCCGCCGGCCGCAGCCGCCCCGCCGCTTCGATGAGGAGCGCCAGCAGCCGGTCGAAGCCCTGCGCGACCTGGCTGTGCCCCAGCTGGGTCAGGCTATAGCGGAAGTGCGGACGGCCCATCGGCCGCCGCACTTCCTGCGAGCGCACGAGCGAGTCCCGCTCCAGCGCCGTGAGATGCTGGCGCACGGTCATCGCCGCGAGCCCGAGGCTGGAGGCCAGCTCGTCGACGGCGGCGCCGTCGGTGCGCTTGAGCAGGGCGAGGATCTGGGTCTTCGTGCTGTGCAATGCGTAACAAGTATAGCGCGGGGGATCGGCGAAGGCACGTTTCAGCAGGTTTGACCATAATTTTGCGTACAAACCGGCCATAGCTTGACACGGTACAAAATCCTGTGCAAGAATTGTGCGACCAGGGAGCCCCGGCCAGCGTATCTACTGCAGAAGACGGGCGGGGGCCCAGGAGGAGAGAAGCACGATGGCTACCAACACCCCGGCAACGGAAGCCGAAGTCCGCGAGCAACCGGCCTGCGCGCACCACTGGGTGATCGCCTCGCCGAACGGCGCGACCAGCCACGGCGTCTGCAAGCGCTGCGGCCTCGAGAAGGAGTTCCCCAACTCCGCCGAGGACTACCTCTGGGAGCGCGATGTCCCGCAGTCCCGCTGGACCGGGCGCTCCGAGTGGCGCCCGTCGTCGGAGGGCGGCTACTGAGCGAGCCGGCCCCGCCTTCACCCCGCACCGGAAGGGGGCTGCAGGAAGCAGCCCCCTTCCGCATTTCCCCGCCTGGTCCTCACCTCAGCCTCGGTCCAATGACCGACCCGCCGCCTCCGGCTGAGCTCCGAGCGCGACCCCGTGCGCAAGTCCGGCGCGCGGGCGAGCCCCATCGCGCACGATGCGCCCGTCACCGCCGCAGGGCCGGCGGGACACGAGGAACCGAGGGGAGCCAGATACCTCCATGAAGAAGTCGCTCATCGCCGCCATCGTCGCCGCCGGCCTCATGGTCGCGGCCATCCCCGGAAGTGCCTTCGCGCACGAGTGCTTCAACGCCAGCCGCTCCGCCCGGGGAAACGCGGGTGCGTCGAACTCGCAGGCCTGGCTGACCGTGAGTATCGAGGAGTTCTACGGCGACCCGGAGCTGGGCCTGACCCAGGCGCAGGCCGCGCAGGCGGTCCAGCTCGCGCTGGAGTCCGGCGTCCCGCACACGTTCACCATCTTCATCGGCAACCACACCATCGGCGAAGGGACGCCCGCGTTCTCTCAGTTCGGCAAGGGCGCCGACGGCCAGGGCATCGACCACGTCTTCGACGCCTACGGCCAGCAGCTCGTGACGGCGCTCTGCACCGTCGTCCCGGCGCACCCGTTCTGCGCCGCGCCGTAACGGCCACGCGCGCTTCCGGCGGCTGCGCGCGTTCCGAGGCGCGCCGCCGTGAGACAGGAGAGGGAGCCTTCCCCCGGCTCCCTCTCTTCGCGTGTCTCGGCCGGTCTCGCCTACTTGGCCGTGCTGACGTTCCGCGACATGAACCGCCGCATGCGCTCCATCGCCTCCTCGAGCAGCTCGTAGCGCTGCGCGTAGCAGATGCGCACGTGCCCGGCGCCGGCTTCGCCGAACGCCGAGCCGGGGATGACCGCGACGCGCTCCTCCATCAGCAGGCGCTCCGCGAAGGTCTCGTCGTTCATGCCGCTCGCGCCGATCTGCGGGAACGCGTAGAACGCGCCCTTTGGCTCCGGGCAGCGCAGCCCCATGCCGTTCAGCGCGCTCACCACGAGCTGCCGCCGGCGGTCGTACTCCGCCACCATGCCGCGCACGTCCTCCTCGCCGTTGACCATCGCCTCGAGCGCGGCGAACTGCGCCGGCGTCGGCGCCGACATCATCACGTACTGGTGCACCTTCATCATCGCTTCCGTCAGCTCGCTGCGTGCGCACGTGTAGGCGAGCCGCCAGCCCGTCATCGCGTACGCCTTCGAGAAGCCGCCGAGCAGGATCGTCCGCTCCTTCATCCCCGGCAGCGCAGAGAAGCAGACGTGCTCGGTGCCGTACACCAGCCGGTCGTAGATCTCGTCCGAGATCACGAACAGGTTGTGCCGCCGCGCGATCTCCGCCACGGCCAGCATCGTCTCGCGCGGCATCACCGCCCCCGTCGGGTTCGCCGGATAGCCGAAGAGGATCGCCTTCGTCCGCGGCGTCACCCGCGACTCGATCTCCTCCGGGTGCAGCTCGAAGCTGTCGTCCGCGCGCGTCGGCACCTGCACGTAGTGCCCGCCGGCGATGACCACGCACGGGAGGTACGCGACGTACCCGGGGTCCGGGCTGAGCACCTCATCGCCCGGGTCGATCACCGCCTGCAGGGCGATGTTCAGCGCCTCGCTGACGCCCGCCGTGACGATGATCTCCGTCCCCGCGTCGTACCGCACGCCGTACAGCTTGTAGAGGTGCCGCGAGATCGCGTGCCGCAGCTCGACGAGCCCGTAGTTCGACGTGTAGTACGTCTCCCCGTCCTCGATGCTGCGGATGGCGGCCTGGCGGATGTGGTTCGGCGTCACGAAGTCCGGCTGCCCGACGCCGAGCGAGATCACGCCCTCCATGCTCGCGAGCAGGTCGAAGAAGCGGCGGATGCCGGACGACGGGATGGCCTGGACGTGCTGCGCGATGTTCCCGCGGTGGGTAATGCCGTCGCTCATCGGACGCCGGGGTGGCCTCCCTCGCTGGCGTCCGCAGGCGGTCCGCCCCGGACGGCGATGCCCGACCAGATGTCAAGCTCCGGCACATAATACAGCAGCAGTCGCGATGCATCGGCCAGCCGCACGCGGAAGCCGATGCGTTCCTCCTCCCGCCACTGCGATTCGATGGCGGCGACGGCGATGCGTCGTCCGTCGCGTTCGACCCACGCCGGACGTTCGGGGCTTGCCGCGCCCGCGTAGGCGCCCACGGTCAGCGCGAACGCGCGCAACCCGTCCTCTTCGTCCCTATCCATTGCGCACCACCCAGGCGCCGTGCGTGCGCGCGACCTCAATCGTCGCGCCCGCCGCGAAGTCCAGGCGGTCGCGGAAGTGCCCGGCCTCCAGGTGCCAGTGCTGGTGCGGCGGCGGCACGCAGTCGCAGTCCTCGGCGACGATGCGCGTCGCGAACGGCGCGCCCGCTACCTCCACGGCGAACTCCGTCATCGGCGGCGGGAAGAGGCGCCAGCGGTCCTTGGTGATCAGCACCGTCCCCGTCTCGGCGTCCTCGCGCGAGAGCCTGCGGCGATAGGTGGCGGCGGCGCGTCGCGGCATGCGCCGATTGTAGCGCCGGGCGAGCGGCGCGGATGACGGGCGGCCGCCGCCGACCGCCCGTCACCGTCACCCGACCGGCGCCTACGGCTGCGCGGCGAACCAGACGCCGCCGATGCCCTGGCCCTTCGCGTCGCCCGGCGCCTTGTCGTTGATGAAGTGGTAGAGCGGCATGCCCTTGTATGCCACCCACGTCTTGCCGTCGCTGCCCGTGAACGTCGTGAGCTCGCCCGTGATGTCGGCCGTCTTCGTCGGCGTCCCGTCCGTCGTCAGCGGCGGCCAGTTCGGCAGGATCGACGCCGGCACCGAGCTCTTGCCGCTGTTCGCCACGTCGTTCTTGAACGTGTACAGCGTCAGCCCGGCGCCGTCCGTCAGCACCATGCCGATGTTCGGGACGTTGGCCACCTTCAGCGCCGCCGCGCCCGTGGCGGCACCCGCGGCGGGCGTCCCGGAAGCCTGCGGCGTCACGGCGCCGGTGGACGGCGTCGCGGTGTAGTTCGCGTCGTCGTCCTCCTCCGGCGTGCTCGACGCCTGCGTCCCGCCCGTCGCGCCGCGCGCGACCGCCGTCGAAGTCTTGTCGGCGCTGCTCGTGCCGCCGCCGCATGCCGCGAGCACCG
>Ga0070741_10010047_pt1 | contig 18052 bp, 15 predicted proteins | sample Coa_R1_4_FD_66440 | JGI IMG/M metagenome (GOLD analysis project Ga0070741, IMG submission 66440) | Surface soil microbial communities from Centralia Pennsylvania, which are recovering from an underground coalmine fire - Coalmine... | ecosystem: Environmental > Terrestrial > Soil > Unclassified ...
AATCTTGGTGTCCTTGGGCGCCACCGGCGGCGTCGGCGGAGGCTCCAGCAGCGCCGTCACGGCCTGTTTCACCGGTGCCGCAATCGGCACCTTCGCCGCTATCAGAATCGCGATGATCGCAATGATCACCGCGTGAATCCCGACCGCGACCGCCGTCGACGTCGGACTGCGCTTCACCGCCATCCGGTCGGGCACGGCGATCGGCTTCGATTCAAGAACGAGAGGTGGAAGCTTGGGAGCGAAGAAAGCGTCGCGAATGTTGGAGATCAGCGATTGAAAGACACCTTCTTCTTTAATCTCCCCGCTGATATGAGGATCTTCGGTAGCCGGGCGCAGAGCTGGGGCCGGAGTGCTGGAGTCTTGCTGAGGCGGGAGAACGGTTAGATCAGCCATGGGGAGGATGGGCTAGAGCTTCAGGTATCTTCTTTCCTTCTGCGGCCTACACCATCAACGTCGTGGGCGCCGCTACCCCGGCACTGTCATTGTATGACGGGTCCCGGTTTTCGTGCTTTCTCATATAGACGTAGACGGGGTGCAAGATGTCGCGTGCACCACAGCCCCCACTTGCCCTGTGGACGCCTCTAACCTCCGCCCGCCCTTTACAATAAGGGTTTGGCCGCAATGCCCGGCGGAGGCTCCCTGAGGCATTGCCGCCACGGAGAGTTCATGCCCGACGCGCCCTCGGCTGCAACCCAGCCCCCGAAGATGCAGCAAGACAAGCAGGAAGACAAGAAAAAGCGGCTGAAAGACACCCTCAATCTGCCCAAAACGGACTTCGCCATGAAGGCGAACCTGCCCACCCGCGAGCCCGAGCGCCTCGCGCAATGGGAAGCCGCCGGTCTTTATCACCAGATTCGCCGAGCCCGCGCCGGCGCCCCGCAGTACATCCTGCACGACGGCCCGCCCTACGCCAACGGCGCCATCCATCTCGGTCACGCGCTCAACAAGTGCATCAAGGACTTCGTCGTCAAGACCAAAACCATGGCCGGCTTCGACGCGCCCTACGTTCCGGGCTGGGACTGCCACGGCCTGCCGATCGAGATCAAGGTCGACGAGCAGCTTGGCGGCCGCAAGCTGGAGCTCAACCCCCTCGAGGTCCGCCAGGCCTGCCGCGAGTACGCGCAGAAATACATCGACCTGCAGCGCACGCAATTCAAGCGCCTCGGCGTCCTCGGCCGCTGGGATGACCCGTACTCCACGATGAACTTTCCCTACGAGGCCCGCATCGCCGAAGCCTTCTTCGGCTTCTACGAAAAGGGCTTCGTCTATAAAGGCCTCAAGCCGGTCTATTGGTGCTGGCACGACCACACCGCGCTCGCCGAAGCCGAAGTCGAGTACGAGCAACACACCTCGCCCTCGGTCTACGTGCGCTACAAGCTCACCTCACCGCCCGAGCACATCGACCCGCGACTCGCCGGCCGTGAAGTCTATACGATCATCTGGACCACCACACCATGGACCCTGCCCGCTTCCATGGCAGTCGCCTTCAACCCCGAGATCGAGTACACCGCAGCAGAAGCGTCTGACGGCGCAGTGTACATCGTCGCCTCCGCGCTCCTTGAAGAAGTACAGGCGGCACTCACTGCACCCGACGCCGCACATCTCGCTTCTGAGGTGTGGGCCCGCACCACTGTGAAGAATCTCAGCTCAGAGTCGATCACCTTCCCCGGCTCCAAACTCGACCGCGTCGCCTTCGCGCATCCCTTTCTCGACCGCTCGGTTCTGGGCGTGCTCGCCGACTACGTCACTACCGAGCAAGGCACTGGCGCCGTCCACACCGCGCCCGCCCACGGCCCTGACGACTTCGCGACCGGCCAGAAGTACGAGCTCCCGCTCACCTGCAAGGTCGACCCGCACGGCAAGCTGCGCAGCTACGACGGCCTTCCCTTTGACGGCCTCTTCGTCTTCAAAGCCAACCCCGTCATCGTCGAGTTGCTGCGCGAGCGCGGCGCGCTTATGGGCCACAACAACCTCGAGCACTCGTACCCGCACTGCTGGCGCTGCCACAAGCCGCTGATCTTTCGCGCCACGGAGCAGTGGTTCATCGGCATGGACACCCCGGTGCTCTCGCCGAAGGAAGGCAAGGAGCAGACCACCTTCCGCCAGCGCGCTCTCGACGAGATCAAGCGCGTCGCCTGGGATCCGAGCTGGGGCGAAGAGCGCATCTCCAACATGGTTGCAACGCGTCCCGACTGGACCATTTCGCGCCAGCGCATCTGGGGCGTGCCCATCGCGGTCTTCCTCTGCAATGCCTGCCACGAGCCGCTCAACGACTCTAAGATCAACAAGTCCATCGTTGCGCTCTTCGAAAAAGACGGCGCCGACGCCTGGTACAAGCACGACGTCGCCGATCTCCTGCCAAAGAACACCTCTTGCGCCAACTGCGGCAGCAAAGACTTCCGCAAAGAGATGGACATCCTCGATGTCTGGTTTGAGTCCGGCGCCTCCTGGCTCGCCGTGCTCGAGCAGGAACCCGAGCTCAAATTCCCCGCCGACATGTACACCGAAGGCGGCGACCAGCATCGCGGCTGGTTCCAATCCTCGCTCCTCAACGCCGTCGCCCTGCGCGACTGCGCGCCCTACCGCATGACCATCACCTCCGGCTGGACGCTCGACGAACAAGGCCGCGCCTTCTCCAAATCGCTCGGCAACGGCGTCGACCCCGTCGACATTGCGAACCGGCTCGGCGCTGAAATCGTGCGCCTTTGGGTCGCCAGCGTGGACTTCCGCGAGGACGTCGCCGCCAGCGAAAACCTCATGCAGCGCGTCAGCGACAACTACCGCAAGCTGCGCAACACGCTGCGCTTCCTGCTCTCGAATCTCAGCGACTTCTCGCCACCGCAGCACGCGCTGCACTTCACGCAACTACAGCCTCTCGACCAGTACATCCTTGCCCGCACCGCGGAGCTCGACGCCGCCATCCGCCGGGCTTATGACGAGTTTGAATTCCACCGCGCCTACCAGGCCCTCAACGAATTCACCAACACCGACCTCAGCGCGCTCTACCTCGACGTCATCAAAGACCGCCTCTACACTCTCGCACCCGACGCACCTGCACGTCGCTCTGCGCAAACAGCTCTCTGGCGCATCGCCGAAGCCCTCACCCGGCTCATCGCGCCCATCCTCAGCTTCACCGCCGACGAAGTCTGGCAGCACCTGCCCGCACTCGAAGGCCGCGAACCCAGCGTGCACCTCGCGCTCTTCCCCGACGTCGCCGACATTGTCCCCGGCCGCGTCGCGGGCCTCGAAGAAGATTGGGCAGAACTCCTGCGCATCCGCGAACTCGTCAACATCGAGCTCGAAGCCCTTCGCGCCAACAAAGCGATCGGCAAAGGCCTCGACGCCAGCGTCACGCTCATCACCACGCAGGGGTCCGACGAAAGCCTCATCCTCCGCCGCTACGAAGACGCGCTGCCGGAGTTCCTCAACGTCTCGCAGGTAACCGTGCAGTCCGTCGCCGCAACCAAAGACGCCGTCGCCATCATCGTGCGCGCGGAAGTCGCCGCCGGAGCAAAGTGCGAACGCTGCTGGCGAGTCGTCCCCGACGTCGGCACCGACAACCGCTGGCCCGCGGTCTGCGCGCGCTGCGCCGAAGCCCTCGACGCCATCGGCTTCCCTCCGACGCAGGAGGCCGCATAGTGCCTGCACCAAAAACCAGGGGCCTGCTTCGCGACGGCCGCGCCCTCGCGCTTGTCATCGCCGCCATCGTCATCGCGCTCGACCGCTGGTCCAAGCTCTGGATTGTGCACAACATCCGCATGGGCCACGCGCGCACCATCGTCCCCGGCGTCTTCCGCCTCACGCACGTGCTCAACACCGGCGCGGCCTTCAGTCTCTTTGAGGGCTCAACCTCACCCGCAACGGTCCGCAACCTGCTCATCGCGTTCTCGGTCTTCGCAGTGATGGTCGTGCTCGTGCTGCTCTGGAAATTCGCTCGCGAGTTCTCGCTCGTCACCTTCTCCCTCGCGCTCATCCTCGGCGGCGCGCTCGGCAACCTCTACGACCGCGTGCGCTACTCCCACGTCGTCGACTTCCTCGAGGTCCACATCGTCCACTACCACTGGCCCGACTTCAACATCGCCGACTCCGCCATCTGCATCGGAGCCTGCCTCCTGCTCATCGAAATGTTGCGCCCCCAGCACGACGCAAAAAGGTAATTCGCAATCCTCATGAACACCGTCGACACCAACGAGGTCCTCACCGCGCAGTCGCACATCACCATCCGCGGCGCGCGCACCCACAACCTCAAGGGCATCGACGTCGACATTCCCCACAACGCCCTGACCGTCGTCAGCGGTGTCTCCGGCTCCGGCAAATCCTCGCTGGCCTTCGACACCGTCTACGCCGAAGGTCAGCGCCGCTACGTCGAGTCACTCTCTGCCTACGCCCGCCAGTTCCTCGAGCGCATCGAGAAGCCCGACGTCGAGCACATGGATGGCCTGGCCCCCGCGATCGCAATCAAGCAGAAGAATCAAACGCGCAACCCGCGCTCCACCGTCGCCACCGCCACCGAAATCTACGACTACCTCCGCCTGCTCTACGCCCGCTGCGGCACCGTCACCTGCCTGCACTGCGGCGGCACCGTCCGCCGCGACACCGTCGACGAGATCGTCACCCGCGTCCTCGCGCAACCGGAAAGCACCCGCGTCTACGCACTGTTCCCGATCCAGCGCCGCGAAATAAAACTCGAGCCGATGCAGGGCCCCGCAATTTCCACTGGAGAGATCGAGCCCGAGCCAAAACCAAAGCGCGCCGCAAAATCCGCGAAGAAAAAAGAACCCACCACACCCGCCTTCGACATCACCGAAGCACTCAAAGAGCGTCTCGCCGAACTCCGGCGCCGCGGCTACAACCGTCTCTGGCAAGCCGACGCCGATCCCAACTCTCCCGGCCACATGGTCGAGTTCTCCACCCCCGAATCCCTCCTCGAGCTCGACTTCGCCGCCGCTGCACGCACCGACGAAACCGCCCGGCCCATCTACGTCCTCGCCGATCGCCTCGCGCTCTCACCCGACATCCGCTCGCGCCTCGTTGACGCCATCGAGACCGGCTACCGCGAATCCGGCGAGATCGTTTTCCGCAGCCTCCCACGCGAAAACACCGAGGCCCCACAGACACTCAGGTTCTCCACCGCCTTCGAGTGCAGCTCCTGCCACCGCGCCTACCGCGAGCCCGAGCCGCGCCTCTTCAGCTTCAACAACCCGTACGGCGCCTGCCCCCGCTGCCAGGGCTTCGGCAATACCATCGACTTCGACCCCAACCTCGTCATCCCCGACCCTTCGAAATCCCTCGAAGCCGGCGCTATCGACCCCTGGACAAAGCCCAAGTACCGCTCGCCCTGGCACGCCGAAATGAAGCGCGCCGCCAAAGCCGAAGGGATCCCCACCAACGTGCCCTGGTACGATCTCACCGACGCCCAGCAGCGTTTCATTTACGACGGACGCGGCACCTACCCTGGTATCCGCGGTTTCTTCGAAGCACTCGAGCGCAAGAAGTACAAGCTGCACGTCCGCGTCTTCCTCTCGAAATACCGCGGCTACGCCACCTGCCCGGAGTGCCGCGGCCAGCGCCTCCGCCCGGAAGCGCGCGCGGTTATGCTCACCAGCGACCCCGATGCGTGTAATCCCTCGACCAGGAACATCTGCGAAGCCTCCGCTCTCACCATCACCGAGGCCCGCGACTTCTTCAACGCGCTCAAGCTCACACCCTCGCAAGAGCAAATCGCCGGCAAAGTTCTCGAAGAGGTCCGTCAGCGCATCCGCTTCCTCGAGCAGGTCGGCCTCGAATACCTTACGCTCGACCGCCTCGCCTCCACGCTCTCGGGCGGCGAATCGCAGCGCATCCAGCTCGCTACCTCACTCGGCTCGCGTCTCGTCGGTGCGCTCTACGTGCTGGACGAACCCTCCATCGGCCTGCACACACGCGACACCGCGCGCCTCATCCGCATCATGGAAGAGCTCCGCGATCTCGGCAACACCATTCTCGTCGTCGAGCACGACCCGGACGTCATCCGCTCCGCCGATCACCTGCTCGACCTCGGCCCCGGCGCTGGCGAGCTCGGCGGCAAACTCCTCGCCGCCGGCACCGTCGACGAAGTCCGCAACAACCCCAACTCCATTACCGGCAAATACCTCTCCGGCCGCGCGCAGATCGCCGTCCCCAAACTCCGCCGCGAACCCGGCCGCGAGAAACTCACACTCAAAGGCGCGCGCATCCACAATCTTCGCGGCGTCGATATCGAAATCCCACTCGGCCTCCTCTGCTGCGTCACCGGAGTCAGCGGCTCGGGCAAATCGACACTCGTGCATCAGGTCCTCTACCGCGCACTCCTGCAAGCGCTCGGCCAGGGCGACAGCGGCGACATCTCCAACACCTACCGCGAGCTCTCCGGCACGCACTTCCTCAACGACGTCGTGCTCGTCGACCAGTCGCCCATCGGCCGCACGCCGCGCTCCAACCCCGTCACCTACATCAAAGCGTTCGACCCCATCCGCGAGCTCTACGCCGCGCAGCCCGACGCACGCCGCAAGAACCTCACCGCCGGCTCGTTCTCCTTCAACGTCCCCGGCGGCCGCTGCGATGTCTGCGAAGGCGACGGCACCGTCACCGTCGAGATGCAGTTCCTCGCCGACGTCGAACTCCCCTGCGAGGAGTGCAACGGCACCCGCTACAAGGCCTCCATCCTCGAAGTGAAATACAAGGGCAAGAACATCCACGACGTCCTCAACATGACCGTGCGCGAGGCCATCACCTTCTTCGCCGGCCACCCCAAAATCGTCGACAAGCTCGCCGTTCTCGACGAGGTCGGCCTGGGCTACGTTCGCCTCGGCCAGTCCGCCACTACGCTCTCCGGCGGCGAAGCCCAGCGCGTCAAGCTCGCGCAGCACCTCGCCACGGTCCGCTCCTCGAGCTCCACATCATCCAACGGCCAGTCGCGCCGCGCCGCCAGCCGCATCCTCTACATCCTCGACGAGCCCACCACCGGGCTCCATTTCGAGGACGTCGCCAAGCTCCTCGCCGCCTTCCGCAAGCTCATCGACGGCGGCGGCTCCCTCCTCGTCATCGAGCACAACCTCGACGTCATCAAGTCAGCAGACTGGATCATCGACATGGGCCCCGAAGGCGGCAGCGGTGGCGGCCAGATCGTCGCCACCGGCACCCCCGAAGAGATCGCCGCCAACCCAAAGAGCCACACCGGCCACTGGCTCGCTCCCGTGCTCAAGCCCATCAGCACAAACTAATCTCGCGCAACGAACAAGTGCGTCCTTCGCGTCGCATGTGAGAAAATCCCATCCTTTTCGCACAGGAGAACGACGCCAAGTGCGGCGTTGCGTGCCACAAGGGCGCACAAAATCGCGACTACGTTTGGACCCTCTACATGCCGAAGTGAGCAGCAATGCAGTCCGCATGGAAAGAGACTCGCCTCGCAGGCTCATCCCAGTCTTTCCGAATCTCGTCACTGCAATCTTGCGTCTCGCACCACGCAGTCGTATCGTGCGGCGCATGAACCGCACACAACTTCGCCTCACCCTTGTCGCGATCGCCGTTCTTGTGCTGCTGCCGCCGATGCGGCTCTACGCTTCTCCCTCGCTCACGCCTGACACCCCGCCGACCCAGACCTTCGCACTGACCGACACCAAAGACCTCATCGAGCAGGGTCTCCACGCCGAGCCCGCGGAATATCTCGGCCGCAAAGCCGTCCGCCTCACTCGCCCCGGCGAAGACGGCGCCGGCATGGTCATGCTCAAAGGATCGCAGTTCCACGACGGCACCATCGAGGTCGACCTCGCTACAAAAGTCACCGCGCCTCCCGGCCAGCGCGCGCCCGGCTTCACCGGCATCGCCTTCCGCGCCGCGCCCGACGCCTCACACTTCGAGCTCTTCTACCTGCGCCCCGGCAACTCACACGCGCAGGACCAGGCCATGCGCAATCACTCCGTCCAATACGTCTCCGAGCCATCGTTCCCCTGGCAGAAGCTTCGCCGCGAGTGGCCCTCCGTCTACGAATCCTGGGCCAACCTCCAGCCCGAGCAGTGGACGCATATCAAGATCGACGTCCACGGCCGCAAGGCGCGCCTCTACATCAACAACTCACCCGACCCCAGCCTCACCATCGACGGCCTCAAGGGCGACACCCTCGATGGCGCCGTCGCTCTCTGGGGATACACGCGCGAAGAGTCCTACTTCTCCAACCTTAAGATCACCAGCGACGCGCCTGAAGCCATCACCAACGACGGCGAGATCGCCGGCACATGGACCGTCACCTGTCTCGGCGACTACGGCAGCTTTGCTGGAACCATGAAGCTTGTGCGCGAAGGCTCGACCATCGCCGGTCTCTGGTCCGGCGGCCTCGGCCCCGATCAGCCCGTCAGCGGCACGTGGCGTGACGGCTACGTCGAGCTCACCGTCAGCGGCACCTGGCCCGAGTTGCCCGGCTCTGTCACCGCAACTCTCGCCGGATGGATCGACAAGAACTCCGGCACCGGCCGCATGAAGATCGAAGGCCTCACCGACGGGCGGTGGTCCGCGACGCGCAAGCAATAAGGAGCGTCGTTAAGCGGCTTCGCTCAGCGTCTCCTGCCCGCCCCGCAGGGCCGAGTAGCACTTATCACACTCGATCTCTGCGTCCGCGAGCCGCTTCTTCATCGTCTCCTTCAGGTCCGTGTCGCCTTTCTTCACCGCAAGGAACATCAATCCCACCAGATAATCACGCTCTCGCACGAGCTCCGAGTAGCGCGCAGCAGTTCGCCGCAGCCTTTCGAGCTCCGTCATCGTCGGCGAGTCCAACGGTCTACATGCGATTAATTCGTTCATTACCGCTCCGTTCAGCCGGTGCACAACATTCCTTTTGACGCAGATTTCCGACTTTGGGTATTTCCACGGTGATGGTTTTCTCGTCCAACTTTACGACCGGAAATGCGGCTTCTTCATAATCCACACAAACGGCGCCGCCGCAAATAACAGACCCGCCATCACACGAAACCCATCCAGATAACTCAACGCAGCCGCATGTTCGAGCAACTGGTGGTACAGCAGGGCCATCCCCTGATGCGTTCCACCCGAACCGCCGCCCACCGCACCATGCAGCCTGCCGAGCAGATGCGAGATCGGCGACTGCTCATTGCCCGTCTGCGCGGACAACCGAAGCTGATGGAACTGCTCCCGCCGCGCCTCAAACGCCTCAAACACCGAAATCCCAATCCCCGCGCCTAAGTTCCGCGCGAGCCCAATCAGGCTCGTCGCATATCCCATCTCCTCCTGCGGTATGGGATCGACCGTGATCGTCGCCAGCGGCACAAACATGAAGGACAGCCCCGCGCCCATCACCACCTGCGGCCAGAAAAAGTTCCACGGCCCGGCATTCATGTTCAGGTACGAAAACATGTACGCGCCGATGCCGGACACAATCAACCCACTCGTCAACAGTGCGCGCATGTCCCAGCGCTTTCCAATCAAGAAGCCCGCCACCGGCATCATCGCCAGCGTCGCAATCCCGCGCGGCGAATTCCACACCCCGGCCGTCACCGCCGGAAATCCCAGCAGCTCCTGCATGAACAGCGGTAGCAGCACGATGCTTCCGTACAGCGCAAAGAACAGCATCATCGACAGACACGTGCCCGTCAGAAACGTGCGATACCGAAACAGATTGAAGTGCACGACAGGGTTACGCGTGTGGGTCTCCCAGATCGCAAACGCAATCAGAAACACCGCCGCAATCACCGTCATCGTGACAATAAAATGCGAGCCGAACCAGTCGGCCTCCTGGCCCTTGTCAAACACAATCTGCAGCGCCGCGATGCCAATGCCCAGCAGACCCACGCCCCAGTAATCGATCCGCGCCGTCCCGCGCCGAATGTACGGCGGATCCGACACATACATCCACACCAGGAACAACCCCAGCAGGCTGATCGGCAGATTGATAAAGAAAATCCATCGCCACGAGTAATCCGTCGTCAGCCATCCGCCCAGCATCGGCGCCACGATCGGCGCAATCACAATGCCCACGCCCCACAGCGCCATCGCCTGCCCCCGTTCCTCGCGCGGAAAAGCCTCCAGCATAATCGCGCGCGTCGTCGGCTGCAGCGACCCGCCGGCCGCTCCCTGCAGCACACGAAAGAAAATCAGCGACGGCAAGGACCACGCCATCCCGCACAGGATGCTCGCAATGCTGAACCCCGCAACGCTCATGATCACGAGGCGTTTGCGGCCAAGATAATTAGCAAGCCATCCGGAAAGCGGCAGCACAATCGCATTCGCCACGAGATACGACGTCAGCACCCACGTCGCTTCATCCACCGATGCCGACAAATTCCCAGCAATGTACGGCAAACTGACGTTCACAGCCGACGTGTCGACCAGCTCCATCACCGCCGCTACCATCACGGCGAACGCAATCATCCATCGCGTCCATTTGTCAGCCTGTACGCCAACTTCCTGGTCGTTGCCCTTCGAATTACCCGATATCTCCGCTGCATTGCGCTCTGCTACAGCCACAACTCAATGTTATGGGACACATCCCGCAAAGCGAAGACACTCGAGCAGCTCAGACCGGCTCACCCCACGCATTTACAAAGTCCAGACACTCCAATGACAACTCCACTCCCTCCTGCGGCGTATCCCTGAGGCTGCGCCCATCCGCGCACGCACGCCCCACAGGAGGATGCACATGCAACATTCGCTCATACTCCGGGCCCGTGGGCTTACTCTGCTGACGCTGCTCGCGCTCACCGGAACGACCCTCGCGCGTGCAGCCAGCTCGTTCATCGGGCCACTCAACACCGTCACCACGCTCAGTTCCACCGTTCCCTCCAACGGTGACGTCAACCCCTACGGGGTCGCGCAGGTCCCCGTCACCAAAGGTGACCTCGTCGCTGGCAACTTCCTCATCAGTAACTTCAACAACTCCTCTAACGTCCAGGGCACCGGCACAACCATCGTTCAGATCTCGCCCTCTGGCGACTTCAGTCAGTTCGCCCAAATCAATCCAGACCGCGTCTTCTGCCCCGGCGGCGTCGGCCTCACCACCGCCCTCGTCGCTCTGCGTAGCGGCTTGGTCATCGTCGGCAGCCTTCCCACCGGAGACGACGGAACCATCAGCGGCCCCGGCTGCCTCATCGTTCTCAACGACCGCGGCAAGGTCGTCGACACCATCACCGGCAACCACATCAACGGCCCATGGGACATGACCGCCGTTGACGACGGCTCGCTCGTCACTCTCTTCGTCACCAACGTGCTCAACGGCACCGTCGCCGCCTGCGGCAACACCGTCAACCGCGGCACCGTCGTCCGCCTTCTCCTCTCTGACGTCGGCCCACGCCCCTTCGTCCTTGAAAGCACCATCATCGGCTCCGGCTTCCCCGAGCGCACCGATCCTGCCGCGCTCGTCATCGGCCCCACCGGCGTGGCCTTTGACCCCGCCACCGGCACGCTCTACATCGCCGACAGCCTCAACAACCGCATCGCCGCCATTCCCAACGCGCTCTTCCGCTTCTTCAGCGCGGGCACCGGCACAACCGTCTCCTCGGATGGTTCACTCAACGATCCCCTCGGGCTGACCCTCGCACCCAACGGCAACCTCATCGCGGCCAACGGTGACAACGGCAACCTCGTCGAGATCGATCCCTCAACCCACATCCAGGTCGCCACCAAACTCGTCGACAGCTCCGGCAGCCCTCCAGGCTCCGGCGCGCTCTTCGGCCTGCTCGCCACACCTGCCGGCGTCTACTTCGTCGACGATGCAACCAATACCTTCAACCTGCTGCATTGAGTTTTACCTTCAACCTGCTCCACTGAAGTATTTCTCCTGAAGGTGTCGTCAAGGCGAAGACTGTGGGTGTCGTTTTCTCTCAAGGAAAACGACCTTCACATAACTGTCTCGGAGCCATGTGTCAGGAGAAATACTTTAACCCTCAACCCGCGCAAGCCTGCGAGCCGGCCAATCCCCAGAGCGGCCGGCTCGCCGGGGACCCCATCCAGGCGCTACTGGATGGGGTTATCTCGTGCCCAGCGGCGCAAACCCTCCCGCACACCTCCAGCACACCGCGACATCGAGGTCGCCTTGCGGCCGATCTATACTTTCGCCATGCGCCGGTTTGGCAGCGCCGTGGCAATACTGCTCATGTGCCTCATGATCGCACCTGCGGTCGCGTGCATCGCCGGCCTCATGACCTCAGGCGAGAGCGCCTGTTGCCGCTCCATGCACGGACAGTGCGGCAATATGGCGACGCAGAGTTGTTGTCGTCCGGAGGTCCGCAACGACCTCAGCCAACTGCCCTCTCCTGTTACGTCCGCGCCACCGGCTTTGCCTCTCATAATTGAGTCCATCGTCTATCCGCCGGCCCATGGGCTCTCCGCCCTTCAGGGCTATCGCCAGCGGCTGCCGTGTCAGCACTCTCCACCCGGGCTGCTGATCGTGTCGACCGCCGTTCTGCGTATCTGATCGCTCCCGAGCTGCTGACCTGCACACGCGTGGGTGTGCCCTATTGGTCGCTATCACCAGGAGCGTTCTATGAAAATCTGCTTTGCATTCGCCGCAGCATTCCTGCTGTGCGCTACGGCACGAGCGTCGGACCACGGTCCGGTCTTCAGCTATGCCACGCCCGTGAACTCGCAGGGTGAGTTCAGCTTTGATTCCGGAGTCTTTGGTCGCTACGGCTCCACAGGCACGCAGCTTTCCACCGGCAGCCAGATCGGCTACGGCATCACACCGCAGCTCACCTTCACCGCCTTCGTGCCCGCTACCTTCGGCTCGGGAAGCCTGCCCGAAACCCGCATCTTTCCCGGAGGAGAGTGGTCTGCAGCAGCGTCGTGGCGCTTTCTGCACTCCGTCACACAGGTCGGAAAGCGGATCGAGGCAACGGGCACGGCAGGGCTCGTTGTGCCCGGGCCACAGACCGACTCCGGCATCCTCGGCCAGCTCGCGCGGGCTCCCGGCCTCACCAGCAACATGGCCGCAGGCGTGGCGTCCCGAAGCCATTATTTCTGGATCGGCGGCGGTTACACTTGGTTTCCCGAGCGAAACGGCAGCCGGCGCCCCGATACCGTCTCCTGGAGCACCGTCTACGGCTATCGCCCTCCAAAGCTTCGCCGCGGATTGGACCAGTGGGACTACCGCGGGCTGCTCGAGCTCACCGGGGAGCATACCGGAGACGTTCGTGTTCACAATGCCCTGGTTCCGGACAGCCGCAGCACCTCACTGTGGCTGGGGCCTGCCGTACTTGCCATCTTCAAGGACGTAGCCATCGAAGCCGGCGTGCAGGGTCCGCTGCATCGCGATGTCTCCACATCCGTGTACGGACGCGAGATCGTGCGTTTCGCCCTCAACTTCAGCTATCTCAAATACTCCTCGCGCGCGAGTGCGCACTGAAAGGATCTGCTCGTGAAAACCGCTCTGTTTGTAAGTCTTCTCGCTCTATTCCCTTTGGCAGCCAACGCCGAGTACGAGAAGGTCGATATGACGGTCTTCGGTATGGACTGCGCTCCGTGCGCTCACGCAATTCATGTGTCAATGAAAGGCATCACGGGCGTCGACAACGTAGACGTCGATCTGAACACTGGCCTTGTTTCCATCCAGCTCACGCCGGGTAACGTGGCGACCATGCACCAGTTCAACGAAGCCGTCGAGAGAAATGGCTTCACCCATAAGGATGCAAAGATCGTCGCGAAGGGCCGCATAACCGGGACGGCGTCGGCTCCTGTCCTCGAGGTCACCGGAACCGAGGATAAGTATGCTCTCGCAGCTTCGGCAGGAGCGCCCAATGCAGCATCTTTCCTGGGAAAGACTGTTACGGTTACGGGCGTATTGCCGCAGGTGGCCAAGGGCAAGATTCCCGACGCACTCCGTTACGCCGCAATCACGGAGGCACAATGAGCGCTGCCTCATCACCTCTTGCGCCCGAGCGAAGAGCCCGACGAGCGGCGTTGCTCAACTACTTCTCACTGTTCGGCTCGTTCAGCACACTGATCTGCTGTGCGCTTCCTTCTGTGCTCGTACTGCTCGGTATGGGCACAGCGGTTGCCTCCTTGCTCTCGGCCGCGCCCTGGCTCGTAAGCTTCTCCCGGCACAAGGTTTGGACCTTCAGCATTGCAGGAGCACTGATTGCATGCAGCTTCGTGATGACGTACGTGATTGCGCCTCGGCTTCGGGCGGGTGAGGCATGTGATGCCGACGATCCGACGACTTGTGGCGAGATCAGCAAACTGAGCCGTGTGCTGTTGTGGGCCTCCGCCCTGATCTATACCGGCGGGTTCTTCGTCGCCTACCTGCTCGGACCAATCCTGGAGAGATTGGATAAGAGCTAGCCCTCAACATTACGAAACAGGAAGACAATGGAAAGCCGGCATTGAAGCCATGCCGGCTTGTCCTTTACTCGGACTTCAGCGAAGCCATATCGATCGAGAACCGGTACTTCACATCCGACTTCACCAGCCGCTCGTATGCCTCATTCACCTTCTGGATCGGAATGACCTCAACATCTGCCGTGATGTTGTGATCGCCGCAGAAGTCCAGCATCTCCTGCGTCTCCGCAATGCCTCCGATGATCGAGCCCGAAAAACTGCGCCGCCGGAACAGCAGCCCGAAGACGCTCACCGGCAACGGCTGCTCCGGCGCACCGACCATTGTCAGGTTCCCGTCCCGTGCCAGCAGGTTGATGATCCCGTTGATATCATGCGGCGCGGCCACCGCATCAAGAATGAAGTCAAAGCTGCCCGCCTGCCTGGCCATCGCATCCGCGTCCTTGGAGATCACGACCTCGTCCGCGCCCAGCCGCCGCGCGTCCTCTACCTTGTTCGGCGACGTCGTGAACACCACCGTGTGCGCTCCCAGAGCATGCGCGAACTTCACCGCCATGTGCCCCAGCCCGCCCAGACCCACAACCCCGACCTTCTTTCCCTTCTTCACACCCCAGTGCCTCATCGGCGAGTACGTGGTAATCCCTGCGCACAGCAGCGGCGCCGCCCCCGCCAGATCCAGGTTCTTCGGCACCTTCAGGACAAACCGCTCATCCACCACGATCGAGTCCGAATATCCGCCATAGGTAATCCCACCAGTGTGTTTGTCCGGAAAGTTATAGGTCAGCACGAAGTTTGGACAGAACTGCTCCAGCCCTGCCTTGCACTCCGGGCACGTCCGGTCGGAGTCGACCATGCAGCCGACGGCGGCAATGTCTCCCTCCTTGAACTTCTTCACCCCCGGGCCCACCTTCGTTACGCGACCCACAATCTCATGGCCAGGAACGCACGGATAAACCGTCGGCATCAGCCCGCTCCACTCATTGCGCACCTGGTGGAGATCGGAATGACAGATCCCGCAGTACAGAATCTCAATCTGCACATCCGAATCGGTTGGATCGCGCCGCTCGATCGAAGTTTGGGCTAATGGCGAAGTCGGACTGGCAGCTGAGTAAGCCTTTGCGTTGTACATAGGTTCGGTTGGATGCGGCGCCCTCGCCGCCGTCGCAAAAACTAACCGCCACACTTGACACCACAGTTACGATTAAGCCTAGAAGTGTTCTCGACCGGTACTTGACGAGCACACCAAAGTCCAGACCTAAATTCCCTTTTTCGAAGACTTTGCATACTTTTGGTAGGGGGAGGGGTCTAACCCTAGAATGCAACTTTTCCTCCTCACCGCAGCGCTGCTGCTGGCCCTCTCCGCGACCGCACAGAACCTTCCCGCCGGAACCCGCGAGGCCGATTCGCCCTCGCCCGCGGACGCCACAAGCGCCCAGATCCGCTCCGCCGAATCCGCCCTCGAGAGCGGCAACTACGCCGCCGCCATCACCGCTCTGAAGCCCCTCGCCGCAGCCCAGCCGAAGAACGCCCACGTGCTCTACGACCTCGGCTTCGCTCAGGAACACACTGGCGAGGACACCGCAGCCGCAGCCTCCTACACGGCCGCCATCGCCGCCGACGCATCGCTCGCCCAGCCGCAGCTCGCCCTCGGCCTGCTGGACGCCCGCAACGGCCGACTCGACGCAGCCCACCAGGAACTCCAGGCTGCCAGCAACCTCGCGAACGCCTCTCCCGATCTCCGCGCCCGCGCCCTGCGGTCCCTCGCCGTTCTGGACGAGCACGCCAACCCTGACGCTGCCCGCGAGGAGCTCCTCGCCGCCCTCAAGCTCACGCCCGAGACGCCGGCGGATATCCTGCTCTCCGCCCGGCTCGCCGAGCACGCCAACGCCTTCCCCGAGGCCGAGTCAGCCTACCACCGCCTGCTCGCCATCACCCCCAACGACCCCGCCGCCACCGCCGGCCTCGCCCACGCCCTCGCCGCCCAGGGCAAGACCGCCGACGCCGAGTCCGTCCTCACCGCCGCCCTCAAAACCACGCCAGCGGATCCGCGACTGCTCTCTCAACTAGCCGCCGTCTACGGGGCGGAGGGCAAGAGTGATGAGGCGGTTCCGCTGATCGAACAATTGCGCGCGTCGGACGCGAATGCAGCGGCGAACCCGGCCATCACCCGGCTGTTGGCTCATCTGTACACGCTCACGGGCGACTTTGGGAAGGCGGAGCCGCTACTGCGTTCTCTTGTGCAACAAAACCCAAATGATCCGACGCTGCTCGACGATCTCGCCAGCTCGTTGGTGGAGCAGCAGAAATTCGCCGAGGCGCAGACGCTCCTGACCAAAGCGGTCGGAATGCGATCAAGCTTCCCGTCAGACGCGGAATGGGGTAACGCGGCCGGACACCTCGCCTTTGCCGCTTCCCGGAACCATGATCCAGAACTGACATTGCACGCGCTGGCCGAGCGTGCTACAGTTTTGCCCAACTCGCCTGCATCCCTCTTCCTTGAGGCAACGGCGCATGACACGCTGCATCAGAACAAGGACGCGGAACGAGCGTATCGTGCATTCCTGGCGCTGGCCGGCGGGAAATACCCGGATCAGGAGTTTCAAGCACGCCACCGACTCATTGCCCTGGAACGCGAGAGGTAGAGCACGAGAGATAGAGCATCGCTGCACTCGAAAGGGGGTGCGCTATGGTCACTCAATCCGGGTCACTGAATTGGGTCCGTCGGGAAACAGGTCTTATCCTCACCACTGCAGTTCTTCTCATAACATTTCCATCCTCTGCGCGGGCGACTCACGTTGATGAAGCTCCGCTGGACGCTGCTGCCTTAACGCAAATGGAGCAGCGTGCCGAAGAGGCACAGCCTCGCGATCAGTGCTATATGTTCGCCGAGGTGCTGCACGGCCTGACGGAGCTTGCGGGCCGTCAGATTGCTGCAGGCGACGACACCGACGCGAATGTGACGCTGTCGCACATCGATTCGGTCGCGATAAAGATGGAGAAGTCCTCAGCGGCGAACGCGAAGCGGTTGAAGAATGCCGAGATGCTGCTGGAGCACATCACGCGCCGGCTTACGGACATGGCGCATGTCGCATCCTCCGGTCAACGCATCGCTACGCAAGCGGCCCTTCAGCGGATCAATCAACTGCACACGCAGGTCCTGGCGGTAATCTTCTCCAAATGACTCTGCGCACGACAGTTCGCCGGCTTGCAGTGATCTCCTGTCTGCTCGTCGTGTTTGCACCGCCTATCCGCGCGCTTGCGCAGGGCGACGACACGATGAGCCAGAAAGAGATTGAATCTCTTCGCGACGCCGCGTACATCCCGAATGATCGCGTCATGACCTTCGTGAAGATTCTGGACACACGCGAACGCGAGATTGAAGATCTCCTTTCAAAGCCGAGACGGCCCGGGTTCGATCAGGACATGCACGATCTGATTGAGCAGTTTTCTTCGATCTCCGGTGAGTTCAACGACAACCTGGACGAATATCAAAGCAAGCATCGCGATATCCGCAAGTCGCTGCCGAAGCTCGTGAGCGCCATTGAGCGCTGGAATACCGCTCTGCGTGCGCCTGCTGAGGACGAAGCCTATAACGTCGTCCGGAAGATGGCGCTCGATTCGCTGAAGGACATGCGCGACACCGCGACGACAATGCAGACCGAGCAGGCAGAGTACTTCAAGGCGCACCCCGATGCGGCGAAGATGGAAAAAGAGCGGGCGGACCCTGAACATACTCCGGTTCCGCAGTAAGGCAAGT